>ERZ838483.162-NODE-162-length-86924-cov-10.203905_pt1 | contig 86924 bp, 72 predicted proteins | sample MGYA00519939_ERZ838483 | MGnify/ENA primary metagenome ERZ838483 (study PRJEB31850, sample SAMEA3708836) | human gut metagenome | biome: human gut; feature: human-associated habitat; material: faeces | place: China | collected 2014 ...
TCCTTGTGCTTAGAGTATATGAAGTTTTGGCTTTATCTTGTAGTTTGCGAATATCTGCATAAATAGAAAAAGCCCTTTGAGAAAAAGGATTCTCCTTTCTCAAAGGGCAAATTGAAAAACCGGAATTTTCACATTATCTATTACAATGTAAATAATGCTTTTTCGTAGTCCTTAACATAATACTTAATATTGGTTTTACCTTTTTGGATTACGATATGTCCCTCTTTTTCAAGCATCTCCTTTTGTGCCTCAACGCCTCCTGGATACTTTGCATTTAATTCCCCTTTTGCTTTTAATGTTCTCCAATAAGGGGTTTTATCTTCTGCACGTTGATAACTCGCCCATGCAACTATCGAAACAAAAATTCCAGCTGTAATTGGCTCTGTAAAATCAGCACCATTTTGTTTAGCAAAGAATTCCCTTATTGTACCTACTGTAAGTAATTTTCCACAAGGCACAAGTCGCATTACTTTGTCGTAGTCAATAGGTGGGGCAAAATACATTTTATCTCCACCATATTTTTCGATGCTCTTTTCATCTGTTATGATTTGAACTTTTGGCATATCCTTGCTATCCATAAGCATAGCATTAAAATCTTTTTTATCTTCATTTGCCATAATGTATCACCTCCAAACCAATCATATCTTAATAAACGAAACCATACAATGAGACAGTTTTAAAAATCCTTACGAAACTTCAAATTTTCATGTGTTCGACAAACTGGGATTTAATCAAATAAAGCTTCCCATTTTTTTGATTGCATTGCATTGAAACACATCTCAATTTGTTCTTTATTATTCTTTTCTTCTGCAAGTTCTGGAAGCTCATCAATTTCAAAATAATCAAAACCCGTTGTTTCAATATTAGTTGTAAATTGACCGCCCGTCACTTCACATTGCATAAAAATCTTACATACTTTATACGCATATATCGGAAGATTATGTTTCTCCCTGTCTTGAACAGCAATAACACGTTTTACAATAACATCAAGTCCTGCTTCTTCTTTGACTTCCTTTATTGTATTCTCCTCTACGGAAATATCAACATCACACCAGCCTCCCGGCAATGACCAAGTACCATTTGCTTCCTGAACCAATAATATTTTCCCATCTTTAAAAATCGCAGCTCGTGTATCTATTTTAGGTGTCTGATATCCTACATCACTGCAAAATAAATTTTGAACTTTGTCTGCCGATATTTCAGTTTTATAGCTTATCATTTCAGCAGAAATTTCTCGGATTCTTTCATACCGTTCGATATCAAATTTGTCTTTTCCATAAAACAAACCACCTTGAGCAATAGCCTGTAATTCTACTGCCCATTTTAGCCATTGTTCGTTTTTATCCATATATTACCGCTCCTTCAAATTCTAATTTGTCGCTTTAATACCCGTGGTCAACATGTTCCCAATTCCCACTGTCATTCCTAATTAGAATCCATTTCCAATCATCATATGTTGAATCCGGATTAAGCGAACCATCCCCGCCTGATGAGTCTACATCGAAAGATGATAATATTACGATTGCTTCATCCGCGTCATATTGTTCAGCCCATTCATCAAATTCATCGGCGTATGTATCTCCGGGATAGGACAGTTTTGTCAGTGTGCAGCCGTCAAATTCGTTGCCGAAATAGTCTTTTACTGTTTGGAAAGCCGCCTCAATATCACTGTCTGAATATATTTCCGATGGTTTCCAATCAGGAATTTGAACATTGTCAATATTCCCACCACTATTCTTTCCACTACAGCCGGCAAGAACAAAAATCATTATCAAAGCTGTCAGAAAACAGAATAAAGTTTTCCTATTCATTTTTCGATACCTCCTACGAATTCAAATTTTCATCCCTACAGACTGAAATTTATTTTTTCCTTGTGGTTATACGAAGTAACAAGCATCCTATCAAAAATCCAACGAGAGTCCCACAAGTATTCATAATCACATCATCTAACTGTGCAAACCTTCCAATAAATGTTTGCAAAAATTCTATACCAATCGAAAATACTGCTCCAAGTATAACGCCATTCCACCAATGCTTGTGGATATTCTTAAAAATAAATACTGGCAAAAATCCATATGGAATGAATAGACATATATTCAAAATAGTTGCCGCATTAAATCCATCCTCAAATAATTTAAAACTAATATAACTATCAAGTGGTGAGGATATTCCAAAACTACCACCAATAATTCCTGTAATTTTTAATATTGATACAACTATTAGAATCCATAAGAATTGACATAACCAATTTAAAATCTTAACTTCAATTTTCTTCTTCTGGATAAATTCAATACCCACTTCGATAATCATAACACCTGCAAAAATAATAAGTGCCATTGGAAATAATCTCACTAATATCCATATTCCAGTCCATATTTCCATTGTAATATAACTCACTATCATTCCTCCATAACTTCAAATTTGTCGTTTTCTTTTATCCCCATTATAACTGTTCTCCATAACCACTGCAATGAAAACCTAATCGGTGATTTACATTTCTCTCTCTTCTAAAAATGGGCAATCCCATTAAGGACTGCCCATTCATTCTGCTTATTATGCGATTTTTTCTTGCTTGCACCGATTTCTGCATCAAATGATGTAAGTTTGATGTAAATCGCTGTTTTTTCAGTTTTTTATCAAATGAAGTACGTTCCGTTTATTTGGTAAAACGGTACATCTTTACATCATCTTAATAGAGCTTTGCACCTGCCGGAATGTGGTCATCAACCATCAGAAGATGAAGCTTTTCTTCGCCTTCTTCTTCATGAATAGCACTGAGGAGCATACCGCAAGAGTCAATGCCCATCATAGCTCTCGGTGGAAGATTTGTGATAGCAATAAGAGTCTTTCCAACCAGTTCTTCCGGCTCATAAAAGCTATGAATACCGCTTAAAATGGTTCTGTCTGTGCCTGTTCCGTCATCAAGAGTAAACTGTAACAGTTTCTTTGACTTCGGTACTGCAACACACTCTTTAACCTTTACTGCACGGAAATCTGACTTGCTGAATGTATCAAAGTCTACCATTTCCTCAAACAAAGGCTCAATCTTTACCTTAGAAAAATCAATCTTTTCAGGCTCTGCTTTCACTTCTTCAGTAGCCTTAGATTTTACATCATTTTTCTTATTTACATCATTCAGGGTCTTCATTGTCGGGAAGAGCAGTACATCCCTGATTGCCTGGCTGTCTGTCAGCAGCATTACCAGACGGTCGATACCGTATCCGATACCGCCTGTCGGAGGCATACCGATTTCCAGTGCGTTCAGGAAGTCTTCATCTGTATGGTTGGCTTCATCATCACCTGCTGCAAATGCTTCTTCCTGTGCTGCGAAACGTTCGCGCTGATCGATCGGATCATTCAGCTCGGAATATGCGTTACACATTTCCCAGGTATTGATAAACAGCTCGAAACGTTCTACCTTGGTCGGATCGGAAGGTTTCTTCTTGGTCAGCGGTGAGATCTCGATCGGATGATCCATGATAAAGGTCGGCTGGATCAGTTCTTTCTCACAGAACTCTTCGAAGAACAGGTTAATGATATCACCTTTTTTGTGGCGCTCTTCGTATGCGATATGATGTTCTTCTGCCAGTTTCTTTGCAGCTTCATCATCTGCAACCTGGTCAAAATCGATACCAGCATATTTTTTGATGGCATCGTTCATGGTCAGACGTTCAAACGGTTTTCCAAGATCGATCTCAATACCGTTGTAAGAAATCTTTGTAGAACCGCAGACTTTTTCTGCCAGATAACGGAACATGGATTCAGTCAGTTCCATCATACCTTCATAATCGGTATATGCCTGATACAGCTCCATCAGGGTGAATTCCGGGTTGTGGCGGGTGTCCACACCTTCGTTACGGAATACTCGTCCGATCTCAAATACTCTCTCCAGACCACCAACGATCAGTCTCTTCAGGTACAGTTCCAGAGAAATACGCAGTTTCACATCTTCGTTCAGTGCGTTGTAATGTGTCTCGAACGGTCTTGCCGCAGCACCACCTGCATTTGCAACCAGCATCGGAGTCTCTACTTCCATGAAATCACGTCCGGAAAGGAAGTTACGGATCTCTTTAAGGATCTGAGAACGTTTGATAAATACTTTCTTGCTTTCCTGGTTCATGATCAGGTCTACGTATCTCTGACGATAACGGGTATCGGTATCAGTCAGACCATGGAATTTCTCCGGAAGAATCTGTAAACTCTTGGATAACAGAGTCATTTTTTCTGCATGGATAGAAATCTCACCGGTTCTGGTTCTGAATGCAAAACCTTCCAGACCGAAGATATCACCGATATCGGATTTTTTGAAGTCTGCGTAGGAATCAGCGCCGATGGCATCTCTTGCCACGTATACCTGAATATTTCCCTGCAGATCCTGAATGTTGCAGAAAGAAGCTTTACCCATCACTCTCTTGAACATCATACGGCCTGCTACGGCTACATGAATCGGGTTTGCATCCATGATGCTTCTTCTTTCTTCATAGTCTTTCTTCAGAACTTCTTTTTTCTGTTCTTCATCCAGACCTTCTACTTCCGGTTCCTTATGGTCTTTGAGAAGTTCCGCTTCATGCGCTTCATAAATCTCTTTTACCTCAAGGGAATGATGTGTCTGGTTAAATTTTGTAATCTGGAACGGATCTTTGCCGTTTGCCTGCAGTTCTGCCAGTTTTTCACGGCGCACCTTTAATAACTGATTCGTATCCTGCTCCTGCTTCTTCTGCTCTGCCACCTTTTTCACTCCTTCTTTTTCGCTGCGATGCGTCTGTCTCCCATTCTGAAAACAACGCTTCTGGTCTTTTGCTGATAGTTACTTATATTGCCTGTTACTTAGATATTTCTCTCGATTTTCAATACTTTATACTGCATAACTTCGCCGTCAGCCAGTTCTACATCTACCACATCACCCTGTTTTGCTCCGATCAGAGCTTTTCCAACAGGAGATTCATTGGAGATTTTTCCCTGCAGGCTGTTTGCTTCCGTGGAACCAACCAGCTGAAAATCCATCTCTTCATCATATTCCATATCCAGAACTTTTACTTTACAGCCAACGTTGATCTTGCCTTCGTCAACTTCATCTTCCACAACAACTTCTGCATTTTTCAGGATCTTTTCGATCTCTTCGATACGAAGTTCGATATCTCTCTGTTCATCTTTTGCTGCATCGTACTCTGCATTCTCGGAAAGGTCTCCCTGTTCTCTGGCTTCCTTGATCTTTTCTGCTACTTCTTTTCTTTTTACAACCTTCAGGTCATGTAATTCATCTTCCAGTTTTTTCAGTCCGGCATATGTGAGTAAGTTTTTCTTTGCTTCCATGTTTCTACGTTTCCTTTCTTTCCGTGATCATCTGACACGATAGGATCACTCTTTCTTTCTATTTTATTTTCTGCGTTAGATTATGTCCCTTATTTATAGATATTACACGTTTTTACATAGCATACCAGAAACTTCCATTCACCTTCACTTCACTATGAATCCTGTGCTTTCCGGTACTCGAAGGACTTGTTTTTCTTCCTTGTGCAATCACAGTATTATAAAGGAAACGCGTGAAAATGTCAACCATTCCGGAAGTTTTCGTCTGCTGATTCTCCCCTTGTGTTACTGTTCACTCCGTTCTCACTAACATGTTTCGCAATACACAAACTTATGATCCTGATCAGTTCCACCCTTCCAGCAACTGTTCCAGTTCTTCCATGCTCTGTACTTCATTCACTGCTGCCCGAAGCTGTGCCGAATGCGGATACCCTGCCGTATACCACGCCACATGTTTTCGCATCTCACGCATCGCGGTAAGCTCACTCTTATATTTCATCTGCAGACCGGCATGGCGCCGGATCATCTCCTTCACTTCAGAAAGTTCCGGTTTCTTCGGGATCGTGCCGTGTTCCAGATATTCTACGGTCTGCCCGAAGATCCATGGATTGCCCTGTGCGGCGCGGCCGATCATCACGCCGTCACAGCCGGTCTCTTCAAGAAGTGCTTTCGCTTTCTGCGGCGAATCTACATCCCCGTTTCCGATCACCGGGATCGACACAGCCTCTTTCACTTTCCGGATGATCTCCCAGTCTGCCTTCCCGGAATAAAACTGCTGCCGCGTCCGTCCATGAACCGCGATCGCTGCCGCTCCACTGTCCTCGATGATCTTTGCAATCTCCACCGCATTGACATGATCCTCGTCAAATCCTTTTCGTATCTTTACCGTCAATGGCTTGTCGATCGCCTTTGCCATCGCCGTCACGATCTCGCGGACCAGTTTCGGATCCTTCATCAGTGCGGATCCCTCGCCGTTATTTACCACCTTCGGCACCGGGCATCCCATATTGACATCCAGGATATCAAACGGTTTTTCTTCGATCTGTTTTGCCATCTCGCTCATGATCTTCGGATCTGAGCCAAACAGCTGCAACGATACCGGTCGTTCCTCCGGCAGGATCCGCATCAGATCCTGTGTATTTTTATTCTTATAATAGATTGCCTTGGCACTGACCATCTCCATACATAAAAGTCCCACGCCCTGTTCTTTGCACAGCAGACGAAATGGCAGGTCTGTTACACCTGCCATCGGAGCCAGAACCACAGGGTTCGACAATGTTACATTTCCTATCTGAAGTTTCATCCTTCCTCCCCGTCTTCGATCTCTTCACCGAGGAAGAATACGCGGTAATACATCTCCAGGGACGCCAGAAGATCCTGTTTTTCTTTCCGGATCTGTTTGATACGCAGCACACTGCCGATCTCATCATACATCGCATCCGCATCAAGGGCTTCCGTCTTGAACTCCAGGTTGCCGTCTTCGTCAAATTCAAGCGTCAGGATTCCGCCAATCTCCTCTGTATACATCACACAGAGAATCTGCAGCTCTTCCTTTACCTGCTGTGGCAGGGCGTCAAAGTCCGGATTAAAATAATATTTCTGTTCGTAGGCACTGGCGCCACATAAAACGATTCGATCTGCGTACATCTTTCCTCCTATACATACCCGTAAAGACCGCGGACAGATACCTCTCCCGCATAGACCTCGGTGATGGTTCCGTCTTCCCGTTCCACCAGAAGTTCACCCATCGCATTGATTCCTCTCGCAATACCGGTATATTCATGTCCCGGTTCCAGCACGCGCACCTGCTGATCCTGGTTAACCAGCACTTCCTGATACGCTTCCATCATGCCGCTGAGATCCTGTGTCTTTACAAATGTCTCATAATTTTCTTCTATTTTTTTCATACATTCTGCGATCAGCGCAGAACGGTTGACTTTATGCCCGATCTCTTTTTGCAGAGAAGTGGCTTTGTCCGCCAGTTCCTCCGGAAATTCCCGCAGGTTGGCATTGATTCCGATTCCCGTCACCAGATATTCGATATAATTCATCTGCGCGCTCATCTCGGTCAGAATTCCTACTAATTTTTTCCCGTTTAACACGATATCATTCGGCCATTTGATCTGTGCCTGCACTCCCAGATTGCTTCGGATCGCCTGCGCCACGGAAAGTCCGATCACCAGCGTAAGCATCGAAGCCCGATCCGGCCGGATATCCGGTCGAAACAGGATCGACATATAGATCGCGCTTCCATGTGGGGAATCCCATGCATGCCCGCGGCGCCCTTTTCCCTTGCTCTGATAATCCGCCACTGCCAGCGTTCCGTGCGGTGCGTCTTCTTCCGCCAGCCGCTTGATCTGGGTGTTGGTAGAATCGATCTCATCATAATAATACAGTGTCTGTCCCGCCCAGCGGGTATGCAGACGGCTCTTGATCTCGCTCTCTCCCAGCACATCCGGAACATCTTTCAGGCAATATCCTTTGTTTTGTACTGCCTCGATCTCATAGCCTTCTTCTTTCAGCTGTTTCATGTATTTCCATACCGCGGTTCTGGACACCCCCAGCTGTTCACATAAATCCTGCCCGGACAGATAGCCGTCTGTCTCCAGCAGTTTTTTTAAAATTCTGGTCTTTGTTGACTCCATGCATTATGCCCCCAGAGTTGCAGCCATCACAGCTTTGATGGTGTGCATACGGTTTTCCGCCTCCTGGAAAACTTTGGACTGTTCCGACTGGAAAACTTCATCGGTAACTTCCATATCTTTCAGACCAAAACGCTCGCCCATCTCTTTGCCGATACCGGTATTCAGATCATGGAAAGACGGCAGACAGTGCAGGAAGATTGCTTCTTTCTTGCCATTTGCCATAACTTCCTTCGTTACTTTATATGGAGACAGATCCTTGATTCTCTCTGCCCATACTTCATCCGGTTCGCCCATGGATACCCATACATCGGTGCAGATAACATCTGCGTCTTTGGTTCCCTCCATTACATCTTCGGTCAGTGTGATGGTTGCGCCGGATGCTTTTGCATATTCCTGGCACTGTGCTACCAGTTCTTCATTCGGAAAATATTTTTTCGGTGCGCAGGCAACAAAATCCATACCCATCTTCGCACAGGCAATCATGTAAGAATTTCCCATATTATATCTTGCATCACCCATATAAACCAGTTTGATGCCTTTGAGTCTTCCGAAGTTTTCCTGGATGGTCAGCATATCTGCCAGCATCTGTGTCGGATGATATTCGTTTGTCAGACCGTTCCATACCGGAACACCTGCGTATTTTGCCAGTTCTTCCACGATCTCCTGACCAAATCCACGGTACTCGATACCTTCGTACATGCTTCCCAGAACTTTTGCGGTATCTGCGATGCTCTCTTTTTTGCCGATCTGAGATCCCTTCGGATCCAGATAGGTGGTTCCCATGCCAAGATCATGAGCTGCCACTTCAAAGGAACAGCGGGTTCTGGTGCTGGTTTTTTCAAAGATCAGTGCTACATTTTTTCCACGCAGGGTATCTACCAGAACTCCCTCTTTCTTTTTCTTTTTCAGATCTGCAGACAGTTCCAGCAGATAAGCGATCTCTTCCGGTGTATAATCTTTTAATGTCAGAAAATGACGTCCTTTTAAATTCATGATAATTCCTCCTCTGGTTGTGAATCGAAAAATGCGGTAAATGCCGGAAGGTTCTCCCGTTCTTCCTGCGACATACGGTTCAGTTTTTCCTGTATTTTTCCCACAAGTTCTTCTACGGTATAGATCTGGTACTTCGGTACCCGGCACAGTTTCGCCGTGGCTTCCAGTGCCGCCAGATACAGTTCCTTATAATTCCACTCTCTGGAAAGTTTTAATTCCAGAGCCGTTCCCGGCAGGATCAGTTCGGTCAGGCTTCTGTAGCGGGACTCGGCACTTCCCTTGATATGATGCCACTGGCACAGCCTCTCCAGACTGTTCTCCGGAATCTGCACCAACTGCTTTAAATAATAACATTCTTCCTGATTTTCTTCAATATAATAAATCTTCCCTTTCAGTCCGTAGACCATTCTTTTTGCATCGTAATACCCGATTTTCATGTTTCGGACGCTTTTTTTCGGATTAAAGTCAATAATATTTCCCAGATTCACTCTCGGCTCAACCGTCAGAAGATCTGTCTCTTCCGGGATTTTTACCCGTTTTTCCCTGCCGATACCAAAGATCCGGATCATGATGATATTCTCATAACCGCGATCCACCAGAGAATCCAGCGGTACATTATTGATCGCACCCCCGTCTATATACATTTTTCCATGCAGTTTTTCATTCTTAAACAGCGGGAAAATGTAGGCGCTCGCCAGCAGAAAATCCTTCATCTGCCCGAGTTCCACTTCTTTGAGATCAATATCGAGTTCTTTCATCTCATCCACGCTGAACGTTTTGATAAAAATATCCACCGGGGAATTCCTGATTTTCTCTTCATCCACTACTTTATCAAGCATATCTTTTAACGGTGTCACATCCACGCCGCCCTCACTCATATGGCGAAAGGCTTCTTTGACAGCTTCCCGAAACGGCATCTCCCGTTCGAGCATCAGCTCCATCTTGGTATCGTCCACATCCATTACCTGTGAATACGTCAGATTGCTCCACATCTGCTGCGCCAGCTCAAGTTCATCCATGCAGATCAGCGCACCGTTTAAGGCACCCACACTCGTTCCTGCCACAGCATTGATTTTTACTCCCGCTTCTTTTAACGCTTTCCAGGCACCGATCTGATACGCGCCCTTCGCGCCTCCGCCTTCCAGAACCAGCCCGTACTCTTTGCTGGTGTCAATTACCGGTGTCAACATCTAACCGCACCTCCTGTTCTCCTTTTGCAATCTGCCACTGTCTCCGTTTTATATCGCATAACAACATTTTCTGCCTATTCCCGCATAATAGAAAGCAGGGGCAATGCCCCAGGACTTTCCCGGAAACATTACCCCTCTTTTTATAAACCTCTTATTTTTTCTCAATATTTTTATCTGTCATAATCTCTTTCAGTGAAGTTGCCAGTCCTGCCAGTCCCTGCAGATCAGACGGTACAATAATCTTGGTTGCTTTTCCGTCAGCCATATCTTTCAGTGCTTCCAGACTCTTCAGTGTCAGAACCGATTCGTCTGCTCCGGCTTCTTTCAGGAAACGGATACCATCTGCATTTGCCTGCTGTACTTTCAGGATCGCTTCCGCCTCACCTTCTGCCTCACGGATCATCTTTTCTTTTTCCGCTTCTGCGCGAAGAATCGCTGCCTGTTTTTCTGCCTCTGCTTCCAGGATCGCAGATTCTTTCTTACCTTCTGCTACCAGGACGGTGGATTTTTTCTCACCTTCTGCGATCAGGATCGCTTCTCTTCGTTCACGCTCTGCCTTCATCTGTTTCTCCATAGCTTCCTGGATGGCTGCCGGAGGCATGATGTTTTTCAGTTCTACACGGTTTACTTTGATTCCCCACGGGTCTGTCGCAATATCTAGAGCCGCACGCATCTTGGTGTTGATCACTTCACGGGAAGTCAGTGTCTCATCCAGTTCCATATCACCAATGATATTTCTCAGTGTGGTAGCTGTCAGATTTTCAATCGCCATGATCGGATTTTCTACATTATAAGTATAAGATTTGGAATCTGTGATCTGGTAAAATACGACCGTATCGATTCGCATCGTTACATTATCTTTTGTGATTACCGGCTGCGGCGGGAAATCCACTACCTGTTCTTTTAAGTTTACCCTCTTTGCCACACGGTCAATCACCGGAATCTTAAAATGCAGTCCCGGTTCCCAGGTTCCCTGATACAGTCCCAGACGTTCAATGACATAAGCTCTTGCCTGCGGAACTACTTTGATACAGGATGTTACAATAATAACAATCAGCACTAAAACCAATATCAGAAATATAAGTCCACCCATTTTTCTTACCTTTTACCCTTTCTTTTTCACAATCAGTTTTACACCTTCGATACGCTCAATCTCCACGACCGTATCTTTTTCAATCACCGTTTCATTGTCGTCGGTCCGCGCCGTCCATTCGATGCCGCCGACGATCACCTGACCCTGATTTTTCAGATTTTCAATCGTCTGTGTCACCACAGCCTCTTTCCCAATCAGGCTTTCCGCATTGGTACGGGTTCGATTGACATTCAGATACTTCACCGCCACCGGTCTTGTAAAAATCAGTAATATCAGTGAAACAATCAGAAATATCACAAACTGCACGATACTTCCTGCACCTGCCACCGCCGCTATCCCGGCGATCAGTGCACCTCCGGCAAACCAGATCGTTGTAAGTCCCAGCGTGGCAATCTCAATCACCAGCAATACAACCACTGCTGCCAGCCATAGAATCGCATCCATGTTTCCTCCCCCTTTCCTTCCTCCGGTATGTTCCGCCTGTTCCCGCCATGTATGTTCTGTTTCTGAACACGCTCCATACCTTTGTGTATTCCCTGCACTCGGAAACTATGCCTTCCGCTTTCTTTCCGCTGCCTGCTTTTCTCTATGGTTCTTCCATCATACAATATTTTTTCTGAAAACGCAACAAAATACCCCGTGTCTTCTGAAATTGTAAGAATTCTTTTAAAATTAGCTCTTACTTTTTCAGATTCACAGGGTATTTTCCTGTTATTTTCGATACCGGATTGTTCTGTACTTCGTACTCTTTTTACCCTGGTATCATATTTTAATAAAAATGCTGGTTTCCAATCTGTTGTCCACGGCCGCTTCCGCTGTTAAAATACAGGGCACTTCCGATCGGATTGGATCCTGCCAGTGCTTCCTGCGCTGCCTGATAACAGTCGCTTCTTGCTCCCTGGCTCAATACAGATGAAAGGATTCCGCTGGCTACCGGAGAGAACTGTCCGCTCTGGTAGACAACTTCTGTGATACTGTTCGGGAACTGACTGCTTCTTACCCGATTCATAATAACCGCCCCTACGGCAACTTTTCCTGTGTTGCTTTCTCCCCCTGCCTCACACTGAATGATCGCTGCCAGAAGTGCCAGTTCGCTGTCAGATGCAGACATGGCTGTTCCTGTCTGGCTGACCTGCTCTTTTTCTTTCTGCTGTGCTTCATACTCCGCAACACTGAGTGCTGTGGTTTCTTCTATCTGAATATACTCCGCAAACATGTAAGCCGAATCTTCCCCATAACTTACCTGATACCAGTCTCCCTCCTGGCCCAGGATCTCTACCCGGCTTCCCTGTTTCATGTTTCCTATCTGACCGGCATCCATGGACGGCTCTTTCCGTACCCGAAGAGAACTTGCTGTAACCGTTCCCTGACTGCCATATGATTCTTCGTAAAGATTTTTCGCTTCTTCACCAAATACGAGGAGATCGGATCTTACATACCCTTCTACAGATCCCGACGTGATCTTTGTCCAGTCTCCCTCCTGTTCTACTACCTGTGCCGCTGCCCCCTTCGGCAGTACGCCTACGCGTTCACTCTCCTGTGAACCTTCCTGGCGAATATTGGCATAGTCGGTTACATTCGCAGCTGCTTTCTGCGCCCATTCATCCGTATCGAGAACCGAACTCCCGGAATTGTCTTCTGTAACTTCTGTGGATGTCTCATCGGCAAGTACCAGTGTTCCTGACCCCGCTGTAACAACCAGCACACCTCCCAGGATCCCTGCTGCTTTCCATAATTTATTCACTTGAATTACCTCCTACTGATTTCGTTCTTTTTACGATTTGTTACAAATTTGTTACGATTTGTTACGGTGTGATTGTAACAAATTTAACTTTTCTTGTCAACAGGAACATTTCGGGGGATTTCGCGGAATTTTCCGAAAATTTTTGGTGGATTGTAGGTTTTGAGGGCGATATTTGGGACAGGATGTAAAATTGTGCAAATGACGAAATGTGATTAAAGTGTACATGTGTGTGCAATATATATGGAGGTTGTTCAAGACGGACGCAGAAGGAGACGGGCACCAGGGGTGGGCAACGTGGGCAGGGCAACTTTGAACTAGCCGCCCACACAGTGTTGCCCACCCCTGGTGCCCGCCTCCTTCTGCTGTGTATTGACATCTCCACTACGAATACATTCCCCCCACAACCCTTTCCGCTACCGTCGCCAACACTCAGAAAGTTCGCGCTTGCTCAATAAGAACAGACAGCCTTTTGCTGGCGCTTTTAGCCGAGATGAGATCCAGTCCTTAGAAGAACTTGACAGTGAGCGGCTCTCCGCGAACTGGCACTTTAGTTCTTCTTAGGACTTAGCTCAGATCAGCGTTGCCAGCGGTTGTCTGGTCTTATTGAGCAAGCGCGGACTTTCGTCCGTTTTGCCGACACTCCCCAATAAAAAACACCCCGCCGGAAGGATTTCTCCCCCCGACAGGGCCATTTAACACTTCTATATTTTACAGTGCCGGCACATCCGTCCTCCGCGGGTCCAGAATCTGACTCGCGTCGAACAGATCGCTCGTCCGGTTCACATCCCCGTGAACATCATTCCACAGACGATACCCATCCAGATTACGTCTGCCCTGGCGCACATAATTATCCCGGATCTGTAAGAAATACTGACTCGAATCCACATTACAATAGAAGTGGAATCCCTGGCTGCTCAGATAATTAAACTTCTCATTATCCGTCGTATAATCATGCCAGTCCGCCAGATCCTGTCCGTGTGCGAAAATAATCGTATCCGTTCCGCCAACCAGCGGTGCTACATACTCCAGCCATTTCTGCGTATCCGTCTGGATCCGCTCCATGCTGGCATCTCCGATCCGGATGTGACCCCAGGTATGACTTGCGAACTCCCAGCCGTCAGCCTTGATCGCATCTGCTACCTTCGTTGCCTCCGCACGCTCGTCATCCCAGTTAAAATCCGGATGCGCATCCAGCCATGCCTGCTGGTCATCTGTCAGATTCTCATGCGTCTTGTATGCAATGTCCGTACGATAACCCAGGATTCCATCATAACCCGTCAGCGCGATCATACCCTTTGCACCGTGATAAGAAGCATCCGGATGCTCTTCAATAAACTGATCCAGAAGTGGTACACAGTCATACGCACCCGTTACCATCGTTCCGTCTGCCTGTACATACTCACAGGTAGGTTTTCCATTTTCATCCAGCACGATCTTCGAAGCAATGCCTCTTCCATCATAACTGTGATAATAACTCAAATCATCCAGCGACATCACGAATGCTTTCTTACCAGCCGGAAGCTTCAGTTCCGTATTTGGCGTAAAATGCACTGTACCATCCGCATCCGTTGTCTCGACCACCAGATCTCTCAGGCGGACCAGCACATATCCGTTATCATACATTGCCTGCGTGATCTTATTAAACTCATCCACCGTAGTCATCCACTGCTTGAAACCGGCTGCGATACTGTCATCTCCCGCAAAACCACGATCCGGATCCACGATCAGAGAATGATAGAAAATATGAGTCACCTCATCCATATTCACCGGCACACAGCTGTCCTTCGTTGCCTGATACTCAGCGATCTTTGCCGTGATCTCCGGATCATCAGCTGCACCCTCCACGCCATTTAACGTCTCGATCGCACCATCATAATCATACGTAGCTGCCAGATACTCGGCCTGCTCCATCGCTGTTGTTTTTGCGTCTGTCGCAGCTGCTGCCGTATCCTGTGCATCAGAAGAAGTATCGCCTCCTGTTGTCGTATCCTCTGTAGTGTCCGCAGTCTCCTGATTCTGCTCCGTCTCCGGTTTCTGTGTACTGCCCTGTGTCTGGTCTTCGTTCAGTGTCTTTGTCAGAAAGAAAATACACACTGCCAGAACAACCAACAGAAGAATCAAAATCACGGATTTGACCACCATGGATTTTTTCTTCTTCTTTTTCTTCAGCGCTTTCTTATCCATCTTCTCACTCATTTTTATTCATACTCCTTTCTTCTCTGTCTAGAAGCCTCATACATCAGGATCGCTGCAGCCACCCCGGCATTCAGAGACTCCAGCTGTCCCTTCATTGGAATCTTGATCAGACAGTCTGCCTGACCGGCGGTTGCGTCTGTCAGACCATTTCCCTCATTTCCAATCAAAAATGCAGTTCCACCGGTATACAATTCCTCATCATACCAGCCCTTTCCCTTCAGATGTGCCGCATAAGAACGAACCCTCTGCTTTTTGAACCATGCGAACACCTCCTCAAGATCCGGTGCGATCACAAAAGGAACCCGGTAAATAGATCCCATCGTAGAACGGATCGTCTTTGGATTGTAAATATCCACGCAGTTTGCGCTCATAAAGATCCCATCCACTCCGGCGCCCTCCGCCGTTCGGAAAATCGTTCCCATATTTCCCGGATCCTGCAGATCTTCGAGGACGAGAAACAGCGGGTGCTCTTTCTCCCCCATCAGTTCTTCCATTGTATAATGATACTGACGCACAACGGTAAGCACTCCCTGCGGCGTCAGCGTATCACTCATCTGGGCAAACACTGAATCTTTTACCATTTCATAAGGAATCCCCTGCAAAAGTACCTGATGCGCCGGATCTTCCAGAAAACTTTCCGACACATATGTCTTTACCAGCCGTTCCCTCGGAACCTCCCGGAACATCCGTAACCCTTCCACCAGAAAAACATCCTGCTTTCTGCGCTCCCGGGCTTTCTTATTCAGCTGGATCATCTGTTTTACCTGCGCATTGCTGCTGCTTGTTATCATAGTATACCCATTCCTTTATTTTCTATAGAAGTTCCATATAAACATGGACTTTGGCTTGTTGCCCGCGAGTCAAAAACGGCGGCATACCGACTCAGAAGGTATGCCGCCGTCACTCTCGTCTTTTTTATTTGGAATAGTTTGCAGACAGAGATTTTGCAACTTCGTACTGATATTCGGAAATACCTTTCTCCATAGCCAGTGCTTCGTTGATATCAAAGTCCACATATTCGCCGTTTTTGTATCCAACGACACGTTTTGTTTTTCCTGCTGCCAGCAGATCTACTGCATAAGATCCCATCATGGAAGCATGTACACGGTCGATACATGTCGGGCTTCCACCACGCTGCATATGACCCAGAATGGTTGCACGGGTTTCAATACCGGTAGCTGCCTCGATACGTTTTGCCATGCTGCTGGAATGTCCGATACCCTCTGCGTTGATGATGATGTGGTGTTTTTTACCACGTTTTCTTCCTTCGATGATGTTGTTGATCAGTTTCTGCTCATCATAATCGTATTTTTCTGGAAGCAGGATATCTTCTGCACCGTTGGCGATACCACACCACAGAGCCAGGTAACCTGCATTTCTTCCCATAACTTCGATAACGCTGCAACGCTCATGAGAAGTAGAAGTATCACGTACTTTGTCGATTGCTTCCATAGCAGTATTCACAGCGGTATCAAAACCGATGGTATATTCTGTACATGCGATGTCCAGGTCGATGGTTCCCGGAATACCAACTGCGTTGATTCCCAGATTTGCCAGCTTCTGAGCACCTGCAAAAGAACCGTCACCACCGATAACTACCAGACCGTCAATGCCGTGTTTTCTGCAGATATCTGCTGCTTTTTTCTGTCCTTCTTCTGTTCTCATCTCTGCACAACGTGCTGTATACAGAATCGTACCACCGCGACCGATGATATCAGATACATCTTTTGCAGACATATCGATGATCTCTTCGTTCAGCAGTCCGTCATACCCTTTCAGGATACCTTTCATGTTCAGTCCTTTGCTCAGTCCACGACGAACAACCGCACGGATCGCAGCATTCATTCCCGGAGCATCTCCTCCACTTGTCAATACGCCAATGGTCTTGAGTTCTTTTGCCATAATGTTCCCTCCACTAATATATCTAATCTAATACCGGATAACTGGATTATCCGGCTCTATCGCCTTATCGTTTTATATTTTAATGCATATGAAGCTGTTTTTCAATACTCTTTTCCACAACTTTGACATTTTCCGCGCCGTATTTTCCGCGTAAAATACCAAGCAGATTGTCCTCGATTTCGATGCTTCTCGATGCCGGAAGATGTTTCATCTGCTTTTCTGCCCGCAGATACACGACCACATGATCGCTGCCGTCGGACTGGCGCAGCGTATCATAGAGTCCTGCCACCTCCTGCTCGTACTGTCTGCGGTCGGCAAACTGGATCCACAGCTCCCGCGGCACCTGATCGAACGAGACGATCTTTTCACAGATCAGTTTGCTCGCCTTATCATCCTCCGCTGATACTTTTCCCATGATAAATACTTTGGAATCCGTCTCAATGAGCGCAGCATTTCTCTCATAATCCCTTGGAAATACAACCACTTCCACCGTTCCGACAAGATCTTCCAATGTGATAAATGCCATCACTTTATTGTTTTTGGTGTATTTGATCGTCTTTTCCGTGATCATACCGCCAATGACCACTTTCGATTCATCTTTGACCTTCGGCATTTCGCTCTCTTCCATCGGTTGAAAATCCGAGGTCGTCGCCGTGATATTCTTTTTCCAGACATCTGCGTATTCCTCCAGCGGATGACCGCTGATATACACGCCAAGCACTTCTTTTTCAAATGCCAGCTTGTTTTCTTTCTCATATTCTCCTACGTCCGGCATCCGGATCTCGAAACTCTTTTTATCCTCCTCGCCCATGATATCAAACAGACTCATCTGACCGGTCATCGAAGATTTTTTCTCCTGGTTGACCGTATCCATCACCTGCACATAGATCATCATAAACTGCTTTCTCGTTCCGCCGAGGCTGTCAAAGGCTCCCGCTTTGATAAAGTTTTCGATTGTCCGCTTATTGACTTCTTTTCCGCTTAACCGCTGGCAAAAGTCTTTGAGCGAGGAAAATGCGCCGCCGCGTTCTCTTTCTTCCACGATCGCTTCCATCACCGGTTTTCCGATCCCCTTTACTGCAGCCATGCCATACCGGATACTGCCATCTTCTACGGAGAAACTTCCGGTACTGCGGTTGATGTCCGGTGGCAGGATCTGAATGCCCATCTGCCGGCAGTTCAGGATATATTCGGATACCTTCGACGGATTATCAATACACGAAGTCATCAATGCCGCCATAAATTCCACCGGATAATAGTATTTTAACCACGCAGTCTGATACGATACCACCGCATAAGCTGCAGCGTGTGACTTGTTAAATGCATACTTGGCAAAATCCGTCATCTCATCGTAGATCTTATTTGCCACCCGCTCGCTGATTCCGTTTGCGATACAGCCGGGAACCCCTTCTTCCTTATTTCCATAAACGAAGTTTTCCCTCTCTTTTGCCATAACCGCCGCTTTCTTCTTCGCCATGGCACGGCGTACCAGGTCGCTTCGTCCCAGTGTATAGCCTGCCAGATCACGCACGATCTGCATAACCTGTTCCTGATAAACGATACAGCCGTAGGTCGGTTCCAGAATCGGCTCCAGCTGCGGGCAGTCATAGGTGATCTGATCCGGTGCATTTTTTCCTTTGATATACTGCGGGATAAAATCCATCGGACCCGGACGGTACAGGGAGATTCCGGCGATGATATCTTCCAGACTCTTCGGTTTCAGCTCCTTCATGAAGTTTTTCATACCGCTACTTTCCAGCTGGAACACACCCTCGCATTTTCCGCTTCCGATCATGCCGAGTACCGCCTGATCGTTGTAATCGATTTTTGACAGATCCAGCTCGATTCCTTCGCTCTTCTGCGCCAGTTTTACCGCGTTCTGGATCACGGTCAGCGTACGCAGTCCCAGGAAATCCATCTTCAGAAGTCCCAGTTCTTCCAGCGTCGTCATCGTAAACTGCGTCGTGATCGAACCGTCCGAAGCCCGGGAGAGCGGCACATACTCATCCACCGCTTTCTGGCTGATCACGACACCGGCGGCATGCATCGAAGTATGCCGCGGCAGACCTTCCAGACGTTTCGACATATCGATCAGATAGCGGATCTGCTCGTCACCCTCGTACTGATTTCTCAGCTCCGGGTTCATTTTCAGGGCTTTATCGATCGTGATATTTAACTCATTCGGGATCATCTTCGCGATCGTATCCACCTGTGCATACGGAAAATCCAGTACCCTTCCGACATCCCGGATAACACCGCGCGCCGCCATCGTACCGAACGTAACGATCTGCACCACCCGGTCTTTTCCGTATTTTCTCACGACATAATCAATGACTTCCTGTCTCCGTTCGAAACAGAAGTCAATATCGATATCTGGCATGGATACTCGTTCCGGGTTCAGGAAACGCTCGAACAGCAGCTGATACCGGATCGGATCCAGCTGTGTGATCCCCAGCGAATACGAAACGATACTTCCCGCCGCGGAACCTCGTCCCGGACCTACCATAATATCGTTGTCTCTCGCATATTTGATAAAATCCCATACAATCAGGAAATAATCCACATACCCCATGGTCTTGATTGTATTTAACTCATAGGTCAGACGCTCTTTCAGCTCTTCTGTTACCGGATGGTATTTTTCTTCCAGGCCTTCCCAGCAGAGTTTATTCAGGTACTCCCAGGAGGTATAGCCGTCCGGAACGTCGTATTTCGGCAGTTTGGTCACGCCAAATTCGATCTCTACGTGACACCGGTCACCGATTTTCTTTGTATTTTCCAGAGCCTGCGGTGCATACGGGAACAGTGCCGCCATCTCTGCTTCGGATTTGACATAATACTGCCCGCCCTCATAGCGCATACGGTCTTCGTCCTGCACTTTTTTTCCGGTCTGGATACACAGCAGGATATCGTGGGAGCCTGCATCTTCCGCATAGGTATAATGTACATCGTTGGTACATACCAGTTCAATCCCCGTCTCACTGCTCATACGCACCAGCTGCTGATTGACCATCTCCTGCTCCGGGATTCCATGATTCTGTAATTCCAGGAAGAAATTATTTTTCCCGAAAATCTCCTGATAACGCAGTGCCGCCTTTTTTCCTTCCTCATACAGTCCTCTGGTCAGAAATCTCGGGATCTCACCGGCAAGGCAGGCGCTCAGCGCGATAATACCCTCGTGGTATTTTTCCAGAACTTCCAGATCCACACGCGGTTTGTAGTAATATCCTTCCACAAATCCTGCCGAGACGATCTTCATCAGGTTGCTGTAGCCCTGATTATTCTCCGCCAGCAGTACCAGATGATAATACCGGTCTTCCCCGTGCTGCATCTCTTTGTCAAATCGGGAACCGGGCGCCACGTAGACCTCGCACCCGAGGATCGGGTTGATTCCGGCTTCCTTTGCCGCGCGGTAAAAATCGATACAGCCATACATCACACCGTGATCTGTGATCGCCGCACTGTCCATGCCCAGCTCTTTCACCCGGGCTACATACTCTTTGATTTTATTGGAACCATCCAGCAAGCTGTATTCCGTATGCACATGCAAATGTGTAAATCCCATCGGTTTTCCTCCTATTTTGCTATCGCGGCAGTCGCCAAGGTTCCGTGCAAATACGGACTTTGGCTCGTTGCCTGCGTAATAAAGAATGTGCCTCGGCACATTCTCGCGCCTGCGGCGGTCGCTTGCGACATCTACCTTATACGCCGCAGTGCGCATCCTCACGGAGCGTTTTTTACTTTACAGGAAAGCAATTTCCTGTAAGGTAAAAAAGTCTGGTCGGTACTATCCCCGTCCAGACTTTCCTGCCTCTACTCTTTTCCTGTTTTTCGTGCCAGTACATTCAGCCAGAGTTTATCTGACTTTTCTGACCGTACATCCTGTGTGGTCCAAATATCAACCACTTCCAGTTCCGGATATTCTTCCATCAGACTCTGCAATTCCCTTCTGGTGTAATCATGGAAATAACGCCCATGATAAATCCCATCCCGGTCTCCCTTATGTACGGAAAAATAAAGCACACCATTTTCCTTCAGCGCCTGCACCAGTTTTTTCATAACCTTACGCATCTCATCTTCGGTCAGATGAATCAGGGAAGCACACGCCCAGATCCCATCAAAGACATCATCAAATTCCATCTCATCATAGGTCATCTGCAGTACTTCTTTGTCCGTGTTTACCACTGCGAGCTTACACATCTCCTCCGAGCCATCCATCGGTGTTACATAAAATCCATATTCTTCCAATAACAGGGTGTCCCTTCCGGAACCACATCCCAGGTCCAGCACTTCTGCATTCTCCGACTCCTCGGACAGAAGTTCCACAAACGGCTTCATAACCTCTTCCATGCTCGCATCTACTGTTTCTTCATAATAGGGCACCGCATACCGGTTATAATAGTCTATCGAGTCCAACGATAATCCTCCTTTTATTACTCAGACAGTCGTTTTCTTTTCCAACTGCATACTATCTTTTTTCTATCGGCAACCATCCTTCACGTTCTTCCGTTTTCTTCACGGGACTCAGTCTGCAAAGTGTTACCAAAATATACTGTATAGTATAGCAACTGCCGCCTAAAAAATCAAGTAAATACGTTTATCCTGGATCTTGATTTTCTTCTCTTTTAATAAATGACCGACCGCACGTTTAAATGCCGCTTTGCTCAGTCCGAATTCCCGTTTGATCACTTCCGGTGACACTTTATCATCAAACGGCAGCACACCCGCATACTCACCGATCACCTTTAATACCAGTTCGGAATCCTCATCCATCTGCTGGTAGGCTTTTTTTCTCGGAGAAAGGTTCAGTTTTCCATCCTCTCTTACATTTGTCACACGGCAGCTTACCTTCTCGCCCGGACGATACTGGCCCTGCGCTTCCGTCTTCGGGATCAGACCGGAATACTGATCGTCAACTGCCACAAATACGCCGAAATTGTCGCTGATCTCATAGATTCTTCCCTCTACCTGATCTTCTACCACATACGGAGACTGCGTTTTCAGGTACGGATATACTTTCATGGTCGCACACAGACGGTCGCTCTTGTCGATATACAGGGCTACCAGAACTTCCTGATCCTTTTTCACCCTCACAGTCTGCTCTTTATATGGAAGCAACAGATCTTTTTCCAGTCCCCAGTCCAGAAATGCTCCGATTTTTCCAACTTCCGCAACTTTTACCACTGCGGTCTGGTGAAGCTCCAGCGCCGGTACTCTGGTTGTTGCAATCAGGCGGTCTGCGGAATCCCGGTAGATAAATACTTCCAGTTCATCGCCTACTTTTGTATCAGCCGGTACCTGTTTTGCCGGCAGAAGCACTCTCTCCTGCTCCTTCGCGTCTGCCTTCTCTCCAAGATAGACACCGAATTCCACTTTTTTTACTACCTGTAACTTCTGTCTTCTTCCTAATTCAATCATGATCGTTCCTCCGTAACTGTGTTCACGCAGCCTCCTGCGTGTGTATTTTTTGTTTTTTCATTATAATATATTTCACACACCGTTCCCAGCATTTTCTTGTTTTTCTTTCTATTATAATTTCTTTCATTTAAAAAGTTTCTCAGGCGAATTCTACCACCGCATACGGTTCTTTCTCTTCATTACACAAAGCAACTACATAGCTGTCTTCCGTTTTCGAAACCAGCGGGAAAATCTTATCTCCAAGCACTGCCTGTCTCTTGTATTCCGCCCGCAGTCTCTGCACTTGAAAATCAGCCGGAATGTATTCCTGCGACAGGCGGATATACTGTGCATTGTTTACATGATGATTGGAGTCCAGATGATACTGACGGACGGTAAAACATCCCATCTCCTGCCGTTCCTCCGGAATCCGAATCTTTCTTCCGAGCGGTTTCATATCCAGTTTCTCCTCTATCGGATATACTGCCCGTTCTTCCTCCGATGCCTTTACCGGATGTCCGGTTTTTGTATCGATATACGCCCAGCTTGAATCCGCACATGCCAGTATTTCCCCGTCCAGTGTCTCCATCAGAAAATTACGCTCCCCGATAAATCCCCGGAACCCGTGCGGCCAGGTGGAAATCCGTATACTCTCCCCAAGGTCAGCTGCTCTCCTGAATTCGATCTGCCATCCGGTCAGCACCCACGCTCTGCCCAGTTCTTCCTGAACCGCCGTGCCGCGCCCTACAGATTCCGAATGAAATACACTGCAATCCTGAAAATAATTCAGCACACTGTAAAGAGTCATCCTCGTATCTTCACCGACTTCACTGTAACGTACTTTACTTTCAAACGAATACATGCCGTTTTCCTCCTGTTGTTATCAATATGCAATGCAATCAAAATTGGCCACTGGACCAATTATTGATATACAGCGTAAGAAAAAAGCCTTGGATCTATATCCAAGGCTTGAAGCTGGGCTACAAGGATTCGAACCTTGAAATGACGGAGTCAGAGTCCGTTGCCTTACCATTTGGCGATAGCCCATTAACTTATTGTGCTGTGCTTTTTATTTCTGTATCGCTCAGCGACAAGATGTATTATATAGCACCCTTCAGAAAAATGCAAGTGTTTTTTTGAAATTTTTTAAAAAAATTTTTTTAACCCTTTTTTTACCATTTTTTCGCCATTTTCTTTCTCTCTGTCTTTTCCAGATTCCGCCTTTCTTCACCGACAATTTCCTGCCCATTTTTTCTGCATCGGTTTACTTTGTTTTTTCAAAATGGTATACTATACAAAAATTGATCACTGAATTTATAAGGACACCAATAAATATATGGAGGTACGCCATGAGAGCGCTGGATTTAACCTTATTAACTGATTTATACGAATTAACCATGATGCAGGGTTATTTTAAAAACCCTACTGATCAGGTTGTTGTATTTGATGCCTTCTACAGACAGAACCCGTGTGACGGCGGTTATGCGATCGCAGCCGGACTGGAACAGGTCATCGAATACATCCGTGACCTGCATTTTTCTCCGGACGATGTGGAATATCTGCGGGGACTGAACCTGTTCGACGATGATTTTCTGGAATATCTGAGAGGCTTCCACTTTACCGGTGATATTTATGCGATTCCGGAAGGAACCGTTGTGTTCCCGAGAGAACCTCTCTTAAAAGTAGTTGCTCCTGTCATGGAGGCGCAGCTGGTGGAAACCGCAATCTTAAACATCATCAACCATCAGAGTCTGATCGCCACCAAAGCCTCCCGCGTGGTTTATGCGGCAAAAGGTGACGGTATCATGGAATTCGGTCTTCGCCGTGCACAGGGACCGGATGCCGGTATCTACGGTGCAAGAGCCGCTGTGATCGGCGGCTGCGTCGGAACTTCCAACGTGCTGACCGGCAAGATGTTCAATGTTCCGGTCAAAGGTACACATGCACACAGCTGGATCATGAGCTTCCCGGATGAATATACCGCATTTAAAACCTATGCAAACCTGTATCCGAACGCCTGCCTGCTGCTGGTAGATACGTATGATGTACTCGACTCCGGTGTACCGAACGCGATCCGCGTCTTTAAAGAAATGAAAGAAAAAGATCCGAACTTCCACGGCTACGGCATCCGTATCGACAGCGGTGACCTGGCTTATCTGTCAAAGAAAGCTTCTGAAATGCTCGAAGCTGCCGGATTCGGCGATGCGATCATCTCCGCTTCCAGCGATCTGGACGAATACCTGATCGACAGCCTGAAAGCACAGGGCGCCACGATCAACTCCTGGGGTGTCGGCACGAACCTGATCACCTCCAAAGACTGCCCGGCATTCGGCGGCGTCTACAAACTGGCAGCCATCAAAGACAAAGACGATGAGGATTTCGTACCGAAGATCAAACTTTCTGAAAATACAGAGAAAATCACAAACCCGGGAAATAAAACCATTTACCGTATCTACGACAAAGCAACCGGCAAGATCCGTGCCGATCTGATCTGTATGGTGGACGAAACCTTTGATGAATCCAAAGACATGATCATCTTCGATCCGATCGAAACCTGGAAAAAAACCAAGATCAAAGGCGGCTCCTACACACTCCGGGAACTTCTGGTTCCTGTCTTCCAGAAAGGCCTGTGTGTTTACACCTCTCCTTCCGTTATGGAAATGCAGGCAGTCTGCAAAAAAGAACAGGAAACCCTGTGGCCGGAAACACGCCGTCTGGTCAATCCGCAGAAAGTATATGTAGATCTGTCCGACAAGCTGTACAAAGTAAAATCCCAGCTGCTCGAAGAGATGAGCATGAAGGCTCTGGATCTGCAGTAAAGAAAGGACTTACCCATGAAACTTACGATTCTCGGAACCGGAAACGCGGTTGTCACCCGCTGCTACAATACCTGCTTTATCTTTGATGATAACGGAAAATACTTCCTGGTCGACGGAGGCGGTGGTAACGGCATCCTGCGCCAATTAGAAGATGCCAACATCCCCTGGAAAGAGATCCGTGACATTTTTATCACCCACAAACACCTGGATCACCTGACCGGCATCATCTGGATGATCCGCATGATCTGCCAGAACATGAAGCGCGGAACCTACGAGGGCGAAGCCAACCTCTACGGCCACGCCGAAGTCCTCCAGATGGCACACGATATCGCCTGTATGATCCTGCAGCCGAAAGAAGCCGCCTACATGGGCGACCGTCTGCACCTGATCCCCGTCGAGGACGGCGAAACCAGAGAAATCATCGGTCACAACGTAACTTTCTTCGACATCGGCTCCACCAAAGCCAAACAATTCGGCTTCTCCATGGATCTCGGTAACGGCGAAAAACTCACCTGCTGCGGCGACGAACCCTATAACCCCTGCGAAGAACCATACGCTAAAAACAGCAAATGGATGCTCCACGAAGCCTTCTGCCTGTATCGCGACGCCGACCATTTTAAGCCGTATGAGAAACACCATTCTACCGTCAAAGACGCCTGCAAACTGGCACAGACACTCGGTGTTGAGAACCTGATTCTTTATCATACGGAAGATAAGACGATTGAGCATCGGAAAGAGTTATATATGGCGGAAGGGAAGCCTTATTTCGATGGGAATCTGTTTGTTCCGGAGGATTTGGAAGGGTTTGAATTATAATGTAGACTAATGTGCAAAATAAGGATGTGTTGCAGTAACGATTTATCGGTTCTTTCTGAACTTTGGGTACAACAAAATGAAACCTTAGCGGGTATCAAATGGATACCCGCTTGTTTTATAATAATGTGAACTTCCAGAAATTTTACAACTAAATCAATCGTTCTCCGATTTTTGGTAAACGTCAAACCACTCGCCTAGCCGGATCAGCGCATTTATGAGATACTCTAAAAAGTACGAAAAAACTAACTAGTTTTTTAGAGGAGGACTAAAGTATGGACCAATCAACTCATGATGTAAGACGCACCAACTGGCTGAACATTATAGAACAATGTCAGCAAAGGCCGGAAAATATGACCGTGAAGCAATGGCTTGCCGATAATGGTATCAAAGAAAAATCTTATTATTACTGGCTCCGAAAATTCCGCAAAGAAGCGTATGAGCAAATGCAGATGCCACCAGCCACTTCATCTCCGGAAATCACGTTTGCTGAGATCTCTGTTCCGTTAAGCAGGCAGGAAGAACCGATACACTCCTTTCAGGAACAACCTCCGGCTGCCATCATCAAAAATGGTGCTTTATCCATTGCGATATCTAACGATATTTCGGAAGCCCTGCTTGACAGGATCTTCCAGGTGATCCGTCATGCTTAACGATGCAGCAGGAATCCGCAGGGTTGTACTCGCCTGCGGATATGTTGATCTGCGGAAAGGCATTGACGGACTGTCCATGATCATCGGTGACAGATACCATCAGAATCCTTTTGAAAAAGGAACTCTTTTTCTTTTCTGCGGAAGAAGATCCGACCGGATCAAAGGTCTGCTTTGGATGGGAGATGGATTCCTGCTTCTGTACAAACGCTTAGAAGACGGATCCCTGACCTGGCCCAGGACAGAACAGGAAGCTGCAGAACTTACAGAGGAACAGTTCCAGTATCTGATGCTCGGACTGAACCCACTGGATCCAAAGATCAAAGAGGTCCATCCGAAAAGAGCACTCTGACTTTTGTGCAAAACAGAGATTTTTTCAGCGTTTTCATCAGGTCAAAAATCAGTCGTTGTAACATAGGTTTTCACTCTTTCCAGACGCACTCAGTGCATCTGAGAATGATTGAAAATAAATTTTTTGAACCTTGAAAATACTATATTTTCTTATGTTTATGGACGTTATACGGCTTTTTGGCACATAGGCATAATGACGAAAACGTCATTCTTGGAAATTCGCCATTTTCCGTTGTTTCTGTTATAATGGATACAGTGAAAAGGAGCGGGACAATGGATCATAAACATACACTTACTGAACTGAATAACTGCAGCCGCGAGGAACTGATTACCATGGTTCTTTCCATGCAGGGACAGCTGGATATGCTGAACCAGAACATCGAAAAACTGATCGAACAGGTACGCCTCGCCAACAGCTATCGTTTTGGCAAACATACGGAAACTTTAAAATCGATCGACGGACAGCTTTCCTTTTTTGATGAAGCAGAAGCCGCATATGATGCATCAGTTCCAGAACCTTCTGCAGATGAGATCCTGCCCACCAAACGGAGTCAGAAGAAAAAAGGAAAACGGGATCTGGACCTGAAAGATTTCCCGGTAGAGATCCTTCCACCGTATCATGTTTCCAAAGAAGAACTGGATGCCTTCTATGGCGATGGCAACTGGCGTCAGATTCCAAGTGAGATCTATAAGAGGCTTCGCTACGAGCCGGCATCATGGACCGTTGAGGTTCATACGGTCGAAGTATATGTTGGGACTGACGGTGACCATCAGGACGAATTCATCCGCGGAGAAAGGCCAAAGGATCTGCTCCGGAACAGCATTGTGACCCCGTCCCTGCTGGCAGCTATCCTGAACGTAAAGTATGTAAACTCATCCGTACTTCACCGGATCGAGCAGGAATTCGAGCGCAATGGTGTAAAGATATCCCGGCAGACCATGTCCAACTGGATCATCAAATGTGCTGACAGATACTTTGCACCTTTTGTTGAGCGGATGAAATCAGAACTGCTGTCGCTGCATGTCACACAGTCTGATGAAACGCCGACGCAGGTGATCGCAGACAGCGATCATCCCAACAGCAAGTGTTACATGTGGGTGCACCGTTCCGGTGAACTGTATAAGGAGCGCCCCATCGTGATCTATGAATACCAGAAAGGGCGCGACCACCACAAACCTCTGGATTTTTACCGGGACTATAAAGGGATCCTTGTAACGGACAGCCTCCAGCAGTACCACGTACTTGAAAGGAAACTCCCAGAGGTAACAAACGCGAACTGCTGGGCACATGCAAGGCGCGATTTTGCAGATGCAGTAAAAGCAGCCGATAAAAAAGACCCACAGGCGGTCAAACAGTCGGTTGCATATCAGGCACTGCAAAAGATCGCAGGATTCTATAATATCGATACGGAGCTAAAAGGGCTCTCGTCGGAAGAACGTCTTCAAAAGCGGCAGGAGGTGATCCGGCCGATGGTTGAGGAATTCTTTGCGTGGGTAAAACAACAGGCTGCGGAATGTGCTGTACCGCCGAAATCAAAAACGGCCCAGGGACTGAACTTCCTGATCAACCAGGAAAAATATCTTAAAGTTTTCCTGGAAGACGGCGATGTTCCCATTGACAACTCGGCTTCGGAACGGGCGATCCGGACCTTCTGCATCGGAAAGAAAAACTGGATGTTCCACAACACCGCAAACGGGGCGAATGCCAGTGCACTGGTGTACAGCATTTCAGAAACTGCGAAGCTGAACAACCTGCGGCCGTATTACTACTTTAAGTATATCCTCACAGAGCTGCCGAAACGCTGCGATAAACAAGGAAATATAGATCCTGCGGAATTAGATGATCTGATGCCTTGGTCATCAGAACTTCCAGACGAATGCAGGAAACCACGCCGCTCATAAAAAAGCGGCGTTTCATTTAATGTCAGGCGCATGGTTTGACGTTTACTTTTATCTTCCATAGAAAAAAGGATCCCTCGCAAGGTAGAAGACTAACAAGCCTTGTCCTTGCTGGGATCCTTTCAATTACTACTGGGGATGCCGGAATTTGCTATTAACCGACAGCCCCTTTTCTTATTTTTTCAGTATTTTCAGGGCATTCTCAATCCGTATGATTCACTTGAGTTGCACTTTATTATGGAAGTTCACAATCAATGCTGTATTTGATTATCTTCTTGAGTTATATTCGCCAGTGTTAAATTTGGAAGAGCTTTCTTATATAATTCTAGTAAAGAATCATCAAAATTAAAACGCACTGTACAAACTCTATCAAAAATCATAGTTGCCTCTCTATCTTCTGTAGAAACGGGCCATTGCGGAATTCCTAGATGATTAGGATCTCCTGTCTCTGCAAAATGAATAACCGCATCAAACATCTGCTTTTCCAGTTTGTCTGAAATCTCTGGTATATTCGTTACAGGAACTAGCTCTGTATTATGAAATACAAATGGTATATCCGAACAATGCCATGCTGTCTTTCCATGCTGATAAGGAAATTCCAACGTAAAAAGATACGAATAGATTTTACCTCCTGATTTTGCAAACTCTTTTATAAACTTTTTAGTAGGACAACGAAATACTGTATCCAATGTAAGTAAATCAGCTAAATTTTTCTCTGGATAAACCTCCTGAAAAACATCGGATAATTCTTCTCCCCAGTCTCCAAATCTATCACCAATTCTTTTCATTAGTTCTTCTTTTGATATCTCATCCTTAAAAAAAGTCTGTGGTTTCATATAAAACTCTCCAAAGACGCTTCCTATCATAAGTGGTATCTTTGTAGCCTCTTTACGAAACCCTACATCTGGTCCTTCTCCTTTATAAAAATCATTAGGCTTCGGTGTACATCCAACATATTCACCTTCTGCTTCTAATTTAGGACTCACTTTATTATAAGCTTGAGCCAACTGAGCATAAGGAATGTCTTCTAGTTTCTCCACCTCATCTTCTGTAAAATTTAATTCTTCCAGTAATGCTGTAATCAAAGGTGTAGAATCTTTATCACTATATTTATATGATTTATCTGGAACACCACTCATAATAATTCCTTTTTGAAACAGTCCATCTGCTTCTTTCATCTGCATTAGACCGCTCACTTTCATACCTCCACCAGATTGTCCAAAAATTGTTACATTCTGAGGATTTCCACCAAATTCCTTTATATTTTCTTTTATCCACTTTAAAGCAGCAATTAGATCTTCCTGCCCTGCATTTGCAGAATCTGCGTATTTTTCACCATATTGAGACAAATCTAAATACCCAAGAATATTAAGCCTATGATTCACCGTAACGACAACTACATCTCCATACTTACTCATATTCTCTCCATTGTATGCTTTTTGCTCAATAGAACTTCCCATGGAAAATCCACCTCCATGGAACCATACAAGCACTGGCCTCATTGCCATTTTATCAAGGGATTGCGTCCATATATTTAAATTCTGACAATTTTCATTTTGAATCCAATATCTGTGTGGAACCATCAACTCACCATTTGGAACATCTTCTTGCAACATAGGACTTACATAACCATAAGAAGCGGCTTCCTTAATACCATCCCAACATTCAGGTTCTTCCGGTTTTTGAAATCTCTTAGCTCGAGCATATACAATCCCTTTAAAAATATAGGTTCCCCCACTCTGATATCCTCGAATCTTGCCTTGTTTAGTTTGAATAACTGGCAAATCATCATAATTAAATTGTTTTGTCATCTCTATTTCCATCCCTTTTCCAAATACTAAGTTAGGTTCTATGTTTACATAGAATACTTATTTGGATTTAATAACCTTATTTTCTGAATCACAAAATCAATCATCTCTTCTTTAATGTCATACATTAATTTGACTCCATTCCCCTCAAATTCCTGGTTATTAATCCGCTTTTCTATACTTTGATACATGGTACGAAAATACTCTGTCGCAATATTAAATTTGCTCATTCCTAAATTTACAGCTTCTTTTAACTGTTCTTCTGGAATATCAGAACATCCATGTAGTACCAAAGGAATATTTACCTTTTTTCGTATAGCATAAATTCTTTCTAAATCTAAATTCGGTGTTTTCACATACGGACCATGAGCATTTCCAACAGCAATAGCAAGTGAATCACAACCCGTCTGTTCCACAAATCTTACTGCATCTTCTACTTTAGTATAATAGTTCGTATTATCAATTGCGTCAATGCTATCTCCATTTCCAACATGTCCTAGCTCTGCTTCAACGTCAATTCCAAACACCTTAGCCACACGCACCACATTTTTAGTTAGTTCTACATTTTCTTGGAAAGGTTTCGTTGAACCATCTATCATAACTGAAGGAAATCCATCCCGAATCCCTCCTACTGCAATTTCATATGTTACAGAATGATCCAGATGTACTCCAACAGGAACAGATGCTTTTTCTGCCATATCGCAGGCTGCAAAAGCCAAATGCTTTAAATCTGTGTAGTCTGAAAATCCGGGATAAAACTGAACAATTATGGGAACTCTTTCTCTTTCTGCTGCTTCTATAACATATTTAACGGTTTCAATATTTAAAGTATTAATTGCAGCAACACCAAACCTATTTTCTGTTGCATATGTTAAAATATCTTTTACTTTTGCTTTAGGCATATTCTTCCCTCCTACAATGCACACTCTTCAATTTTACTATCTAAAATTTTCATTTCCTCTTCTGTTAATTTCCAGTCGAATGTCTTACAGTTTTCATCAGCATGCTCAATACTTCTAACGCCTACTAAAGCTGTACCTACATATTCTTTCTGGGTACTCCAATTTAATGCAACCTGTCCCACTGGTACATTATGACCATCTGCAATACTATCCATTACTTTTAGCAATTCCATAATTTTTGAAAATTTGGGTTCTTTATAAACATCATAAAAGTTTAAACGTAAATCATTTTTTTCAAAAGAAGGCATACTTCTTATTTTTCCAGAAAGAATGCCCGCTCCCATAGAACCATATGTCATAGAATCAATTCCTCTATCATATCCCCAAGACATCAAATCTTCAAACCCTCTATCGACCATAGAATATAATGGCTGCTGTACATCAATCTGAATATATTGTTCTGCTTCTTTTATCTGTTCTGCCGTAAAATTAGATACACCAACATAACGTATATAGCCTTTACGCTTCATTTCCCCCAACGCAGCCATAGTTTCATCTATAGGCGTATTTACATCTGGCCAATGAACAAAATAAAAATCTATATAGTCTGTTTCCAAATTCATCAAAGAACTTTGAATTTCTCTCATAGCATTTTTATAACTCGTATCTTTTTTATATCCATGTGTATAGATATCCGGAATCAAGCCAAACTTTGTGGAAATTAACACCTGTTCCCTTGGAATTTCTTTCAAAACTTCTCCTACAATTTTTTCTGAAGTTCCATTTCCGTAGCAGGGAGCTGTATCAATAAGATTTACTCCCTTTTCTATCATTCTTCGAATTGCACAAATAGCTTCGTTTTTATCCACTTTTCCATAGTTTTGACCTCCGATTGCCCAAGTCCCTACCGCTAACTGTGATACTTCGATCTCTGCATTTTTAAATTTTTTATATCTCATTTTTCACACCCCCTTGTAATCCTTATCTGCTCTCCTGTTTCCAACCTTCTACTCAACATATCATTCTTAAAAGTTCTTCCAGGTAGCATACAAACAATATGAACATCTTCTTTATCTACTGGATACTGTGTTCCATGAACAATCAGCGGATTCAATTTTACGAATGTTCCCTTTGGAACATAAAAAGCTTCTATACTTTCGGTTCTAAAATCTCTATCCATAATTCCTACAAAAATAATCACATCTCCATCTAGTGGAAGAAGTCCTTCACATGCATATTGATGTGCTTCGAGAAAAGAAATGATATTGTCGCTTTGTTTTTTAACATGGCACACAGAAATTGTAGGTTGATTACCCTGGTTAAATTCTAACGCTACCACATCTGCAAAAAAACCCTCCTGAAAAATAGATTTCTTTTTCAGTTCACTCTCATCTAGTAAATCTAAAAATTCCCCATATTTTCCAAAATTATCTTTTGTTAATTTTTGTACCTGAATCTCTCTCATAATACCTACTCCTATAAACTATAAATTCCTTGCTCATGAGCATTATCAAAATGAATTCCCAAATATCTAGATACCTCTCTCAAAACAGGTAAGTAGTGACCATAAACACAGCCTAAATGATGTATGTATGGGCCAAACATTAACTTTTCTTCCCAACGTTTCCAGTTATCAGTTTCCATCCATACATAAGTACCATTCGTCTTCGGTCCTGTTGTAGTTTTGGCTTCCCCCGCAAATAAATAATATTCTCCATCTATATCATCGAACCTACAAACTGTTAAATCACCTTGTTTTAATTCAAAGCGTTCTTGTCCATCTACTAATTTTGCCTCTACCCCATCTTTTTTCAAAGAATAAGGAAATGGACCGCAATGCCATAAAAGTTCTGCATTATCATTTTGAGGATGACGAATAGTCAAATCTGCTAAAAATTCTGATTCTTCAAATAAATTGCAAGCTCTTAAGATTGCCAGAGTAATGGCTCCATTTATATCTGTTTCACAGGAAAGAGGCATTCCATTATCTGCCATTTCTCCCAAAACAACGCAAGGGCACAACCCCATTAAAGTTGGAAAAGCAGACCAGCACTCAAATGCTGCCACAGAACAATTGTTTTCTTCCATTAATTCCTGAACTGCTAATTTTGTCGCACATATTTGTTGGAAATTTTCTCCATCAGGGAATTTTCTCACAAATTCCTCCTCATACTTTATATATTCTTTTCCTTTCTCCTCTAGAATTTTCCTAGCTCTGTTACAAATTTCTACTGGTGAAATAGGGACAGTTGTAATGCCGAACCTCTTAATCAAATTTGCTTCGTTAGTCATAACACTCATAAAAGGCACTGGACGTTCTCCTATTTTAGCAATTCGCAAAGTACGAAGAGATTTTAAAACTGCTGCTGTTCTAATAAATGTTTCATACCCTTTTACAAATTCTTCACTTTTCGTAGTACAATTATAAATATAACTGTATTTCAAACCATAGCGCTGTAAAACCTTTGTAGCTGCAAACATACCGCACTGTGTATCTCTTCCCCTAGCCTCATCAGTATTCGGCCTTTCATCTCTTGGTCCCCATACCAAAATAGGTACTGTAAATTTAGAAGCAATCGCTGCCACTACTTGTTCTTCTCCAAAATCACAGAAAGGGAAAAATAATGCATCAATTTTTCTATTTTTCATTTTATCCACAATTGCGTTTACTTTGTCCATTTCGCAAACAATTCCATTCTCGCATATATCATCTATATCCACGATTTCTACTATAGAAGCTTTAATCTTCCGAATTTCTTCCATAAAACAATCCTTCTGACGTTTTGCTTCCACCATACTCAAAAAGCTTCTTTTATTTGGTACTACACCCAAAGTTAAAGTTTCCCTATACATACTCTAGCCCCCTGCCATACTTTTTTACTCTTTCATCAATTTCTCTGTAATCAATCTCGCCTGTTTCTAAAAAGTTATCTGTTACTTCCCAATTAGGAATTCCTGCTCTCCCTCCAATTCTGGTACATTTGATGGCAGATACTCCACTTGCGAATCTTGCAGCATCTTTAGGAGACAGGCCTTTAACTATTGCTGCTAAAAAAGCACCATGAAAAACATCCCCTGCTCCCACCGTATCCTTTACATCTACATCAAAAGCAGGAATTTCAAAAAATCCTTCTTTGCTGATCCCCGCACAGCCCTTTTCTCCGAATGTAAAAATCACAATTTCTGGTCCCTTATTATATAAATATTCGCAATTTTCTTTTACGCTTTTTCCAACTTCTAACATCTTTTCGTAAACAAATTCTGAGCCAATAAATATATCTATCCAAGAAATAGCATCCAACAATTCATCTGTATAAGAGTCAGCATCCATAAAAATTTTGCTTCCTTTTTGTTTTGCCATTTGAGCTGCTTTTTTCGTCACCGAATCTAAGTTGGCCATATAAAAATAACTAGAATTTGAAATATATTCTATATTCAATTCTTCCTCTGTCATACATTCTGCGCTTCCTGGATAAAAAACAAAACTTCGTCCCATAGAACCTTCGTCACTAATTACAATATCAAAATTAGTTGTTCTATTTTTTCTCACACACATTTGTTCTGTATCAATTCCATGGTCTTGAAAATCTCTGAGACAAAAAGTTCCATATTTATCATCTCCAACATTTCCCATTATTCCACAGCAAAGCCCCAATCTTGCCGCTGCTACCATACCGGAAGCTACTTTTCCTCCTCCTTGCCAACTCAAATTCTGTATCCTCTCTGCTCCATTAGGTTTTGGAAAGCACCTAACATTTACTGCAAGATCTACGCAAGGGCTATCCAATCCGATCACATCAAATTTCACACACATCCCCTCCATTTCTTTGCTCTCGATTTTTCCAGAAATATACAATCAAAGCACATATCGTCATTAAAGTAATAATTCCTGCCATAAGTAAATACCCTTTTTCATATCCTAGTAGGTGAATTAACTTTCCTCCTACTAAATTTCCAACAATGGCTCCTAATCCAAGCTGTACAACATTTAGTACACTTTGTCCTTTTGTTTGATATTTTTCATACACACAAGTACTAATATATACCGCACAACTATAATACATAGTCATATATGTAACTCCTTGTAACAGTTGAGCCAAAACTATTCCAATAATTCCACTTCTTATTGGAAGAAGAATTCTAATTCCCATAAGAAAACAAGATAAAAATAAAATCTTTATTGTTCCATACTTTTTAAGCATTCTGTTTATATAAAATAACACTGGAACTTCGCTTAATGCTGAAATGCTATTTATAACCCCAATGGTTGACTGTGTGTAACCTTTTTCAAGAATATACGGCCCAATAAAACCCGTATAAAAGCTCAAGCCCATCTGACTTATAAACGCTAACCCCAAAACTATATACACATCTCGATTTTTAAATATCCTGTTTTGCTCATTTTCTTGAACAACTTCATTTATTACTATCTGCCCATTTCTTTCCTCTTTTAATCCTATACAAAAACAAAACAAAATCATATAGGCGAAAAATGCAAATACAAATTGCATCTGTGGTCTTGTCTTTAAGTACATTCCTGCACAAATTGTCATAACAGCATATCCTAGAGTTCCTCCAAGACGAATAATTGAATAGGAATATCCTTCTTTTAAGGAGCGAGCAATCAAAATTGCGTCACTTAAGGGAATTACGGCTGTGGTAAAGGAAGTTACCACAACCGTTGCAAAAAACATACAAAGAAAACTATTTCCCAGATAGTATAAAAGCATGCTAAATCCACTTCCCACTATTGCAACCAGAAGAACCTCTTTTCTTTTGCCCGTCCTATCACTAATTTTTGCCCAAAACCTCTGTATTAACAAAACAACACACGGACCAATCATCAAAAGAATTCCTATCTTCTCAGCATCAATTCCTTTCTGTGCATAATAAGCAGATAAAAAAGGTGTATAAAAACCGCTGGCAATATAAATAATTGCATTTATGCTGAACAGATATAAAATGGTTCTTTCTTTATTCAAATTTTGTCTTAACTCCTTTTTATTTTTCTAAAGCAACCTTATAGTATCCTTCTTTTTCCTTTTTGATTTCCCAGTTCTGTCCATTTACCACAGCGTTGTCCAAACATTTTTCTGCGTATACAGTAAAATAGCTGGCATCCATATCCGTGTTTATAAACAAGGTTCCCTCTTCTATCTTTGCTTTCAAATTCTGTACGTTACCATCATCAATATACGTGTCTCTAATTTCATCTTCACAAAATAATATGACATCTAAATTTTCGTACTTTTCTTCAATATTCTCTGGAATCTTGGTTAACATTGGAATCATTTTATTTTGACGAATAAACACTGGAATCTTATCTAGTTCAATTTTTCTCTTAACCCATCTACCGCCTTTTATTCTTTCATGCGTAAACAAATCAATCCATTGTCCATTTGGCAAATATACATCTATTTCATCCTCCTGATCAAATACTGGTACAACCAAAAGAGAATCTCCTAGAAAATATTCCAACTCTACATTACGGGCACTTCTATCCTCTGGATATTCCATTACTACTGGCCTAATTACAGGAATATCTGAGAGGTGTGTTTTATAAGTTGTACTGTACAGATACGGTAATAATAAATGTCTTATATCATTAAATTTCTTAAAAATCTTTTCTGCTTTTTCTCCAAAATTCCAGGGTTCTCTTGGTGTTTTCCCATGACACCGGCTAAGTGAATTAAAAAATCCAAACTGACAACTTCTAATATACTCCTCATCTGTAGGAACACATTCATACCCTTCATGATCTGTATTATAGAATCCCCCCATATCAAATCCCCAAAAAGGAATTCCACTCATAGAAGCACTTAAGCCTCCTCTAAGAATACATGCATGATTATTTAAATGGGTAGATGAATCTCCTGCCCACGCTGCTGGAATAGTATGAGAGCCTGCATATCCACTTCTTCCCCAAAGCATTGGAAGTTCTCCTAAAGGGATTTTCACCTCTGCCATAATATCATAAATTGTTTTGGCATATAAAAATGTTAGTTTATTATGTCCCTGAATTCCTGTAGAACCATCAAAATAAACCGCATCTTCTGGAACAGCTTCTGAAAAATCAGTTTTTACTGCTCCAATGCCCATACTAACAACTGACCTTACTTTAGGCTTGTACCACTCTATAAAATGTGGGTTTGTAAAGTCAAAGCATCCTACCTTTGAGGTACTTGTTGCCGTAGAATAAAATCTGCTTGTAACACCTTTTGTATTTTTTACCAAAAATCCCTTTTCTTCTGCTTCTTTAAAATATTTTGAATTCTCATCAATATAGGGGAAAATCCAAAGACAAAGGTGGATTCCCTCCTTTTTTAACTTGTAAATCATTTCTTCTGGATTAGGAAATCTTTCATAGTCCCAGACCCAAGCGCCTGCGTCACCTTCTTTCTGCCATCCATCGATATGTATTACATCAATCTTAATATCCCTTTCTTTAGAAATCTTTACTACTTCATAAATTTCATCTTGAGTTTGATATGAACATTTTGACATCCAAAGTCCCAGAGCCCACTTGGGAATCATAGGAATTTTTCCAGTTTGATTTATATAAGACTTTAAGAGTGCCTTATAATCATTTCCCATCCAAATGACATAGTCTAAGACTTTATCTTCTACGCTCATGTTATATGCCACATTTGAAAAACTACCCATCTCAAATTTCGACCTTGTATAAGTATTTAACAGAATAGCATATCCCCTACTACTCATGAAGAAAGGATGATTTTTATAAGATTTTTCCGTATTCGTGCTTAGAGCATCCGTTTGCCAACAATTAATAGTCTGTCCTCTCTTACCAAAATCCGTAAATTTTTCTCCGAAACCGTAGAATTCTTCATCTGCATATAAATACATTGTTTCATTAACGCCAATAATCTCTTTATTTTCATCATAAGTGAATCCTACAGGCAAATTTTTACACATATTATCCACATTGGAATCTTTAATCTGCTCTTTTGTTTTTAACTTTCCATCAAGATAATAGCTAACTTCCCACGGATATTTCCTAACCCTAGCTTCTATCTTCCCTTTAGATATAGAAATAAATTCTTCGTTTTCCGTTATATTTACACCATTCTGTCCTTCTAACTGATATATACTATTATCAAAAGGATGCTCATTTCCAGGCGTATACATACGAAAACGAAATGCGGTTTCCCCAACACATTGAATGAACACTTTTACTGTGTTCTCTTTGTAAGTATCTACTACAAATTCTACTCCATCTGTTCTCTCTGTATAACTTTTTATACCTGTTAAAAAATCAAAATTGTGATGGAATATTGTTTGTAAATACCCCAACTGTGGATTATAGCTTACTTCTACTTTTTTACCCATATGTTACCTCCTAATTACCTTTCTTGACTTTCTTGACTTTCTTGAATTTGATTTTAGCATAATAAAGGACGCAACTTTATGAATATTTTTACTTGCAAAATATAACTTTTTTTCCTTATTTTTACTCGATTTTTTTCCTCGCTCGATACTCTTCTGGCGTTAATCCATAACTTTTTTTGAATGATTGAATAAAATGAGAAACGTCATTATATCCCACTTCAAATGCTATAAAACTAATCTTCATATCTTTATTTTCTAACAATGTTTTTGCCTTTTTTAAACGATATTGAATTAAATATTTCGAAAAATTCATTCCTGTTTCTTGGCTAAATAATCTACTACAATAAGAATAATTCACAAAATATTTATTTTCAGCTAACTCTCTTAAAGAAATATTTTTATAATAATTATCTTCTACATAATGAACAATTTCTTCAACAATTTTACTTTTTTTCTTTGTATTTTCTTTTCCGCTACATATCACTATTACCATTTCTTTCAGATAGTTTTCCAGCTCCTCAATATGTTTAAATTTGTACAAATCATAACGTCTGGAAAACATAACTTTTATATCTTTTAATTCTTCAATATCCTCATTTTGATATAATTCTGCATAATAATTCCCTAGAATTTTCAATATTTCTACAACTGCCATGTACAGTTTCTGTGCACTTTCTTCTTTAATGATTATATCCTCTAAAATACTGTGAATTACTTGATTAATTTCTTTTTCTTTTCTAGTTCTTACTATAGATTCTAGCTTAATTTCTGCTTCTTTTCCAATTCTTGCTTTATATCCGTCCATATTTTTATAAAAATATGCTCTATTCCATCCTTGTATCAATCTCTGATTTAAAGCATATAACGCCTCATTATAAGACTGATATATCTTCTCTTTAGATGAATATACTAGTCCTACACCCATAGTGATATTCATATGTTTACATGTACAAAAATACGATAACATACTTTCTACTTTCTCCTGAACAATCAGTTCATTATCCATACATTCTATTCCACTCAAAAGCATTACATATTCCTCATTAATTTTAGAAAAAAAGAAATCCTTTATGAACCCTCTATATTTTTCCTGAATGATTCTATTCACTAATTCTACATCTGTCACCAGTTCTTCTTCTTGCATCACAACTATACAGAATTTTTCTTCTTGATGCATTGCATTATAACTAAAAAATTCTTTATACAATTCTTCGTGAGACACGATTGTCTTCACAGGGAAATAATTTTTGGCTGCCTCCCATTGATAATAATTCTTAATTTTTTCTTGATTTCGACTCTTCTCTTCCTGTTTCTCTAAAACCTTTTTTACTGGTGGCAAAAGATTTTCTTTATAAATGGGTTTTACGATATAATCTTTTACATTATAGCGAAGTGCCTCTCTTACATAATCAAAATTTTCAAAGGCAGTCAGAATAAGAATATCTATTTCAGGTCTATGTTTATGTAAATATGAGGCCAGTTCCAATCCTCCCATTTTTTTCATTTGTATATCTGTTATAACCAATGCAATATCTTTATATTCTTCTATTAATTCTATGGCCTTCATTCCATTTACTGCTTCTCCACAAACCTGAATGTCCAAATCGCTTTCTTGTAAGATTTTGACAATACTTTTTCTTGCATAATACTCATCTTCTACTACTAATATTTTTTTCATTTATCTTTATTCTCCTCTTCCAGATTTTCAATTCCAAGCAATAGTTGTATCTCCGTTCCTTTATCTGTCTTATTAACTTTCACTCCATATTTTTCCCCATAGTAATTTTTAATTCTAGTATTTACATTATTTATTCCAATACTTTTTTCTTCCTCATCAATATAAGAAATTCTTCTTGTTCTCTCGCAAAGAATTCTATTTAATTCTTCTCTTTTTTCACTATCAATCCCACAGCCATTATCTTTTACGAGTATTACAATATCATTTTCACATTTGAACGCCTTAATCCAAATTTTATTGTCATTTTCATCCATCGTAAATCCATGTTCAAAAATATTCTCAACAATAGGCTGTAAAATAAATTTCACAATTCTTACTTGCTCAACCTGTCTTTCTATCTCATATTCTACGCTAAAACAATCATGAAAACGTATTCTCTGAATTTCTAGATATGCCTTTACCATTTCCACTTCCGTCTTTAAGGAAACAAAACGACTACCTTTTACATTGTATTGCATAATACAAGAAAGATTTTTTGTAATTTCCACAATCTCTGGAAAATCGCTAAGTTCCCCCATAGAAGCAATTAAATTTAATGTATTATATAAAAAGTGCGGATTAATTTGATATCGCAGCATTTTAGACTGAATTTTTCTTTGATTTTTTTCATAAATAATTTCTCTTACCAGATATTCATTCATTTTATTTGCCATTTCATTGTAGTTTTCTATCACATTGGCAATTTCTCTTGTTAATTTCATATGTTCTAAATTTATAATTTGAAGTTGATTTCCTTTAGTATGTCTTATTTTTTTACAAAATTCTTCTAATGGTTCAATAATTTTTTTTGTATAATAAATAGAAAAAGAAACCACTAATATCAATGCTCCTAAGAGAAATATACTATTCCACTTTATCTTTTGATCAACCTCTTCAAACAGCCTTTCTTCTGGTATTACTTGAATAATTTTCCATCCGGAAAGCATGTTCTGTCTGGAACTTATATAAAAATTTTTTCCTTTACTCCGAAATGTATCTACTATTAGATTTTCTTTCATCATTTTTTGACTTTTATCAAAAATATATCCTTTTTCTTCTTTCTGATATAAATGTTCTCCGATATGAAACAGTTCCTGTTCCCCCGTCAAAATAAAACACTCACCGCTATTTTCATAAAAAGCATTTTCTAAAATACTTTGAAATGTTTTATAGTTAATATCAACTGCTAAAAGAGCAATAGGCGTATTTCCATACGTGTGTAAAGGATATAAAAAAGTTAAAATATTCGCGTTATCCCCCTGTAAGCCCCCATAATAATATTCATCCTCTTTTCCTTCAAACAGCATCCACTCTTTTGTCATGTTTCTAATAGTTTTGACATATTCTTCTGGTATAGATGTATCCGTACAATAAATGTTTCCATATTCATTTACTATGGTAGCTCTCAAAATAAGTGTGTCCATAGAAGCAATATGTTTTAATGCATTGTCCATGTAATTCTGATTTTCGAATTTTGTACCGATATCATTTTTTTCATTATTTTTCAGCAAAATATTTCTAGCATAGTTATCCGTATAACAAATTTGTTTTAGTCCTTTTATATTATTTAAAGATATAGTAATCATATCGTCTATCCGCTCCCCAGCGGTCTTCATTTTCAAAACTTCAGCCCGTCTAATTTCTTTTATATTAATTCCATACACAACAAGATTTACTATAAAAATTGCAACGGTTATCACCAAAATCACACTTACAAAAGTGCTTCTAAAAGAACGCTTTTTCATTTGTTACTACCTTTCTATTAATTTTTTATCTTCTTTGTAAAGCAAAAACAGGAAGGGTGTCAGTAATTTCTGACATCCCTTCCTAAATATTAAGACTTTACAGCTCCTTGTGTCAAACCTGAAACAATATGCTTCTGTGCACAAGCATATGCTATCAACACTGGAATCATAGCAATAAGGTAAGAAGCAAATGCTAAGTTATAATCAAACGAATATTGTGATTTAAAATTATATTGAAATAATGGCAATGTCCACATATCCTGTGACTGATTTAATATTAATAAAGGCATTTGAAAATCATTCCATACCCATAGTGCATTTAACACAAAAATAGTTGCTAGAATGGGTCTAATCATAGGAAGCACTATTTTCACATAAGCCTTTACCGTACCACATCCATCAATATAAGCAGCTTCTTCCAAATCTCTAGGTACAGACCTGATATAATTCACAAGTAAAAATACCCCTTGAGAAGATGCCAATGTAACACACATAATGATTAAGCCAGGTATATTACATAACTTTAATTTTGAAAGATATTTTACTAATGGTACCATAATAACCTGAAATGGTACAAAAATACCAGCCAAAAGATAAAAATACATAGTCTTATAATACCTTTTTTCCATATTCCGTGCTATTGCATAAGAACACATTGGAATCAAAACCATAATAAGAAATACAGATACCAAGGTCACCACTGCTGAATTCCTAAAAAACACAAAATAATTTGCTTTTTGAAAAACATTTACAAAATTTCCTAAATAAAAACTCTGCGGAAAGGAAAAAAAGCTTTGAGAAGATTCCTGTGGTGTCTTTAAAGCGGTAATGATAGTAAGATAAAAAGGATAGAGAATAACTATCATTCCTGCAATCAATAAAACATAGGACAATATCTTTAATATTCTGCTACTTTTACTTCTTTTCATCTTACTCACCTACCTGTTTATTACTTGTCAATCTCAGTGAAAATGCCGCTACAACCCCCACGATTACAAATAAAATCATAGATTCCGCCACTGAAGTGCTAAATTTTCCTTCATTGATCGCATGGCGATATATCAATAACCCTACTGCCTCTGTTGACTGTGCAGGCCCTCCATTAGTCATAACTTTAATATAGTCAAATACTGTCAAGCCGGCTTTTGCTTGTGTGATAATTACCATATTTAATACTGGAATTAAGTACGGTATAATCACATTCCAAAATCTTGCCCAATTTCCAGCTCCATCAATCGTTGCTGCTTCCAAAAGATCCTTCGGTACACTCTGCAATCCTGCTATAAAAAGCACTGTAGGAATCGCACAGCCCTGCCAAATATTTACCATCATAATAGCAATAGCCGCCAGTTTAGGATTTCCAAGAGGGCTTGTAGACAACGCCTCTATATTCAACATTTCGCCTATAACTGGAACTGCTCTATAAAATAACTCATTCCAAATCAATCCAACAGTGACCATGCTTATGACTGCTGGAATAAAATAAATAGAGCGAAAAAGAGTAGATAATCTCCTAATTCTGTTTAACGCCAATGCTATCATAAGAGGAATAACTATAAGAAGTACCACTAATGCTATCGTATACCCAATATTAAACCATAGGGCTTTCCTAAATCTTTCGTCAGTCAATACTTTTACATAATTCTCCAGGCCAACAAACGTATAATCTTTAGAAATACCATTCCAATCTGTAAAGCTATAATACACTCCAATTAACATTGTTACTAAAAAGAATATTGTATATAAAATTACAGTTGGCAATGTAAAAGCAAACATAATACAATTCTTCTTTGATTGTGAGCGCATTTCTTTTATTTCAGTTTTACTTATCCTCTTCATTCACAACACCTTCTTAACAATCACTTAGAATCTTCTACCGCTTGATTCCAGTCATTTGTCATTTCTGTTAAGAATGCATCTACATCCTTATCCAATAATACATTCTGGATTTTTCCTCTTTTTGTATCTTCAAATCCTGTTGGAGGATATGCTCCATCTGCTTCAAATCCATTTGCTTCTACATAGTCAAAAAATGGCTGGAACTGAGGAACTTCCGCTTTTACTCCTGTTACACAAGATGGGCTCTTGTCATTATCTGTATAAATCTGAGCCCCTTCTACAGAAAGTGCAAAAGATAAAAATTTATCAATGGCTTCCATTTTTTCCGGTTCATCTGCTATCTTTGCATTTACACAAAAACCTGTATCTACAGCCTGTGTTGCAATCGGTTTTCCATTATCATTCGGAAGAATAGTAAATTCTACATTAAAGTCTGGATTTGCACTCAAAAATGATGGTAATGCCCAACTTCCTTGAGGAAACATCCAGCCTTCTCCGTTTGCAAAGTCATTAATCGCCTGGTCATAACCAAGCGCAAGTGAATCTTCATTAGCATAATCCAACAATTGAATCATTTTTTCTACACCGTTTTTATATTCCGGAATTGTCTCAAAAGACTCTTCTCCTGCTTTCATCTTTTCATATTCGTCTCCATGGCTTCCTAAATCTCTTGTTTCAATATTAGCCCACAAATTAGAAACCGTCCAAGAGTCCTTATTTGGTAAAATAAATGGTGTTTCTCCTTTCGCCTTAATTTCTTCAGCAAGAGCAATTAATTCATCCCATTTGGTAGGCATAGTATAGCCAGCCTCTTCAAACTTATCTTTATTGTAATAAACTCCCATAAAATTGACATTGTATGGAGCTATGTAATTTTTTCCGTCTTTTGCTTTTACAGCATCCAGATACTTGCTATCTATATTTTTCATATAATCCTTTTCTGATAAATCCAACAGCAATCCTTCATCCTCAAACTGCACAAATTGTGCATCTGTTGGCCAATGATTCATCATATCTGGAAGACTATCACTGCTAGCTCTTGTCATCAAAACTTCCTGAGCATCTGGAACCACATTCTGTTTAATGACAATATCTGGGTTTTCTTTCTCAAATGCTTCAATTACTTTGGTATAGCTTTCTGCTGCTTCACGTTTTACTTGCACAAATTCAATTTCTACCTTACCTGAAGATTTTTCTTCACTCTTTCCTGAATCTGTCTCGTTTTTCTGTCCGCATCCAACAACAAACGTTGAAGCCATTGCCAAACACAATGTCACTGCCAAAATTTTTTTCTTCATACTTTCGTCCTCCTTAATGTTTTCGGTAGTGTCAAGTAAATCGCCCCAAAATCGCCCCAAATCCAGTAAAATCAAGGGTTCCAAGGCTGTAGAACCTTTACCTCCCCTTTCTTTGGCTTGGGTGACCAAAATTTTGCGTCGGAAGACCAGTCAAGGCCGGGCTAAAAGCCCGTTAAATTCAGCCTTGATAGGGCTTCCGTAAGCAAAATACAATCGGTCAACCCAATGGAAAGGGGAACGATTTTTTCGTATTCTGTTTGACACCACCATGTTTCCTTTGATGAATAAAATTATATCACTTGTATATTTTTACTCATATAAATTCTTTTACTCTATACACTTTGCATATATAATTTTTTTTACATTTTTCATTTGATAAAATAATATCTATAACTGAGCAATTGAAATCACAATAAATACAGCTAAAAGAACAGAAAATAAAAAGAGAATTTGTTGCTTCTTTACAACTCAAATTATTTTTTAAGCAACAAACTCTCTTTTATTTCTTACCAACTATAAATGAGCAAATACTGAAATTTGCACAAAATTACCCTACCATTTCTAAAACAGCTTCAAGTGATGCTCCACTTTTAATGAAAGAATGAAGATTCATCAACTGTTCTGTTTTTATTTGTTCCTGGAAATAGCGGTATCCTTCTTCAAAAGTACAGTATTTTCCAGAATGCATACAACACATATAATGAGCCAATGACATAATCAGCCAGTAACGCTGAATTCCCATCCGGGAGCGGATTTGATATTTATCCAGGGCGAGTTTTCCTTCATACCGATACACGTAGAATTCACGACCGCCAACGGTCACAAGGCTGACGTCAGAATCCGTTTTCTTTAAATGAAGGACAAATCCGCTGACTTTCCGGCGAATTCCACATGGATAGATAATCCTGTTGGTTTTTAAGGCACCAATGGTGTAAAATCCTTTTCGTATAAAACTGTCCATGACTTTTGCAGAAGTGTACCAACTGTCACAAAGAAAGTAAGAGATCACAGGTGCCACAGGAAGTTCTTCCGCAATCTCCTGTACAATTCGGATTTTTGATTTTGATCTGTCGTACAGGATAACTGCATAGTTCAAGATGATGCCGTTACAGGATAACATGACAGAAACGACCTGATGCCCATAATCCTGACAGCCCTTTAAATGAGACTGATGGAAATACGCCGCTTCAATAGGATGCAATGCCTGTGACGAGGGCTTTGTATGCGAAGCGGTTGTAGTTCTGTGCTGACAGCTGACTTCAGCGAAATCAATGGTTTTTCCTCGATAACCACACAAGAAAATCGAGACCATGATAGTCATTAAATGGTTGTGGTACACATCGGATAAAATTAATCCGAGTTTTAAAGATTTAAAGTAATTATAAATATGATTAGAATGATGTATACTGTTTGCAACAGGCATCCCCTTGTTGTATGTGTAAGATTGTTTTGTCGTTATTACAATTATACATCATTCAATAGAGGGTGTCTTTATTTTGTGCAATATTTGGGATTTACTCATTCATAGATTAAAATTAACTAATTAGCATTACTCTATCCGATAAATTATACCATATCCCCCACTTTATTACCACCCGGGAATTATACCTAACTATAGCCCGTAACCTCCATTTCTTCGTATAACTCTTACTATACTATCCTCCCACCACCCCTTATTAGACGTTTCCACCCGTCTCCCGGTTTTAAAAAGCCAAAAATTTTCTGTTTTCGAACCACGTTTCCCAAAACCCACCATTCCAACTCATAATTTCCAGAAATCCGCCGATACTAATACCAGAACTTTAATTTCATCTGAAACCAGTTTTATCACATCATATTTACGAGGAGAAAGTTTATGAAAGCTACAGGAATTGTAAGAAGAATCGATGAGCTCGGGCGGGTGGTGATTCCGAAGGAGATACGGCGGACGTTGAAGATACGGGAATCGGAGCCTCTGGAGATTTTTACAGATCGGAACGGGGAGATTATTTTGAAAAAATATTCGCCGATCGGGGAGATTTCGACCAGTGTGCATCAGCTGGCTGAGGCGGCGGCGAAGACATGCGGAAAGCTGTTTTGTATCTGCGATCAGGATCAGGTGATTGCGGCTTCCGGGCCGGAGAGTAAGAAGTATCAGGGGAAGCAGCTGAGTAAAGAAATGGAGAAGCGGCTCTTTGACCGGGATTTTATCCCGGAGAACAGCGTCTATTATCCGGTGACAGAGGAGGACACACACACGGAGCAGATACTGGTTCCGGTAACACGCGACGGGGATCCCATCGGTGCTGTGTGTTTTCTCGGCATGCGGCGTACGGATCCGATCGGAGATCCGGAAAAGAAAGTGGCTGAGATGGTAGCCCGGTATCTGACTCTTACCATGGATAACTGAAGACGATTCCGTTTCTGTCGTTATCATTTGTTGGACTTTTCGCTCTTGTTTTATATCCAGCAATGATATCTGCACAAAAACGAGGCGGCTCCGGCTTCTTTTTTTGCCGGCATGCCGCCTCATTTTATTTCTGCTCGTAACTGTTCAGTACCCTCACAGTTACGAGTCAAAATGCATTCCAAATCACCTTCGGTGATGGCATTTTGCCTTGTATGTCTCGGGATTTTGGCAAAAACATGCCAAAACACCTCGCGGGATACTACCTTCTGAATAGTTACTTCTGCTCATAATACTCTTCCAGTGTCAGTCCCGTAAGTGTCAGATACAACGCCAATGACCTGGTTACATACCGGATATGCCAGGGTTCCCACCCATACCCGGTAATATGCTCTTTTCCTTTCGAATAACGCAGGATAAAGCCAAATAATGGCGCATACCGTTTCAGCCACAGGCCTTCCCGGGTTTCTCCGAAACGTTCATCCAACTTGTAATCAACCGCCTGACAGGAGACATCCAGTGCCAAACCTGTCTGATGTTCACTGGCTCCCGGCGGTGCTACCCACTGCACCGGAGTTTCACTCCCTTGGGGCTGCTCACGTAATTTCTTCCGGTAGAGTTCTTCCTGTCTTTCGTAACTTCGGTAGCCTGACACCCCACACAGATATATTCCTTCCTCTTTCCCTCTCGCAAAAAGCTCCTCCACAGCCTTTGCTGCATTGACTGCAAGCAATCTTTTCCTGTCCCCGACAGGTGCATCAAAGATGATTTCCGGCTCAACTAAAGTTTGCGGTATCGCATTTCTCGGTAAGCGATGTATACGGTTTACCAGAATCGTAGCGTCCATCTTTTCCCCTCCTTTGTTTCGCTGTTACGAAACCATCTGCATTCGTAACTGTTCAGTACCTTCACAGTGACTACTGAATAGTTACCTGCATTCTATGCAGCCAGAGGCCGAATTATGACCGGATGTATCATGACACGCGGCCTATGCTATTCTGTGATTACCGCAGTAATTACCAGTTTTCCACTGGTAAAACATATTTTAGGACAAAGCATGTGTCCTGGCACATTCTCGCGCCTCTTTTTTTCATTTACAGGACAGCAATTTTCGGTAAGTAAAAAAAGAGAGTGCAAACACGTCTCCCGTATTCTGCACTCTCTGTTCTCATTCTTCTATTAGTTTACCTGATACACATCCGCATATTTCATACCAAAGCCCAGTGCTTCGCTGTGGCTTCCCATGAAGATATCCACATGTCCGTATGCAGTTCCTCTGTCTTCTACGGTATAAATCTGACCGTTGATAGAAAGTTTGGTTCCAAAAGGAACTCCTGCCATCGCAATGGTACGTCCCGGTGTCGGTGTGGTTCCGCTGGCTGTTCCGCCGCCGGACCATTTACCGCAACAGATGGAACAGCTGCAATATGCTGTCAGTTTGAATCTTCCCAGATATTTACCTTTGGAAGTATCAATCGTTGTATCTGTCGTACTGCTGTCACTCTTTGAAGTCGTTGTGCTTGTTGATGTAGTATTCTGTTTTTTCTCTGTTGCTGACGCTGCCTGCTGCGCTGCTTTCTGTTGTGCTGCCTTTTTGGCTGCCGCTTCTTCTGCCGCTTTTTTCTCTGCTGCTTCTTTTGCTGCCGCTTCCTGGGCTGCTTTCTCAGCTGCTGCCTGCTGTGCCGCTAATCTGGCTGCCGCTTCTTCCTCTTTTGCCTGACGAAGAAGGTTATTGATCGCATCTTCCTGGCTGCTGATCTTTGTCAACAGATCATTCTCTGCTGTCTGCTGACTCTGAATATCTTCCTGATATTCACGGATCTGCTGGTAAGTTGCCTCCACCAGTTCTTCTACTGCTGCCTGCTTGTCCGCACTCTCCTGCTGAAGAGCCATAATATCTTCTTTTTCCTGTGCCACCTGTTCCTCTTTGGTCTGGATGGCTTCTTTTGTTTCTTTGTATGTATCCAGCATGTCTCTGTCATACTTTGACATCTGGGAAATGTTCTCAGCCTGGTTTAAGAAATCCGAAATACTTCCGGACTCGAACAGCAGGTTCATATAATTGCTGGCTGAGTTTTCATACATATAGCGGATACGGAGTTTCATCGCTTCATACTGCTGTGCTTCGTCCGCTTTCGCATCTTCAAGGTCACTTTGCAGCTGTGTCAGTTCTTCCTGCTTCGCATCGTAATCATTCTGCAGTTTTTCCAGACTGCTGCGAAGATCGTTCAACTGTGTATTCAGATCTGCAAGATAAGTTTCTGATTCACCTTTTTTTGATTCCAGTTCCTGAATCTTTTCCTGGGTCTGTTGCAGGGAAGACTGATTCGCCTGCTGCTGTGCTTTCGCATTGGATATCTTCTCCTGCGTCGTAGCAGCTCCACCCTGTACCGCACTTCCCACAATAAGACATACGGAAAGTACCAGGCTTGTGATTCTTTTTCTTCTCATATTAATTCCTCTCACTTTCTCAGGCAAGAGTCATTATAACATGATTTTGTAGCATTGTGAAGTAGTTTTTTAATATCTCGTAATAATTATGTAATATTTGATAGAAATTTGACAATTTTTACCGCAAAGCCACGAAAAATTCCGGAATTTTCCCGTACTTATGTCAACCTTTTAACCGCCAGCCACTCCAGTATTTATTCTTCAAAACTCCATTGACCAGTTTTCCCCATCCAAGGGCATACTGATCCACGCAGACCAGGATCCAGCCTTTCTCTCTGGTCGCCTCCCCCGGTTCCAGAAGCAATGTTTCTCCGCGCAGATACCTCCCGATCCGCTCATCCTCCGGTGACAGGGAGACACTTCCCGCATAATCAGAAGCCTTCAGCGTCATCGCCAGCTGCTGGGACGGCTCAAAACGGTTTTTCTTCAGATCTCCCATGTACAGTCCGTTTCTTAAGAAATGAATCCCGTTCAACTTCGCCGGCAGCTCCGGCACCAGATAGACTTTTTCACCTTTGATCTGTACCCGCTCCCAGTCCGGTTTCCACTGGCAGTCTTTGAAAAATTCTTCCATAACTGTTTTATTTTTCTTATCCATCCGTGTCGGCGCTTCCAGTTTGATCCTTGTCTCAGGCGCATCCTCTGACTTTTTCATCAGTGCCAGAAAATGTCCTTCCCCTTTCATCTTATGCGGCCAGATCCGCACACAGCGGCGCAGTTCCTCTCTTCCGTCCCCCCACGCGGGATTGCCCTCGGAAAATCCCTCGTATCCCTCGATTGGAAGCAGTTCCATCTCCGGGCACTCATTCAGGATCCAGGAAATACTTCCCTCATTTTCCACCGGTGCAAAGGTACAGGTGGAATACAGCAGTTTGCCACCCGGACGCAGCATCCGCACCCCATTTTTCAGGATATCTTTCTGCAGTTTTGCAAAATATTCCGGTCGTTCCTCATCCCAGGTTTTGATCACTGCGGGATCTTTGCGGAACATCCCTTCTCCGGAACACGGCGCATCGATCAGTACCTTATCAAAGAATCCTTCGAACCGATCCGCCAGGTTCTGCGGTACTTCGTTGGTCACAAAGGCATTGGATATGCCAAATACTTCCAGATTCTTTAACAGTGCTTTTGCCCGGGAATTGCTGATATCATTTGCCACCAGCACACCTTTTCCCTGAAGTGCTGCGCCGAGAGCGGTTGCTTTTCCTCCCGGTGCCGCACACAGATCCAGAACCCGTTCCCCCGGTTTTACCGGAAATTTCGCCGCCGGAGTCATCGCACTTGGTTCCTGCAGATAATAAAGACCGGCGCTGTAATACGGATGTCTCGCCGGCTGATTTTCTTCTTTATAAAAATACCCGGTCTTCGTCCAGGGAATCGGCCCCAGTGAAAATCCGGAGCCTTCCGCCAGTTCCTCTTCCGTGATCTTCATCGGATTGATCCGGAGTCCGTACTGTCTGGGATTGTCATAACTTTCGATATACGCTTCGTATTCATCCCCCAGCATCTCTTTCATTCTCTTTTCAAAGCTTTCCGGCAGTTCCACTCTCATCACACACCTGTCTCCTCTTTTTTCTTTCTCTTCTCTCCGTTCTCTCACGGATGTTTTTCTACGCTCCACTATAGCAACACTCTGTCATTTTGTAAACAACAAAAGAATGTGCTTTTTTCCATTCAAAAAGCGGTGGCCCCCCAGCCACCGCTTTTATTTACGCGAGCAACGAGCCAAAGTTCATGCTTGCATGAAACCTTGGCGACTGCCGCGATAACGAGTAAAATTCGCAAAGCGTATTTTATCTCGTTTTTGCGTCACCCCATATATATGACAACCCGGTTACGCATTATCTGCAACGACATCTTCTGCCATTACTTCCTCATATTTCTCCAAAATCAGGTTCTGGATCTTTTCTCTTGTGTTGGAATTGATCGGATGTGCAATATCGCGATACTCTCCATCGGAAGCCTTACGGCTCGGCATAGCGATAAACAGTCCTTTCTCTCCCTCGATCACCTTAATATCATGTACAACAAATTCATCATCAATTGTTATGGAAACAACTGCTTTCATCTTTCCTTCTTTTGTCACTTTGCGCACTCTTACGTCTGTAATCTCCATAGCACATGCCCCTTTCATATGTCGTTCTCTTTCTGAACAGATATAGCCGCTGATTTTTATTTTCCCGCGAACCACCAGACAGCTGCTCTTTTATTACAGCGCATAGCGCTCGTTCTTTTCCACGACAACTATTATTTCGTCTTCTCCGCAGTAGTAAGAATTTGCCCGGATGGTATCCCGGCTTTCTACGATGCAGTTCTCGATATGGGTATTATCACCCAGATATACGTCATTCAGAATAATCGAATTCTTGATGACACAGTTGTTTCCTACATATACTTTCTTAAACAGAACAGAATTCTCCACCTGTCCGTTGATGATACAGCCACTCGATACCAGGCTGTTCTTTACCTGACATCCCGGATTGTATTTTGCCGGTGGCAGATCGTCGATCTTGGAATAGATATCCGGATACTGATGGAAGAAATAATCTCTTACTTCCGGTTTCAGGAAATCCATGTTGGTCTTGTAATAAGCCTCAACGGTAGAGATATTGTTCCAGTAATCCTGGATCTTGTAGCCATAGATTCTCTTCAGATTCTTATAGCGGATCAGGATATCTTTTACAAAATCATGTCTTCCTTCCTGTGCGCAGCGCTCGATCATCTCGATCAGCTGGCGGCGGCGGATGACATAGATTCCTGTGGAAATGGTATGATAATCGGATACCATCGGTTTTTCTTCAAATTCTTCGATCCGGTAATCTTCGTTCATTCGAAGCACACCGAATCTGGTCACATCTTCGTTCGCATCCACATCTTTGCACACGATAGTCACATCGGCACGTTTTGCGATATGGTATTCCAGAACTTTGTTATAGTCCAGCTTGTACACACAGTCACCGGATGCGATTACCACATACGGTTCATGGCTTCTCTTCAGGAAATCCAGGTTCTGATAGATCGCATCTGCGGTTCCCTGATACCAGAAGCTGTTATCCGGAGTGATCGTCGGTGTAAATACAAACAATCCTCCCTGTTTTCTACCGAAATCCCACCATTTGGAGGAACTTAAATGTTCATTCAATGATCTTGCGTTGTATTGAGTCAGAACCGCAACTTTCGCAATATGAGAGTTTGCCATATTACTCAGTGCAAAGTCGATGCTTCGATAACTTCCCGCTACCGGCATCGCTGCGATGGCACGTCTGTTGGACAGTTCTCTCATCCTGTTGTTATTACCGCCTGCCAGAATAATTCCTAATGCTCTCATATTACTCACCGTCCTTCTTTACAATTGCGCCGCCGCTTACAAGCTCTCCGTCCGGATAATCCTCAGCAGTTGTCTCACCGCTGATGGCTGTGTTCTTTCCAATCTTCACACCTGACGGAATAACAGAATTTTCTGCGATTGTAACAAGGCCGAATCCATAGACAGCCGGTTTCAGTACGTTCGGAGCTTCCTCGCCGACACCTGTAACAACATTTTCTCCCACCTCAACACTCTCTGCGATGATGGACTTGTCAATCTGGCTTCCGGCTCCGATCCGGGAATGTTTCATGATGATCGAATCCCGCACCACGGCTCCTTTTTCAATTGTTACGTCCGCGCCGATGACGGAATTATGGACTTCACCATAAATCTCCGCGCCTTCGCCGATGATACTTCTTTCAATTACGGATTCCCCGGATATGTACTGCGGACGGATGATATCACCTTTGGTATAGATTTTCCAGAACTCTTCATACAGGTTAAATTCCGGAATGATATCGATCAGTTCCATGTTTGCTTCCCAATAAGATCCCAGTGTTCCTACATCTTTCCAGTATCCGTTAAATTCATAGGCAAACAATCTCTTTCCGTTATCTCTGCAATAAGGCAGGATATGTTTGCCGAAGTCACAGTTTGGCTGATCCTTCAGTGCCATCAGAGACTCTTTGAGTGTTTTCCACGAGAAAATATAAATTCCCATCGATGCCAGATTACTTCTCGGATGTTCCGGTTTTTCTTCAAACTCGGTGATCCGTCCTGCTCCGTCGGTGATCATAACACCGAAACGGCTTGCTTCCTCGATCGGCACCGGCATACAGGCGATAGTTACATCTGCCTTATTTGCCTTATGGTAATCAAGCATCACTTCGTAATCCATCTTGTAGATATGGTCACCGGAGAGAATCAGAACGTATTCCGGATTGTAGGTCTCCATGTATGCCATATTCTGAAAAATTGCGTTTGCTGTTCCGGTATACCAGTCGCTGTTACCATTTTTTTCATAGGGGGGAAGCACGGTAACACCGCCCACATTCCGGTCCAGATCCCACGGAATACCGATCCCGATATGGGTGTTCAGACGCAGTGGCTGATACTGGGTCAGTACGCCCACGGTATCAATGCCCGAGTTAATACAGTTGCTCAACGGAAAATCGATAATACGATATTTTCCTCCAAATGCTACCGCCGGTTTGGCAACCTTCTCGGTAAGTACACCCAGTCGGCTTCCCTGACCTCCGGCCAACAGCATTGCAATCATTTCTTTCTTAATCATGCAATCACCTCTTGTCATATATAGTAAACAGATTATAACACACTTCTTATATTTAGTGAACATTTTTTACATATTTTTCTCAAATCTTTTCGTGTTTTTATGACATTTACACAATAATTTTGCCCTGTTTCGTCATTTTCTTCTATATCTAATGGTTTTTTGCCGCATTCTTAAAAAAATCTTTCCATTTTAGCCTTTTACGTCTATAATAAATGTAATACAAATCTTTGTAAGAAAAGGAGAACTCCTATATGTATACGATTGATTTTACAAAACCTGTTCACATACATTTTATTGGTATCGGCGGTATCAGCATGAGCGGTCTTGCCGAGATTCTTTTGAAAGAGGGATTCACCGTATCCGGTTCGGATTCCAAGGAAAGCACACTGACAGATCACCTGACTGAAAAAGGTGCGCAGATCTTCTACGGACAGCGCGCATCCAACATCATTGACGGCATTGATCTGGTGGTTTACACCGCTGCGATCCATCCGGACAACCCGGAATATGCCTGTGCAAAAGAAAAAAATATCCCGATGATGACCCGTGCCGATCTGCTCGGACAGATCATGAAAAATTATGAGATCCCGATCGCCGTATCCGGAACCCACGGAAAAACCACAACTACTTCCATGGCTTCCCATATTCTGTTAGAGGGCGGTTTTGATCCGACCATCTCTGTCGGCGGTATCCTGCCGGCGATCGGTGGTAACCTGCGCCTGGGACATTCCGGCACATTCATCACCGAAGCCTGCGAATACACCAACAGCTTTTTAAGCTTCTTCCCGAAGATCAGTATCATCCTGAACATGGACGCCGATCATCTGGATTTCTTTAAAGACATTGACGATATCCGTCATTCTTTCCGTCTGTTCGCAGAAAAACTCCCGGCTGACGGTACTCTGATCATCAACAGCGACACCCCTCATTATGAGGACATCATCAAAGATCTGCCGTGCGAAGTTATCACTTACGGACTCGAACACGAAGCAGATTATACAGCGACGGATATTACATACGATACGTTCGGACATCCGACCTTTACCTGTCTGCATCACGGAGAAACCGTAGGAACTTTCTCCCTGAAAGTACCGGGTATTCACAATGTGTCCAACGCACTTTCCGTAATCGCTCTGGGCGAAAAACTGGGCATGGACGATGCAACGATCCAGAAAGGTCTGGTCAACTTTACCGGAACCGACCGCCGTTTTCAGTTCAAAGGAAAAATCGGCGATATCACCGTGATCGATGACTACGCCCATCACCCAACAGAGATCAAAGCAACCCTGACCTCTGCGAAAAACTATCCGCACAAAAAAACCTGGTGTATCTTCCAGCCACACACCTACACCCGTACCAAAGCCCTGCTCCAGGACTTCGCCGAAGCCCTGACCCTGGCAGACCACGTGGTACTGGCAAAAATCTACGCCGCAAGAGAAACCGACACCCTCGGCATCTCCTCCGCCGACCTCCAAAAACAGATCCAGGTCCTGGGAACCCCCTGCGAATACTTCCCGACCTTCGACGAAATCGAGAATTTTCTTCTGGAAAACTGCCAGCCAGGCGACCTCCTGATCACCATGGGCGCCGGCGACGTCTACCAAATCGGCGAAAAACTCCTGGGAAAGTAAAATCCCAGAGGACATCTTTTTAAAACGCATTAAAAAAAGGGCAACTGAAAGTGTATCTCAACACTTTCGGTTGCCCTTTTTATACGTACAAACCACTTCCAGTCATTTTTCCGTTCTGTATCCTGCAATTTCTCCTCTTAAAACTCTCCCACTCCCTACCAGTCAGCCATCCCCCTTTTCGCCAACAATTTTCCCAACTTATCCACACTATCCACACATTTATCCCCACCCCTCTGTGGATTCCCCTGTGCATAACTCCGTTTACATAATCTCCCACCCCACCCCACCAAATTTTCTCTATTTTTCAACCAATTCCCTCAATATCAGGTTACCAATAATCTTTATCTCAAGAATTTATCCCCAACTTATCCACATTATCCACACCCTTATCCACCCCACTTACCCACCAACAAATCCCCCTTAACCCCTTATTTTCAACTAATTTTCCACAAAAAACCATATTTGCTTTCTCAAAGAATCATGCTATAATAATCCCGTAACTAACACACATACCATTACTTTTCTATTACAGGTGAACTATGCAGTTATCTTTACATAATGGAAGCTCCAGCGGAGTCACCATTATTTCCAATATTTTCATAGACTATTATATCCCCCGCGCCAACGGGGAATTCGTAAAAATATACCTTTATCTGCTCCGCAGTTTGCAAAGCGGCGATACCGCACTGGATCTGACTGCTGTAGCGGATGTTTTTGACTGCACAGAATCCGATGTGCTCCGTACCCTCCGCTACTGGGAAAATCAGAAACTGGTGGTGCTCGCAGGTACGGACACTCAGACTTCGATTGATTTTCTGCAGCCTATGCTGCCGGATGCGGTGCAGAACACACTGGCAGAACAGGCTGTTACCCAAATTGCGCCTGTAACATCGACAAATACCGTCAGAACCGGCACAACACCGACAGCTAAAGTATCTGTCAGTCAGACAGCAAATATCGCACAGACGGGCAATCAGACCCCTTCGGCACCGGAAAATCAAAAAAAATCCCTGAGCGCCGATCGTCTGAAAGAACTCTGTGAGCAGGAAGATGTACGCCAGATCCTGTTTCTGGCAGAAAGTTATCTCGGAACCACGCTTTCCAGAACCGTGACCGATGAACTTCTGTACATCTACGAAGAACTGCATTTTTCCGTGGATCTGTTTGACTATCTGATCGAATATTGCGTCTCCAAGGGAAGTAAAGACATTCATTATATAAAGAAAGTCGCCTTCAGCTGGCATGAGGCAGGCATCAACACCGTGACCCGCGCCAAACAGGAGACTACGACTTATCACAGAAACTATTTTTCGATTTTAAAAGCATTTGGGATCAGCAACCGGAATCCGGTTCAGTCCGAGATCCACATGATCGATCACTGGATGAAAGACTATGGATTTACCATGGACATTCTCACAGAAGCCTGTTCCCGCACGGTATCATCCACCGGAAAAGCGAATTTCCGGTATGCGGACAAGATCCTTTCCGGCTGGAAGGACAAAGGTGTCCGGCACCTGACCGATATTCAGGCTCTCGATACCCTGCACAGACAGCTGCAGAGCGACCGACAGGAACAGAAACAGCGGCAGGAACAGAAAGGAACCCGTCCGGCAGGTTCCGGGAACAAATTCAACAATTTCCAGCAGCGAAATTACGATTATGACCAACTTGAAAATCAGCTTTTAAAAAAATAAAGGAGAACCATCGTGGCACTACAAAACAGTCAGTACGATGCTCTGATGCGCTATTATCAGAGATTACAGTTCCGTAACAAACACGAACAGGATGCCCACATCGCCGAAGCCCAGGCAAAGATCCCTCGGCTGGCGGAGATTGACCGGGAAATCGCCTCAATCAGTGTAAAAAAAGCCCGGATTTTACTGGGTGACAAAGATAATGAGGACTTTGACCTGAACACACAGATTCAGGCGCTCTCCAGAGAACGGGCAGATCTGTTAAAGACTCACGGTTACCCGGAGGATTATCTGAAGATGCATTATACCTGTCCGATCTGTCAGGACACCGGGTATGTGGACAACCAGAAGTGCATCTGCTTCAAACGGGCGATCAGTGAACATCTGTATACCCAGTCCAATATCCGGGAGTTATTAAAAACAGCCAGTTTTGACGCATTTTCACTGGACTATTATCCGGAAGATATGATCAACAAAGCCAGCGGTCAGACTGCCCGACAGTTCGCAGAGACCGCATTGGAGCGCGCAAAGGATTTTGTTCAGAACTTTGATCATTCCTTTGAAAATCTTTTTATTTACGGAGATACCGGCGTAGGAAAAACATTTCTCACGTACTGCATCGCAAAAGAACTTCTGGACTCGATGCACAGCGTGATCTACTACTCCGCTTTTGATCTGTTCGATGCATTTGCCAGAAATACATTTTCAAACTCTGAGACTACCGAGGGCGAAAATGATTACATTCTCAACTGCGATCTGCTGATCATCGATGACCTCGGCACGGAGCTTACCAACAGTTTCGTAGCTTCTCAGTTTTTCCTTTGCATCAACGAGCGGATCCTCAGAAAGAAATCCACGGTGATTTCCACCAACCTGACGTTGGGCAATTTCATGGACACTTACTCCGAGCGGGTATTTTCCAGAGTTTCCAGTAACTACACGATGATCAAACTCATCGGTAAAGATATAAGAATCCAAAAAAAAATATTAGGAGGGAACTAAAATGTCACACAACAAAAATCACGATTCACAACAGCTTCCTGTAGGACGACTGGGAATCATTTCTCCTTACAGCTGCGCCGAACTCGGTGCAAAGGTAGATAATTACCTTGTTACCTGGAGAAAGAAACGCCACAACGAAGGCGTTTTATATGAAGGCTATGACAGAGATACCTATCTGATTGCTTCCGATCTTCCGCGTTTCGGCTCCGGTGAGGCAAAAGGTGTCCTGAAAGAATCTGTACGTGGTGATGATATCTATATTCTGGTGGATGTCTGCAACTACAGTCTGACATATTCTCTGGCAGGACAGACCAATCACATGTCCCCGGATGACCATTATCAGAACTTAAAACGAATCATTGCAGCGATCGCCGGAAAAGCAAGACGAATCAACGTTATCATGCCGTTCCTTTATGAAAGCCGCCAGCACAGACGTACCGGAAGAGAATCTCTGGACTGCGCACTGGCACTGCAGGAACTGATCGAGATGGGTGTGGAAAATATCATCACCTTCGATGCGCATGATCCGCGTATTCAGAACGCGATCCCTCTGCATGGATTTGAGACGGTACAGTCCTCCTATCAGTTTATCAAGAACCTGTTAAAGAAAGAAAAAGACCTGAAACTGGACAAAGATCACCTGATGGTCATCAGCCCGGATGAAGGCGGCATGAGCCGTGCCATTTATCTGGCAAATAACCTTGGTGTAGATATGGGTATGTTCTACAAACGCCGTGACTACTCCACCATCGTAGACGGAAGAAACCCGATCGTCGCTCACGAATTCCTGGGGGCTGACGTTCGCGGCAAGGATATGATCATCGTGGACGATATGATCTCCTCCGGTGACAGTATGCTCGAGGTAGCCCAGCTTCTGAAAGACCGCGGAGCCAACAAAATCTTCATGTGCTCCACCTTCGGTCTGTTCACCAACGGACTGTCCAAATTCGACGAAGCCTACGAAAAAGGAACTTTCGACCGCATCCTGACCACCAACCTGATCTACCAGACCCCGGAACTGCTGATCAGACCATACTATATCAACTGTGATATGAGCAAATATATCGCCCTGATCATCGACACCCTGAATCACGACGACTCCATCAGCAAACTCCTGAACCCGGTAGAACGCATCCAGAAAGTTCTGACCAAATATAGAAATAACGAGACGATCTGATAAATCAGATCTCCAGGCACACTGGCATAACCTAATTCATTAAATCTCTAACAAAAAAGGCGCGAGGATGATTACTTTCCACAACCGTAATCATCCTCGCGCTCTTTTTTCAACAACCTCCCGCGTAGCCACTCAATCCTCCCCAGTTGACCACCCAGAAACGAGCTTCTGCTTTCTGCTCAGGCAACACTTTGTTGCATTGCATCCGGAAGGAGCTGCCAGTGGCAGGTCCTGTAGGTGGGCAGTTAGGGAAAGCTTTGAGATCTGACGCTAACTTCGGCTAGCTCAAAGTTTCCTTGCCCACGTTGTCAGAGCAGAAAGCCGAAGCACGTTTCGTCCGCGTCGTCAACTCCCCCTCTCCATCTCTCTCAACAAGCAAATCTCCCGCGCATACCCGTCAAGTTCATTCGGCGTCTCCAGATAAATCGGAATCCCCTTCAACCTCGGGTGATTCACCATCCTCTCAAACGTCTCCAGTCCCAGCGATCCCTCACCAATCTTCTCATGCCTGTCCTTATGGCTCGCGAACGGATTCTTGCTGTCATTCATGTGAATCGCCTTCAGCCTCTCAAGCCCGATCACCTGATCGAACTCCTCCAGTACCTGATCCAGCTCTCCCGCCAGATCATACCCCGCATCATACACATGACACGTATCGAGGCAGACACCCATGTGGCTCTTCAACTCCACCCGATCCAGAATCTGTGCCAGTTCCTCAAAACTGCGTCCAACCTCTGTCCCTTTTCCTGCCATCGTCTCCAGAAGCACCGTCGTGTGCTGCTCTTCTTTCAGAATCCGGTTCAGCATCTCACTGATCATCCGGATCCCTTCCTGCGCTCCCTGCCCTACATGGCTTCCCGGATGAAAATTATAACAGTTCCCCGGAACATACTCCATCCGCTTCAGATCATCTTCCATCGTCATCCAGGCAAATTCCCTGGTCTTCGCATCCTTCGAACAGGGATTTAACGTATACGGCGCATGCGCCAGAATCTGGCAGATATCATGCTCTTTCGCAAACTCCAGAAACTTCCGCACATCCTCCGGATCAATCTCCTTCGCCCTGCTTCCTCTCGGATTTCTCGTAAAAAACTGAAACGTATTTGCTCCGATCTTCACCGCTTCTTTTCCCATATGCAAAAAGCCCTTCGATGAGGACAAATGACATCCTATTCTCAGCATTGCCGTCTCCTTTATCTGTATTTTATGTTTTCTCTCTTCCCGCGTACCGCACGGTCTCCTCTTCCGTCAGTACCGTAAATGCCAGCTTCAGCCCGGAAAGTTCCATATCACAGTCTTCTTCCTCCAATGTCGGAGAAGCCATCTCCCGGATTTCCTCCTGAAGATTTTCTATCTGGATCTTCTTTTCCTCGAGTTCCACCGCCAGATGTGCTCCACGCTCCTGCAGCCGCAGGATCTGATGACTGGTCTCCCGCAGTTCTTTCTTTCTCTCTTTCAACCGCTCTTCCCAGTCTTTCTGAAGCTCTTCCCCGGCAGATTCTCTCTCTGACATTTCCGCTTCTTTGGGGGCTGTTGCCTGCATTACCGTACTTCTTCTTGTCCGAAGCCAGTCTGCCAGATATTTTCTTCCAGCCAGCGCTCCCACCAGGATCGCAAGTCCGACAATCGTGCAGACCACCCGGTTCCAGGAAAATGGATCGATCAGTACCAGGATCGCCAGACAAACGCCTATCCAGGTAATAATTTCGGAAATTTTTGAAATTTTCGAAAAATCTGTAAGATTACTTTTCCTTTCACTGGACGCAGCTACATTCTGTACCCGTTTTTCTACCACAGTCGGCTCATTTTCCTGCTCCTGTCCACTCTGTGGTCGACGGCTCTCCTCCGCCTGTCGTTTTCCTTCTTCCCGCCGTTCCTGTTCCAGATGTTTCTCCTGTGCATTGCGGTTCAGCTCCAGACGTCGGATCTCCGAACGGTTGACCAGCATCTGCTGCTCTAGACCGGCACGTTCCCGCACCACGCGTTGCACGGTCTGTTCCAGCTCCGTGCTGCGATCCTGGCGCTGTTTTTCCAGGGTCTTCTTTCGTTCTTCCCAGTCATTCATTCTCTCTGCAATGACCTGATCGGGATCCATAGTTTCGGTGAGCAATGCCTGTAATCCATAATCCAGTGCTTTCTGCTCCACTTTTCCCTGTTTCTTTTCAAACCAGTGGATATATGCACCCACCGGTGTTCCCAGTTTTTCCCGTTTCAGACGGGTGAGATCGTAACAGGGACGTGTTTCGTCTGTGATTCTTACAACATTTCCATAAGCCTTCAGAGGCTCCAGCTGAAATTCCAGTTCCGGGTTCCGGTATCCCTGGATCCGAAGCCAGTAGATCTCTCCGCTTCCCTTCTGCTGAATCGCATCCTGTACTTTCTGTTCCAGACCGATCTGTGTCGTGCCGGAATGGATCCGTAAGGACAGCGGAATATAAGAACGACACGCACTGGGAACCAGTGTAATCTGTGTGTGATATGCGCCCTGTGCATCCTCCGTAATCTCTCCGTAAACGACACCGTGTGTTCCGGCATCTTCCAGACGGATCGGTTCCGGGGAACCGGCATACGCCATCTGATTCTCCACCAGAACCCCCGGCAGATGGCGATACCCGAGTGCCACATAAGTAAAACCTGCTCCGTCCTCTTTTTTCATCGGGATATGCGTTTCATCGCCACCGTATGCCAGCAGGATATGGATCCCCGGCTGATCATCCGGCCGTATGGTACTGTAAACCGGTTCCGTAATCTGCGGCTGCTCATAACTGCATCCATACACTTTCGTGTGCAGTTTCTCCAGCTCGATCACTTCCGGCTTCCCGCTCAGAAATCCATGAACGTTCTTTGTCCACTCTGCCTTACGATATGCAGAATCTTCCCGCAAATAATCGTGACTTCCTGCCATCCATACCACTTCGGTATCCGGTATGGATGCAAACAGCTGACTGACTCTCTCTATCTGAGAAGGCAACGGCTGTCTGTGAAACAGATCTCCTGCAATCAGCAACAACTCTATTTTCTCTTCTCTGATCTGGTCGATCACCCGTACAAAGGTTTCCCAGATTTCATTTTCCCTGAATGCACTCCAGGGGCAGCCCGAATCCGGAACCGCCCCCAAATGTACATCAGCCATATGAATAAATCGCATAGCCTCTCCTATTACTGAATAATTACTTATAAATCACAATTATTTACTGTTCTTGGGAACGGGATGACGTCGCGGATGTTACCCATTCCTGTCAGATACATCACACAACGCTCAAATCCAAGACCGAATCCGGCATGTCTTGTGCTGCCGTATTTTCTCAGATCCATGTAGAATCCATAGTCTTCTTTGTTCAGACCCAGCTCGTCCATACGCGCTGCCAGTTTGTCGTAGTCGTCCTCTCTCTGGCTTCCGCCAATGATCTCACCGATACCAGGTACCAGACAGTCAACCGCTGCCACGGTCTTGCCGTCATCGTTCAGTTTCATATAGAACGCTTTGATATCCTTCGGATAGTCCGTAACAAATACCGGACGTTTGTACACCTGCTCAGTCAGATAACGCTCATGCTCGGTCTGCAGATCGCATCCCCAGGACACTTTGTATTCGAATTTGTCGTTGTTCTTCGTCAGAATATCGATGGCTTCTGTGTAAGTTACACGGGCAAATTCAGAATTTACCACGTTGTTCAGACGGTCTAACAGTCCTTTGTCGATGAAGGAGTTGAAGAAGTTCATCTCTTCCGGTGCGTTTTCCAGAACGTAATGGATGATGTATTTCAGCATGGATTCTGCCAGGATCATATCATCGTCCAGATCTGCAAAAGCAATCTCCGGCTCGATCATCCAGAACTCTGCTGCATGACGGGTCGTGTTGGAGTTCTCTGCACGGAAGGTCGGTCCGAATGTATAGATGTTACGGAATGCCTGTGCATAAGTCTCGCCGTTCAGCTGTCCGCTTACGGTCAGGTTGGTCGGTTTATTGAAGAAGTCTTTGGAAAAATCTACTTTTCCGTCTTCTGTCTTCGGAATGTTGTTCAGATCCATGGTGGTTACCTGGAACATCTCACCGGCACCTTCACAGTCGCTTCCTGTGATCAGTGGAGTGTGCACATAGACAAATCCTCTCTCCTGGAAGAATTTGTGGATCGCATAAGCGATCAGGGAACGTACACGGAACACGGCCTGGAAAGTGTTGGTTCTCGGACGCAGATGGGAAACTGTACGCAGGTATTCCATGCTGTGGCGTTTTTTCTGCAGCGGATAATCCGGTGCGGAAGCGCCCTCTACGCTGATCTCGGCTGCCTGGATCTCAAATGGCTGTTTTGCCTGTGGGGTTGCCACCAGAGTTCCCTTTACGATGATGGCTGCACCTACGTTCAGTTTGGAGATCTCTGCAAAGTTCTCCATGGAATCGTGGTATACCACCTGTAAGGTTTCAAAAAATGTTCCATCGTGCAGAACAATAAATCCAAATGTTTTGGAGTCACGTACGCTTCGTACCCATCCTCCTACGGTAATCTCTTTATCCAGGAATGCTTCCCGGTTTTTGTATATCTCTCTGACAGTTGTAAGCTGCATAACAAAAGTCCTCCCTCTCTGACATTTTTCAGGACCGCTTGCCCGTACCTGCAAACTGCCCATATTGCATTTATTGTATCATTTTTCATGAAGCTATTCAAGTTTCTTATTCGTGCGTTTCCGCTATTCGCTTTTACTTGCCGCTCCCAGATTGTCCATATATCCGACAAATACATTCCCGGCACTCTCAAACAGGCTTGTGCTGTCCTGCATACCGAAGTAGCCCTGTTCCTGCGTTGCCGGATAGTACAGGATCGTATTCTTGCTGTTGTAACCTATGATGACCACATTTACCGTATCTGATACCTTGGCGATCACCGGATTGCCCTTGCTGACCTGATACAGTACGCTGTCCAGGGAACAGCCGGTAAGATTCATCACGGTATAATCATCTCCGAGAGACTGCTGCAGAGTATCCTCATCAATGGTTCCGCTCAGTACCACGGATGGCACTTCGTCCAGATTTGCCTGATAACTGTCCTGACGGTTTCCGCGCTCCCATACATACTGCTGCTGCCGGTTCAGTACCACGCCCATCTGCGCATCTGCCCGGTTGATCGCATCGCTGACTCTGCTCCAGGTGCTGTCCAGCATACCTTTTGCATAGACATAATAAATATTGGAATCCGGTCTTGTAAGTTCCATCGAAAGTACATTGTACGTTTCCTGATTTTCCAGATTTGATGCCAGATACAGCACATTTTTGCTGGTCACGCTCTTTTCAAAGTCCAGACCGATCTGTGTGGCTTTCCGCTCCGTCGTGATCAGACGCAGCGTTACCTGTTCTTCCCGGATCTGTAAGTTGTTCATGATATGATCACTGCTGATCGCCACATACGCGCCGTTTTCCCACTGTACCCGTTCCAGTTCCAGCAGACCTTCCTCCAGCTTCACATCACTGACCCATACTTTATCCTCATGATGTTCCTTGACCACTTCCCCGCCAAACTGTTCGATCCGGACGGTAGTCATGGCAAATGTCGTATTGCCCGCGTTATCCGTCACAATATCGCTGTCGTTGGCGATTCCGTACACCAGATCCTCATTCATAAATCCAAGTGCCTTGATCTTCTGCCCGGACTGCGCCTGGATCGTATAAGTCTCTCCCTGTTCCAGACTCATCACCGTGATCTGTGTACCTGCATTTTCGTCTTCCTGATCCATCCAGGCGATACTTGCCTGTGATTTGGATACCACATACCGGTCCTTGATCAGGTTTTCTTTCACAATCTGAAAATCTTTCTGTTTAATGTCGATCTGATACAGATCATCCTCCAGGATCACATACAGCATGTCATCTCTGGTCACATAAGAGAGAAGTTTCATATCTTCTTTCAGGTATTCATAAGAACTCTTCATCGGAATAAACAGTTCTTCTTCCACCTGGTTCAGTTCTGCTCCGTAATGGTAAACCGCGATTCCGACTTCACCCTCATGCACATCTCGGTTCATGTAACCGTACACAACAAAATCAATATCCCCGGATTCTTCCACGCGGACAATCTTGATCCCGTGTTCCTGCAAGTTCTCCCGCTCATCCAGATCACCGTCCCGGAAGCTGAAAATCTGTGTCACTTTGTTGGCACTGCGGTTATAACTCCACAGTTCGCCCTCCTGAACAAACGCCACAATGTCCGAACTCTTATTGGACTGATACTGCACATCCTTGTCCGCAACACCCAGATTGATTCCCTTGCTGGTCAGTTCCGTATGCTTTCCGTCATACAACTCCTGTGTATTTCGTTCAAAGTCCAGCAGCATCACGCGCGACTGCGCATACCGCATCCGGTAAAAGTCTGTTACATTATAATAATCGGTCGTCTCGTCCTCCGGCGTATCTGACAGCACATACGTCAGATCAATACTGCAGGTGGTCTCATTCATATCCTTGATGACCGGCACTGCCTCTTTTTCCAGTTTCATATCCAGCGTCCCCCAGGTGATCCGGTCAAAACTGGAATGAATATTCAGATTTTCATAGGTGCTGTTCGTCTGTGTCTCATCCGGTTCCAGATAAGCTGCCAGCGTGGACGCATTCTCGGAATCCAGACAGGTCTGATAAAAATTATCCGCAAATTCCAGATAATCCGAAATATTGGTTCCTGCCCGCTGCAACAGACGGGTGTAATAATAATACGTTTCCCCGTTATCCAGTGTCACATCAAACCGAAGCGTGTATTCCTGATTCATCAAAATCGGTGTTTCCAGCTGAAAATCCGCCCGGATCTCCCCGTCTGTCTTTTTCAGTTTGCTGATCTTACTTGTCTCCACAACTTCCGTTCCGTCTGCCGTCGATACCCGGTAACTCACCGTCTTTACCGATGCGTTCTTCGGATCCATCACCATCGTCAGACTTCTGTCCGTCGGAAGCGGTGTCAGGCTGTCACGCATATACTGCTCTTCCATCTCATTTGCATATCCGTACATCGGATTTACCTTTGTATCAGATACTGCCATATACAGAATCGGAAGACTCACTTCCTCCATCTGTCTCGTTCCCACAATTTTTTCCCGGTTGATGAGCGCTGCTGTTCCTCCCAGCGCTGCCGCAAACAGCAGCAACAGTACTCCCGCTTTTAATAACCCCTTTTTCATGCTTCCCGACCTCCTTCTTTCAGAAGCCGTTCCAGCGTCGGATGCAGTCCGAACGCATCCAGACAGCTGCGCAGCTGTTCGTCGTTTTCCTTCTTTTTACCGGTATAAACCGCCCGGATCAGCAGATTCTTCGGCGTGTGTTCCATATCGATAAACTCCAGGATCTGTGTATCATAGCCCGCCTGCTCCAACATCTGCGCCCGCAGACCGTCCGTCATCAGCGCAGCGATTCGCTCTTTGAGCACTCCATAGGAAAATACCGGAGCCATCACTTCATTGTGGATCTGCCGGTTCAGTTCATGCTGACAACAAGGCACTGACGGGATCACGGAAGCCCCCCAGCCAACCGCTTTCGCCAGCGCATAATCCGTCGCTGTATCGCATGCATGAAGCGTCACCACCATATCCACCCGGTCAACGCCCTCATAAGAAGCAATGTCTCCCTGGCAGAAAGTCAGTTTTTTATAACCGTATTTCTTTGCCAGCGCACTGCATTTTTCAATCACATCTTCTTTCAGATCCAGTCCGACGATCCGTACATCGTACTGCTGCAGTTGATGCAGATAATAATACATTGCAAAGGTAAGATACGACTTGCCACATCCAAAATCCAGGATCGTCACTTCCCAGTCTTTCGAAAGCTTCGGTAAAATATCCTCGATAAATTCCAGAAAACGGTTGATCTGGCGGAATTTGTCATACCGGCTGTGTACAATTTTCCCCTCTCTGGTCATAACGCCCAGATCAATCAGAAATTCTACCGGTTTTCCCTCTTCCAGAATGTATCGTTTCTTCCGGTTATGGGACAACGCTTCCATACGAATCGGCTTGTCGCAAAGATTTCCCTCGATTTTTTTCTTTTTCTCCTTGATCGTGAGTTTTCCCTTCTTGCTCGAGAGGACATTCACACTTCCCAGTTCACTCTCCAGCTGCAACTGCCGGAAATCCGTGGTGATCCAGCCCTCTATGGCTTCCAGCAAACGCTCTTTTTCGTAATTTTCATGAATTTCCTTCGTACCCACAGTACTGGTACACTGAAAATACAGTTTGTCCTTCATAACTACGGGGCGAATCCGTATCTTGGACGCCCCTTCCTTTGTTCTCGCTCCGCTTATAATAATCTGGTGCAGATAGAGATCCAGATATATGCTCAATATTTTCTTCAGTTCTGTCATCTATATTCTCCTGCGGTCTTTCCGCTGATTCTTAATTATAATCTCCAAAAAACAGTTCCGGGTGTTCCCTTCTCTGTTTACTTTCTTATTCTAAAGGTTTTCCCTGTAAACCTCAACACCAAAATTTTATTTTTGTATTAAAGTTCTGTTAATAAAATCGTTTTCGTCTTCTGTGGCGGCTCCGTCTGCGGAACATCTCGTTAAATAAGATCACTCCAATCAGATCCCGAAGCCCCTCTTCCTCTCTTCTGTTTCCACACGCACCCGGTCCGCCCTGATACGTTTCTTCTATTATAATAGCAGGGGTATTTCCTTCTTCCTCTTTCAGCACTTCCTGTTCAATCTTTCTGCAGATGTGTTCCATCATAAATTTGTCCGGATACTCGTCAAACATCATGCTGCCATCATACTCCATCCGGTCGCACTCCCGATCCACCTTCTCCTGGATCTTCGCTGCCCGGCGGGAATAAAAAGACCGCATCACCTGCAGATCTTTTTCCTGTGCCTGCTCCTGATCCAACGGCAACAAAAAGGGATACGCCATGTAAAAAGGAATGGGCTGCTCATACTGCATGCCATCCACCTCTTTCCTTTTTTATAATATATGCAGCGCCAAATTTTTATGCTATAGTAACCTCAAAAGCGGAATTCCGCTGATCATCACCAATCGGGTTCCGCATTATGTAAACTTATGGAGGTATTTTATGAAAATCAGACAGCAGCACGCCATCGCCCTTGCCATCGACGAACAGGAACGTCTTCTTCCCGCCATCCATAACGGCGAGGAAGTTCTTCAGCATACGGAACTATTATTAAAAGGACTCCGTCTCCTGGATGTCCCGATCCTGATCACCCAGCAGTACACCAAAGGACTGGGGATGTCCGCACCCTCTCTTTTTACAGCAGCCGGAACCGATTCCTGGCTCGAAAAGCGAACTTTCAGCTGCCTTGGCGATGAGATTATCCGCAAAACACTTCAGGACGCACACAAAAAACAGGTGATCATCTGTGGCGTGGAGGCTCATATCTGCGTGGAGCAGACTGTTTTGGATCTTCTGCACCTTGGATACGAAGTTTTTCTGATCGCAGACTGTGTTTCTTCCAGAAAACCCTCCGATCAGGAGACCGCCATCCGCCGGATGGAACAGGCGGGCGCGGTTGTCACCAGTTATGAGGCGATTCTCTTTGAACTGATGGAGACTTCGATGCATCCGAAATTTAAGGAGATTTCTGCACTGATCAAATAAAGTGCCTGCGCCCTTAAAATAGATCTTCTGTGGCGGAACGCAAAACCGGGACAGCACCATTGTCTGGCTGCTGTCCCAGTTTTTCTTTCATTTCCTTTCGTCAAATCACATGCTTTCCTGTTCTTTCGTCATCTGCATATACGGCAACGGCTGATATCCCGCCTTTTTGTAGACTGCCACTGCCCGCTCGTTATCTTCTTCCACTTCCAGGCGGAACCGCACCGCCTGATCCTTGTATTTCTCATCAAGAAAACGGAAAAATGCTGTGCCGATTCCCAGCCCTCTCGCTTCTTCTTTCATATAAAGGTCTTCCACCCAGACGCACATACCGCCGTATTCGGTAGAATAACTCTTTGCCACCATGCTGTAACCCAGGATTTTCCCGTCTTCCTCAAAAATATAGCCTTCGATATACGGACACTCTCCCACACAGTCTTTTACATCCTGTCTCAGGATCTCATCCGGTGCTACATGGATCACTGCGGGCGAATCATAAAACACCCGCATCATCCCAACAACTTCTTCCATATCTTCCAGCTGCATTGCACGAATCTTCATTTTTCTCTCCTTATCGCCTCTGATGTACCTTTCGTACTCCTTAACCTACATAAATCTTAACCTCTTCCAGACCTGCCGCCTGTGTCAGATACTGCACCACATCCGCTGCGATACACACCACATCCTCCTCATGGACAAAATCCGTGATGTTCGCATCAAACAGCATATTTCCCTGTGCCTCAAACTCCTCATCTTTATCCCAGAACAGCACAGCAACATCAAAATACGGATATACCGGGATCCGATACCCTGCATCTCCCTGCGGCAGTCTCGTACCGCCCAGTTTCTCACACGCCTCCTGCAATTCCTTCACATGCCCGGAAAACGTTCTGGTAAATGGTTCCAGAATCTGTTTCTGATAGGCACGTTCAAACGGATATACCCGTTTCACCTGACGGAACGGAACCAGCTCTCCTGCCGCCACCGGATGCTCTTTTGCATAGTAAAACATATTGTATGCCGTCATAACCGTGTTAAATCCCGGCAGTTCCTCTCTGTCCGCAAACAGAATCTCTCCCGATCTGCATGAAATCTTCAACGGCTGTCCCAGATACCGGAGATACAGCCAGTCCGCATCATGTTCTAGCTGAAACCGCTCGATCAGATCTTCCTGATCCATGGCAAGGAAGCGGTTTCTCCAGTCTTCCGTCACTTTCTCATAATTCGATTCATATTCTTTCGTCATTTTATCGCACCCTTTATACAGAAAATGCAGGCAAACTCGCTACCCGCATCTTTCCTGTTTCTAAACTTAGCTTCTATTTTATCTGACACTGCCTTATCTTTCGAATTTTTCACGACACCCGACAATGCTATCTCTTAATACAAGTATCTTGCATACGCTTCCAGATCAATATTGTTCTTATCGATCCACTGGAATCCGGAATCAATGTTTTTATCACTCTTCAGTTCCAGAGCTGCTCTTGCGCCTGCTACGATGGTTGCATAACCCATACCATACGGATTCTGGCATACACTTCCGACTTCTTTACCATCCTCAATCGCTTTTTTCTGCGTATCGCCCATATCCACACCGATCATCTTAATGGAACGGTCGGAATAGTTGTCCAGAACGGAAAGCACTGCCTCGCTGGTTGCCTGATTTGTCGCATAATATCCTTTCAGATCCGGATATTTTTCCAGCACTGCTTCAATCGATTCTTCCGCTGTCGGATCATCATCTTTGGTCAACTGATAGTCTACACTTACCACACGGACATTCGGATGATTCTTTGTGATTTCTTCCTGAAAACCATCTACACGGTCTTTGCTGCTCTGAGAAAGCTGGATATGGGACATCACTGCCACCTCACCCTCATCTCCGATCGCTTCACACAGCTGTTTTGCCGCCTCTGCGCCTGCTGCCTTATTATCTGTTCCGCAATATGCATACACCAGATCGTCATCGCTCTCCACACCGGAATCCAGTATCACAACCGGAATTCCATCTTCCTGTGCCGCCTCGAGCTGTGCCTGGCAGGAACTCATATCAACTGCTGACAGACATACCACCGCCGGATTCTCCGTCAGTACCATATCCAGGATATTGACCTGATCATCGACATCGCCTTCATCTTTCGGTCCCTCAATCGTACAGGTGATCGCATCGTCACCCTTGTATCCCAGATATTCATTCAGATCCAAAACAGCCTGTTCCATTCCTTTTTTCGCTGCTTTCCAGTAATCAGAGTCTGTGTTCTTGATCACCGCGGAGATTCTGCTGCCTTTTTCCATACGCAGACCGTCCACCGATGTATAATCAATATTCAGGCTGCTCTCTTCCGGAATCTCTGCTTTTTCTTCATCCGCATCTTCCTCGGAATCCTGCTTATCCTGTTCTTCCTGATTCTCTTCGTTCAGTTCGTCCTCATCCTCTGCCGGTTCTTTTTCCGCCGGTTCGTTGCTTTCGTTCTCTGCTTTATGAGTCTGATTTTCCGTCACCCGGTCTGTTACTACTGTTGTATTTCCACACCCGCCAAACACCAGCATCGCTGCCATTACGGGTACTAATATTCTTCCTATCTTTCTTCTCATCTTACATTCCCCTTACGCAATATACTTCCGGCAAATATTTTTCTTTGCCGGATACGTGTAGTTTCCGTATCGTCTCTATTATACATGACCGTCCAAAATAGTCCATAGGCGTTCTTTAAGTTTTTCTTGATTTTTCTGTGTCCAATTTCTTAATCATTCGTACATTATCCCGTTTCTTCGCGGAATCCTGCCCATCGGACAGTTCCAATCACTTACAGGAAATCCCGAAAGCATACCCCCTCCGGCTGCACTTCAAATTTCATTTTCTTTCCGGTCTTTGGATGTGCAAATTCCAGTCTCCAGGCACACAGTCCGATCGCTGTCCCCTGTTCCTCTTCCAGCAGTTCTTCTTTTTTCTTATACTTTCCGTCTGCCCACAGCGGCATACCGTGATGCGCCATCTGCACGCGGATCTGATGATGTCGCCCGGTTCCAAGCTGAATCTTCGCCAGCCCCCGGTCTTTCTTCCAGTCCAGGATCTCATAAGACAACACCGCTTTTTTCGCCAGCCTGTCCTGCTTTCCTGTCACCCGCGAGGTATTCGTTTTGCCGTCTTTTACAAGATAATCCTCCCAGGTCCCCCGCGCTTCTTTTGCCGGTGTCCCTGTAAAGACAGCCAGATATTCTTTTTTCATCGCACCATTCTGATGCTGTTTATTCAAAGCCGCCGTAGCCTGCGGCGTCTTTCCGAAAACCAGAACCCCTTCCACCGGCTGATCGAGCCGTTGTACGATTCCGATATACTTTCCCTTTCGATAATTCTTCAGCTCACTCTCCAGATCCATCTGCCCGATCCGTGCACTCTGCACCGCCATACCGCTGTGCTTCCTGCACACAAGGATCTGTTCGTCTTCATATATAATATCATCTGCCGACCATCGTACCATCTCTCTGCTCCATTCCTTTTTCTCTGTTCTCGAAAATCATTGTTCTCCCGGTGCATCGTCTATATTCAGACAGTGTTTTTTCTTTGCACCGACCATCCATGAACTTTTATTATAAACGTAATTTTCCCTTTCTACAATGTCCAAAATCTGTTCCACAACTTTTCTTTCTTCGTTTACGCAAAACCGGAGCAATTGTTAATATACAACACAACACGAACAGCCGCTACATCTCATCTCAATCGATATAACGGCTGTTCTAATGATCTTCTTTATTCAATTGTCTAAACCTCTTTTTCTCTTTCTTTTATTTTTCTATTTTTATTTTGTAAGGTTGTTTTTCTTTACTCTTTTAGGATATTTTATATACTTTTTTATGTAGGAATGTTTTTTCAGAGTTCCTATTCAATTTTATCTATATAAATTGATTTTCTTTTTCTTCCCTGCTCGTAAGTTTTTTCGTTTACTTACTTAGAAATGTTATATCTATATAAAGAATAATAGCCAGCTTCAAATTTATAATTGACGTTTATAAATTTTTCAAAATATGGATATTCACTTTCCTATGCTATACAGAACGTTTTTCATTATATCTCTTTTAAGATCTTTTTCAAATACACCTGCTATCGGATATAGCCTTTGCATTTTACTTTTCTCTTCGTTCCGAATAATTACTATTATGGTTTCTATATAGTTCTATTCAGTGAACTCATATTCTTTTAAAAAATGTTTCTTTACACATCTTTTAAAATCTTTTCTATTATTTTTGTGGTAATGTATTCACTGTAAGGAGAAGCTCTTGTTACCTTTTATCTAATCCGTATGCTCTATCTGGCATCTTTTTTCTTTTTTCATTCTTCATAAAAGGTCTTTCTGTGCGGGGAATGCTTTCTCTTACCAGGCTTACAATGATAAGTTTATGTTCTTAGTACAATGGCTTTATCCTCCTTTTCTTTTTTGGGTTCTTATCTTTTCCATCCTGATAGAAAATACAGATCTTTTTGTTCTGATTTAAGAAAATATTGTTTTTGATTTCTTTCCACATTTGAATAAGATCTGTTACCTCACGTTCTGATCTTACCTCCCAAACCTTCCGGAAATCCGATTCAATTGATTTTCTTAATTAGAATCTTTCGGATTCTATTTTTTTATCAGTTCCTTTTCCATTCTTCTTATGAAGATTTCTCGTCTCGTTCATAGAAAATGGGGTGTTGATGTTTTTGATAAGGTGTTTTGTTTTTTGTTGAGTTTATAATAACAGACCGGCCCCTATTTGTCAACACTTTTTCATGATTTTTCTTATATTTTTTTATTATAGTTTAAATATTTATGTTTATACTGTCTATATATTCGTTTTTATTATAATTGTTTATACAATTCGCACGACAAATACAATACTGTGCACATGCAAAAAGCCGGATCCCTGGTTTACATCTGCTCCAGGAATCCGGCTCTTCTTATTTATTCATTCTCTTATTTTTCGCTTCTGTAGTAGTTGATCAGGCAGCCTTTCAGGATGATCTCGCGCTCATCATCGGTCAGCTCGCCCAGTGCCAGGGTAAATGGTGTCAGTTCTTCTCCTACTTTGTATGCAGTGATGCTGTCCCATTTTTCTTCTACTGCTTTCCGTACATCCGGGATGAAGAGATAATCGCCATTGGCAAACGGCAGATCTCCTTCCGGGATCAGGAATGGCAGCATACCCCAGTTGATCAGGTTGGAACGATAACGTTTTGTTGCGTATTCATTGGCGATGTTTGCCCATCCGCCAAGAACTTTCTGGCAGGAAGCAGCCTGTTCACGCGCAGAACCGTCACCCGGTTTTACAGCAAAGATCGTAGAACCAACGCCAACATTGGTCTTGTCCACCTGCGGGTATTTTGTATGGATCGTTCCAAATACCGGTTTCAGTTCCGGAAGTGCTTCTGCCGGACATTCGCCGTTCTGGATAGCTTTTTCTGCTACCTGTACTTCTTTTGCGCGTCCCACGTAAGCCGGATCTTTTCTGGACAGGGTAAATTCTGCCAGTCCCAGCGGGTTGGAACGGAAGGAAGAAGTCTCTCCGGACGGAATCAGCTCATCGGTAGTGGTAACCGGATCGTGGATCTCAGATACAACTTTCAGGATCAGGTTCTCAGCCAGTGCCGGCATCTGCGGCCAGTCTTTGATGTTCGGTCCGAACTGGATCTCTACAGACGGATCTGCAACACCCTTACTGTCGAAGACTCTGTTCTTATAGATATTTCCGTCAAAGTAATATTTCGGATTGCTGTAAGTTCCCGCATATTCAGTAGCCGGAGTCAGGCGGCCTTTGTTTGCTGCTGTCGCTGCGATAGAACGTGCATCCATCAGAGCTACGGAAGAAATCTGACCGTTCTGGATCTTGGAACCTTCACGGTTCGGGAAGTTTCTTGTTGAATGACGGATACTGAATGCATTATTTGCCGGTGTATCGCCAGCGCCGAAGCACGGACCACAGAATGCAGTTTTTACGATTGCACCTGTCTCAAGCAGTGTTGCCAATGTTCCGTTCTTCGCCAGTTCCATATAGATCGGTGTACTTGCCGGATAAACGCTCAGGGTAAAGGCATCTGCTCCGATGCTTGCGCCTTTCAAGATATCCGCAGCCGCACAGATATTTTCAAATCCGCCGCCGGCACATCCTGCGATGATTCCCTGCTCTACATACAGTTTTCCGTCGTGTACTTTATCTTTCAGCGTAAAGTCAATCTTTCCATCCAGGCTCACCTGTGCTTTTTTCTCGACATCGTCCAGAATATCCATCAGGTTTGCATTTAACTCATCGATCGTATATGTGTTGCTTGGGTGGAATGGCATCGCGATCATCGGACGGATCTTATCCAGTTCTACCACCAGCATACCGTCATAATATGCAGTCGGTCCCGGATTCAGTTCTTTGTAGTCTTCGCTTCTGCCGTGGATCGCATAGAACTCTTCGATCTTGTCATCGGTTCTCCAGATAGAGGACAGACAGGTCGTCTCTGTGGTCATAACATCCACACCGATTCTGAAATCTGCGCTTAAGTTTGCCACACCCGGTCCTACGAATTCCATGACTTTATTCTTTACAAAACCATTTTTAAATACAGCTCCGATGATTGCCAGCGCCACATCCTGAGGGCCTACACCGGGAATCGGTGCTCCGGTCATGTAGACGCCGACAACGCCCGGCATATTGATATCGTAAGTTTTAGACAACAGCTGTTTTACCAGTTCCGGTCCGCCTTCGCCCATAGCCATCGTACCCAGTGCACCATATCTGGTATGGCTGTCGGATCCCAGGATCATCTTGCCGCCGCCGGCAAGCATCTCTCTGGCGAACTGATGAATAACTGCCTGATGAGGCGGAACGTAGACACCGCCGTATTTTTTCGCGCAGGTAAGACCAAACATATGGTCATCTTCGTTGATGGTTCCTCCAACGGCACACAGAGAGTTGTGGCAGTTGGTCAGTACATACGGTACCGGGAATTTTTCCAGTCCTGAAGCTCTTGCTGTCTGAATAATTCCTACAAAAGTGATATCATGGGATGTCAGCTTATCAAATTTGATCTGCAGTTTTTCCATGTTTCCAGACGTATTATGGTCTTTTAAAATATTGTAGGCCATAGTCTGTTTTGCTGCTTCTTCCGGCGCAGGAAGTCCCTGTGCTACTGCTTTTGCCGGTTCTACCAGTTCGGTTCCATTGACCAGGTAGGTACCGCCTTCCAGTAATTGAATCATCATAATCCTCCTCTTGGTTCGATTAATCCTGAGTTTCCATGTATTTCATGTAGCTTACTACCATCATGGCAATCTTAAAGGTAAGGGCATCGTCAAATACGCGAATGTCCAGTCCGGTACTCTTCTGCAGTTTCTCCAGACGATATACCAGTGTGTTACGATGTACATACAGCTGTCTGGATGTCTCAGAGACATTCAGGTTATTTTCAAAGAATTTGTTAATGGTGGTCAGCGTTTCCTCATCAAAGGTATCCGGCAGCTGTTCTCCAAATACTTCTTTCATGAACATCTGGCACAGCGGAATCGGCAGCTGATAGATCAGACGACCGATACCCAGGTTGTTATACGGAACGATGATCTTATCTGCATAGAAGATCTTTCCTACTTCCAGCGCCATCTTTGCTTCTTTATACGAACGGGAAACATCCTTGATCTCATGGATGATATTTCCATAGGATACGCGAACCTGTGACATGGCTTCTACATTCAGCATATCTACCAGCGTTTTTGCAACGTGATCCAGATCCTCATAAGTCTCCGCTTCCTTGATCTCTTTTACAATGATGATATTTTTCTCATCGATTGCTGTGATATAATCCTTCGGTTTTGATGCGTACAGACTCTTGATTGTCTCCATCGCACTGTTGTCTTTTTCATATTTTGTCTCTACAATAAATACAACTCTTCTCGCCTCTGTATCGATCCGGAGTTTTTTCGCACGATTGTAGATATCCACCAGAAGAAGGTTATCCAGAAGCAGGTTCTGGATAAAATTATTCTTATCCAGGCGCTCCTTATAGGCAACGATCAGATTCTGAATCTCGCATACAGCGATCTTTCCGATCATATATGCATCTTCGCTTCCACCGCTTGTCACCAGAACGTATTCCACATTCTGATCATCGTATATTTTAAAGAAATGATACGCCTGCAGTACCTGACTGTCTGCCGGTGATTTCACAAATTCTCTTACATATTCCGGTTCAAACCCCTCTTCGCTGAAGGTTGAAGCCACTTTCTGTCCTTCCAGACTCAGCACACACAGGTCAATCCTGGTGATTGCCCGAAGTTCATCGATTGTTTTCTGTAAAACCTGATTTGAAACCAAATGCTCACATCCTCTCATTTTCGCTTATCTGTTATCGTTTTTCCGGTGCCCGGATCCGCCGGTACTGCCAGAAATCTGCAGGTATAGATTCTCGAACAGGTAACTGTTCAGTATCTTTGCAGTCACTCGAATAGTTACATAATATCGTATTTTCCATGAAATTGCAACAAATCAATGCAATAGTTTACTAAAGTAAAAAGTGCCGACTCCCGAAGGAATCGGCACCCTATATATTTACTTTTGACTAGTTGGTGATTGTCAGTTCTGTTTCTTTGTCGAATACATGAACTTTGGACATATCCAGACCAAATTTTACGGTATCACCTGTTCTGGATGCTGTATGAGGATCTACGCGGGCTGTCATGTTGAAGCCTTCAACATCGAAGTACAGGAATACTTCTGCACCCAGCAGCTCGTATACGTTGATCTTAGCTTCTACTGTGCTTTCCGGGAAAGCTGTAGCATCGTCTGTTACGTTCTCCGGACGGATACCCATAACAACAGTTTTTCCATCATATCCGCCATCGATCAGAGCTTTTGCTTTGTTTTCCGGCAGTTTCAGGCTGTAGTTACCTACCTGCAGAGTAACGTCTTTTCCGTTAACTTTTACAGTTGCATCCAGGAAGTTCATCTGAGGAGATCCGATGAATCCGGCTACAAACAGGTTTCCTGGAGCGTTGTACAGGTTCTGAGGTGTATCTACCTGCTGAACAACACCATCTTTCATAACTACGATTCTGGTACCCAGTGTCATAGCTTCTGTCTGGTCATGTGTTACGTAGATAATAGTAGCGCCCAGTCTCTCATGCAGTTTGGAGATCTCTGTTCTCATCTGTACACGCAGTTTAGCATCCAGGTTTGACAGAGGCTCATCCATCAGGAATACTTTAGGATCACGTACGATAGCACGTCCCATAGCTACACGCTGTCTCTGACCACCGGACAGAGCTTTCGGTTTACGGTCTAACAGTTTTTCCAGATCCAGGATCTTAGCTGCTTCTTTAACCATTTTATCGATCTGATCTTTCGGAACTTTTCTCAGTTTCAGACCAAATGCCATGTTATCATATACTGTCATATGAGGATACAGAGCGTAGTTCTGGAATACCATTGCGATATCTCTGTCTTTTGGTTCTACATCATTTACTACTTTATCACCGATCTTCAGTGTACCACCACTGATTTCTTCCAGACCAGCGATCATACGAAGTGTAGTAGATTTACCACATCCGGATGGTCCTACAAAGATGATGAACTCTTTGTCAGCGATTTCCAGGTTAAAATCTTTAACAGCTTCAAATCCGTTCGGATATGTTTTATTAATGTGCTGTAATGATAAACTTGCCATAATTAATTCCTCCTACTAGTCAAATAAGTAATGTTCGTTTTTTTCAAGGCACCGTGCCTTGCGACTGTACTTAGTATATCGGAAAGACCTCTTTTTGACCATAACCGAATTATACAAAGTTTCTACCATGACCTTGTAACAAATGTGTGTTGATTTTTTGGATTCCGCTCCTTTATGGCATTTTGACCAATTTTTTTCATCCTTTCATGGTCACTTTGACGAACCGTTTTTTGATTATACTTTTTTAATACTTTCATCCCCCTTTTTCCTTGCTTTTTAGTATTGAATTCGCTATACTGATGACAATCATTGCGTATATCGCTATTAAGAAAAACTGTAACTGAGAAAGTACTGAACAGTTACGGAAAACCGAAGAAAAGAGGCAATTTGCTATGAACAACATCTTTAATCCGGACAACAAGTTTTTCTCTTTCATGGGCAGGGTTGCTGATCTCATGATCTTGAATCTCTTATGTATTGTCTGCTGTATCCCGGTGGTTACTGCGGGACCGGCGATCGCGGCCATGTATTACATCACGTTGAAGATGGCACGCAACGAAGAATCTTATGTGGTAAAAGGATTCTTCCATTCCTTTAAGCAGAACCTGAAACAGGGAATTGTCATTCAGATCATTATGCTGCTGCTTGGTATCGTCCTGGCATTCGATCTGTACTTCTGCCGGATGATGTCCGGTCAGGGAGCTGTATACCGGATCTTTTCCTATATATTTGTGGCAGTGCTGTTTGTCTACGCCATGCTGTTTTTATGGATCTACCCGGTACTTGCAAAGTTCTTCAACACTACCAGAAATCTGTTTCGCAATTCCATTCTGATGTCCATCCGCCATCTTCCGTATACCATACTGATGATGGTGATCACTGCGGCACCTGTATTGCTTGGAATCTTTGTTGCACAGGCCTTTCCATTCATGATCCTGTTCTACATCATGCTAGGATTCGCCACCGTGGCATATATCAACTCCCGCTTCTTTGTAAAACTCTTCGACAACTACATCCCTGAGGATGCCGGAAAAGATACCGAAGAAAACGGCGAAGAAAAAGCCATCGACACCAGCGTATTCTCCAACCTGCACCCGACAGAACTGCCGGTGGAGGACGAAAAGGAGAACGAGGACGAAACTCACTAATCTCGAAACCACTAAAAAAGGTCCACCGGACCTTTTTGTCGTATGTTTGGCAACAAAAAACGTGTGACCGGTAGATCATTTACGATTTACCGATCACACGTTTTTTTATTAGACTATACATTTTAACATTCCACTCATCATTCATCCCCCAATAAACGAGAGTGACACGCTCTAGGATTCTGTAACGGTGCCTTCCCTGCTTCCTGCTCAACTGCAATAGCACTACAATTATACATACAAGCAGCTATCCGCCAAAGTCAGCGTCAGGCTCCTTATACAACCCTTATCTAACTCTCTTTATCCACCGCCTCAAACGTAATCACAACCTTAAACAAATCCCCATCCAGGTAAATATCAAAGGTTCCCCCCTGCAATCCCACAAGGTTCTTGGCGATCGACAAGCCCAGTCCGCTTCCTTCCGTGCTTCTCGACACATCCCCACGGATAAAACGCTCCGTCAGTTCCTCCGCCTTGATATTCAACGGGTTTTCCGAGATATTCTTGATCCCCAGCACGACTCTGCAGCCGACCCTTTTCGCCTCCACATACACTCTCGTATTCGGCATGGCATACTTGGTAATATTATTATAAAGATTCTCCACAACACGCCACATCCGGCGGCCATCTGCCATGATCACCAGTGGCTCCTCATCCATCTTGCAGACCATCTGCAGTCCCCTGGCTGCAAACTTCTCCTCAAACTCCCCATTTGTCTGTCGGATCAGTTCTCCGAAGCGGATAGGTTTCATATCCAGCACCACATTACCGGAGCTGACTTTCGACGCCTCCACCAGGTCCTCTGTCAGCTGTTTCAGCCGTTTTGATTTGTTATCCAGCACTTCGATATAGCCCCGGATCTTCGGATCCTGGATATCCTCTCTCTTCAGAAGATCTACATAATTGATAATAGACGTAAGCGGTGTCTTGATATCATGAGATACATTGGTGATAAGATCCGCTTTCAGTCTTTCACTTTTCAGCGTTTCCTTCACTGCATTTTGCAGACCTTCGCCTACACGATTGACAGCCGCAGCCATCTGGCGGTTATCACCTGTCAGATCTTTCTCATCGATCTTATAATCCAGCTGGCCGCTTGCCAGCCTTGCAAGACCATCATAGATCACCTGACGTCCTGCATTTTCCCGGATCATATACAAAAGAACCACACCGTCTGCCAAAAACAGCAGGATCAGACCGAATCCGCCGAAAAGAACTGCCAGCAGATAGTTCATTAACACCAGTCCGACAAATGCCACGATCATCCGCCCGGAAGTTGTACGTGCCATATACACTTTCTTACAGCTTTTCACGATGGTATAACAAAAACTGGATCTCCACAACTTCTTTGCTTTCCAACGGCGGATCACGCTGAGATACGCTCCGAGAAATACCGCCGCACCAAGAATTTCCCCGGTAGTTATAACGGTAAGCCACAAGCCGTCTGTAGGATTGCCGCTTCCTGTCAGTCCTAATCCCGCTATACCGACCATACCGATCAGTGCCATACCGCAGATCGCAAGCATCACCTCGGCAGGGATACGGTCTGCGATCATGGTATGCGCTTCTCTGTCCCGGCATACCAGACCGCTTTGCAGAGTAATGATAAGCAGGAACAGGATACCGGCAACAAAACTGATAAGCATGCCGATTGCCAGCCCACTGCCCCAGCCTGCGTAATTTTCATAGGATACATACGCAGCGGAGACCTCATCGGAATAAGGAAATGATACATCTACAGAAACTATGATTTTCTCATTTTTTCCGGTTACGGGATCATTTTGAAAATAGTTATAGATCCACTTTCCGGCATCTGTATCATTGTCGGATACATCTTTCAGTTTTCCGTCTTCTCTTTCTGCTACAAATACCGGCACATCTTCCAGATCCCTCAGATTCACATCCCCATCTGCCCATTCTGTCACATTAGTATACACTACCTGATTGTCCAGATTCTGTATCATGAAGATTACATTGGTCTTATCGTCCATCTTGATCCCGTGCTGATAAGAGGTCAGCTGGGCAATGGCATCCGATAACTGCTGATACAGTTCAAACAGAGATACCTTTTTCGGATTGGTTCTGGCATATTCCGCCAGAGTCTCTCCGGATTCCGGAAGTACAGTTTCAAAATCTCTTGCATAGTTGTAAAGATAGCGGAAACGCGGTGTGTAATCACTGATATCTACATTCTCATCGTCACTTGCATCAGCCTCAGTGGCTTTTTCATCTTCTCCGTCTACCCCGAACTCTTCGTCGTCTTCATAGTAATCGTCTTCATAGTAATCTTCATAAAAGCCATTGCCCGCATTCCAGATCGCATCCTGAAACTCATCCCAAAGACCATTATCCTTCAGTTCCAGAAGATTTTCTACGGTATAGGTAGTTGCCGGATTCTGCTGGCTGGTTTTTGCATCCAGTCTCGTAATATCTACCAGCTTGGTCTTATCCAATTTTCCTTTTGTTAAAAACGGCTTTCCGTCATGCAGTGCGTTACGGACTTTATTTACCTGTGAAGCCATCCGTTGTCCACAATCCTGAGTCTCCAGATAATTTTTTCCGTTGTTATAATTGCTTGTCAGCTCTTCCCAGCTGAATCCCTGGCGCATCAGACCACCAAAGATCATGGCAAAGACGGAAAAACAGGCAACCGCTGTCAGAAACAACGCGATCACGATTCCCTTTGCCCAGGCAGAATAAAATTTGTTTCTTTGTTTTTTCTCTTCCATTTTGCAGCCTCCCACGGAGGGTTACATCTTTTCTATCTTATAGCCGATTCCCCAGACTACTTTCAGATAGCGGGGCTCTCTCGGATTGATCTCGATTTTTTCACGGATATGCCGGATATGTACGGCTACTGTGTTGTCCGCTCCAATCGCCTCTTCGTTCCAGATATTTTCGTAAATCTGTTCAATAGAAAAAACTTTTCCCTGATTTTTTATTAACAGCACTAAAATATTATACTCGATCGGGGTTAATTTTACCGGCTCCCCGTCCACCGTAACAGTTTTCAGATCATCGTTGACCACCAGACCGCCACATACGTATACCGCCTCTTTTTCTTCTGTCGCCAGATTTCCAAGCTGCGTATATCTTCTCAGCTGAGATTTTACTCTGGCGATCAGTTCCAGCGGGTTAAATGGTTTTGTAATATAGTCGTCTGCACCGATGTTCAGCCCAAGGATCTTATCCACATCCTCTGACTTGGCAGATAACATGATAATCGGCACACTGCTGGTCTCCCGGATCTTACGCGTAGCCCGGATCCCATCCAGATTCGGCATCATAATATCCAGAAGGATCAGATGCACTTCTTCTTTTTTCATGATTTCGATGGCCTGCAGTCCATCGTACGCCTTTAAAATGTGATATCCTTCCTGTGACAGATAAATATCAATGGCATCCACAATCTCTTTATCATCATCGCACACAAGAATATTGAACATTTCTTCACCTCATTTCTTCTTCCTCTTTCCTTTTACGCTGTCAGTTTATCAGGGAAATCTTGTTTTCAGGATAGGGAAAATCTTAAGATATTTTAAATTTCTGTTTTATATACGATTTTATCATATCACATCTTTGCATCAAACGAAACTTACAAACATCTTACAGCTGAAGTCGTGCTACTGCTCACTCCGTGTTCAGCAACCGCAATAGTTTTCTTTTCTTTACAGAAAGAGCATTTTCCGATATACTTAGTTCACCGTTTTTGTTTTGGGAAAGGAGACTCCGACAATGTTTCGTTTATGGGGAAAAATATGGACCGATAATCACATGATGAAAGACACCGTGATCTGCAACGATACGGATGACACGAGGACCCATAAGATCTTCCAGTCTCTCGAAGAGATCTGTTACCTCTGGGATCTGAGCAAACCGATCTGGCTGGACAATAATATTATGGATTTTAAACGCCACGATAAAACCCGGTTTACCTCCGATAATTTTATTGAGACGATCGATTTTGATTATCTGGAAATTGAAGTGATTGAAGAGTAGTTGGTATGAAAAACAGGCAGACACTGCATACCGGTGTCTGCCTGTTTTATGAAGGTAGCAGGTTATCATTCTGCTCAGATCAGATATTCGCGAATCACCTCCCGCATAATATGTTCTTCCTCCGGTGTCAGCATATGAGAAAATTTTGTCTCACTTGCCGCCGTTTGCCGGATCCCCTCTGTTACTTTATCGATCAGTTCCTCTCTGGTCTGCTCTTTCAGTGCCTGCTCGTCCGGCACCGGTTTTCTGGCGGGCAGGGTATTTTCCATATAATCCAGAAGACCATCAAGAATCATATCTTCTTTATTCATAAAGCCCATAAATTGCTTCATCAGAAGTAACAGGGCGAAGATTCCCGCCCCGGTCAGTACATACTCGTAGCGCAACAGCTGTGCCTGCTCATAGCGGTAAGTCCCATAGACAGCTGTCAGAATCAAAAGGAAGCACAGAACCGCGCTGTAGCCGATTCCCTGCTTCCACTTTTGTATCCCGATTCCAAGCGTCTTTCCCCTGGCAAGCTGTGTCCGGATAAATGCCTCCGGATTGTTGATCTCCTGCTCTTTTGTCAGACGCATCTGGTATTGATTCAGGAATTCTTTTGTCCATTTTCCCTTCGGTTCCGTTATCCTGCGTACATCCCGTATGGCTCTGCCGTAGAAACGGTCGACCATAAACATACACAGGATTCCAAGAATTCCTGCTCCGATCATCCCGTAAAACAACACATTTTGTTCCATCCAAATATGCAGCATTTCCGTACCCCCTTATTTCAATACTGAATTGGCAGTCACTTTTCACATCCTCCCACAAACGCCTGTCCATCCCGCACCCCCGATCGCCGGATCCGAAAATCGTGCATTTGCAAAACGATGTTCTGGAAATATTATATCCTCCACATACCTGTTTTGAAACTAAAATCGTTCGTCAAATTCTTACAGGTTTTTACCATGACAGATCCTTTTCTTACAGTGCTTTTACCATCTCTTTCACGAGATTCGCACAGTGACGTGCTGCCTCTTTTTCAAATGTTGGATAATCCATGGTTGCACTGTTATCCGCTTTATCAGAAATCGCACGCAGAACAACAAACGGAACATAGTTTAAGTAGGCCGCCTGAGCGATCGCTGCTCCTTCCATCTCGGTACAGCTTCCTGCAAATTCACGGATCAGTTCATCCTTCACTTCACTGCTTGCCACAAACTGGTCACCGCTGATCACTCTTCCTTCAAACACCTGAATATCCGGGTTCGCTTTCTTACAGCATTCTACAGCTACTTTACGGAGTGTCTCATCTGCTTTAAAAGAAAATACATTCATCTGCGGGATCTGGCCCTTCGGATAACCAAATTCTCTGGCATCCATATCATGCTGCAAAGCATCGGTAGACACAACGATATCTCCGATGTTGATCTCTGCCTTCAGGGATCCGGCGATTCCGGTATTGATCACCGCTTCTGCCTGAAAATCATCCACCAGGATCTGTGTGCAGACAGCTGCATTTACCTTACCGATTCCGGAACGTACTACGACAACTTCTTTTCCGTTTAATGTACCCTGATAAAATTCCATGGAAGCTTTTTCTTTTACGGTAACCTCTTCCATCTGGCTTTTCAGTTCTTCTACTTCAAGCTCCATTGCTCCGATAATTCCGATTCTGTTCATTTTTCTCTCCTCGTTTCTTTCTTATTCTTTATAAAAAGTAGTCATACCCACTGTAATTCCGGTCTTCTCCCGATCTTTCGGAGTTTACACCTGTTTTTTATTATAACAAAGCCTCATTTTTTCCTCAACCTTTTCCTTCCATTTTACTTTCTCTACTGGAAATCAGGTCTGACATTTGTTATAATATCTTGCGAACTTAAATGTACCCTAGAGCGTGTTTGAAAAAGGCTTTCTGCAAGATGTGCGTCACAGTTTGTGGGAG
>ERZ838483.166-NODE-166-length-85855-cov-3.583986_pt1 | contig 85855 bp, 77 predicted proteins | sample MGYA00519939_ERZ838483 | MGnify/ENA primary metagenome ERZ838483 (study PRJEB31850, sample SAMEA3708836) | human gut metagenome | biome: human gut; feature: human-associated habitat; material: faeces | place: China | collected 2014 ...
CACGGTGTCATCGGAGAGCACCGGGGTCGCTGACGTGGAATTGTAGTGCTATGGCGGCAAGGACGGCCGCCAGCTGGTAAAATCCATTCTTATGCAATCATCGTGGTGCACGTCGAAACCGCATCGTGCGCAGCGCAGGGAAACCTGTTGCCTGGCCTTGCCGTGCAACCGTCGCATCCATACGGCATCAGAAAGCAAGAGGGGGACATGACCGACCCATCCCATATCCGAAATTTCAGCATCATCGCCCATATCGACCATGGCAAGTCCACGCTCTCCGACCGTGTCTTGGAGATGACCGGCACCGTGGCGCATCGCGATATGCAGGCCCAGCTGCTTGACAGCATGGACATCGAGCGCGAACGCGGCATCACCATCAAAAGCCAGGCCGTTCGCGTCAACTATACCGCCGATGATGGCGAGACGTACCAGTTCAACCTCATCGACACCCCTGGTCATGTCGACTTCACTTACGAGGTCAGCCGCAGTCTGGCTGCATGCGAAGGCGCCGTGCTCGTGGTCGATGCCACCCAGGGCGTCGAGGCGCAAACGGTGGCGAACGCCATGATGGCCATGAACGCCAACCTTGAGATCATCCCGCTCATCAACAAGATCGACCTTCCCAGCGCCGAGCCCGAACGCGTCAAAGCCGAAATCGAGGACGGCCTTGCCATCCCGGCCGACGACGCTGTGCTTGCCAGCGGTAAAACCGGCGTGGGCGTCCATGACCTGCTCGAGGCCGTGGTCTACAACATCCCCGCGCCGCAGGGCGACGCGGATGCGCCCCTGCGCGCGCTCATCTTCGACAGCTACTTCGACCCGTATCGCGGCGTCGTGGCGCTCGTGCGCGTGGTGGACGGCTCCATGCGCAAGGGCCAGAAGCTCAAGCTCATGGCCACCGGCAAGATCATCCTGGCCGAAGAGGTGGGGGCCCGTCATCCCGCCGAGGAGCCGCTGCCGCAGCTCGGCGTGGGCGAGGTCGGCTACCTTGTCACCGGCCTGAAGGACCTTTCCCAGGTGAAGGTGGGCGATACGCTCACGTTGGCCGAGGGCGGCGTCGACGAGCCCCTGCCGGGTTATCGCGAAGCAAAGCCCATGGTGTATACGGGCTTGTTCCCCATCGACTCCGACCAATACGAGCCGCTCAAAGAGGCGCTCGAGAAGCTCTCCCTCAACGACCCGGCGCTCATTTGGGAGCCGGAGAAGTCCCATGCGCTCGGCTTCGGCTTCCGCGTGGGCTTTTTGGGCCTGCTGCATATGGAAGTGGTCAAGGAGCGCCTGGAGCGTGAGTTCAACCTGGATCTCCTGGCCACCGCGCCTTCCGTGGAGTATCACGTGTTCCGCCAGGGCGGCGAGATGATCAGCCTGCATTCCCCGCAGGAGATGCCCGATCCCGGCGAGATCGAGCGTATCGAGGAGCCCTACTTGAAGGCGAAGATCCTCATCCCGCCCGATTACGTCGGGGCCGTCATGGACCTCACCGTGGCGCGCCGCGGCACGTTCGTCACCATGAACTATCTGTCGCAGCACACGGTGGAGATGCTCTGGGAGATCCCGCTGTCCGAGCTTATCATGGACTACTTCGACAAGCTCAAGTCCAACACCAAAGGCTATGCCAGCCTTGATTACGACTTCGACGGGTACAAGCCGTCGAACCTGGTCAAGCTCGATATCCTGCTTTCCGGCAAGCCCATCGACGCGCTCAGCTTCATCGTGCATCGCGATAAGGCCTACGATCGCGGCCGCGTGCTCACCGAAAAGCTCAAGGAGATCATCCCTCGCCAGATGTTCGAGGTTCCTATCCAGGCCGCTATCGGCGGGCGCGTGCTTGCGCGTGAGACGGTGAAGGCTAAGCGCAAGGACGTGCTTGCGAAGTGCTACGGCGGCGACATCACCCGTAAGCGCAAGCTGCTCGAGAAGCAGAAGCAGGGCAAGAAGCGCATGAAGGCCATCGGCAACGTCGAGGTGCCGCAAGAGGCGTTCATGGCCATTTTGAAGGTTGACGATTAGGGGCTGTTGCGGAATATGGGCGTTAAGCGCGACGAATACAACTGGTTGGACGATGCGTTCGACGACAAGAAGGCTCGCGAAGAGCTTGAACGGGCGCAGCGCGGCGGTACGAAGGCCGCTGGTTTGGGCTGCATCGTGGTGGTGATCGCCCTTATCGCGCTGCTCGGTTTCACGCTGGTCTCCGGCGTGAGCATCCTGTCTCCGATGTAGGGGGCTCGCATGCACGATTTCTTCCGCCGCCATCGTCTGCTGCTTGCGCCGATGGCGGGCGTTTCGGACATGGCGTTCCGCACGCTGTGCCGCGAACAAGGCGCCGATCTCACATATACCGAGATGGTTTCCGCCAAGGGCCTGTCCTACGCCAACGAGAAAACGCGTCATCTGCTCGACCTGGCGCAAGGTGAGGATATAGTTGCGGTTCAGCTGTTCGGCCACGAGCCCGACACCATGGCCTCTCAGGCCGCTTGGATCGAGCAGGTCATGGGAGAGAACCTCGCCTACATCGACATCAACATGGGCTGCCCCGCGCGAAAAATCGTCTCGAAAGGCGATGGCAGCGCGCTTATGCGCGATCCGGACCTGGCAGCCTCCATCGTGGCTGCGGTAAGCCGCGCGGTGGAGCATCCCGTTACCGTGAAGTTCCGCCGCGGCTGGGCCATGGGCAGCGAAACGGCCCCTGAATTCGCGGTTCGCATGCAAGATGCCGGGGCCGCCGCGGTCGCGGTGCATGGCCGTTACGCCGAGCAGCTGTACCGCGGTTGTGCCGACTGGGGCGTCGTTGCGCGTGTCAAGCAGGCGGTGGACGTGCCCGTGGTCGGCAACGGCGACGTGAAATGCGGCGCCGATGCCGTGGCAATCACGCGCGAAACCGGTTGCGATGCCGTTATGATCGCGCGCGCGGCTGAAGGCAACCCGTGGATATTCTCCCAGGCCGCTGCGGCGCTTGCGGGTTCGCCGGAGCCTTGCGCGCCCACCGTCGAGCAGCGTATCGCCATTGCCCGACGCCATGCGCGGCTGCTCGCGCAGCGTGAAGGGCGCAATATCGTGCGCATGCGCAAGCACGCCATGTGGTATATGACGGGCCTTCCTGGCGCCGCTGCGGCGCGCGGGAAGATCAACGCGTGCGTGGGCGTCGATGATTTCGACGCCGTGTTCGACGAGCTGCTCGAGATTGCGGGAAGCCATGCATGATCCTTATCGCGCGCTGTATCTGCACCTGCCGTTTTGCGTGAAACGTTGCAGCTATTGCGACTTCGCAACCGCCGCCGTGCCCGCCGAAAGCCCGCAAATCGACGAATACGTGGAAGATCTATGTTTGCAGATCCGCCGCCAGTCCAAAGAAGGGCATCTCGACGGTGTATCTCGGCGGCGGCACCCCGTCTCATGTGGGCATGCCGCGGCTGTCCATGTTGCTTTACACCCTAGGGCTTTCCATGCGCTTGGAGCCCGATGTGGAATGCACCATGGAGGCGAATCCCGAAAGCTTGACCTCTTCCATGGTGCGCGACATCTGGGCGCTTGGCGTGAACAGGCTCTCTATCGGCGTGCAAAGCTTCGATGACCACGTGCTCGGCATCTTGGGGCGCGCTCATGATGCGCAAGGGGCGAAGCGGGCCATCGCATGTGCGCGGGAACGGTTCGAGAACGTCAGCGTCGACCTCATGTGCGGCATTCCCGGTCAAAGCATCGAGTCATTCGAGGACAGCGTTAAGACCGCCATCGAGTGCGGGGTTTCCCACGTCAGCGTGTACCCGCTCACCATCGAGCCGCATACGCCCTTCGACGTCATGGTCTTGTCCGGCCAGCTTGCAGAGCCCGACGACGATGTCGAGGCCGAGCATATGCAGGCGGCGGCGCGCATCCTCTCCCAGGCTGGATACGAGCGTTACGAAGTGGCAAGCTATGCGAAGCCCGGGTTCGAGTGCCGTCACAACATCGCGTACTGGACCGGCGTTCCTTATCTGGGCCTGGGGCGCAGCGCGGCCAGCATGACGCAGAACGCCGAGCGGCGCATGCGCATCCAAGATGGTCGGATCACCGATGACCTCGACGCTGGGGAAATGGCTGCCGAGGACATGATGCTGGGCATGCGCATGTCGCGCGGCATTCCCGACGATCTGGCGCAACGGGCTGCGCAGCTGCTGCCGAAAACCCCTGAGACGCTACATGCGCTCGCCGAGCAGGGGCTGTGCGAGCACGTTGACGGGCGTTGGAGGCCGACCGAGCGCGGGTGGTTGTGCGGTAATCAGCTATACGGCGCTCTGCTCGATCTAGCGTAAGGGGTGTCCGTTTCTTACGATTCGGTGCAATATTTAGCACTCCTACCATCTCGCTGCTAATATTAACTGCTACGAATTGGTTATACCGTAGTGGGTGAAAGGATGGTGGGGAAGCGTGCTTTCGGATAGGCGTCAAAAAGTGCTTGCAGCGCTCATCGAGGAATACGTCGCGCGCGCTCTGCCGGTAGGTTCGCGCACGCTTACCGAACGTTATCAGCTCGGCGTAAGCCCTGCGACCGTGCGCAACGAGCTTTCGGTTCTCGAGGACGGGGGCTATATCGCCCAGCCGCATACCTCTGCAGGCAGGATCCCCACCGATCAAGGCTACCGTGCCTTCGTCGATGATCTGCTTTCCCAGGAAGGCGGCGAGCAAGAGGACGAACGTTGCCAGGAAGCGGCCGACAAGCTCAGGAAAAGCGCTTCGGAGCTTGATGACCTGGTCGAGCAGACCTCCGAAGCCCTGACGCGCCTTACCGACTGCCTGTCCATCGTGCTCGCTCCGTCGGTGCTCGATCTGCACATCAAGCAGCTTTCGCTTATCTCCCTAACGCCCACCAACGCGCTGGTCGTGGTGGTCACCGAAGACGGCCAGGTTTTCAACCGCCATATGGATTTCGCCGAAGAGGTGTCCAGCGACGAGCTGGCGCGCGTGCAGCATCTGCTCAACGAGGTGTTCGGCGGCAACACGCTGCACGATATCGAGCACGGATTGGGCCGGGGCATGTCGGAGGCGTTCGCCGACCCGCTCGTGCGCATGACGCTCGACGAGGTGCTCTCATGCCTGCGGGAAGGCGAGGGGTCTCGCACCCACAGCCTTGGGTTCAGCTCGCTTTTGTCGCAGCCCGAGTTCAGCCAATCGCAGGCGGTGCTTCCCGTCATGCAGGTGCTCGAGGACGACACGGTGTTGCTGCACATCCTTGACGACACGGCATGTCAAACCGGCGGCAGGCCTACGGTGCGCATCGGCTCGGAGAATCAGGCCTCCCAGTTGTCCGGCGTTTCGGTTGTGGCCAGCCGCTACGGCCGCGGCGATTCCGCCGGCGTGGTGGCGGTCATCGGCCCTACGCGCATGGACTATTCGAAGGTATTACGCGCGGTCCGCATCGCGGGCACCGCGCTCGGTGATTTGTAGGAACCCGGCAGGATAGCCCGTCGGGCAATGGAAAGGTGGAAATGGCCGCTATGGCGAAGGACTTGTACGAAGTTCTCGGCGTCTCCCGTGATGCCACGGAGGCGGATATCAAGAAGGCGTTTCGCCGCAAGGCGCGTGAACTGCACCCTGACGTGAACAAGGCCCCCGATGCCGAGGACCAGTTCAAAGAGCTTAACGAAGCTTACGACGTGCTCAGCGACGCGAATAAGCGCGCGCAGTACGACCGGTTCGGTACCGTTTCCGGCGCGGCTGGCGGCGGCAGTGGCTATGTCGACTTCGACGATCTGTTCGGCGGCGGGTTCGGCGATATCTTCAGCAGCTTCTTCGGCGGCGGTGGCGCTGGCGGTGCCCGTCAGCAGCGCACCGATGGACGCGATATGGGCGTCGGCCTGCGTTTGACCCTCGAAGAGGTCGCTACCGGCGCCAAGAAGGAGATCGTCTACGATCGTTTGGCTCCGTGCGCCGATTGCGATGGTACGGGCATGGCCGAAGGCGGCAAGCAGGTCACTTGCCCCGAATGCGGCGGCAAGGGTCGTGTGGTCACCGTGCAGCATACCTTCTTGGGCGATATGCAGACGGCAACCACCTGCAGCAAGTGCAACGGCACCGGTCAAACCATCGACAACCCGTGCCCCGAATGCGACGGCCAAGGCCGAGTGCCCGACCGCCAGCGCGTCACGGTGGAGGTACCTGTCGGCATCCGCGATTCCCAGCAGCTGCGCCTTACAGGTTTTGGCGAGGCAGGTCTGCGTGGGGCTGCATCCGGCGACCTCATCGTCACGTGTCGCATCCAGCCGCACGAGTTCTTCGAGCGCGACGGCGACGACTTGCATTGCCGTGCCAACGTGTCCATCGTTCAGGCAACGCTCGGCTCCGAAATCGAGGTCGACGGCATCTTCGAAGACGAGAAGGTCAAGGTCCGCATCCCCGAAGGCCTGCAAAACGATCAGATCGTGCGCGTGAAGGGCTTCGGCATGCCGCGCTTCCGCAGCGAGGCACGTGGTGATATGTACGTCCATGTCACCGTGGCGGTTCCGAAGAAGGTCACGAAGAAGCAGCGAGAGCTGCTCGAGCAGCTCGCCCACGAAATGGGCGAGGATGTGGCCGAGGCTCGCACTCCGCTGCAAAAGCTGCGCGATAAGTTCAACTAATCAGCTTTCCCGCTCTAACGCCGAGCGGTAAAGCTCGTGCTTGACGCTTTGCGCAATCGTGTTCGTACGGTTGCGCAAAGCGTTTTCGTCTCGGTGCTCGCCTCGATCAACTGTACGACCGTTTAACCGGCGGCGCTTTCGGGTGCTGATCGGTTGCACTGTTCGTTTTGAGCGGTGTGGGGCAACCGAACCGGAAATGCCCGCAAGTGCTCCATAAGCCCTCTGCTCTCAGATAAGGATTCCCGTGTCGCTCCCTCAGTTTTTCCTTGATGAACAGGTTTTGGCCGATGAGGTCCAGGAACAGTTCCCGCTGGCGCTTTCGCGCGATGATGCGAAGCATGCCAAGGTATTGCGTCTTGACCCCGGAGAGCATATCGCCGTGGTGGATGCGGCGCAGGATTATTTCGAATGCGAGATCAGGTCCTTCGATGGCGCCACGCCCATCGTCGCCATCTCGGGGCATCTTGATGCCCAACCGCTTGCCGCACACGTTTGCCTAGTGCAGGGCCTTGCCAAGGGCGACAAAATGGAAACGGTCATCCGCCACGCTACCGAGCTGGGCGTTTCCGAGTTCATTCCCTTCGCCGCCTCAAGAAGCATCATGAAGGTCGATGCGAGGAAAGCCGCGTCCAAAACGGAGCGATGGCAAGCAATCGCGAAAAGCGCCGCCATGCAATCGGGGCAAACCCACCTTGCCCACGTGCATCAGCCTATGAAGTTTGCGCAGCTGAAAGAGGCGCTTGGGGCCTTCGACGCCGTCGTCGTGTGCTGGGAGGAAGCGCCCGGCACCGCACTGCTGCGCAATGCTCTTCGTCCGGCTGTTCTCAGTGCATCGGCGGGCCATCTTGCGCGAATCGCGGTCGTGGTGGGCCCCGAAGGCGGGCTTGCCCAAGAAGAGGTGGACGCAATCTTGGCATGCAATGCTAACGCGAACATGGTATCGCTCGGGTCCTCGATCCTGCGCACGGAAACCGCCGGTATCGTGGCGCCCGCTTTGGTGCTGTACGAAATGGGCGGCATGGGAGCAGGTGAGCGAGCATGAACTTCGCGATCGTCAATCTCGGGTGCAAGGTAAATCGCGTGGAATCCGATTCGTTCGCCTCCGGCCTGCTTGCGCGCGGCGGTGTGGAAACGGGTCCCGATTCCGCCGATGTGGTGGTTGTCAACACGTGCACCGTCACCGGGGAGGCGGAGAAGAAAACGCGAAAAGCCGTAAGACAGGCTTTGCGCGCCAATCTCAGCTCGGATGTGGTGGTCACTGGTTGCGCCGCGGCCATCGATGCCGATGCGTTCACGTCCATGGACCCCGCACGCGTGCATATCGCCGGAAAGGCGCAGGTCGATGACGTGCTCGACCACCTGGTCGGCCCCATCGGCCACGGGGTCGTGCCGCTTGCGGTGGGCGAGGGCTTTAGAACGCGCGTCGGCGTGAAGGTACAGGACGGATGCAACAACGCATGCACGTATTGCATCGTGCACGTTGCCCGTGGGCGGGCGTCCAGCCGCCCTGCTCAGGCGGTCGTTTCCGAGTGCGTCGCCCTTGCGCGCGAAGGTGTTCGGGAGATCGTGCTCACCGGCATCAACCTGGGTTCTTGGCGCGAGCAAGCCGAAAACGGCTACGACCGCCTTGACACGTTGCTTGAGCGCTTGCTTGCCGAAACCGCCGATATCCACGAGGTCGGCCAGCCCCCTTGCAGATTCCGCATCTCCAGCATCGAACCCCGCGATGTCTCCGATGATCTCATCGGCCTGATGACGCGGTCGAAGGGCCGTATCTGCCGTCATCTGCATCTGCCTTTGCAGTCGGGCAACTCGAAGGTGCTGCGCGAAATGCATCGTCCCTACAACGCCGAGTACTTCGAAGGCCTTGTCGAGAAGCTTTACGCCGCAATGCCCATGCTCTCGCTTTCCACCGATATCATCTGCGGATTCCCGGGCGAGACCGACCAGGAGTTCAGCGATACCGTGGAGCTGGCAAAACGATGCAGGTTCACGAAGATCCACGTGTTCCCGTACTCGAAACGTCAAGGAACGCCTGCCGCTGAACGCGCCGACCAGGTAGAACCCGAAGTCCGTTCGGCGCGTGCGAAGCACTTGCGCGAGGTTGCCGACGCCCTTCGCGTCCAGCAGCTGTCGGATCGTGCCGGATCAACGGAACTTGCATTGGTTGAGGAGGCCGGCCAGGCGATGACGGAAAGCTATTTCGAGGTACCGGCTCCCAAAGGAGCGCGCATCGGGCAGTTGGTTTCCGTCGCGCTCTAGCTTGTGCGCTACCTGTGCGCCCGTTCGCGTGCGCGAGGCAACCGCGAACGGGCGTGCTATACTTGCTGGCATGACAGATTCAACGCATATCACGCTCACCGCGCCGCCAACCGTGAACATGGCGCTCGTAGTGGGAGCCGGCGATTGCCTGCTCCACATAATCGAAGAGGCGTTCGATGCGCGTATCACGGTACGTGGCGATTCGGTTGTGCTCGAAGGCGATCCCGTCGAGGTGCAATCCCTTATGGCGCTCTTCTCCGAGCTGTTCAAATTCGTGGAAGGCGGTGGAACCCCTGATCAGGGGTTTATCCAGCGTGCGCTTGATCTGCTGCGCACGGCCGAGTTCACCCCTTCCATGCTCCGCGAGGACATTTTGCTCACATATCGTGGGCGTGCCATCAGGCCGAAAACCGCAGGACAGAAGCATTATGTGGACGCTATCCGTAAAAGCACCATCACCTTCGGCATCGGGCCTGCAGGTACCGGTAAAACCTATCTCGCCATGGCCATGGCCGTTGCCGCCCTCAAGCGCAAGGAAGTCGGGCGCATCATCCTCACCCGTCCCGTGGTCGAGGCGGGGGAGAACCTGGGTTTTCTTCCCGGCTCCCTGAACGAGAAGGTGGATCCCTATATTCGTCCGCTCTACGACGCGTTATTCGACATGACCGATATGGAGCGCGCGCAGCAGCTCATCGAGAGCAATGTCATCGAGATTGCGCCGCTTGCCTTCATGCGCGGGCGAACGCTCAACGACAGCTTCGTCATTTTGGACGAAGCTCAGAACACCACGCCCGAGCAGATGAAGATGTTCCTTACGCGCCTTGGGTTCGGTTCGAAGATGGTCATCACCGGCGATATCACCCAGCTCGACCTGCCACGCGGCGTTTCGGGTTTGAAGGGAATCGAAGATATCCTCGGCGACATCGAAGGCGTGTCGTTTTGCAGATTCTCGGGTAAGGATGTGGTCCGCCACTCGCTCGTGGCGGCCATCGTTTCGGCGTACGACCGCGCACAGGCCGACGCCATGCAGAAGAAGGGCAGCAATGGACGTTCAAATCAATTATGATTACCGCGGCGATGACCTGAAGGACATGCCGCTTGTCGAACTTGCTCAGTTCGTGCTCGATCATCAGGACAAGCCCCAGAACACCGAGGTGTCCTTGAGCTTCGTGACCGACGAGGAGATCGCCCGCCTCAACGAGCAATATCGTGGAAAGGAAGGCCCTACCGACGTCCTGTCCTTCGAATGCGACGGCGTCGAGGATGAGCTTTCCGATATGGTCCCGGCGGGCTTCGGCGATGTCTACGAGCTTGGGGACGTCGTCATCGCGCCCGATGTGGCCGAACGTCAAACCCATGAGTTCGGCACCACGTTCGAGCAGGAGGTCAGCCTGCTGTTCGTTCACGGCCTGCTGCATCTGTGCGGTTACGATCACATCGTCGAGGAAGACGCCAAGGTCATGGAGGCCCTGGAAGATGAGATCTTGGCCGCTTGGAATGCGCGATAGCGGCCATGGGCGACACATCCCCTGACAACAAGCCGTTCGTACGCTCCGCTGAAACAAAGGGAAAAGGGCAGCGCTACAAGCTTACATCCGCCTTCTCCAATGCCGGGCGCGGGCTTTTCGAAGCGGTTCGCAGCGAACGAAATCTACGCATCGACGCATGCATGGCCGTGGTTGCGATAGCGCTTGGCTTCGGCTTGCGTATCGATACGCCTTCATGGCTTGCCGTCATCGTCTGCATCGGCATGATGTTCGCGCTTGAAACGGTCAACACGGCCATCGAGGTGGTGGTCGACCTTGCCAGTCCCGGGTATCATGAACTGGCTCGACGTGCGAAGGATTGCGCAGCGGGTGCTGCGCTTGCGGGTGCCCTTGCTTCCTTTGTGGTCAGCTGCATCGTTTTCATTCCGCCGATTATGGCCTTTTTGGCATCGTAATCAACCTTTTGAACCTAGGAGTCTTATGGACCTCGACGCATACTTCGGACATGCCGCGCCCCCTTCGGGCGAGGGCTTCAAATCCGGCTTCGTCACGCTGATCGGCCGACCCAACGCGGGAAAGTCGACGCTGCTCAACACTATCATGGGCAAGAAGATCGCCATCACTTCCAACACCGCCCAGACCACCCGCCATCGTTTCCGCGCGGTCTACACGCGCGACGATATGCAGATGATCATCGTGGACACCCCTGGCCTTCACAAGCCCCACGATGCGCTTGGCGAGGAGTTGAACACCTCGGCGCTTAAGGCGCTTGAAGACGTTGACGTCATCGCCATGCTCATCGACGCCAGCAAGCCCGTCGGCCGTGGCGACGAGTGGGTGGCAGCTCAGCTTGACGGCCCGCATTGCAAGCATGCGAAGAAGATTTGCGTCCTTTCCAAGGGCGACTTGGTCACTACCGAGCAAATGCACGAACAGGCCGAGGCTGCCAAAAAGCTGGCGAACTGGGATGCCATGGTGGGGCTTTCCTCCGAATCCGGCTACAACGTGGACGCCTTCATCGAAGAGGTGCAGTGCTTCCTGCCCGAGGGTCCGGCGTGGTTTCCGGCGGATATGGAAACCGATCAGCCGATCGAGGTCATCGTCGCCGAGTTCATTCGCGAGAAGATCCTCCGAACGTTCCGTGACGAGGTCCCTCACTCCATCGGCGTCACCATCGAGCACATGGAGTACGAAAAGAAGAAGGACCTCAACCGCATCTTGGCCCGCATTTACGTGGAGCGTGATTCCCAGAAGGGCATCATCATCGGCAAGGGCGGAAGCGCCATCAAGCGCATCGGGCAGGAAGCCCGCGAGGATCTCGAGCAACTGCTCGGCACGCGCGTGTACCTTGACCTTATGGTGAAGGTCAAGAAGAACTGGCGTCGCGACGCCACGCAAATCCGCCGATTCGGGTACGGCGAGGGCTTGTAGCAGGTTGTTTTCAGGTTTCTGAGATATTTTGCGATTGGGGTGCCAAGCGGCACCTCAATCCTTTTTTTCGGTACAATTTACGGGAAACCATACTGTAAGCACGTGCAAGGGAGTTTCAAGCATGATCTGTCCTTCTTGCCACACGGAAAATCGCGATGGCGCGAAGTTCTGCGACGAGTGCGGGGCCAAGCTGCCTCGTGCCGCCTTCGAGCAGATCGAAGGCGCGGAACCTGCCCAAGCGTTGAACATAATCGATGACGAGGAACCCGCCGAAGACGAAGCCGTTCCCGATATGCACGAAGCTGACGCCGAAAACGCTGAAGCGGCAGATGGCGGTCAGGATGGCGAAGACGTCGATTCCGGGGCTGTTGTGCAGCTCGACGACGCGCTAGCGTCAGACGAGGACGCTGATGACGCAAGCGACATGGCATGCAGCAACGAAGAGACAGCAGCCGGGGATGCCGACGATGCCGACAGCTCCGATATCGCAATGCAAGATGACTCTCAGCCTCAGCAAGACGTAACCGAAAGCTCTCAGGAAGTCGAAGAGGACGCGGCGAATCAGTTTGAAGGAAGCCACGGCGACGCCGATGATGTTGCGCATCAGCGCACGCACGTGCTCGATCTTCCCGACATTCGCAACCTTGCCTTCGAGTCCGAGAAAACCCAAACGCTCGGCCCCAAGCCTGCTTCGCCGGCGATCAAGTCGGGTTGGGAGCCTGACTTGTCCGGCTTCGACGAGTTCCTCGTGTATCCCGGGTATGTGCCCCCTAAGGCCGCATGGCATTCAGGCGACACTATGCAGATGCCGCGTATCACCGATGCCGACCTGTCGCAGCAAAAGGATTTCATCGCGCCCGATCCCAACAAGAAGAAGCGCGACCGTAAGAAGAAGAAAGCCGAGAAAGCCAAGGCTTGCGAGTCCCAGCAGCACAACCAGGAGAACTCCAAGCAAACTCAGCCTGCTGCTCAGCCCGAGAAGGAGCAGCCTAAGCACGCCGAAAAGGAGTCAACGCCCGTTGCCCCTGACATGAAGCCGAAAGACGAAAAGAAGCCTGAATCAAAGGGCAAGAGCCTCCCCGGTTCCAGGATCGCTGCGATTGTTGCGCTGGCGGTGCTTATTGCGGCGGGCGTCGCTGCAGGCGTCACATACCAGATGGAGCTATGGGGCGGGAAGGTCGTTCCCGACGTCACGGGCATGACGCAGGCCGACGCTACATATATGTTGCAGAACAAGGGCTTCACGGTCCGCTCAACAACCGTTCCCTCCGATTCCACCGAGGGCCTTGTCCTGCTCATGGATCCGGGCGCCGGAGCACGCCAGCAGGAGGGCGCCGAGGTCGTCATCCACGTGTCCACTTCCCGCACTGTTCCCAAGGTGGTCGGTTCCAGCCAGGATAGTGCATTGAAGGCCCTTTCGGACAACGGGTTCGAAAACGTCGATGTGCAGCTTGAGCGCTCCGACGACCCGGAGGGCACCGTCCTTTCCGTCAGCCCGGAGGAGGGGGAGAAGGCGAAGGCCTCCACCGGCATCACGCTCAAGGTGGCGCAGGCTTATACCGTGCCCGACGTTTCAGGCATGAGCTATAACCAGGCCGTGCAGGCGATCAAGGATGCGGGGCTGTCTTCTACGGCGGTATATGTATACAGCGAAACCGCAAGCGAAGGGGCTATCATGGACGTCGAACCCGCCGCTGGCTCGAAGGTCCCCTCCGACACAGTCGTCGTCATCTCGCTTGCGAAGTCCCGCGCCACCGAGCTGACCGCCGCCGCGCGCTCGTATCTTACTTCGACCACGCTGACCGCTTCGGATGGGTCGTCATTTACCGTGTCCTCGGTCGACAGCGTCTCCTATCAGGGTAACGACACGGTTGCCTTCACTGCATCGGGCAAGGCTTCAAAGTCGGTATCGGTTCTGGGACAGACCATATCGGTCGCGGGGAATTCGAAACAGGTATCGGGCACCATAACCTTCGACTCCTCGAACAACGTCGCGTCGGTATCGTTCAAATAACCCGTGGCGCAAAGCACTTACAACGCCCGCGTGCTCGTGCTGCGAAAGACCAAGTTGGGGGAGTCGGATCTTATCCTGTCCTTGCTTGCGCAGGATGGCTCGCAGATTCGGGCAGTTGCGAAAGGAGCCCGAAAACCTACCAGCCAGTTCAGCTCCCGGCTGGAGCTGTATTCGCAGGCGGATGTGCTCTTGGCCCAAGGGCGTTCGCTCGATATCGTCAAGGAAGCGCGTTTGGTCGCCGGCAATGCCGCGCTGCGTGAAAGCATGGAGCTTGCCGCCTGCGCGGCTCCCATCGTCGAGCTGCTCGATCGCATCACGCAGCCCGGTCTTGAGGTTCCGAAGCTGTTCCCGCTCACGCAAACGGCCCTCGATGTGCTTGCCCCGGCAGATTCCGCGCACGGGCCCGCCATCTGCGCAGCCTGGTTGCTCAAGGCGTTCGCGTTTCTGGGCATCCGCCCTTCGCTGGATCGCTGCTGCGTTTGCGGCGAGCCTTTGGCCTGTGAAGTGGGGAGCTTGGCCCATCGAACCATAGCGTTCTCGTGCAGCGAGGGCGGTGTGGTGTGCGATGCATGCCGCGTCTCCGACGTTGCCGGCCTTGCCCCGGAAACGCTTTCCTGGGCTAGCGCGCTGCTGGGAATGCGTTTTTTGGATATCGCTTCGATCCAGGTCGATCAGTCGAGCGTCTTCGATGCGCTTCGCCTATGTCAAACCTGGGCGCAGGTGCACGCCTCCATTCGCTTGAAGTCGCTCAATTTTCTATTCACCTGCGGATTGTTTTAGGTGCTTGTCCCCCATTGGGGCTAGCCCGTCTGCCGCTATGGCATACTTTCACCATCCAAGAGAGAGGAAACGAATATGTACACCTATCGAACCAAGGGCGTATGCTCGCGAGAGATTCACGTCGATCTCGACGGCGACACCATCAAGCACGTGGATTTCGTCGGCGGCTGCGACGGCAACCTCAAGGCCATCGGCAAACTGGTCAACGGCAAGAACATCGACGATGTCGCGACCGTGCTCGAGGGCAACACCTGCGGTCGCCGTTCCACTAGCTGTGCCGACCAACTTGTCCGCGCGCTGCGCGAGGCCCGTCAAGCGCAATAAGCGCAGGCAGGTGATATGTGCGTAAGCTGTGCAGGTGGGTCCGTTGCACTTGCGCGCAAGCGGCCGGTCATCGTATTCTAGACAAGTTGCCATATCGGCAGCCACTTTCAGCTTGGTCCCCATCCAGCATGGATCCCAGCGGAAAGCAAGTAGAGCGCAGCAACAGCTGCACGGAAGGCGGGCAAGTCCCGCAGGAAAGGTGGAGTTAGCATGCCTAGCAAACTCAGCATCACGAAAGAGCGCACCGCAGAGCTGGTCGCCGAGTTCGGCACCAACGAGCATGACACCGGCAACCCGGACGTGCAGGTCGCTATCCTGTCCGAGCGTATCCGCAACCTCACCGAGCACCTGAAGACCCACAAGAAGGACAACCATTCCCGCCGTGGCCTGATGATGCTCATCGGTAAGCGTCGTGGTCTGCTCAAGTACATCAAGGAGCGCGACATCGAGCGTTACCGTGCCCTCATCAAGAAGCTCGGCATCCGCGACAACATCTAGTCAACGAAAGCCCGCGCAGCCTTGCGCGGGCTTTTGCATAGCGGTCGGGTGCGCAAGGGCGTGCCTGCTCGCGGCAAGCGGGAAACGTGAGTACCCCTGGCCGAAGAAGCTTGCCCGCACTACGGCGGTCAAGGAATAGAGAAGGAAAGAACACCACATGGAAAAGATCGTCGAGTCCTTCGAGCTGTACGGCAAGACCTACCGCTTCGAAACGGGCGAGCTGGCCAAGCAGGCTACCGGCGCTGTCCTGGTCACGCAGGGTGAGACCACCGTGCTCGTCACGGCCGTCATCTCCAAAGAGGAGAAGAATTACGACTTCTTCCCGCTGACCGTCGACTTCATGGAGAAGATGTACTCCGTCGGGCGCATCCCCGGCGGCTACCTCAAGCGCGAGGCGCGTCCGTCTGAGAAGGGCACGCTGACCGCCCGCATGATCGACCGCCCCATCCGCCCCGGCTTCGTCGACGGCTTCAAGCGCGAGGTGCACATCGTTGCCACCACGCTCGTGTGCGACGGCAAGAACGCTCCCGACTGCATCTGCGTCGGCGGCGCTTCGGCAGCCCTTATGATCGGCAGCGCCCCGTTCGACGGCCCTGCGGCTTGCGTGCGCATCGCCCATAATCCCGAGACCGACGAGTTCATCGTGAACCCCACCTACGAGGAGCAGGAAACCTCCGACCTCGAGCTCACCATCGCCGGTACCGCCGATTACATCTCCATGGTCGAGGCCGGCGCCAACGAGGTTTCCGAGGATCTTATGCTGCGCGCCATGGATTTCGGCCAGCAGGCCATCGCGAAGTTCTGCGAGGCTCAGCAGCGCTTCCTCGATCGTTGCGACATCACCCCGGTCGAGTGGCCCATCCACGTCGCCGACCCGTCCATCGATGAGCGCATCTCCCCGTTCTTCGACGAGATGTCCCAGGCTCTGAGCGATGCCGACAAGCAGGCTCGCATGGGCAAGGTCGAAGAGCTTAAGGCCCGCATCAAGGAGGAGTCCTTCAACGAGGAGGAGCTTTCCGCTTGGGGCTCCGACATCGCCGCCGCCTTGAAGGCCCTTGAGAAGAAGGCCATGCGCGCCATGGTCATCGAGACCGGCGAGCGCGCCGACGGCCGCCGTGCCGACGAGATCCGCCCCCTGCACATCGTGCCCGGCTATCTGCCTCGCGTCCACGGCTCCGGCCTGTTCCAGCGCGGTCAGACCCAGGCGCTTTCCATCGCCACGCTCGGCATGCTCAACGAGTGGCAGCGTCTTGACACCATCGACCCGGCCGAGGGCAAGCGCTATATGCACCAGTACAACTTCCCGCCGTACTGCACCGGTGAAACGGGCCGTATGGGCGCTCCGAAGCGCCGCGAGGTCGGCCACGGCGCGCTCGCCGAGCGCGCCCTGCTTCCGGTGATCCCCTCCGAGGACGAGTTCCCCTACGCCATCCGCGTGGTTTCCGAGATTCTGGAGTCCAATGGCTCGTCTTCCATGGCTTCCACCTGCGGTTCCACGCTGGCGCTGATGGATGCGGGCGTGCCCATCAAGGCCCCGGTCTCCGGCATCGCCATGGGTCTTATCAAGGAAGGCGACGACATCGTCATCCTCTCCGACATCCAGGGCATCGAGGACTTCCTCGGCGATATGGACTTCAAGGTCTGCGGTACCGAGAAGGGCATCACCGCTTTGCAGATGGACAACAAGGCCAAGGGCCTGTCCACCGAGATCCTCGGCCGTGCGCTCAAGCAGGCCCACGAAGGCCGCGCGCACATCCTGAGGGCCATGCTCGCCGAGCTGCCTGAGCCGCGTGCAACGCTTCGTGACACCGCTCCGCGCATCGAGACCATCCATATCCCCGTCGACAAGATCCGCGACGTTATCGGCTCCGGTGGCAAGGTCGTGCGCGGCATCCAGGATGAAACCGGCGCGCAGATCGACATCCAGGAGGATGGCACCATCCATATCGCCGCCATCGAGGGCCCGGCCGGCGAAGCTGCCAAGGCCATGATCCTCGGCATCGTGAAAGAGCCCGAGGTCGGTGAGATCTTCGAGGGCGAGGTCGTCGGCATCAAGGACTTCGGCGCCTTCGTCAAGCTCACCCCCGGCAAGGACGGCCTGCTGCACATCTCCCGTGTGGCCAACGGCCGCGTCGGCTCGGTCGAGGATGTGCTGCAGCTCGGCGATACCGTCAAGGTTCAGGTCCTCGAAATCGACCCCAAGACGGGCAAGATCTCGCTCGATCGCCTGGACAAGCCGGAGGCTCCCGAAGGCAGCGCCCCCGCTCCGCGTGAGCATCGCGGTCATGACCGTCACGAACGCCACGAGGGAGGCAAGCGTGAAGGCGGCCAGCGCGACGTGCGCCCGGGTCGTGCCAACCGCACCCCTCGTCGCCGTCACGAGTCCCAATAAGCTTTATATAAGATAGCTAGCGATGGCGGCCACCTCAGGCCGCCATCTTTTCTAAGAAGGAGCTCCAACATGATCAACGTTGCCGTTTCCGGTTTTGCCGGACGTATGGGTTCAGCCGTGGTTGATGCCGTGACCGCAGCCGATGACATGCAGGTGGCCTGCGGAATCGACCCACATGGTTCTTCGAAGGTGTTCGCAGTGTACGAAACGGTCGAACAAGCCGTGCACGCCGGCGGCTTCGATGTGCTCGTCGATTTCACGCAGCCTTCCGTCGTCGAGGGCAACCTGCGCGTCGCCCTTGCGGCGGGCATCGATTGCGTGGTGGGCACCACGGGTCTTGGCAACGACAAGCTCGAGGAGCTTGCCGCCCTCGCCCCTGAGGGAACGTGCCTTTTCTACGCTCCGAACTTCACCACCGGTGCCGTGCTCATGATGCAGTTCGCAAAAGCCGCCGCTCCGTTCTTCCCTGAAGCGGAAGTGCTTGAGTTCCACCACTGCAACAAGAAGGATGCCCCCTCCGGAACCGCCGTGCGCACGGCGCAGATCATCTCCGATGCCCGCGATGGCCGTCAAAGCGCCGCGCCTGGCAAGGAAACCGAGATTGCAGGTTGCGAGGGAGCCCGCGGCGCATTGGTGGAAGGCGTGCCCGTGCACTCGGTCCGCTCCATGGGCTATGTGGCAACCCAGGAAGTGGTGTTCGGCTCCATGGGCCAGACCCTTACCATCCGCCACGATTCATGGGATCGCACTTCGTATATGCCCGGCGTGCTGCTGGGCATCCGAAGCGTTGGCGACCGACAGGGCCTTATCGTCGGCCTTGAGAACTTCATGGAATAGCCGTACGCTAAGCTAGCCCGTTGCCGCTTATGGCGGGAATTACCACCTTGGCGGCAACAATTGTTGCTTCAGCGTGACAATTTAATGACTTCACGGCGCCCCTCGGGGTGCCGTGGCATAATACCCGACTTCCGAGAATAAAATGCAAAAGTGGTGCTAAGACACTCCGTCTTGAGTTGCCTCGAAGTCGAGCTTCGTGTTCAAAATTGCATCAACTTCGCTCTTTTTCAGGTAGTAGTTGCCCAGCGGCTGACCGCTCAGCCGCTCGAGTTCGTCGAGGAGCGAGGAAGAGCGTGACAGATTCACATACTTGCGCGGCGAGGCTTCCACTACCCTGAACCCGCGCGCAAACGCCACGATCTCTTCTGAGCTGTACCTGTTGCCGAGCACCTTCACCTGTAAAAGGCGCAGCAGTAGCACCGCGATATAGCATACGAGGAAGTGCCCTTTGATGCTGTTTGGTTTCTGCAAGTACACCGGTCGTGCGTCCAGCTGCGACTTCATCACGCGGAACGATTCCTCGATGCGCCACAGATTGTGGTACGCATCGTAGATTTCACTTGCCGGCATATTGACCTCTGAGGTCACAATCATGTTGTAGCCTGCGAGCGACCGCGCCCGCTCGATTGCCTCGCGGTTGAGCGAGCAGGCTACCTGCATGCCGTCGGGTACCTCGCCGTCGGCGTCGACTGCGGTGAAGGTCACGTATCTGGCGCTGTCGCCGTACTCGGACTTCTTCGCCGCGGCAAGGCGCAATGACCTCGCCTTCTCAATCTGCCGGTTTATCTCGGCGAGCTGCTTTTTGGCGAGCTTGGGGCTGTAGGTGGCCACGCGCTTCTCGGGCAGCGCCACCGCTCTTTTCTTGCCGTTCTCGCTGTTGACCTTGTACTCGAAGTCGCCGACGACTTTCTTGTAGCTGTAGCGCGCTTGGCCGTCGACCCCTGCGACATCGACCCAGCCCTCGTCGGAGAGGACCCATGCGAGCTCCGCTCTTGGCAATTGCTTGACGGACTTGGAGAAGATGTAGCCGTCTCCCGACAGCACGGCATCGGCGACGTTGTCCGCGCAGTTCAAGCCTTTGTCGGCCACGCGTACGACCTTGCCGGTCACGCCCGCGCGCCGTCTCATCTCGTCGATCGCCCGCTTCAAGACGGGCTTTTCGCTTTCGTTGCCGGGGTATATTCTCATACCTAAGGGCACGCAGTCAGCGTCGAGCAAGAGGCCCATGCCGACGATCGGATCGGCCCTCCTCTCCTTGGATGGCCCCTTGCGGCGAAGCTCGTCTTCGCGGTCGATCTCGAAGTAGAAGTTCGTGCAGTCGAAGTACGTACGCGAGGTTTCGCGCGGCCACACGTCGGCGATGGCATGGTTGTAGGCCTCGATGACCTTGGGATACTCGGCTCCTAGAAACCCCATGCCGTCGTAGAGCTGGTCGAGGGAGAAGCCTTCGCTGCCGAACATGGAGGGCAGTACGTCGTGGAAGGTCCTTCGCTTGGAGCAAGGGGCGCACAGGCGCGCGTAGACGAGCTCGGAGAGCAGGTCTGAAACGGAAAAGCGCAGCCCGCCTGCAAGCTGCAGGTACCTCAGGTCGCCGAGCGCGCCCAGGCGCGCGTCAAGCGCTTTGAAGGGGAAGTGGCCGAGCATGCGCTCGGGGGTGGACCCGCCGACGCGCCTTGCCCGCTCCTCGATTTTTCTTGCTCTGCGCTCGGCATTCATTGAATCTACCTTGGCTTTGGAGTGCGCGACGGGGTCGGCGATACCGGCTTGCCTGAGCTCATGCTCATAGCCCAAAGCCTCGACTGAGCGGTGTGCCGTCTGCCTCCTGGCGGGGTCGTAGAAGCTCTCGTAGATCTGGAGGTAGAGCCCTTTCTTGTTGGTCGATTTCTTCAGGAAGTACGCCATGTTGCCCCCATGTTCGTTGTAGCACCATAGCACCATTTTACAATGATAACAAGAAGAACTTTGTCAAATCCGCCCCAAAACGCAAAAAACCAGCCCGGCGGCTGGTTTCGAGGTGAAAAGGTGGTCTCTGGTTCTAAAGAGTTCTGGTGCTAAATCCTAAAGACGGGGGCTCCATGGGCCAGACCCTTACCATCCGCCACGATTCGTGGGATCGCACTTCGTATATGCCCGGCGTGCTGCTGGGCATCCGAAGCGTCGGCGACCGACAGGGCCTTATCGTCGGTCTTGAGAACTTCATGGAATAGCAGTACGCAAAGCTAGCCCGTTGCCGCTTATGGCGGGAATTACCACCTTGCCGGCAACATTTGTTTCTTGAGCGTGACAATTTAATGACTTCACGGCGCCCCTCGGGGTGCCGTGGCATAATATGGCGAAGTTGCATTATGCGATTCAGGTGCATGGTGTCGAACCATGCTTGTACAGAAAGGTGCCAACGATGGGAAATCCTCGTTTCGGCCGCATGATCCCGGCCATGGTCACGCCCATGAAGGACAATCTCGATCTCGATCTCGATCGTGCTCAGGAGCTTGCTGACCGTTTGGTAAAGGGCGGCGCCGACTCCCTTATCATCAACGGCACCACGGGTGAATCTCCCACTGTGTTCTATCCGGACAAGATCGAGCTGTTCAAAGCCGTGGTCGCTGCAGTCGATGGCCGCATCCCGGTTATCGCCAACGTCGGCGATAACTGCACGGCGGATACGGTCGGCTTCGCAAGCGATGTGGCGAAGCTCGGCGTCGACGGCTTCATGTGCGTGGTGCCGTACTACAACAAGCCTCCGCAAGAGGGTTTGTATCAGCATTTCAGCACCATCGCGCGTTCGGTGGAACTGCCGATCATCCTGTACAACATCCCGGGGCGTTGCGCGGTGAACATGACCGCGGAAACCTCGCTGCGTCTCGCGCATGATCTGGATAACGTGGTTGCCATCAAGGAGGCTTCCGGAAGCTTTGAACAGGTGAAAGCCATTGTGGAAGGCGCGCCTGAGGGCTTCTGCGTATACTCCGGCGACGATTCGGCAACCTATGACATTATGAAACTGGGTGGCGTGGGCGTCATCTCCACCATCGGAAACGTTGCTCCTGCTCGAATGAAGGAGATCGTGGAGTTATGCGCGGCCGGCAAGTGGGAAGAAGCCGCTGCCGCCAACGAACGTCTCATGCCCCTCATGGAAGGGCTGTTCAAGACAGCGAACCCCATCCTGGTAAAAGAAGCACTGAAATTGGCCGGTTTCCCGGTAGGCGGAGTTCGCCTACCTCTGGTCAATGCCACTGCCGAGCAGTCCGCCGAGCTTGAGCGCACTATGCGCGAGGTTGGCGTCCTGTAGCCAGGATACGCAGCAGGGCCGCTTCAATCCATGCGGCCCTGCTGTATGTTGGCAGTAAGGAAATCAATACATGGATCAAAACGAACAGCGCTCGAAGCGCAACGGTGGTGTGCGCCCTGAGAACAGCGGCAAAAGTACGCAGACGGTCAAGCACGTCAAGCTTGACCTTGAGCGCCCTAAGCTCACGAAAGAGGGCAACGCCGATCAGGGCCGTAAGCGTCCGCGCTCTCGTAAGCGCTCCTTCGACTCCTCGAAAAAAGACCGCGGAGCAACGCTGAAGATCATCCCGCTCGGCGGCCTTGACGCCATCGGCAAGAACATGACCGTGTTCGAGTGCAAAGGCGACATGGTTCTCGACGATGCTGGCCTCATGTTTCCCGACGACAATCATCCCGGCGTGGATCTTATCCTTCCGGATTACACCTATGTGCTCCAGCACGCCGATAAGTTGCGCGGCATCGTGATCACGCACGGCCATGAGGACCATACGGGTTCCTTGCCCTATCTGATCAAGGACCTGGATCGTCAGGTGCCCATTTACGGTACGAAGATGACCTTGGGCCTGATCGAAGGAAAGTTCAAGGAGCACCGAATCAAAAACGCCAAGCTTGTGGAAATCAAACCGGGAGACAAGGTGAACCTGGGCTGCATCACGGCCGAGTTCTTCGCCGTGAACCACTCCATACCTGGTGCCGTGGGCGTCTTTTTCCGCAGCCCCGCAGGCAACGTGCTGCACACGGGCGACTTCAAGCTTGATCAAACCCCCATTGATGGCGTGCATACCGATTTCGGCGCTCTTGCACGCTTCGCCGAAGAGGGCGTTGACTTGATGATGTCGGATTCCACGAACGCCACCAATCCCAACTTCACGCCCAGCGAGGCGGAAGTCGGCAAGGAGCTTCAGCGCATCATCGCGCAGGCAAAGGGCCGCGTCATCATCGCGTCGTTCGCCAGCCATATCCATCGCCTGCAGCAGATCTGCGATGCCGCCGTGGCAAACGGGCGCAAGGTGGTCGTCACCGGCCGCTCCATGGTGCAGAACACCGATATCGCTCGCAAGCTGGGATATTTGAAGATCTCCGACCAGGACATCATCGATGCGTACGACTTGAAGGGCATCCCGCCTGAGCAGGTGGTCATCATGTGCACGGGTAGCCAAGGCGAGCCGCTGTCGGCATTGGCCCGTATCGCAGCAGGCGAGCATAAGACCATCGATATGGAAGCGGGAGACACCGTCATCATCTCGGCAACGCCGGTTCCCGGCAACGAAAAGGCCGTCACGAAGGTGGTCAACTCGTTGGCCAAGATCGGCGCCGATGTGTACGACAAGTCTCGTGCCCGCGTGCATGTGTCCGGTCATGCATCGGCAGAGGAACTGAAGATCATGCTGACCATCGTGCAGCCCAAGGCGTTCATGCCGGTGCACGGCGAGGCCACGCATCTTCGCGCTCACGCACGTTTGGCTGAAGCCGTTGGCGTTCCTGCTGAAAACGTGTTCATCTGCGAAAACGGTGAGAGCCTGGAGCTGTCTACGAAGGGCGTTAAGCATGGCGAGTTCGTTCAGTCTGGCATCGTTTTGGTCGACGGCCTGTCGGTCGGCGATACTTCCGAGCAGGTGCTCGAAGAGCGCACGGCGCTTTCCGCTCAGGGCTTCGCTGCCATCGCGGCGGCGGTTTCCGGCCGCAAGAAGGCCGTTGCCGGCAATGTTCAGGTCGAGATGCACGGCATCACCGGCGGAGACGATGGTTATCTGGTCCAGGAGTGCGAGAAGTGCGTCAAAAACGCGCTGACCCGGGCGTTGTCCAAGGGTGCTTCAGGTAAGGAGCTCAAGAAGGCCGCCCGAGACGCTCTGCTGTCCCTGCTTTGGGAGCGCACGAAAACCCGTCCCATGACGGTGGTGAACCTGCTGGATATCTAGCTTCGCCATACACACGGATCCGTTTACGAGCACCTGCGTTGCATTGCGCGCAGGTGCTCGCTTGCTCGAACAACATCGGAAACGCATTAGCACGAAAGGGGAGGGCGTGGCCCGAACTGCTTCGAACAAATCAACCTCATCTAAAAAGGCCGCCGGCAAATCCAAAGCCGCAAGCCCCGCGCAGAAGCGTGCTGCCAAACAGGCGGCCCCGGCGCCTGCTCAACCGCAGATCTTCGATGAGCGCACCAAGCGCGATATCACCGGCGTTGCCGTGACGCTGCTAGGTATCGTGCTGTTCGTTGCGGCCGTCGTTCCCACCGATGCGCTTATCACCTCGTTCGTGTCCCAGATATTGCATCTGTGCTTGGGCATCGGCGCGTACCTCCTGCCGTTTTTCCTGGTGGCCATCGGGGCAAGTTGCCTTGTGCGCATCGATAAGGAAGGCATCCCCCTGCGCGCATCGGTGGGTTCGGCCATGCTGTTCGTCGCGGTGCTTTCCCTGTTGGCGCTGTTCACGCCTGAAGCTACCCCTGATGCTACGGACAATCTCTTCTTGGCCGATCAGCTCTCCGCTCGCGGCGGCTATATCGGTGCGGGCATCGCGTGGTGCGGTCTGACGTTGTTCGGCAAGGTAATATCGGCTATCGTGCTGTTCGGCCTTGCGATTGCAGGGTTGATCGTCATCGGCTTCTCTGTATCTAGCATCGTGGAGAAGCTGCGTGCGCTGGCTGCAGCTCGTGAAGAAGCCGAGGAGCGCGAGCACGGCGTGGTACCGGCACCTGCGTTCGCCAGGGTTTCCCGTCCGAAGGCGAAAGCCGTCGATGAAACCGAGCTCGCCGAGCTCGAAACTGCTAAAACCCAAATGCTCAAGCAGCCTGCGGCTTCGAATCGCCGACATGGCAGCGCAGTCGCATCTTCCGATGATGGCGCTTCCCGCGACGACGCAAGCAAGGCACCTGAAACCATCACGCGTAAACTGGGCCGCCGTAAGCCTATCGAGCGCGCTGCTGCTCCGGCTATGCCGAAAAAGCCCTCGAAAGCAGCTACGCCGGTTGCCACCCCGCGCCCCGAGCAGGGTTTCGAGCTTCCGCCGTTCGACCTTCTTGCCACGTCCACCGATCCCGAAAAGGACCTGGCAACCGATTCGGAGCTGCAGGAAACCGGAGCTTGCCTGCAGGAAACGCTTGAAGACTTCAATATCATGGCCAAAGTGGTGGGCTGGGTTGCAGGTCCGACGGTCACCTTGTTCAAAGTAGATCTTCCGGCAGGTGTGCGCGTCAGCCGCGTTACCGCGCTTGAAGACGATATCGCGCTGGCGCTCGCCGCGCCCGGCGTGCGCATCTTCGCGCCCATTCCCGGTACCAATTATGTCGGCATCGAGGTGCCTAATCGAACCCGTCAGACGGTATTGCTCGGCGACGTCATCAAGGATGCGGCCCCTGGTCCTTTGCAGATCGCCATCGGCAAGGACGTCGAGGGCCACTGCATCGTTTCCGACCTCGCGAAAATGCCCCATCTGCTTATCGGCGGCACCACCGGTTCGGGCAAATCCGTATCCATCAACGCCATGATCATGTCAATCCTTATGCGGGCAACCCCGTCCGAGGTGCGCTTCATCATGATCGACCCCAAACGCGTTGAGTTCACGCCCTACAACGGCATTCCGCACCTGTATGTTCCCGTTGTCACCGAACCCAAGGAAGCAGCAAGCGCTTTGAGCTGGGGCGTTGCGGAAATGGAACGCCGCTTGAAGGTGTTTTCGAAGGTAGGCGCGCGCAACATCGGCCAGTACAATGCCAAGGTGCAGGCGGCGCAGGCCGAAGCGAAGGCCGCGCAGGAAGCAGGGGAGGATCTACCCGAAAACGAGCTAGGCGACGAACTGCCCTATATCGTGATCATCATCGACGAGCTTGCCGACCTTATGATGAACGTCGGCAAGGAGGTGGAGTTCTCCATCAGCCGCATCGCTCAGCTGGCTCGCGCTGCCGGTATCCACTTGATCGTCGCCACCCAGCGTCCTTCGACCAATGTGGTCACGGGCCTCATCAAGGCCAACATCACCAACCGCATCGCCTTCAACGTGGCAAGCGGCATCGACAGCCGCGTCATCTTGGATACACCGGGCGCGGAAAACCTCATCGGCCTCGGCGACCTGCTTCTAAGCAAACCGGAGTATGCAAAGCCCATGCGCATCCAGGGCTGCTACGTGTCCGAAGATGAGATTAATGCGGTTGTGGAGAAGTTGCGCAGTCAGGGCGAGCCAGAGTATCATTCCGAGATCTTATCCACCAATCTAATCACGTTGGGATCATGCCCATCGGATGCCAGCGGCGGCACGTGCGCCGACGATGATCCGCTCATCTGGGAGGCGGCCGAGTTGGTGGTGTCCAGCGGTTTGGGTTCCACGTCCAATATCCAGCGTCGCCTCAAAGTGGGATACTCCCGCGCCGGGCGTATAATGGACATGTTGGAAGATAAGGGCGTCGTCGGTCCTCCGAACGGCAGCAAGCCCAGAGAAGTGCTCGTCGATGCCATGGAGCTTGAAACGCTCAAAGCGTTCGAGCAACATGACGGCGACAATCAATAAGGAGAAGGCATGGGCCAGGTCTCATTCGGCACCGTATTGCGCGAAGCGCGCGAGCGGAAGGGCTACGACGTGCAGTCGGCCGCTCGTCGACTGCGCATTCGCCCCGACATCCTCCGCGCCCTCGAGAACAATGATTTTTCCCGTTTGCCTGCGCGCGGCTATACGCGCAATATGGTGAACGCTTATGCGAAACTGGTTGGGCTCAACCCCGCCGACATCACGCGTATGTATCTCGACGATGCATACGCTTATCAGGTTGGACGCACCCGCGGCGAATCCGATTCCCCGGCGCATGTTTCCGGTCGTAGGTCGGTTTCGCGCGGCGACGGGCGTCATGATGGTCGTGGGCAAGGTTCGCAGCGCTCATCGCGCAATAGCGAAGATCGCTCCGGCGATGGTCGTCGCTCACAGCGTACCCAGCGAGGTCAGCGCCAGGGCACGCAGCGTATGCCGCGTCGCGAGCAGCAGCCGCAACGAGAATATCGCGAGTCGCTTGCTTCGCGTGCGGCACGTGCGGAGAGCGAAAGCCGTCGTTCCAACCATTTCGGCGGCGCCGTCACCACGCAGTTCACCAATTTTTATTCCGGTTCACAGAACAATGCCGGTCGAGGAATGCAGGCAAGGCTACCTTATGTAGCCGTCATCGTGATAATCTTGCTGCTGCTCGTGATTATTGTGGCGCTTGCATTCGGAAACCGCGGTGCGGCCTCTACGCAGGATGTGGCGAAGGTCCCCATTACCGGCGTCACCGACACTTCGGCGGATGGCAGCGGCGTGAGCCAGGACAATTCCAATAACAACAGCAACAGCGGCGATAACGGCAATGATTCGGAATCCAAGGCGTCCTCGACGACAACCGTGCCCACGAGCGTGAAGGTGGAGTATAAGCTGGCCAAGGGCCAACAAGCTTACGTCGTCATCACGCAGGATGGACAGGCGACCGAGCAGATGCTCACCGGACCGATGGATCAAACGGTCGACGTCTCCGGCACGTGGAGCTTGGCAACCTGGGTTTCCTCCGGATTCACCGTGACCATGGACGGCAAAGAGGTCGATTTCGCCAGCGATGCGACCACGGGCATGCCCACTGCTACGGTGAATTTTAAGGATTACCTAGCTTCTTGGGCGAAAGACCATCCCGATGTGAAGGTCGATGGGCTCGATAGCTCCAGCACCTCCTCGGGCAGCACCGGGTCTACCTCATCGACTTCGAATTCGACATCAGGCGGCATCTCGTCGCAGTCGGCTACCGGCACGGGTTCATCCGTCGGTTCCTCGTCGACATCAACGGGTACCGGTTCGACATCGACGAGCGGCACCGGTTCTGGCACGACGGGAACCCAAAACTCGTCATCAACGTATTCATCTTATTAGTGGAAAGGCGAACATCATGGCCAAGGAATCTAGCTTCGATGTAGTGTCCACCGTCGACATGCAGGAAATCGACAATGCATATCAGCAAGCGAAGAAAGAGTTGACGCAGCGCTACGACCTGAAGGGATCCGGCGCCGAGCTGTCGCTCGACAAGCAGAAGAAGACCATTACGGTGGCGGCTCCTGCCGATTTCGTGGCACGTCAGGTCATCGATATCATGGGCAGCAAGCTCATCAAGCGCGGCATCGATTTGACCGCCGTCAAATGGGGCGACCCCCAAGCGGCAACCGGCCAAAGCGTGCGTCAGACGGCAACCATCGTCGAAGGCATCGACAAGGAAACGGCCGGCAAGATCAACAAGGACATCAAGGCGCAAAAACTTAAGGTGAAGGTCATTATCGAAGGCGATAAGCTGCGTGTTTCCTCCGCCTCCCGTGACACGCTTCAAGAGGTTATCGCTTTCTTGAAGGGCCAGGATTACGGCCAGCCGTTCCAGTACGTCAACTACCGCTAAGGATTTCCGTGGAAACCGAAAACGTGTTTGAAATCGAGAACCCTCGCGTCGCGTTCATCACCATGGGTTGCGCGAAAAACGAGGTAGATACCCAGCGCATGCAATCGCAGCTCACTCGTTGCGGCTTCGCGATCGAACAAGACCCCGAGGCTGCCGATGCCGTGGTGGTGAACACCTGCTCGTTTATCCAAAGCGCTACCGAGGAAAGCCTTGAGACCATCTTCGAAGTTGCCGGTATGCCCAATGTGGCTGCTGGCGCTGCGCTGATCGTCGCCGGCTGCATGCCCGCCCGTTACGGACAGGATTTGGAATCCGAGCTTTCCGAAGCTTCCGCATTCGTGCCGTGCAGCAAGGAAGACGATATTGTTCAGGTCATCGCACAAGCGCTTGGCATCGATCAGGCGCGCCTTGAGCACATGAAAGCAGCCATGCTCGGAGCCGTGCCCGAGGGTGCGGTCGCCATCAACGGCTCGCGCGCCGTTTCGGCCTATGTGAAGATCTCGGATGGATGCGATCGCTTCTGTTCCTACTGCACCATTCCATACATTCGAGGCAGGTATCACAGTTTCGACTACGAAACCGTTCGTGCGGATGTGGCCGATCGCGTTTCGGAAGGCGTTAAGGAAATCGTCCTCATCGCCCAGGATACGGGGCGTTGGGGTCAGGATTTCGAGGATGAGTCAAGCTTGGCATGGCTTGTGGGAACGCTTGCGGATGAGTTCGCCGATACCTGGTTCCGCGTCATGTACATCCAGCCCGAGGGGATTACCGACGATTTGTTGCATACCGTCGCCGAGCATGGCAACATCTGCTCCTATTTCGACATCCCCCTTCAGCATGTTCAGCCGAGCATCCTGAAGGCCATGCATCGCAAGGGTTCGCGCGAGGAGTACGAGTCGCTGGTGGAGCGCATTCGCCGCATCGTCCCCGAGGTAACGCTGCGCACAACGCTTATCGCGGGCTTTCCCGGGGAAACGGAAGAAGATTTCGACGAGCTTTGCGATTTCGTCGAAGAGGGTTTTTTCGATTACATCGGCGTTTTCGCGTACTCGCGCGAAGAGGGAACCCGCGCATACGATCTGCCCGACCAGGTCGACGACGACGAGAAGGCGTATCGCGCGCAACGGTTGCGCGACCTTGCGGACGATGTTTGCACGCCGCTTGTTGCCGCCCGTGTCGGGAAAACCATGGATGTGCTCATCGAGGGCAGGGAAGAGGACGGCCAGCTGTTCGGTCGCGCAATGTGCCAAGCTCCTGAGGTCGATGGCGTAACCTATGTCGACAACGGTGAACCGGGCAATATCGTCCAAGTCACCATAACCGATACGCTGCTGTACGAAATGGAAGGCGAATAGCCCATGCACAAGCTGCAAGTGGAAGCCGCGCCGCAAGTTGCTGCAAAACTATGGACTCCGGCTAACATCGTCACGCTCATCCGCATATGCTTGGTCCCCGTATTCGTCGTCGTGCTCTTGAGCCCTTGGCCGCAGTGGTTCCATTTGCCTGATTTGGCAGAACACTCCAAAAGCCTCATCGCTGCCGCCATCTTCGTGCTGATATCTTGCACGGACTGGCTTGATGGCTATTTGGCGCGAAGCCGCGGCGAAGTCACCGACTTCGGCAAGTTCATGGATCCGCTTGCCGACAAAATCCTGGTCATGGCGGCCCTCTTGGCATTAATCGAGCTCGGATCGCTTCCCAGCTGGGTCGCGCTCATCATCGTTGCGCGTGAATTCATCGTCTCGGGTGTGCGCATGGTGGCAGCCAGCAAGGGCACCGTCATCTCCGCTAGCTGGTACGGCAAGTTCAAAACGGTGTTCCAGATGATCGCCATCGTGCTGTTCACCATCAAGGACAGCTACATGATGGGCACGCTTGTCGAGGCATTTTCGGACGTGATGTGGGTTATCAGCTGGATCGTCATGGCGATCGCCTTGTTGCTTACGGTCGTGTCGATGCTCGATTACATTTCAAAGGCACGCGAACTTATCGGGTTGGCGCCTTCTAAACGAGCAAAGCGCAAGCAGAAGGCCGAAAGCGAGCAAAGCGAAAACATCGAAGAGACGAACGTGGGCGTACGAGCCGCAGATATCGAGCATCTTGCGGCTCAGGTAATTTCGCATGCCAGCGAACGGGACATCACCATCGGCACCGCCGAAAGCCTTACTGGCGGTATGATCAGCGCTGCGTTGACTTCGGTTTCCGGAAGCTCCGCCGTTGTGCGAGGCGGGATCACCAGTTACGCAACCGGAGTGAAATCCGATGTCCTTGATGTGCCTGAGTCGATCATCAACGAATTCGGCGTGGTTAGCACGCAAGTTGCTCGCCATATGGCGCAGGGCGCGTGCAAGGCCCTGACCTGCAACGTAGCCGTTGCCGTCACCGGCATTGCGGGTCCGTCCGGGGCGGAGCCGGGAAAGCCTGTCGGGACCGTCTGCTTGGCCTGCGCAAGCGATACCGGCATCACGGCTCAACGGAAACATTTCGAGGGGGATCGCAACCAGGTTCGCATGCAAACCACCTTTGAGGCCCTGCGTATGGTCGATGCGGCGATGTGCGGGCAACAGTAGGCAGCAAGCTAGGCTTAGTCCCTTCCGCGCAACGGCGCAAGCCAGCCACGGAAGCGTCGATAACAGTTAACAATCGAACAGGTTCACCAGACAACCGTGCAAGGTTCAGGTGAACCTGTTCGGTATTTCGGGCAAGGGTTGCGCAAAAAGCTAGAGCTATGATGGTGATAAGTCGTACCGATGTTTGTATTTGGTACTTGACTATGAAACAAGCGTTCGTATAATCAATAGCGTTGCAAAGCAGCGCAAAGGAAGGGTAACCAGCGCATGAACGAAGAAAAAACCAAGATGCTCAAGGTCACAACCGACCAAATCGAATCTAAGTTCGGCAAAGGCTCCATCATGAAATACGGTGATGGCGGCCATGACCTGAACATCGGCGCTATACCCACCGGCGCATTGCCACTTGATGCAGCGCTGGGGATCGGCGGCGTTCCGAGGGGTCGAATCATCGAGGTGTACGGACCTGAGTCCAGCGGCAAAACCACGCTGGCGCTGCAAATCCTTGCCGAGGCGCAAGCGCTCGGCGGTGTCGTGGCGTTCATCGACGCGGAACATGCGCTCGACCCGGTCTATGCAGCCCGTTTGGGCGTGGATATCGATGACGTGCTCATCTCCCAGCCCGACTTCGGAGAGCAAGCGCTTGAAATCTGCGATATGCTCGTCCGATCGGGGGCAATTGATTGCGTCGTCATCGACTCCGTCGCGGCATTGGTTCCCCGAGCCGAAATCGAGGGCGAAATCGGCGATACCACCGTCGGTCTGCAAGCACGGCTCATGTCCCAAGCGCTTCGAAAACTTGCGGGCTCTCTTTCCAAATCAAATACCACGTGCATCTTCATCAATCAGCTGCGCGAGAAAATCGGCGTGATGTTCGGCAACCCCGAAACCACAACCGGCGGTCGTGCTCTGAAGTTTTTCTCCAGCGTTCGAATCGACGTACGTCGAATCGACTCCATCAAACGCGATGGCGAGATCATTGGAAACCGTGTTCGCGCCAAGGTCGTCAAAAACAAGGTTGCGCCGCCGTTTCGTCAAGCGGAGTTCGACCTTATGTACGGTGAGGGCATTTCGCGAGAGGGATGCATCGTCGATATGGCGGTTGAGGCCGGAGTCGCTAAGAAATCCGGCGCTTGGTACACGTACGGCGAAGAGCGCCTAGGACAAGGACGCGAAGCAGCAAAGCATACGCTGAAAGAAAACCCCGATCTGCGAGAGGAACTGGAAACGAAGGTTCGAGAGGCGTTTGACATACCGATCATCACGAAAGAGCAGGAAGACTTCGATGCGGTCAATCCTGTAGCGAAGCCTAAGGGTAAGAAATAGCCATGCATGATGCAAGGACGCAAAGCCTTGCGGATTTGCGCGCACAAATCAAAGCCATTGAGGCAGGTTCAGGTACGAGTGGGCGGTCTGACACTCATCTCCGTCAATGCGAAGGCACGCCACCTTATCCGGGCAAGCAGCAGCACCGGGGCGACGCCGTCAACGCAATGCAACAAATGCCAGCATCTTGGCCTACCGGGTGTCCAATCGTGGGCAATTTCGAAAACGATGGGCGATTCTTCGAACAGTCGGAGCAATCGGATACAGATCGCGATCAAGCAGATTCGGCATTTGCGAAGATTCAGCGACTGCTGTGCATCCGTGAACATGCCAGCGCCCTGCTGTATAAGCGGCTGTTGTCAAGCGGCTATGACGACCGTATCGCTTCCGAGGCGGTACAGAGGGCGATCAACTGTGGGCTTGTAAGCGACGAACGATATGCGGATGTTTTGGTTCGAAGCAGGCTTTCTCAGGGAAAGGGGCTTCGAGGCATTGCGTTCGAGCTTGAACAGGCAGGCATAGATCCACAAACCGTGCCAGCATATCAGGAAGCGCTGTTCCGTGATTCAGGTCCTGATGAGCTAGCCCGAGCGTTGAGCCTGCTTGCCGCTAAACCGCCGAAAGCCAAACGAATTCGTGAAGCCGCATATCGAAAGCTCGTGCAGAAAGGCTATGAATCGAGTGTAGCGGCATCGGCTGCTCGAATATTCGCCGAGCAGCATGGTTGCACCACCCTCGAAACCTGTTAAATCTCGATATCTTTAAATCAAAAAGCCGGTTTCTCCTGTAGAACCGGCTTTTTTGTTCACTTGCCCTTTTCCATTTGAAAGAGAACCTTTATCATGAAAAGCAAGCCTGAGCTATCGTGCCTTATACGGCACTGTTGGAATATATAAACAAATGTATACGTCCAGTCGTTGCGCACGTACGCTCATGCCCGGTTATGCCGGGATTTTTTATGCAATGGAACCTATGAAACCACAGTACCCGTCCAAACTCGAAAGGGGGACAAGCATGGAATCCATCATTTGGCTTATCGTTGGCGCCGTCGTCGGCATCGCCGCCGGTTTCGTCATCAATAAATTCGTCGCCAAATCTACGGCCCAGCGTGCTGCCGACGAAGCTCATACCGTTGTCGAAGACGCAAAACGCCAGGCGGAAACTTTGCGTCGCGAAGCGGTAGTCGAAGCCAAGGACGAAGCATTGAGACTTCGTCAGGAGGCCCAGGCAGAGAACAAGGAACGCTTGAAGGAGGTGCGCGCTGCAGAGCAGCGCGTCAATCAGCGCGAAGAGTCTCTTGATCGCCGCGTTGAGTCGCTTGACACGCGCGAAAAGTCTCTGGACTCCCGAGAGCATCAGATCTCTTCCATGCAAGGCCAGCTCGACCGCCGTCAGCGCGATCTCGATGAATCCGAAGAGCAAATCGGTATTCGTTTGCAGCAAGTCGCGGGCATGACCGCCGACGAGGCAAAGACCGAACTGCTCGATACGCTCAAAGATGAAGTAGCGCATCAGTCCGCTGCCATCATCCGAGATTCCGAGGCCCGCACCAAGGCAGAGGCTGACAAGAAGGCTCGTTCCATTCTCAGCCTTGCCATCCAGCGCGTTGCTGCGGACCATACGGCGGAAACCACGGTTTCTGCAATCCATATCCCTTCCGATGACCTGAAGGGTCGCATCATTGGTCGCGAAGGTCGCAATATCCGCTCATTCGAACAGCTAACCGGCACCAACCTCATCATCGATGACACGCCGGAATGCGTCACCATCTCCTGCTTCGATCCGGTTCGTCGCGAAATCGGTCGCGTGACCATGGAAAACCTCATCGCAGATGGCCGTATCCATCCTGCCCGCATCGAAGAGATGTTTGGCAAGGCCGAGAAGCTCGTGAACCAACGCGTGCAGGAGGCCGGCGATCAGGCTGCATTCGATACCGGAATCCATGATCTGCATCCCGAGCTCGTGCGTACGCTTGGACGTTTGCGTTACCGTACCTCGTATGGCCAAAACGTGCTTAACCACTCGCTGGAAGTTGCGTACCTGTCCGGAGTCATGGCGTCCGAGCTTGGCCTTGATCCCGTTCCGGCAAAGCGTGCGGGTCTCCTTCATGACCTCGGGAAGGCCGTCGACCATGAAGTCGAGGGCAGCCATGCGGTCATCGGTGCCGATCTTGCCCGCCGATTCGGCGAAAAGCCGTCCATCGTGCATGCGATCGAGGCACATCATAACGACATCGAGCCCAACAGCGTCCTCGATGTGCTTGTGCAAGCCGCCGATGCCGTTTCCGCAGCACGTCCCGGTGCTCGTAAGGAAACTCTGGACGCCTACATCAAGCGTCTGGAAAAGCTTGAGGAAATCGCTAATTCCTACAAGGGCGTTGAGCGCACTTACGCAATCCAGGCTGGCCGCGAGGTTCGCGTCATGGTGCAGCCTGAACTGGTCGACGAGGCTCAGACCACCGTTTTGGCTCATGATATCGCCAAGCGTATTGAAGACGAGATGCAGTATCCCGGCCAGGTGAAAGTCGTTGTCATCCGCGAAAGCCGAGCTATCGGTATCGCAAAATAACGAAAGGCGTCAACTATGGGCGACGGCAACCTTGCCTCGTTTATCGAAGACGTTTGCGGAGAAGGCCACCTTCGAGTCGAAACCGATCTCGGAGGTGGCTTCGTTCGTTTACGCAGCTCGGAAGCGGAGCGTCGACAAGCGGCGCAGGACATCCGATCTTCTGAGGACATCATCATCGAAATGCTTCGAAATGCGCGCGATGCTCACGCGTCGAACATTTTCGTAGCTTGTACTCGCGAAGGGTCAACCAGGCGAATCGTCATGATCGACGACGGAGAGGGCGTTCCGAAGCATCTACAGCGAACGGTGTTCGAACCGCGCGTCACCTCAAAACTTGATTCAATGCACATGGACAAGTGGGGCGTTCACGGCCGCGGCATGGCTTTGTATTCCATCGCGGTAAACGCCGAATCTGCAACTATTTCAGCATCGGATTCGGGCCTCGGGTCGGCATTCGTCATTCAAACGAATCTTAATAAACTCCCAGAGAAAACCGACCAATCCAGCTTTCCGACGTTTGAGCTCAACGAAGCGGGAACGGTAGCGGTGCGCGGTCCAAAGAATATCCTACGAACTGCGTGTGAATTTGCCATTGAATCTCGGGGCGCAGTCAATGTGTTCATCGGATCTTCAACGGATATCGCGGCCACGTTGTATGCTTTTGGGCTTGGCAAGCTTTCCGCGGAAGACAGGCTTTCCGGTGAAAACGATTCCCGATTGCCGATATGTAAACGCTTGTCGGCATGTTCGAGTCTGTCAGCTTTTCATCAAACCGCCGAATCTTTTGGGCTGTTAATGTCCGAACGTTCTGCGCGTCGTATCCTCGATGGGCAAATCGCTCCCTTATCCCCATTGCTGGCAAAAATCAAAATCGATGGATTGCAAACGACCCACGCGCTCGAAAAGGAAGGGGCCGAATCCCAAGGAAAGACCGCCAACGCTACGTCCCGACATGCAAAAGGATTGAAGCTTGCAGACGAAGATGCCGCCCGTTTCGCTCGCCAGATTTCACAAGCATACGCAGAACTGGCCGATGCGTATTATCTCGACGCGAACATCGAGCCTCGCATCAGGGTGAGCAAGGACGCCATTCGCATTACCATACCTGTGCTCATGCAATCTTAGCGCAGGCCTTCCACATCATGTTGCGGATGGATTTCGTTATAGCTACAATTTAGCTTGCATTTAATTACGCCGAAACACACGTCAAACGGAACACGAAAAGGTGAATGCATGGATGCCGAACAACAAGCCCCGGAATCAGGGTGCCTGAAAGTTTCCTCAAAATCTTCCCCCGCATCAGTGGCAGGCGCCATTGCCGGCATGGTGAAAGACGGTGTTGGCGTTGAGATCCAAGCTGTCGGCGCCGGTGCCGTAAATCAAGCCGTGAAGGCGATTGCCATCTCTCGAGGATTCTTGTCGCCAATCGGCATCGAAATCGCCTGCATTCCTTCATTTGCCGACATCGTGATCGATGGCGAATACCGGACGGCCATTCGCTTTGCCGTGGAGCCTCGATATACGCACGGCACGCCAATCGCCGATTCCGCTCTTGGCGAGTAATTTCATTTCACATAGCGTTGCTATTCTCGATTCGATCGGAACTGTATCCTTATGCATACTCCATTCATGAATATGACTTTTTGCGTCCGCACCTTCGGATGCCAGATGAACAAGCATGACTCCGAACGTATTGCGGGCATGCTCGAAGGCCTCGGCGGCCTTATGGTCGACACCGTGGAGGAAGCCGATATCCTGATTTACATGACGTGCTGCGTGCGCGAAGCGGCTGATACTCGCTTGTACGGTCAGGTTGCATCGTTGAAGAACATCCCCGTGAGAAGCGGGTCCCCGCTGAGCAAGAGGATCGTTGCGGTAGGTGGATGCATCGGCCAGCGCGATGGCGATGAGCTGACGAAAAAGCTCCCTCATCTTGATGTGGTCTTCGGCACGCACAATCTGACATCTCTGCCGCATCTACTTCAAGCTGTTATAGAAGAGGGCGGTCATCAGGTTGAGGTGCTCGATGCTTCTTCCTCCTTCCCGACTGAACTTCCGACAAGTCGTGAGCATTCGTGGGCTGCGTGGCTACCTATTACCATTGGATGCAATAACTTCTGCACGTATTGCATTGTTCCTTACGTGCGCGGTCGGGAAAAATCGCGCCCAATCGAAGACATCGTCGCCGAAGCGGAACGTTATGTGGCAGCCGGTGTGAAGGAGATCACGCTGCTCGGTCAAAACGTCAACTCTTATGGTCGCGACCTGTATGGCAGCCCTCGTTTCGCTCAAATTCTCAAAGCTCTTGACGAGACGGGTGTCGAGCGCCTGCGCTTCGCCACCAGCCATCCTAAAGATCTGTCCGACGAGGTTATCGCGCAGTTCGGCTCGCTGCGTTCGCTTATGCCGGCACTACATCTCCCGGCGCAATCCGGCTCAGATCGTATTTTGCAGCTGATGAACCGTCGCTATACCTCGGTGCATTATCGACAGCTTGTCAGCAAATTGCGCGATGCTTGCCCGGATATCGCCTTGTCCACCGACATCATCGTAGGATTCCCAGGCGAAACCGAAAAAGACTTCATGGACACGGCTCGTCTGGTCGATGAGATCGGATATCACCAGGTATTCACCTTTATTTACTCCAAGCGAGAGGGGACTCCTGCTGCAAGCATGGAGGATAACACCCCTCATGAGGTGATTCAAAAACGGTTCGATCGCCTGGTCGATATCGTTCAGGCTCATGCTTTCGAGAAAAACCAGCTTGACCTGGGAGCAACCATCCCGGTTTTGGTGGAGGGCTCATCGAGGCGTGACGAATTGCTTATTGCGGGTAAAAGCCCGAAGAACCAAACGGTACATGCGCCGGTTCCTGCCGGCAAAACACCCGAACAACTGGCTGGAAGCATCGTCAACGTTCGAATCAACGAAGCAAAAACCTGGTATTTGGCCGGCGATATCGTTGAATAACGCCTCAAAGGCTGCTGCAACCGTGAATGCGGCGGCGGCAGCCCTCTCGCAGCCCGTGATTTGCGTGGTAGGCCCTACCGCATCGGGGAAAACCGATGTCGCGCAACTCATCGCAACGCGTTTGGACGGGGAAGTGGTAAGCGCCGACTCCATGCAGGTGTACCGCGGCATGGATATCGGAACAGGCAAACTTCCCGAAAGCGAACGACTGGTCCCTCATTATGGCTTCGATTTGGTCGATCCTGGCGAGCCGTTCTCCGCGGCATTGTTTCAAGCGTATGCGCGGGAAAGCTTCGTGGAAATCGAATCTAAGGGCAAGCGCAGCATTCTAGCTGGCGGTACCGGCTTTTACGTACGCGCAGCCATCGATGCCTATGAGTTCCCCGATGGCGAGCAAATCGATAATCCGGTCCGAAATCACTGGAATGCATTCGCCGCAGAATATGGCCCCGAACGGTTGTGGAGTGAACTGCACCAACGTGACCCAGAGAGTGCGCAGTTAATACCTCCAGCAGACATCAAACGAGTGGTTCGTGCTTTTGAGTTGCTAGAAACGGGGGATAGCTACGCGATTCAAAAACAACGGCTCCAATCCTTACCGCAATGGGTCCCCGCAATCTTCGTCGGTTTAGCGGTAGACCCCGATGTTTTACGTACACGCATCCGAGTACGTGTTGACTCCATGGTAGCCAATGGCCTTATCCAAGAAGTGGAGACTTTGCTTGCATCCGGCTTCCGTGATGGAATCACTGCGCCGCAGGCGATCGGGTACAAAGAGATAGTTGCTGCACTTGATGGCCGCACCAGCATGGAAGAGGCAATCGAATCCATAAAGGTGTCAACTTGCCGATACGCCAAACGTCAGCGCACGTGGTTTAGAAAAGACTCGCGGATTCATTGGCTTTGCGCAGATTCGGGGGATACCGATGCACTTGCAGATGAAGCAATATCCTTGATTGATACACTGTAAATTGTATTTACCCTTGTTAAAGGAGCGTGCGTAAAACCTCATGGAATTGGATTTTGTTAAGCTTCACGGTCTTGGCAATGACTTCGTTTTCATCGATGATTTTTCGAGAGATATCGAGCTGACGCAGGAGCAAGTCGCCTTGCTGTGCGATCGTCATTTCGGTATCGGCGCGGATGGCGTGATTATGGTGCGCCCTTCGAAACGCTCCGAGTGTGCTGCATATATGCACTACATCAACGCAGATGGCACGCTTGCGCAAATGTGCGGCAATGGTGTTCGTTGCTTTGCAAAGTACCTCGTAGACCGCGGGTTCGTGCTTGCAAGCGATGGCTCCTTCGTGGCCGACACGTTGGCGGGTCCGAAGCCGATCAGCTTTGAGGTGGACAAACACGACAAGTTGACCTTTGCCACCGTTGATATGGGTCATCCTGTTCTCGAACCGCAAAATGTACCGGTTGACTTGCCTGCAAACGCCCTCGCTGATGACGAGACGGGTTTCGTGAAAGACAGTGCTATCGAATCTCCTTGGGGGGCGTTTGCCTTCACGTGCGTCTCTATGGGGAATCCGCATGCTATCTGCTTCATCGATGATTTCAGCGCACTGCCCGATGAACTGTTCGTAAGCGCGAGTGATAAATGTCTCGCAACGCTGGATCTGAATCGAATCGGCGCATATTACGAAAGCCATTCGGTGTTCCCCGAGAAAACCAATGTCGAGTTCGCTCACATCGGCAATGTCGCCATTGAGATGCGCGTATTTGAACGCGGCTGCGGTGAGACCCTTGCCTGCGGCACCGGGGCGTGCGCCACTAATGTCGCAGCAGCATTGACTGGCCGTGCTTCTAGGGAGAACGATGTCGTATTGCGCGGCGGTACGCTTCATATCAAGTGGGATACCGATGATCACGTTATGATGACGGGTCCTGCCACGGAGGCCTTCCAGGGTACCGTTGAGTTGTAGCCGCTCGTAATCGGACGGCTTATGCTACTATCGACAAGCGCGGGAAATGCACCTACGCTTGTTTTCATTTTGGGGGCCACATCAAGCACAAGCCATAATCCATTCCAATATACGCATTTCAGCTTGAACCCACCGGAGAGGATTACCGATGTCGGAATATCAATCGGTCTTAGTTAAGGGTGCGAAAACAACTGTTGAAGAGAAGCGGGAAAAGGCCGTGCTTGTTGGCGTCGAACGACCCGGCATGCGTTGGAATATCTCATCTTCTTTAGCGGAGCTTGAGCGATTAGCGGATACCGCAGGAGCGGATACGGTTGCCGTTACAACACAAAAGCTTGATTCTCCAAATCCCAGGACTTTTGTGGGCAGCGGCAAGGTGGAAGAGATCTCTCGGCTTTGCCGATCAACTGGAGCAGATTTGATCATTTTCGATGACGAGTTAACGCCATCGCAGCAATCAAACCTGGAAAAGTCTGTTGATCGCGACTTGAAAGTCATCGATCGCACCGCTTTGATCTTGGATATTTTCGCACTTCATGCAACGACCAAAGAAGGACGTTTGCAAGTTCGTCTTGCTCAGAATCAATATCTGCTCCCTCGACTTCGTGGTATGTGGTCGCACTTAGCCTCAAACCGCATGGGTGGTGGCGTAGGCAGCCGATTCGGCGAAGGCGAAAGCCAGCTTGAAGTTGACCGTCGATTGGTTCGCAAGCGTATCACCACCATCAAACGCGAACTTGCACATTTGGCTGAAGTTCGAGCCGTTCAAAGGGAGAGCAGGTACGAAAGCGGGATGTTCAAAGTCTCGCTCGCAGGGTATACCAATGCTGGTAAATCAAGTTTGCTCAATCGGCTCACCAACGCCGATGTTCTTGCATACGACAAATTATTCGCTACGCTCGACTCCACTACAAGGAAATACGAACTGCCCGAAGGACGCGAAATCACGCTAACCGATACGGTCGGCTTTATTCAGAAGCTACCGACCACCTTGGTTGAAGCATTTAAATCTACACTAGATGAAATCACCGGCTCGGATTTGATATTGCATGTGGTTGATGCCTCTTCTGACGAATTTGAAGAACAGATAGTGGCAGTTGAAGAAGTCTTAGAGCAGATCAATGCCCAAACCTTACCCAGGGTGCTGGTTTTCAACAAATGCGATTTACTGACGATCGAGCAACAGGAAGCATTGGCCAATCGCTATGATGCGCTGCTCGTATCAGCGGAAACAGGGGAGGGAATAGATCAGCTTGTCGACAGGATCGCTCATGTAGCATCCGCTCAAGATACGCACCTTGATGTAGTCGTTCCGTACCAACGCGGTGATTTAGTATCGAAGGCTCACGAGCGTTGCAGGATCTTGACCGAAGAGCACATCGAAACTGGGACTCATCTGACTATGTTAGTGCCAAAAGCATATGTAGATGAGTTCAGATCATTGAGCGATGCCAAGCAATAAATCGACAAACCACAAGTTTTAGCCACAGCAGAAAAGATGTTTTGCAATTTCAGGCGGACATCTTCGTGCCCGGGTAGCCAACGGTCCGAATGCGCGCATGCTACATTCGGGCCGTATTTAGGTTTTATGCTGGCATTATTCAACCCCCATAGCGGTTCGTACGGCATCGGCGACCCAAATACACATGCCCTATGTAGTTATATCACATACACGATCTTCCGCGTCATCAGAGCGGCTTGTACCAACTGTTCCGACACTATCAGATTGCACGAGAAAAGGTGCCTGAACAAGTTCATATTGCGAGCATTGCGACTTGAATGGCTAGCTCAATCACAGATCACGTGCTCTAGCTTGAGTAGCTATGCCCGTAGAGTTTCACTATAAACGGCGGAACACGGCAACAACCTTGCCGGCAATGGAACAATCAGTGGTGATGATGGGATCCATGGAAGAGTTTTCCGGCTGCAGTCGAATATGATCTTGCTCTTTGTAGAAGCGCTTAACCGTAGCCCCATCGTCGATGATGGCAACAACGATGTCCCCATTGTTTGCAACCGGCTGCTCTTTGACCACGACGTAATCGCCGTCGTTGATACCCGCCTCAATCATGCTTTCCCCATGCACAGACAGCATGAAAGAAGGTGCATCGCCAACGATTTCGATAGGCAACGACATAGTGTTGGTGATGTTCTGCTCGGCAAGGATGGGAACTCCGGCCGCAACGTCTCCGACCAATGGCACGGACACGATATCGTCAAACTGAGCGTGAACGATATTCGTAGCATCTTCGGTATGGTCAAGCGGGTAGGTAAGCGCTATCGACCGCGATTTCAGCGCATCGCGCTTGATAAGGCCCTTCTCCTCAAGCGCCTTCAAATGAACATGCACGGTGGAAGGAGAGGAGAGCCCCAAAGCCTGACACACCTCGCGAACAGTGGGACCAAAGCCCTTTTCGCGGATGCATTGCTCGATGACGTCGAGCACCGCCTGCTGGCGCTTAGTGATCTTGTCGGTCATGGGCTGTCCTTTCGAGGTGAACTATAACGAACATCCGTTTGTTTTTCTGTTGACATGAACCTTTGTTCGCTCTATTATATATGCGAACAAAGGTTCTACGCAAGAGCAAAGGGGAGGAAATATGCAACACCGTGATTCTCGTTCGGCAATTAGCGGCACAGCGGCGCTAAAGCTAGATGCACGCGTTTCATCTGCGCATATCATTCAATTTCCCGGATCTGAGTATAGCGCCCGGCAGATTGACGATACATCATCCTGTCATCCTGCCGGCGAGTCTCGACGCAGTAACGCACGCATAAGGCAAAGTGGCGACTTCCGTCAGCCATATCAAGCTGGACCTCGCGCAACTCCAACTCAAACCGCCGGCGCAATCACCTTGTTCGCGTTGCTTACCATCATCGCTGGAATTTTATGAATCATTGCCGATCCGCACTTCCGCTAAGGGCAATATCTTGTGTCACGATTTGGTGCACTCTTTTGTAACAATGTATAAACCGCTATATCTTGTATGTTAGGCTACATATCATCGAACGAAGGAGTGCGATTGTATGAAATGCCCGGCATGCGGAAACTTAGAATCCAAAGTAGTTGATTCCCGTCCGTCTGATGATGGTAGCAGCATCCGCCGCAGGCGGGAATGCCTCCAATGCGGTCGAAGGTTCACTACGTATGAGCGCTTAGGCGACAATCCGCTCATCATCATCAAATCCGATGGTTCATCCGAAGCTTATGACAGACAAAAGCTCATGAGGGGTCTCCTCATTGCGTGCGCTAAGCGGCCGATAGCTCCTGAGCAGTTGGGCGCATTGATTGATAGCATAGAAGCCGAGCTACGCAATGCATCTAAAAGCGAAATTGGCTCTAAAGAGCTTGGTGACATGGCTTTGGTGCGATTGGCGAAGCTTGACGATGTAGCCTACGTGCGATTTGCAAGTGTATACAAAGATTTTCAAAACGTAGAAGAATTTGCTGCGGCTCTTGAGGGGTTGAAGTAGCTATGGACAACGTGCGCGTCCCTATTAAAATGCTCTCACGCGATGCTCAAATCCCTCACACGGCATATAACGGTGATGCGGGAGTAGACTTGAGATCCGTCGAGCGTATTGTGTTGAAACCGCATGAACGCGCTATGGTCGCCACAGGACTCGCAATCGCGCTACCTGAAGGGTATGCAGGTTTTGTATTACCTCGCAGCGGCTTAGCTGCGAAGCACGGCATTTCTATCGTCAACGCACCTGGTCTTATCGATAGCAATTATCGTGGTGAGCTGAAGGTAATTTTGCTGAACACCGATCCCAACGATTCATTTACCATCGAAATCGGTGACCGCATTGCACAGCTCATTGTCATGCCGATCCCTACGATCAACTTCGAGCAGGTCGAGGAATTGACGGAATCGCAACGAGGAGAATCGGGTTTCGGCAGCAGTGGAATCCGCAATTAGGAGTTAACGTGGCCGATCAACAAAACAATCGTCCCAGTCCATACCTTGATGAAAATCATGAGCCTCATGGCAAACCGGAAACACAACCTAATCCCAATGATGGAAACAATCAGTTCAGGCCGAATGCCTTAGACGAACAGACGCTTAAGACAGCGCGCTCTCAAACGACGTTTGCATTTATCGCGGGCCCGTTGTCCCTATTTGTAGGTGGAATGCTGCTAGGAACTATCGGTGCGATTTGCGCGTTTTTGGCTTATCGCAAATTACACTCACTTGCTCAAAAGAGTAACGATACCGCATCCATAGCTCGCGGAATGCTCAAGTCCACGCGGACCGCATTGATTATCTGCTTGGTAGCGGTAACGCTCAACGCGGTATCCTTTGTAATTATGTTTCCCGTAATCGAGCAGATGCTTCAAAGCGGAGACTTCGCAAGCATTGCTGGCAATATGAGCGCAGGAACAGCTGCAGGAACTTCAACATGGGGCTAGGAGATATTTCCCGAACAGCGCTGAGCTTGGCTTGAGACGCATGCATAGCAGGAGCTTCATAACACCTGCAAGCACAACGCCACCGTCTAAGTTCAAGCTGGGTCCATGTGTTTCATAACGTTGTGCTCTGCTTAGGTAAACATCTCATTTCGTGTTATGATTGAACGATATTTATCATTGATAATATATGTTATGTTAACTAGGGAACTGGGATTTTGGGGGCCTGTCCATGAACTCTGTAGCACTAGATTTCAAGTCGATATCGATTCGCGTCGTCTGTATTACTACGGTTACGATCGCAGCTGTTTTTCTAATGCTTGCGTTAACAGGTTGCGGCCCCTCTAATGAGGAACGTATCGAACAAGCTGTCTCTCAACCTCTGGAAGCTATCAAAGCTAAAGATGAAGTTACCTTGACCAGCTTGTTCTCAGACGATGCTAAGCAACAGCTCTCAGACATCGGCATAGACCCTATATCGTACATATCAGCTTACCTTGATGGGTTTGACTACGCGCTTGGCCCTATCAACATTGATAAGGACACGGCAACCGTAGATCTCACCATCACCTGTAAAACCACGGACAGCATCTTTGCCACACTGGAACAGAAAGCCACAGAAGATTTCGAATCCGGCGCAAGCGCGAACAATACTGAAGAGCAAACGCAATCCGAGGTTGCCGAAAACACACTTGACCTCATCAATGCGGCAGCACCGGTACAACATGATCCGATTACGGTAACCTTGCATAAGATTGATAAGTCATGGATTGTTGACAGCGACATCAATGGAGCATTACTGAAAGCGCTGCAAGGCTAGCTAATGTCACAAGAGCGCACAATGAGATTCAGATGCTGTATACGGATGGCACTTGATTTTCGTAAGCACATGAAGCTTATCGTTCGCAAACCTGTTCATAGAGATCAAACAGTTCAGGCAGCGTGCGCTTGATACTTACCGGCTTAAACGTGTTCGAATCAACAAGACAGTGAGTGCTCGTGCCTGTAACGCAAGGCTTAGCTACTTCCACGTCGTCACCCTGCTTAAACACCTCATATGAATACGTGGTTTTGGTGCCACTGGATTCACTGACCCAAGTGCGTACGATGGCAACATCACCGTATCGCAAAGGCTCTCCGTAGCGCACTTCGAACGAGACGACCGGCGACATGTAGCCGGCTTGTTCAATGCGTGCATACGGATAGCCAAGCTCTTCAAGAAAGCGAGTCCGTGCGTCCTCAAAATACAGCAAATAGTTTGCATGATACACAACTGCCATCTTGTCTGTTTCCGCATATCGAACAGGTATCGCCGTGCAAACTTTCATAGCAACCTCCAAGTACCTAGCAAAACGATTAGAATGAAGCCATGGACTCAATCGTAACGTATATTGAACGCGAGCAGCGAACGTTTATCGAATCACCCGTAAATCCGGTTGATTCACTTGTGTTTTCATCGTTGTGCTATTTCAATTTTGATCAGCTTGTTCTAAAACCCGAGCTGACCGCAGTTAACTGCCTATTAGACACGCATACCTCAACGCCTGTATTGCTGTCCGACATATTAGCTTTATGCGAAGTCAACTTGCTTACCGAAGGGAGCTGGCTCAAGGACTCCGAGGACACATTGCGTTTCATTCAGGCCATCAGGGCCAGCAGACGTTATCGAGATGTCTCCGTTGCTCTGTTCGTCGACGAAACCTCTGATGCGGTTGACAAGCAATTCTCGGCATGCACCTTTTTCTTCGAGTCCAGCCAAGGAATTATGGCATACATTGCGTTCCGAGGAACCGATGGAACGCTGACGGGCTGGAAAGAGGACTTCAATCTTTCATATAAACAGGTCATTCCCTCCCAGCGCTCCGCGCTTGCTTATGTTTCCGGCGTTTCGTCAGCAACGACCTGTCAGCTGATACTCGGCGGACATTCAAAAGGCGGAAACCTTGCCCAATACGCGGCATTGTGCACAGACGAAGGCACCTATCGTCGGATCATCGCCATATACGATCACGATGGACCTTCGTTCCTTGAAGACCCCTCCCCTCGTCGAACTACCGCTGAGTACGATCGTAAACTACATAAACTTGTTCCTGAGTCTTCTGCGTTCGGAATGATATTGGAGCGTCGTGACGATTATCGCGTGGTTCAATCGTCCGCTTCTGCTATCTTTCAGCACCACCCTTTCTCATGGATGGTCGAGGGAGACGATTTCGTTTACCAACAAGATTTAAATGCATCAGCGCAGTTCTTCGATGAAGCGTTAGATACGTGGTTGCGTAGCAAAACCCCTGCCGAACGAGAGCGCTTTATTCAAACCATATATGATTTGATCATGCAAACCAACGCAACAAGCTGGGCAGATTTCCAGACCCGTCTGGGAGCGAATATGGCCACCGTCATGGGGGCTGGCTCAAAACTTGATACCGATACCAAGCAATTCCTCATTTCCACATTAGGAAGCCTGGGGGCAACGCTGAAAAACCAAACCATCGCCCGTATCAAAGACGCAGGAACCGGTCTTCTACAAAACGATTCCAGAAAGAGAAACAATCAGTAATGAACCAATCACAGAATCAAAACGAACAATCATATAACCGATTCACGATAAACATGGCGGTCAACCTTGCCGCTCCTCATACCTGGCCAGCATCGATAGTGCCTGTTGCAATAGCTGCCTCGTTGGCAATAGCGACGGGATACCGGATTTCCGCGACCTTGACCATTGCGCTCCTTGGTATTTGCATCCTCATGCAAAGCTCGGTGAACACGCTCAATGATTACTACGATTACGTTAAGGGTACCGATTCGTCGGATGATGACGTAGACCCAACCGATGCTGTGTTGATCTACAACAATGTGAATCCTACCTGCGCACTGGTGTATGCCATCGCTTTACTGGTTTCAGCGTTTATCCTGGGCGGCTACGTGATCTATCATGCCGGATTGATCCCCCTTGCGATCGGTGTCATCGGCGCGGTTTTCGTTGTTCTCTATTCTGCTGGTAAAACTCCGATTTCTTATCTCCCTCTTGGAGAAGCGGTCAGCGGCATCGTTATGGGCGGCCTTATCCCCTTGGCGTGCTACCAGGTTCTCACCGGGTTGCTCACTCCCCTAGCTGTGCTTTGGGCGGTCCCGGAAATCCTCGGCATCGGCTTGATCATGTTCACCAACAACACATGCGATATCGAGAAAGACGTTGTAGCCCATCGTCGTACATTATCCGTGCTGCTGAATCGCGAAAAAGCCCGCAAGCTATACCACGCGATCATGTGGCTATGGCTGATCGCGATCATCCTTATCGTCGGTTTCTTCTTCACGCAAGGGCTGATCATGCTCCCCTTCTTGCTGCTTTCGACCTATCCGCTCCTCAAAGCTTTGCGAAACAATCCTTTGGCGCCGCAAAGCCGACAAGCGGCCATGTCGCAGATTTGCTCGGTGAATATCGCCTTAGGTGCTTGGTATGCCGCTGCGATTCTGGCGAGCAATTCTGTTATCGTATGCTAGAGAGATTTACCGGACTGTAAAGAGACGAGGTTTGCTCAATGGGATTGCTTCAAATCTTTTTCGCCGTCATCTTTGGATGCGTTTCGCTGCTCGTGGCTTTTCAGCTGATGAATGGAAAATGCCTTCAGCTGGTCTACAAATATGACGAGAGCGCAAATTACCAAAAACAGCAACAAGAAGCCAAGGCTAAGGAAATCGCCAGATTGGCAAGTGCCGTTACCTTCGCCTTCTTCGCCACTGATGCCAGCTTGTTGTTCTACGAACTCGGGCAGACCATGGGCGTTCCTGATCTGGCTACGATCTTCTCCCTTGTGTGCGATGTGGCCATGGTGGCGTTTCTGATCACCGTGGTTCGACTGTACGTGAAGCTTGTCGGTTCCAAAGACCCCAAAGCAAAGTTCAAAAGCAGCAATGTTCGTGTAACCATTTTCGTTTTAGTGCAATGTGTGCTTCTCAGCCTGATGGCGGTTATTTTCTGATCAGAAGGCCGTTATCGCCAGGCAATTTGAACAGGATCGCCAAACAGCTCAGGTAATTGCGCTGCATCGAACGTAGCCAGCAGCTGTTCAGGGGTTGCAGGATCACACGTTGGAGCAAGTCCGCACACACCTGCGATATGCCCGATAATCGCTTCCGGAGTCTTAAACCTTACGAGCAGCTCTTCAATACCGGCATCATGATCGCGCTTCGAAAGCCGGCGATTCTTCTCCGCAACCAATAAGGGGATATGCGCATAACGAGGATGATCAAGCCCGAGCAGTTCCTGCAAGTATAGCTGCTGAGGCGTGGAACAAAGCAAATCAACGCCTCTCACGATGCTTGTAACGCCCTGAGCCGCATCGTCCACGACCACCGCAAGCTGGTATGCGAATGCCTGATCGGAACGACGGATAAGGAAATCTCCGCAATCATGCGCCAAGTTCTGCTCATAGCGCCCCTGCACCATATCCTCGAAGGAGTATGCGGCATCCGGTACGCGTAAACGCTGCGCTGGGGCCCTGCGCAAGCTTTTTTCGGCAATCTGCTCCGCAGTCAACCCGCGACAAGTGCCAGGATAGACGAATTTCTCTCCCCTATGCGGGGCAGATGCCGCATGCAGGTCAGCGCGCGTACAGAAGCACGGGTACACCAGACCTTTGCGCTCCAAGCCGCTGAACGCCTCGAGATAGGCCTCATCCCTATCATGCTGAAAGAACGGGCCTTGATCCCAGGTAAGGCCCAACAACTCGAAATCTCGTTGCACAGCGCTGATATATTCCGCTTTAGAGCGGTCACGATCTAGATCCTCGACACGCAGAACGATCGTTCCGCCTTGGGATTTAGCAACCAGCCAAGCCGAAAGAGCAGCATAGATATTCCCCGCGTGCATCCGACCTGTCGGAGATGGAGCGAACCGCCCCACCACGGGACGGTTCGCTTCGGGTTCGAAATAATGCGACTGCGACATCATTTACTTGCGCAGATCCTGAACATGCTTGGTCTTGCCGAACGAACGCTCGATACCGCCAGGCTCGACAAGCTTGACCTTCGAAGCCACAAGCAGAACGCTCTTGAGTTCCTTCTCGATATGCTTGCGGAACTTGTCCATTTCCTCGAAGGAGTCGCTGAACGCCTCAGGCTTCAGCTCCACATGCACGACCATGCGATCCAGACCCGTTTCGTTGTCAACGACGATGCGATAATGCGGGGTCACGCCGTCAATGCCCGAAAGCACATCTTCCACTTGGCTCGGGAACACGTTCGTACCGCGAATGATGAGCATATCATCGCAACGGGAACGGACCTTCTGCATCCTTGCGGACGTGCGGCCGCACTTGCAGGGATCCGTAACCACGCGCGTCAAGTCGTGCGTGCGATAGCGCAGAACCGGGATAGCTTGCTTGTCGAGCGGGGTGAGGACCAACTCGCCCATCTCGCCATCGGCAACAGGCTCGCCGGTTTCAGGATTTACCACTTCCCACAGGAAATGGTCCTCAGCGATATGCTGCATGTCGCGCTCACCAAGGCACTCGCCAGACACGCCAGGGCCCATGACCTCGGTCAGACCGTAGTTGTCCGTGCAAACGATATGCATACGGGATTCGATTTCGGCCTTAAGACCCGGAGGGCACGGCTCTCCGCCGAACAAACCGACGCGCAGCGTGGAGGTCTTCCAGTCGTAGCCCATCTTCTCGCCGACTTCGCAAATATGCATGGCATAGGAAGGCGTAGCCACCAGCACCGTCGTGCCATAATCCTGGATCATCTGGATTTGGCGCTCGGTGTTGCCAGAGCCGGCAGGGATCATCATGCAGCCAAGACGCTGCAGGCCGTAATGCAAGCCGAAACCGCCGGTGAACATGCCGTACCCGAACGCCATCTGCACGCGATCGGTAGGCACGACGCCCGCCATCTGCACCAATCGCATGATGCAATCGTTCCAAACATTCATGTCGTGGCGGTTATAGCCCACCACGATGGGCTTTCCCGTGGTGCCCGAAGACGAATGAAGCTCCACCACCTCGTCCAAAGGCACGGCGAACATGCCATACGGGAACGTCTTGCGCAGCGCATGCTTGTCGGTGAAGGGAAGTTTTCGCACGTCCTCCAAGCACTTGATGTCGGAAGGCTTCACGCCCATCTCGTCCATCTGGTCGCGATACCACGCGACTCGCTCATAGGTCCACTCCACCTGCGCGATCAGCTTTTCAAGCTGAATAGCGCGGATGCGCTCGCGCGAGCAGCATTCCACATCGGGGTTATGAACAGGCAACTCATCGAAGCGACCCTCGGAGGCAGCCCGAAGCGCTGCGCCCTTTTCCGTGATATCGATCATGAAACAACACCCTATCTAACGTGCGAGGTTAGGCAATATCGGCCGTCATGTGAAGAAAATCCTCCTGATCAAGCAGCTCAACGGGCTGATCGGCTAACAGCTTCTCCGCTTGATCGAGGTCTTTGACGTACAGGCAAATATACGTGGAGATCAGCGAATAGCTGTACTGCACGTTGATGCCGCACGAGGAGAGCACCTTCAAAACACGCGCCAACTCGCCAGGCTTGTCCTCAAGGCGAAGGCACAGCACAGAGGTTTTCGTGGCAGCGCAGTTCATATCATGCAACACCTGGAGCGCACGATCGGGGCTATCGACCACAAATCGCACGATGCCGTAATCACCGGTGTCGGATGCGCTATAGCCTCGAACGCTGACGTTTGCTTGCGTGAACGCATCGACCACGCGAGACAGATGTCCCGGCTTGCTTTCAACGAACACGCTGATTTGCTGAACACTCATTATTCGGCCCCCTTTCGGGCAAATTCATAACCGGCATCGAATGCGCGAAGGTTCGCTTCGACGGTTTTAGGAGGAACGCGCTTGGAAATGACTTCCTTCCAAACCTCTTCGGAGAAATCCAGGCGCGTGGCCAAGGCCCCGAGCAGCACCACGTTCACCGATTTCGCGGTTGCCACCTGTTCAGCGATCGGGCCAGCGGGGATAAGCGAAGCGCCCGCGGCCTGCAGCTTCTCGCGCGCGTTTTCAGGCATGCCAGCCTTACCGGTGAGCACGGGCAGCGGTTTGATGTCCTCGTCGGCCACCAGCAGATAGCCGCCTTCGCGAACGAAGGGCAGATTGCGCAGCGCCTCGGTGGTTTCAAAGGACACCACGCAGTCGACGCACCCGTGGTCGGCGACCATGGTTGCGACCGGCTCGGTGCCGAAACGGACGACCGTGGTGACGGCGCCGCCACGTTGGGACATGCCGTGGATCTCAGACACCTTCACGTCATAGTTGCTTGCAAGGGCCGTGCGAGCCAGCAGGTCCGCGGCAAGGATGGTACCCTGCCCGCCGACGCCGCACAGCAAAACAGTAGTTGCGTTGGACATGGGCTATTCCCCTTCCTTGGCCGTGGATGCGATGCTCTTGAACGCGCAATACTGCTCGCATTGGCCGCAGCCGATGCACACGCCGTCGTCGATGACCGCATGCCCGTCCTCGGTCTTGGCGATGGCCGGGCAGCCTAGCGTGGTGCACACGCCGCACGCCGTGCACGTATCCGCAACGGCATACGCAGGCTTGCGGATACGGTCGATGAGCACGCAGGGGCTGCGGAACACGATAACGGACAACTCATCGGAGCGCGTGGCCTCGCGCAGGGCAAGACGGACGGCCTTCATATCGTTAGGGTCGACAGTGCGCACATCGGGCACGCCGATGGCATGAAGCACGCTTTCCAGGTCAAGCTCGCGCGACGGACGATGCTGCAACGTTTCGCCATTGAAAGGATTGCCCTGTCGGCCCGTCATGGCGGTGGTACGGTTGTCGAGCACGCAAACGGTCCCAGCGCCCTTGTTGTACACAGTGCTGATGAGCGCCGAGAGACCGGAGTGCGCGAAGGTGGAGTCGCCGATAACGGCGACCACGGGGCGATGCTCGGTGCCCGCCCAAGCGAGTTCGAAGCCATGGGACATGGAAACGGAGGCGCCCATGTCGATGCATGTGTCCATTGCGGACAGCGGGGGCAACGCGCCCAGCGTGTAGCATCCGATATCGCCGGTGACGACGGCTTTGATGCGTGAAAGCTCCTTGAACACCAGGCGATGCGGGCAGCCGGCGCACAACGCGGGCGGACGACCCGGAACGTCGGCAGGAGCCTGCGCATGTGCGGGAGTCTCTTGTCCGAACGCCGCGCGGATCAGTCCGGGAGTCAGCTCGCCGTCGCGCGGCAAGCCGCACGGGAAATCGGCGACGCGAACGCCCAGCGCACGTACCGCGTCGGTCAAGTAGGTCGAACCTTCCTCTACAACGTACAGCGCATCCACGCCTGCCTCGAACTTACGCAGCGCCTGCGCGGGCAAGGGATACGTGACGCCAAGCTTGAACACCGATGCATCCGGGAGAGCCTCCACCACATGCTGATAGGCGGCACCAGCGCACACAACGCCAACAGCAGCGCCCTTGCGCTCGATGCGGTTGAACTCGCAGGTTTCAACCCATTCGGAAAGCTGCTCCATGCGCTCAAGCTGCACCTTGCGGCGCGGCTTGGCGAACGCCGGCATCATGACCCATTTCGCAGGGTTGCTCTCATAGGGCTTAAGCTCGTGCTCGGTACGCGGACCGCGCTCGACCGGGGTCTTCGTGTGGGACACGCGCACGGAGGAGCGGATGAAGAACGGCACGTCGAAACGCTCGGAAAGGTCGAAGGCGTTGCGGGTGAACGCCAAGGCCTCGGCCGAATCGGCGGGATCCATCATGGGGATATGAGCCGCCGCCGCATAGTAATGCGAGTCCTGCTCGTTTTGAGAGGAGTACATGCCAGGATCGTCGGCCGCAAGCACCACATAACCGCCGCCGACGCCGGTATAGGCGGCAGTGAACAGCGGATCCGCCGCAACGTTGACGCCGACGTGCTTCATGGTGGACAGCACGCGTGCGCCGGCCGCGCTTGCGCCGACGCCCACTTCCACGGCGACCTTCTCGTTGACGCACCATTCCGCGTACACGCCGTCCATCTTCGCAAAGGTCTCAAGCGTTTCAGTGGAAGGCGTGCCCGGATAAGCCACGCCGATACGGCAACCGGCCTCCCATGCGCCTTGGGCTATCGCCTCGTTCCCTGATAACAGTTCCATGTCGCTCCCGTCTGTGAAAACGCGCGGACGCGTTTATCCGAAACCGCGGACTCCCGCGGCGTTACTCTTCTTTGTACACCAGGCAAAACGCGCCGATTTGCACGACGTCGCCGTCAGCCAGCAGATACGTGTCGATGCTGTTGTTGTTCACCCATACCCCGTTAAACGATGCCTCATCGGAGATCTCGTAGCCCGAATCCACCGGCTCGACGGAGGCATGCGTGCGGGAGACGGTCATATCGTTGAGGAAGATATCGCACTGCGGGCTGCGTCCTATGCTGAGCTTTTGGTCCCCCAGCTTGAACGACACGCCGGTTTGAGGCCCGCGTACCACGTGAAGCACGGCCGTGGGTTTGGTCTTCGCGGCGGCGACCAACTGGTCTTCACCGAACTGCAGCGGTGCGAAACGCTGCGTGGAACCCTGCAACTTGAAGCCGCAGTGCGGGCAGGCCGAATCCTCGGGACCTACCGGGTTATTGCATACCGGGCATACATTGGCCATGATAGCTCCTTCCTACATGCCGCTATTGCGTCGACGTGGTTTTGTCCACGATAAGCGGCGTGGTGTTCAAAAGCTGCGAGGTTGCCGTTTTACCCTCGCCAGAGAAACCGCGCATAAACCTGTCAAAGGCGATGCCGATGCTCTCGAAGAAGTTCGGCGCGGGAACATCCTTGCAAGCCACCAGGTCTTGCGTTGCAATGACCTGGTTGCGCTGCTTGAACGTGACCGTTCCAACGACCTGGCCCGCCTTCACCGACCCGTGCAACTCGTTGAACTGCACGCTTTGGCTGACGTTGCCGTTCAAGTCAAAGACTTCCACGGCGCTTTGCGGATCGGCGAACGTCGCAGGCACCGTACGGTCTATCCAGTCATCGTGCGCCACCTGGGCAACCAAGGGCACGGAGGCGCCGTTCATCTGCGTGTTCTGGTCGCAATTGGCAAGCTGATAGGACTTACGGTGTTCAAATACCCACTCTACCAGCTCGTCCGCATCGAAAAAGCGCTGGCTTTCCGACGTCGACCCCAATACGATGGCGTACAGCTCCTGCCCGTCTTTGTTAACGGCGCCCGCGAACGACGCGCCGGCCTTCTCGGTGTAGCCCGTTTTAACGCCGATGGCATCATCGTTGATATCGAAGAAACCGTCGGTGGTTTCAAGGAAAACATCGACGGAGGACCCGCCTCGCTTCACCATGATAGTGGTGGACCCGCCGCCGACTACCGAACGGAACGTCTGGTTGGTCATGGCGTAAGCGACCACTTTGGCCTGGTCGGCAGCAGAGGAATGCAAGTTGCCGTTGTATTGGTCGAAGTCGAGGCCATGCGGGTTCTCATAGACTGTGTTCGTGCAGCCGAGCTTTTGCGCCGTGGCGTTCATCTGCGCAACGAACGCCTTCACATCCGAATCGCCCGAGGCGGTGCCGCTCGACCGCAAGGCCGCGCCCACCGATTCGGCAATGGCGATGGCGGCATCGTTGCCAGACGGCACCAACAACGCGTACAGCGCCGTTTTCAGCGTCATGGTGTCGCCTTCCTGCAAGCCGGCGGAGGACTCGCCCACCGCAGCAGCATCAGCCGAAACGGTGATGGTGGAATCCAAGGACGTCAGGCCGGAGGCGACGGCGTCGAGCGCCACCACACCCGTCATGATCTTCGTGACCGAGGCGATGCAGGCGGCATCGTCGGCGTTGCGCTCGAAATACACGGTGCCATCGGTATCCACCACGATCGCTCGTTCGGCGTCGATGTTCGGGCACTGCGCGACGGCCAAGCCGCGAGCATCGACCGTTTCGCCCATGACGATATCCGCTTTGCGCACATCGGCGTACGCATTGCCGACGCCGCCGGCGACGGGGGTGAGGGCCAGCACGAACACAAGCACGCACGCGATGGCGCGTGCGTGCTTGTTCAGCCCACTATGCAACGTGAAGCTAGTCGACAATGTACACATCCTCCGCGGAAACGGGCGCGAAGCCGGCATCGGCTAGCTTGCGCTCGATTTCCTCATCTCCAGATACCTTCAATACGTCGATGGCGTGCCCGCCCTCGACCGACATGCAGTAACCGTATTCCACGTTGACATCGCACTCGTCCAAGAACTCGAGCAGCGAGGCCAAACCGCCCGGAACATCCGGGATACGAACGGCCATGACCGGCGTGACGGCGGCTCGCCAACCGGCAAGCGTCAGCTTCTCGGCGGCTTTATTCGGCGTATCGCACAGCATACGGGCCACACCGAAATCCTCGGTATCGGCCAGATACAACGCGTGCATGTTGACGCCGGCATCCGCGACCGCACGGGTAGCTGCGGCCAGACGGCCCTTTTCGTTCTCCAAAAAAACGGTGAGCTGGGAAATCATAGCCTTTACTCCTTTCGCAGGTCGATGATGCGCTTTGCCTTGCCCTCGCTGCGCTCGATGGACTTGGGCTCGACGAGCTTGATGTCCACGGCGATCTGCAGGTTGCCCTTGAGCTCGGCGGCCAGACGCTTCTTGAGCGATTCGAGCTTGCGGATCTCGTCGAACGGGAACTCGGGCACGGTCTCGACGCGCAGCTCGACATGGTCGAGCGGGCCGCGCGTGGTGAGGATGATCTGGTACTGCGTGGCGATCTCGGGGAAGCCGGTGAGCACCTGCTCGATCTGGGACGGAAACACGTTCACGCCGCGCAGGATGAGCATGTCGTCGGAACGGCCGATGATGCGGTCGATCTTGCGATGCGTGCGGCCGCAAGCGCAAGGCTCGGAGATGATGCGGGTGATGTCGCGGGTGCGGTAGCGCACAAGCGGGCAGCATTCGCGCGTAAGCGTGGTGAACACCAGTTCGCCGTATTCGCCATCAGGCACCGGCTGCAGGGTGTCGGGGTCGATGATCTCGGCGAAGAAGTGGTCCTCAGCCAGGTGCAGGCCGCTCATCTCCTTGCACTCGAAGGCCACGCCCGGACCCATGACCTCGGACAGGCCGTACACGTCGCAGTACTGCACGCCCAGCTTCTCGGCGATTTCGTCGCGCATGCCCTGGCTGCAGGGCTCGGCGCCGAAGATGCCGGCGCGAACCTTCAAATCGGTTGCAGGGTTGATACCCATCTCGATGGCGGTATCGGCGATATGCAAGGCGTAGGACGGCGTGCATGCCAGCACGTCGACCTCCATATCCTTGAGCATCTGGATCTGGCGCTTGGTGTTACCCGAGGAAATAGGGATGACGGCGCAACCGGCTGTCTCGCCGCCCCTATGGGCACCCAGGCCGCCGGTGAACAGGCCGTAGCCGTAGGCGATCTGCATGGTGGCGTTTTCATCGCAATCGCAGATGGCAAGACCGCGCGCAAAGCACTCGCCCCAATGCTTCAGGTCGTTTTCCGTGGAACCGACGACCGTTGCCTGACCGGTGGTGCCGGAAGAGGCATGCAGTCGGGTCACCTTGGAGCGCGGCACGGCGAACAGGCCGTCAGGGTAGTTGTCGCGCATGTCCTGCTTAAGGATAAACGGGAACTTCGTGATGTCCTCGAGCGTTTTCAGATCGCCCGGTTCGACGCCGGCGTCCTTGAAGCTCTTTTGATAGAAAGGGACGTTGTCATACGCATACTTCACGCACCACTTCATGCGCTCGAGCTGCAGATCGCGCAGCTCCTCACGTGACATCGTTTCGATTTCCGGCTGGAAGTACACCTTTCTCTTACCTTTCTTTGTGCGCGGCGCCTGGCGTGCGGTGGGCGCGTATCGCCGCTTAAATATGAAGTAACCCGCTAGCTTCGATCCGGACCCTTCATGATAACCTCGTTGATGGGATCGTACACGCTGGCGAACAGGTCTTGGCGCACGATGTTTCCGTTCACGTCCTTGACCGTACGCGTCACCTCGATGGTCGAACCGTCGGTGCCGCGCGTTTTCACGTAGCTGGTGCCCGGCGCAAGGGTATCATCCACTTTGGTGGTGGTCGAATACTTCTTGCCCGCCTCCCATTGACCGGTTTCGGTGGTTACCTGATAGCCGGGATCGACTCCATACAGTGTAGCGGTTACCGACCCGACTTGGGTGGAAACCTTTACCAAAACATCGCTGGAGGTGTCGTTTCGCCACACAAGGTCAAGTTCGGGGTACGAGACGGCCGCATCGCGTCCGGCCGGATAGCTGGCGATGTAGAGCGAATGATTGTGGCGCTCTACGATCGGAAGACCGGACTCGTACACCGCATCGAACACCGTAGTGGCAACCTGGCAGATGCCGCCGCCCACCGAATCGGTGTACTCGCCATCGATGATGGCGCCCGCTCCTAAGAACCCCTTGTCCTCGTTGCAATCCCCCGTAGTCCCGTTGTACGACCACGTCTCGCCGGATTTGCAGATGGAGTTGTCGAGTATCTGGGAGACCAGCTCGATATTGTGGTTGCGGTTCTCGGTACCTTGGCCCGTGGTATAGGTGGTGGTGAAGGTGCCGATGGGACCGACCACGCCTTTATCGACGGCCTCTTGGAAGGTGAGACGCTGAGGCATATCTTCGGCATCCACCTCGATCGCGGGAGCCTGCTGCGCCGGGGTAACGCTATCCCCTTGCCCGAACAACGCAGAAGACAACGCGTCGGCGGCATCCGACACATCGGGGAGCTTGCCTTGCCCGTCGGTGGTGACGCTTACCTGGCCGGACCCATCGGTCTCGAAACCGACGCCTGAGAGCGAATCGCCCTCAGCCTGACGGATGCCCGATGCCATGGCCGACTTGCAAAGCTGTTGGTCGATATAGGGGCGCAAACGCCAGCCATCCCCCGCCTGCTCCACGCAGGTGGATACCCAGGCGCCGACCTCGGAGGCGGTTGCCTGCCATGTATGACCGCCAAACTGGAAACGCGCGCCCCCGGCAAGCGCCGAGGTGACGTCCTGGGCCAGCTGAGTAGCGGCTTCGGATGATATGCGCACGGGGGTGTACTCGGTATGCGCGACGATACGCCCATCGGAGAAACCGAGCATGGCGTCACCGAGAAGGCCGGCCAGCGTTTGCCGGTTGACCTCCCAGCCGTCATTGCCCTGTACCACATAGGCCACGCCGCCGGAAACCTTCATATCGTAATCCACGCGAGCCTGCCCGATGGCTGCATCGATGCCCGAAGCAAAGTCCTCAAGCGCCCCTTCATCGAAGGAAGGCTCCACTTGGATGCGTTTGCCGAACAAACCCGCGCCCATGCGTGCAAGCACGCCGCCGTCGGAGCGCCCCACGGCAAGCGCCTGCTGGGCAAGCTGGCCGGAATCCAGCGACGCCCCCAACTCCGCGCCGGTGGTCTGCCACGCCTGCTTCGAAGCCATGGCCTCGTTCACCGCCATCTGCTCGGCAAGCGCCGCATCCTGCTGGTTTTGCGCCGCAGCAGCCTCGTCGGTTTGCTGAGCCGCCTCGTCGGAAGCGAACACCGTGGCGCTAGCCTGCTGAAGCGGCTGTGCATACGCTTGGTCGAGCGCTTGCTCGATCTCCTCGGCGCTCAGCCCGGACACATCGATATCGCCGACCTTGACGCCGGAGTACGCGCGACCAGCATGGGAAACCCCATCGACGGCGCAAACGACGACGAGCGCGATAGCGCATACCGACACGATAAGCGCGGGCCTGCTCTTCCGCACAAGCTTGAACCAGACGCGAAGCAAGGCGCCTACCACGCGCCCGATGGCGCGGACAAGGGTGGTAAGAACCCCGAATAGCAAGGAAAGCACGCTCCCGGCAACTGATGCAATGGCGGACCCGCCGCCAGAACGCGCTTGCCCGCGATCGTGAGCGCCGGAAGGACGCGAAGAGGTGCGCTGCTGCTTGGTCCACAGATTTGGCTGCACGCCCGAACGTTCGGTCCCCGCAGAATGCATGCGACGACCCGACCGCTGATCGGTTCGGGCCGTCGATGACGTTCTATTCCCTTGTCTTGGCGCACGAGGCGAACCCGCACCTGCAAAGGAGCGGCCGGATGCATGTTGATAAGCTCCACCGGAGGAGGGACGCGTAGCCGCATGTCGAGGAGATCCGTCGCTGCTCCTGGGCCCTCCAGGGTTTACGCGAGCGTAATCGCCCGAACGCGTTTGCGAATCAGGACGCGAAGCACCCCCTCGCGAAGACCTGCTATGCTGCGGAGCACTCACCTTACGCGCCCTTTCGCTTCAAGCCGGCGGGCCTTCTGCATCTTGCGATACCCCGCCAACACGTAGTACAGCGTGGTGAACAGGCCCAGCAGCAAGCCGGCATACACGAACCAAATGCCCCAAGAACATGCCTCGAAACCGAAGCCCGGCAACCAAGACGCTTCAAACCAGCCAAGCCCGCCGATGAGCGGCATGTTCAGCAACAAGCCCGCGAACCCGACGAACAAAAACGTGGTGGCCACCTTGCCGGGATAGATGACGGCGACGCGCTCGTGATAGCGCTTCAGCAGATACGCTCCCCCGACAAGGAGCATCAGATCGCGCCCCAAAACGACGAAGACGATCCAGATAGGCAAACGGCCCACGAGCATGAGCCCGATGACGCCGCAGCTCATGAGGACCCTGTCCACCGCAGGGTCGAGCAGCTGTCCGAGCTTCGACACGCAGTTCGTGCGCCGCGCAAGCTGGCCGTCAATCCAATCGGTACCAGCCGCCAGCGCGAACATGAACGTGGCGAGCAGATCGTAGCCGTTGAGCAACAGCACCATGTACACCGGCACCATGCACAACCTGATGAAGGATATAACGTTGGGAATGGTGAAGATGCGGTTAGTGACTGCTTCGGTTTTCTGAGATGACATGTGTTCCCTACCCCGTGGCCTGCAACGTAAGACGGGGCGCCCGAAAGCGCCCCGCGCAAGTTTCGAATGCGATTATACTAACCTACCGAGCATCGAAAGGTTACGGTTGGGCTACCTATTCACCGGCATCTTCACGTTTAGGAGCGGCTTTGGGCCGCTCGGGGATGCTGAAGGTGCGCACGCGCTTTTGCCGCGATACGGTCTCATAGGTGGGCAGCATGGTAAGGCTGCCCTTGGGGCATTCATAGGTGCAACTGCCGCATTGGACGCAGCGGAAGTGGTCGATGGCCCAGGTACGAGCCTTCTTGTCAACCTCGATAGCACCGCAAGGGCAGCGCTTGACGCACAGGCTGCACAAGATGCAGGTGGACTCGTCGACCTCCACATGACCTTTCAAGCCCGCGGGAGGCTCGGGTTTCACCACGGGGTACAGCACGGTCTCGGGCTTTTTGAACAGCGAGCCGAACGTCATTTTTCCAAGTTTGAATCCGCTCATCGCTCTACCTTTCCGTGCAGCTGATGCAAGGGTCGATGGTCAGGATGATGTTGTTCACATCAGCCAGATCGCAGCCCTTCAGGGCGATGGTCATGCCTGCGATGTTCTGAGAGGTTGGCGTGCGCATGCGCATGCGCTCCAAGAACTTCGTGCCGTTGCCGCGGGCGTAGTAGTAGCACTCGCCGCGAGGCTGCTCGAGCACGTTGCAGGCCTCGGCGCCATCGGCGGGATTGCCCTTGACCTTCACTTCGATATCGCCGGCGGGCATTCGGGAGATGACCTCTTCGATGATGTCGATGGACTGCAGCACCTCAAGGCAGCGCACCTGAACGCGCGCATAGCAATCGCCGTCGTTGGACAGGATGGGCTGGAACTCGGAAAGCTTGCCGTACCAGCCGTTGCCGAGCATGCGTACATCGTAGTTCACGCCCGAAGCGCGGCCGAACGGGCCGACCATGCTTTGCGCGACGGCGTCGTCGTGGCTGACATAGCCGACGCCCACCAGACGGTTCTTCACCGAGGTATCGGTGAGCAGCGTGTTCATGATCTGGCGATACTCGTCCTTCAGGCCTTCGAGAACCTGCTTGATGTATGCGAACATGGCATCGTCGACATCGCGCACAACGCCGCCGACCTTGACCACGGATAAGATAACGCGGCCGCCGGTGGTCTTCTCGAAGATGTCGAGCACACGCTCGCGCAGGCGCCAGCAATGCATGAACAGACTCTCGAAGCCGAAGGCGTCGGCGGCAAGGCCGAGCCACAGGACATGCGAGTGGATACGCGAGAGCTCATGCCACATGACGCGCAGCGCCTGGGCCCTGTCGGGAACCTCCACGCCCATGAGCTGCTCCACCGTTTCAGCATAGCCCATGGAATGACCGAAGGCGCAGATGCCGCAGATGCGCTCGGCAACATAGATGAACTGGTTGTAGTCGCGCGTTTCCACGAGCTTCTCAAGGCCGCGATGCACGAAGCCGATCTGGGGCATGGCCTCGATGACCTTCTCGTCCTCGACGACGAGATCCAGATGAAGCGGCTCGGGGAGAACCGGATGCTGCGGTCCGAAGGGGATGACGGTTGCCTTTCCCATGCTATTCACCAGCCTTTCCGTTTTCCTGCGCTTGGCGCTGCTTCTCCTCGAACGCGGCGCGCACCTTGGCGGCCTTCTCGGGATCCATGTTCTTCAAACGCTCCTCGAGCACGGCGACCTTCTCGTCGTGCTCGGCCTGAGCGGTTTCCTGCCGTGCGCGCGCATCGAGCGCGGCGCGTACCTTGGCGGCCTTCTCGGGATCGAGCTGGGCGAGCTTGGCGTCGAGCTCGGCCTGCTGCTGGGCCGTGGCCTGGCCGGTGGCCCGCTGGCTTTCCATCTTCGCCTCGTTGGCAAGCGCCCCGCGGACAGCCTGGGCCTTCTCGGGCTCCATGCCCGAAAGCTTGGCCTTCGCGGCCATAGCCGCACGCACCTTGGCGGCCTTCTCCGGGTCCATGGCGGCAAGTTTGGCCTCGAGCGCCTCGTCGTAAACCTGCGGGCGGGCTGCCTGCGCCTCGGCCTCGGCGCGCTTGGCCTTCGCGGCGAGCGCGGCCTTGACGCGGGCGATCTTCTCGGGGTCGGCGCCGGCCATCTTCAGCTCGATGTCCTCGGCGTTCGCCGAAGGAGCCACGCCTGCGACCTTACCCTTGGCATCGGGATGGGACGTGACGAAGCTGGCGTTGGCCGCAGCCGCCTGGCGGGCGCGCTCGGCCTTGGCAGCCGCCGCCTTCTTGGCCTTCTCGCGGGCGGCCTTCTGAGCCGGCGAGATGATGGTCATGGGGCTGGGCTGCGCCGTGACGTAGAAGTTGCCGCCGAAATCGATGGCGATGTCGCGGACGTTCACGCCGAACAGGTCGTGAATCTCGTTCTCGAACACGAACGCCGCGATGAAGCGGTCGGTGATGCTGGGGATGGGGATCTCAGGCGTGACGCTTTTGATGGTGAAGACCTCGAGCACGCCGTCTTTCATGAATGCATACTGCACGTCGATGCCGGCTTCGGTGTTGACGGCGAGCAGCTGCACGAAGCGGTGGCCTTCAGCCTGCATGCGCTCGGACAGGGCGGGCAGGCCCTCGACCGAGATCTCCTGGTACTGTGCGGGTATAGCCATGGCGTTTACGCCTCCTTCCCGTTCTTCATTGCGGCGCGCTTCTCCTCCAGGATGCCCACGGCCTCGACGACCGCATCGATGATGGCCTCGGGCCGCACCGCGCAGCCCGGGGCGTACACGTCGACGGGAATGGCCTGGTCGACGCCGCCGATGACGTTATAGCAATCGTGGAAGATGCCGCCGGAGCATGCGCAGATGCCGCATGCCACGACCACCTTCGGCTCGAGCATCTGTTCGTAGATCTCCTTGACGACCGAGATGTTCTGCTCGTTGACGCTACCCGTGACCAGGAAGATGTCAGCGTGCTTGGGGTTGCCAGTGTTGATCACACCGAAGCGCTCGGCGTCGAAGCCGGGGCACAGGGCCGCCAGAACCTCGATGTCGCAGCCGTTGCAGCTTGATGCGTCGTAGTGGATGACCCACGGCGATTTCGCGAAATAAGCCATTGCGACCTCCTTACAGGTACATAAGGACGGCGATGTTGATGCCGCCGGCCACCAGGGCCACCGCCCACGCGCTCTTGAGCATAAGCTGCCACTTCACGCGGGCGAAGTTGTTGTCGATGAGGATTTCCAGGAAGAACGCGGCAAGGGCGGCAACCACGGCCACGACGAGGGAGACGGGGTTGCCCCACACGAAGAACAGGCCGATCCAACCGAGCGCCAGCACGTTCTCGCACCAGTGCATGACCTCCACCTTCGCGAGCGTGCGACCGCACATCTCGGTGGTGACGCCCTTGACGAGCTCCTGGTGGGCGTGGTGCGAATAGCTCAGGTCAAAGGGGCTTTTGCGCATCTTGATGGTGAGGATGAACAGGAAGCCCAGGAAGGCGATCCAGGTGGCGCCGATGGCCGGAACCTCCAGGCCGAACACCGCGCAGCTGTCGAACGAACCCGTGGCCAGGAAGAACACCACGGCGATGAACAGGCTCATGGGCTCTTCGGCCATGATCTGCAACGCCTCACGGGCTGCGCCGACCTCGGAGTAGGGGCTGCGGGTGCAGTACGCCGCCAGGATGAAGAACAGGCTGGAGAGCGTGAGCACGAACACGGACAGCAGCAGGTTGCCGCCGCCGAAGAAGATGCCGCCTGCCAGGATGGCGAACACGAGGGCGCAGGTGATGTAGGTGCCCTCAACGTTGTTCACCGCCGCGCGGTCCTTCTCCAGAAGCTTGCGTACATCGTAGTAGGGCTGCAGGATGGGCGGGCCGACGCGGCCCTGCATGCGGGCGGACAACTTGCGGTCAAGGCCGGCGAGCAGGCAGCCGACCACAGGAGCGAGCACGGCGAAGGCGATGGTGCCCACGATGATGGGGATCAAATACATGAGACACTTCCCTTCCTAGAGCAGCCCGCACAGCGTGGCGATAGCTGCGCAGAACCCGACGACGATGATGATGCTGGTGGCCCAGACGCCCACCGGGGTGATCTTAGGCTCGCCGAAGACGCCCTCCATGTACCAGTTACGGGATGTGGCCATGGTCTCACCGGACAAGGAGTTGCGGAACGTGCGGTTGGCGTTGTTCTCGCTGACGCCGGCAAGGTAGACGGGAACCTGCTTGACCTGCTTGGAACCCAAGCCGCCGAACAGGACGACGAACACTACGGCCGAAAGCAGAGCGGCAACCCAGAGATTTGCCTGGCTGACGCCCTGGGAGCACACGCCGAACACGTCGACGATGTAGGGCTCGACCAGGAACGTGGACAGGACGGGCAAACCCACGCAGCACAGCATGGAGAGCACAGCCATGACCATGAGCGCGATCCACTCGCTGCGATGCACGGTGGTCTCGACGTTCAGAGGATGTGCGGCGATGCCCGAAAGCTTGCCGAGCCACTTGGCCCAGAACAGGAACGTGGCGGCAGAGCCGAAGCCCAGGATGAGGATAAGGGCGACGTTGCCGGTGTCGGCGAAGCTGACGAGCGTGCCCCACTTCGCGATAAGCATGCCGAACGGGGCCACGAACATGATCATGATGCCGGCCATCATGAAACGGGCCAGACGCGGCATGCGCTCGAACATGAGGTCCATGTCCTCGATGTCGCGACTGCCGATATGATGCTCGGCCGTGCCCACGCACAGGAACAGGAGGCTTTTAGCCACAGCGTGGAACAGCACCAGGAACGTTGCCGCCCACACGGCCTCGGGGGTGCCCACACCGGCGCAGGCCACGATGAGACCCAGGTTGGCGATGGTGGAATATGCCAACACGCGCTTTGCGTTGGTTTGCGAGATGGCCATGAAGCTGCACAGCAGGAAGGTCAAACCGCCCACGAGGATGGTCATGACCGCCGCCACGGGGCAGACGAGGAAGATCGGCGAGAGCTTGATGAGCAAGAAAACGCCGGCCTTGACCATGGTGGACGAATGCAGGAGCGCGGAGGTGGGAGTAGGTGCCACCATAGCGCCGAGCAGCCAAGTGTGGAACGGCATCTGAGCCGCCTTGGTGATGCCGGCGAACGCCAACGCCACCGCAGGCAGGGCGGCAAGCGCCGGAGCCATGACGCCGGCGGCGATGAACTCCACGAGCGAGAGCGTGCCCATGGTCAGCGCGATGGCGAACAGCGCCACCAGAAAGCCGATGCCGCCAGCCAGGTTCATGATGATCTGGCGGAACGCGTTGTTGATGGCCTCAGGCGTTTTGGTGTAACCGATGAGCAAAAACGAGCACACCGTGGTGATCTCCCAGCCGGTGAACATCCACAACAGGTTGTTGGAGAACACGATGACGTACATGGCGGACAGGAACAGGAACATGAGGGCGAAGAACCTCGGACGGCGATCCTTGGCATCGGCAGGCTCATGAGCCTGGAAATCCTCCATATAGCCCAAAGCGTAGATGCAGATGCCGCTGCCGACGACGCCGATGATGAACGTGGTGACCAGCGTAAGGCTATCCAGGTACAACCCATATTGCACTTCGATGCCATGGGCGACGAACACGTCGAACACCAAAGAGCCCACAACCTGCACCACGGCAAGCACGCATGCCAATACGTTCTTGTACTTCACGCCGAAGCACAAGATGACCGCGGCGATGACCAAGCCGATGAGCGTGCATACGATATCGATCGCACCTGAAGAGAACTCGATTCCGACCCACGGCGTGCCCAGGTTGGCCAATACCAGCCAAACAGACCCGAATCCGATGATCACCGCTGAAGAGCACACGATGACGCGTCGCGCCGTCTCGTTGCCCACGAGCAGCAGCACACCGGCCACGAGCAACGGGAACAGAATCAGAAACCCGATGAGAGCCACGCTGCTTCCCCCTTTCATTTTCCTTGCTAGCCGAATCCGACCCCGCGAACCTTCTAGCGCCACATAAAGCCGAACGTGCCCGGGGTCGGGCACGGATAGCACTCTACCATCCCACCGGCCGTTTCCCCCGCAAGCATAGAGGACGGACGGTATGCTCGGTAAATGGGTCCGTTTTAACAACAAAATACCGGTAAACGGCATATCGTGGGCACAATGATTCCCCATTCCGAAGATATTGGGGTACAAGCGGAGCGCTATTTCGCAGCCACCCGAATCCTGCAAGACGGAAAACCGCTCCTTCGCCCGAATCCGAGAAGTGCACAGAGATGACGATTCCATGACAGAGAAGAAACGCCCGTTCGTACGCCAATGGATTTGCTAGGATAACCCAACGTCATGTTTCAATCGCTTGCCAACATATTCCACCGTATCCGCCGCACGGACTCAATGCTGTGCGCGCCATGCTCGCTGCCCGCCTACGGCACCTGCAGCCTCACCTCTATGCTCATATGATGCGTGCGCGCAAACCGCGCTGATCGAACACGTATCATATCGGCTTTTTGGAGGATCTTCTTTTGAACAATGCAAGCTCCGCCGCAGCACACCGTGTGCGCATCACGGGTGTTGTGGTCTTTGGCGCCTTCTTGGCGCTGCTCAATCAAACCGTCATGTCCCCCGCCCTGCCCGTCATCATGGCCGACTTCGCCATCGATGCCTCCACGGCACAGTGGATCATGTCCATATACCCTCTGGTCAGCGGCATCATGGTGCCGGTTTCCGCCTTTTTGATCGACCGCTTCACTACCCGTCAGCTGTTCTTCGCCGCAACGGGCGCATTTGCCGCGGGTACGGCGCTATGCGCCGCTGCCCCGACGTTTTTCCTACTGATTTGCGGACGCGTGCTGCAAGCAGCCGCATCCGGCGTGCTTCTGCCGTTGGTTTCGGTGGTTCCGATGCTCGTATTTCCCGTGGAGAAGCGCGGAACCGCCATGGGCATGGCCGGCATCGTGATGTCAGCAGGTCCCGCGATCGGGCCCGTCGTGGGCGGGGCCATCATCGACGCGTACGGATGGCGCGCATGCCTGGGCTGCATCGTGCCGTTGGCCCTCGCTTCGCTTGCCTGTGCCGTGTTCTTGCTCGATAACGTTGGGGAAGGAAAGCGACCGCATCTCGATGTGCCGTCCATCGCGCTTTCCACCGTGGCGTTCGGAGGCATGCTGTACGGCTTCTCCAGCGCATCCTCGATGGGTTGGACGAGCCCGGTGGTACTCGGATGTATCATCGCGGGCGTAGCCTGCCTGGCGCTGTTCGCTCGCCGTCAGCTGCGCTTAGAGGACCCGCTGCTCGACCTGAGATGCCTGAAATCGAGCGATTTCGCCGTTGCCGCCATCGTCGTCACCCTTATCAACGCGGCATGCCTGGTCACCAACACCATTTTGCCCATTTTACTGCAGACTGCGATGGGCGCGACAGCGCTGCAGACGGGCATGGCGATGCTTCCCGCCGCCGCGGTCGGCATCCTTATCAGCCCCATCTCGGGCGTGGTGTTCGACAAGTTCGGCCCGCGAGCCATTTCCGTGGGCGGTTTGACGCTCATGACCGTGGCTCTGTTCGCTCTCTCGCGCATGGATGCAAGCTGCTCGATCGCGATGGTGGCGGTGCTGTGCGCTGCGCAGGCTGCAGGTCAATCGTTGGCGAACATGCCGGTGAACACCTGGGGCATCAACGCGCTTGAGAACAGCCAGATCGCCCATGGCAACGCCATCGCCAACACCGGACGTCAGGTTGCAGGCGGCCTGGGGACCGCTATCATCGTAACGCTTATGACCACGGTCACCTCGAACGCGGCTCTGCAAGGCGCCGCAACCATCGAGGCGACGGTTGCCGGTACGAGCGCAGCTTATATGGCATGTGCCGCTATCGGCTTGGCGGCTTTGGTCTTCGGCGTGTTGAAGATCCGCGTTGCAAAGGAGACGCGACAGCAGCCTCATGTGATTCGCGACACTACCGCCGAGCGTTCGAAGGCCGCAAGCTAGTTGCGCGCCGCGCCGAATAGCGCAACGTGCACCTCCCCGATAACCACAACGGCCCGGATCGCAGAATCGACGACGAACTGCGATTCGGGCCGTCTTTTCACAGAAACGTGAGTCTAGCCCCCTGCTTCCAGGATGCATGCTGAGCAACGCGCATATCTCGGGACATCCGACCGATAAGGCGCCGACAACGACCCTTATCGCGTTACCTTACCTCTCCTTCGCCGCCATGATCTTCGAAAGAGCGTCGATGAGCTTATCCGAATCGATAGGTTTCGTCAGATGCCCGTCCATACCGGCTTCCCGGCAGCGAACCTTATCCTCGGTGAAGGCGTTTGCGCTCATGGCCACGATGGGAATGGTGCGCGCATCCTCGCGTGAAAGCGAACGAATGGCACGCGTTGCCTCATACCCGTTCATATTGGGCATCATGATGTCCATGAGAATCAAGTCGAACGTGCCGGCATCGGCCTGCTCGAACGCACTGAGCACCTTGAAGCCATCATCTGCGCACGTCACCTTCGCACCCGCCTCGGTAAGAATGAATAGAGCGATCTCACGATTCAGGTCGTTGTCCTCTGCCAAAAGGATGTTCATACCGGCGAGCTTCGCCCGATCGTGCGCATGGTGCTCGTTCAGCGTTGACGATGCTTCGAAATCTATGGTCAAGGGCAAGGTGACGGTGCAAACCGTGCCCTCGCCCAAGCGACTCTCATATACGAGGTCCCCATCCATGAGCTCGGCAAGCTGTTTGGCGATGACGGTGCCCAATCCCGTACCCGTTACATGCTCGGCATCCTTTCGCTGCTCACGTGAAAACGGGTCGAACACTCGATTTTGGAAGTCTGAGCTCATGCCGATGCCGGTATCGGCGATGACGAACCTATACGTTGCCGCACCGCCTTCTTGCGCATGCTCCGAGCAAGTAACGCGTACCGCACCGCCCGGCTTGTTGTATTTCACCGCATTACTGGCGATGTTCATGATCAAGCGCTTCAGATGCAGCGAACTCGCCATGACCACGGGATGGGATATGCCGCTTCGGTCGCAGCTGATGGTCACACCGAGTTGCGCGGCTTGATGTTCCATGACCTGGCAAATCTCCTCGACGACTTCAACAAGGTTGGTGGGCTGCAGGTCCAGCTTCACCTCGCCGCTTTCGAGTTTGCTCATGTCAAGAACTTCGTTGACCAGTTCGGAAAGTATCCCCGACGCCGTCCAGATCTTCTGGCGACACTCGCGCTGTTTGGCAAGATCCCCATCATAGGCATTGGCGATTTCCACCATGCCGCGGATGCCGTTTATGGGCGTGCGGATGTCATGGCTCATGCGCTGCAGAAACTCGGTTTTCGCCCTGTTCGCGCTCTGCGCCTGATGCGCCGACATAGCAAGACGATCGGCGTACTCGTGCTCTTGCAGCACAAGCTGATGCAAGTGCTCGTGCTCGGATTTGCGCCGAGAGAAGGCGAACACGGCGACCACGAAGCAATACAACGCGACGGAAACCAACACGAGCCCCGCCACTTCGCCCAAGCAAGACGAAACCGGCATGAACGTGAAAACATAGTAATCACGAGCCTTGTCGAGGGAAGCGATATAGGGTTTCGACCCTGAAAGCAACAGCGTGGTCTCACCGACCTGGCAACGGCTTTTGATATCCTCGACCACCTTCGCATCAACGGGATCAAGCTGGATATCCCCGCTCATCTGATCGGAAACCATGTTGGCCGCCACAACCGAGCCATCGGATTCCACCACGATATCGCCGCTGCCCCGCACATCGTAACCCGCCAGCATATTCTGCAACGAAAGCATATAGCGATTGGAAAACGCCTCCGAAGTATAGTAGCCCGCAACAACCATGCCCGCCTGGTCGATGCGCGCCGCGCAACCTACGTCGATATACGACCCGTCATCGAAAACGATGCGTGTACCGTAGACTTTACGGGGATGATCCACCACATCAAGGGCTACATCAGCTGTAATCTCGTGCTGAACCATGCCGAATGTGACGTTGTTGTTGGAATATGAGCTGACAAGCTGGCCGTCAACGGTCAAAACGAATGCGTTTGAAACGCCAAGCAGTCGTGCAGCACGCTCAAGATCGGCTTGGTCGACCTCATCTCCACCATAGGAGATGCTATGAGCAAGCTGAGAAGCGTTCTCAAGCGCAAGAACCTGGCTTGTCATGGCTACGGAATCATTGAAAGAATCATAGGTCAGGCTTTGCGATTTCGCAAAACCAACCACATTGCCGGAGCGCTCGGCAGCTTCCCTGAGCACCGAACCGAAACCGAACATCCCGCTCACGCAAGCCACCATAACGCCGGCGACGATGGCGATTGTCCAGAAACGTCCGCCTAGTTGATATTTTTTAGCCACGCACATCGCCTACCTGCAGAAACGGCGAAGGATCCTCGAAGTACCTCGAGAGAATCTCATACATAGTGCCATCTTCGATCATGTCCTCAAACGCACCCGAGAGCTCGACATCGATGCCACGATGGTCGTTTAGATCGAACGCGCAGCCAAGACCGACATCGAGCAAGGATTCATCGAGGATGCGCACGTCCACACCGTAATCCTGCTCATACTGCACTATAGAGGTCTCGTGCGCCGCAATGGCGTCAACGGAGCCCTTCAATAACGCGGGGATCAAACACGAACGGTCGGAGAAGCTGAACACGTTCACCACCTCCGGCATGTCGGGGTTCGTGTGGTTAAGCAAGATGCCCTCCGGCTTGGTAGTGGATTGCACGGCAATGCTTTTACCCTCAAGATCGGCAAACGAAGTTATCGAGCTTGAAGGCTCCACGGCAACCACTTGACGGCTTTTCATATACGGACCAGCCCAGCGATAATCGGCCTCGCGACCCGTCATCGAGAAGCAGCCCGCGATGCAATCGAGCTCGCCTGTGGCAAGAAACTCGTTTTTCTTTTGCCAAGCGATGTACTTGAATTCGGGTTTATACCCGATGCGGCCTAACGCCTCGGTAAGGATATCGACATCGATACCGCTGGCATTGCCATCCGCATCGTCGGAAACGAACGGCGGGTAGGGATCGGTGCCGATTACAAGGGTTTTCAGCTCTGTCGACTTCGAAGGTTCGTTCGAGCTTGAGGATACGCAGGCAGGAAGCGTAAAAGCCAATAACGCTGAAACGACGATAAGCGCGATAAGCTTCTTGCTACCCATCTGTATCCTAACCTCTGTGACTACCCCTCCGCAGTATAACCGAATCCTAGGTATTACCTTGGAAAAACGGCCGATATCGTCATACGCGACCGCATCACAATGTGAGGCCGCCCCCAAAGATTGCCCCATAGCGCCCTCGGCGGGCTCCATGCGCCCATGTCATGCCCGCAAAGAGAAAGCCGAGGCTGCAACATACGGCGTGTTCAAACAGCAAACGTCACGGTTGCGGCACAGAGAAGGTGGAAATCAAGATAAGAAGACGAATCAGTCGAGCTAAAAGAAAAGCGGGTCTCAAGATTACTTGAGACCCGCTTGTGTAAGCTGGTCGGGTTGACAGGATTTGAACCTGCGACCCCTTGACCCCCAGTCAAGTGCGCTACCAAACTGCGCCACGTCCCGATGCGTCTCTTAACGCAAGGCAGTATGTTATCACGTGAAAATAATTTACGCAATAACTATTTAGTGAAGGACGAATACAACCGAAACGAGAAGCAACTTATCGCGCGCAAGTTAATTCCAAAAAGTTTTAATCTTATTAAGAATTACCTGGGCAAGTTCAGCTTTTGTTGCGCGATCGTGATGTTCAGTGCCGTTTTTAGTGACAAGCCAAATTTCATCATGATCTTCACCGAATGTCTTTTTTGCTCCCACTTCATTTGCCACAATCATGTCGGCATTTTTCTTGTCGAGTTTCTTTGTTGCATACTCCAGCACTTCGTTGGTTTCGGCAGCAAAACCAACGACTACCTGGTGGGTTTTTGTTTTTGCGAGGGTAGCAAGAACGTCAGGGTTTTCAGTAAGTTCGATACAAGAAAGCTCTTTATCATTTACACCCTTTTTTAGTTTCTTTTCAGCGGGATTTGCTGGTCGCATATCGGCAACTGCAGCAGCAAAGAGTGCTGCATCAACTTCTGAAAAAAACTTTTGACACTCATCTAAAAGCTCTTGAGCAGTTTCGATGTAGACCACATCTACATTATTAGGTGCAGGAAGCGCAACTGGTCCCGAGATAAGGGTGACCTGAGCACCGCGTTTTGCCGCCGCTTCAGCTAAAGCGTACCCAAACTTTCCTGATGAGCGATTAGTTACGTAGCGCACCGGATCAATGGGTTCTGCGGTAGGTCCTGCTGTAATTAAAATGCGTTTACCTGCGAGATCTTTTTCGGTTGAAGAAAGAGAAAGGGTTTCGGTGGTAACTGCGGGAAATGCCATGGTTTTATCCTCGAAAGGATCATCAAATGAAGGCTGAACAAGAGGAAGCCTTTGAGTAGGGGTGTCAGTAACCATAGTGGTGAGATTGTTTTGAGTAGGATTGGATATTTGTTCGAGTTTTTTAAGTACGGCATTTACGATAATCTCTGGATCTGCCATACGGCCTTTGCCTACATCGCCGCAAGCCAAATAACCTTCGCCTGCTTCAATAAAACTGAACCCTCTGCGTTTGAGCGTAGCTATATTTTCTTGGGTTGCAGGATTTTCATACATATGAACATTCATGGCAGGAGCAACCATAATAGGTGCCGTGGTTGCCAAAATGGTTGTAGACAGTAAGTCATCTGCAATGCCATGTGCCGCTTTAGCTATCACATTTGCGGTACAGGGGGCAAGCAGAAAAACATCGGCTTCTTGAGCTAATGAAATGTGATGAATGGGATCTTGAGGATCATCAAACAAACCGATGGCTACTGGTTCGTTGGTGAGGGCGCGAAAAGTGAGCGGATTAACAAAATGAGTAGAGTGCTCGGTCATTACAACTTTTACTCTCACACCTGCTTTTTGCAGTCCTCGCAACACTTCGCATGATTTATAGGCGGCAACACCGCCACTTATTCCGATAAGAACAGTTTTGACATGAGAAGAATTCATTATGAAAAATCTCCTTCTGAACCTTCGCTTCGTTCTTTGTGTACTAAGGGACCATCAATAATAGTATCTTTCGGCAAGCAAGCAGAGAGAATGACTGCTGCTAAAAACGTAAGAGCAACACTGTTTCCAACGAAAATGTTTTGCAAAAGTTCGGGGAATGCCACAAAAATATCGCTTACTTGAGTAAAACCAATTCCCATTGCAAGAGAGACTGCAGCAATAGTAATGTTGCGTTGCGAAAAACCGGCGCTTGCTATCATTTGGAATCCGCTTAGGATAATGCTGCCAAACATCATTATGGTGCATCCGCCTAATACCGCATCAGGTAGAGAGCTAAAGATTGCGCTTATTGCAGGAATAAATCCCGCTAAAACAAGAATAGCTGCACCGCAGGCAATTGCTCGGCGATTAACAACTTTAGTCATAGCGATCAAACCGATGTTTTGGGCAAAACTTGTAAGGGGAGAACATCCAAAAACACCTGCGAGTGAACTTACGAAACCGTCAGCTGCGACAGCTCCGGAAAAATCACGTTCGGTGGGGTAGCGCTTGAAGCCAATGCTTGAAAGGGCTGCTGTATCGCCAAGAGTTTCAGCGGCACTTACAAGATAAAGAAGGCATACCGCAATAATGGCGCCGGGCTGAAATTCCGGAGTAAAAGGCATCACGGTAGGAAGCGAAAATACGGCAAGGTTCTGAAACACACTAAAATCTACCTTGCCCATAAAAATTGCAAGTATATAGCCAATTACGAGGCCAAACAGCACGGAAAGTTGTTTTACACTTCCCTTGGCGAGTGCTTGGAATAGCAGGCAGGCAACCAAGGAAACGAAACCTAGAATAAGGTTTTCAGGGGATCCGAAATCGGGCGCTCCGCTACCACCGCCAAATGATTCTGCGCCTACGGAAAGAAGAGAAAAACCAATAGAGGTTACTACTACTGCCGATACAATAGGGGTAATAAACTTTCTCCAATATTTAGCAAAAAGACCCAATACCCCTTCGAAAATACCGCCAACAATTACAGCTCCTACTACAGCACCATATCCGTATTGAGCCGCAATGCCACAGAGCACGGTGACAAAGGTAAAGCTCACACCCATAACAATTGGCATGCGTGCGCCTACGCGCCAAAGAGGGAAGAGCTGGATAAAAGTTCCAATGCCAGCAATAATCATTGCGTTTTGGATAAGGATGGAAGTAGTAACGTCGTCAAATCCTGCAGCCGCTGCAATAATGGCAATCGGCGCCAAGTTTGCAACGAACATAGCAAGTACATGCTGTATTCCGTAAGGGAAAGCACGCGCAATAGAAATCTTGCCATCAAAATTTGCGAGCTGTGCAGCTATGTCACGCTCGGGATAGGTAGGTGCGCTAAATTCGGCTTTTTTGTGCATCATCGGAAGGAAATCACGCCCGTTTCTGGATCCATGGAATCAATAATTGCAAGTGATTCAACGTGATATCCCTTATCGCGAAGGCGCTGTCCGCCTCCTTGGAATCCTTTTTCTATCGCGATACCAATTCCTTCGATGGTAGCACCTGCGTCTTCACATATTTCAATGAGGCCAGTCATTGCGCAACCATTAGCCATAAAATCATCTATGAGAAGTAGATGATCGCCAGGACCTACGAATTTTTTTGAAACAATGACATCGAAAACCTTGCCATGAGTAAACGATTCAACACGGGTTGCATAGAGCGTACCGTCTAAATTGATGCTCTGGGCTTTTTTGGCAAAAACAACAGGTACATCAAAGACGGATCCTGCAATTGCGGCAATACCAATGCCTGATGCTTCGATCGTAAGAATTTTATTGATGGGCTTTCCTGAAAAAAGACGTTTCCATTCTTGCGCCATTTCGTTAAAAAGTTGAACATCCATTTGATGATTAAGAAAGGCGTCAACCTTTAGTACATCTTTGCTTTTTACGTTTCCATCTTTTTGGATACGTTCTTCAAGAAGGCGCATAAAGTGCCATCCTTTCTTGCGAGGAAAGTGTTACCTTTCGAATGATAAGAAATAAGTTGTTAATTTTTAATGTGCTAAGTCTAACTCACTTCGAGCTATTTCGCGCGTAGTTCTAAGGGGTTAGTTTAGTGGAATAAAAGATCCAAAAATGATGTCACATTATGAGCTGTCTCGTTTGAGGCACACTTTTGTTTGGAGCCCTCACTGTTCGTGTAAAGTGAAAGCCTTTCTATTCTTCTGATATAGTAATCCACTATGGTTTCCTTTCGAGATTACATAATTGACACCAAGCTGATTCGGTCTTTTCGTGCGCAGTTAGCTCCGCGCTATTTGCATCTGTCGTTTTTCACGTTGTTCTGGATTTTTTTCTCGGCTTCCATTCTGGGATTGTTTCTAGAAGATATTTTTCATTTGGTGGTATATGGCGGATGGGAAAGCCGAGCAGGTTTTGTGTGGGGTCCGTTTTCTCCTATTTATGGGGTAGGGGCCGTAGTTCTTACCTTGTTTCTGAATAGGTTTTATTACACGCATGATCTTATTATTTTTCTTGTTGCTATGGTTTTGGGCTCCTGTTTGGAGTTTGGCGCAAGTTGGATGATGGAATATTTTTGGAACGCAATCGCTTGGGATTATACGGGTACGTTTGGTTCCATTGCAGGGAGAACGAATTTCTTCTTTGGAGTGATGTGGGGAACTCTGGGGCTTTTTTGGGTTCGTATGGTTCTGCCCATAATAAAACGTATTCAGTTTCGCTTTCCCCATCCGCATCATAAGGTTTACAAGACAATAACGTGGATACTTATTGTGTTCATGTTTGTAAATGCCGTGGTCACGGTGCTTGCTCTTCATCGAGAGGGTCAACGCTCGGAAGGAATTCCTGCTGCTTCACCTATCGATCATGCTTTAGATGAAGTATTCCCTGATGAATGGCTTCAGGAGCGTTTCCATAATATGACGGTTTCTCCAGATGTAGGAGTAGGCAAGTAGTATGGCGAAACATGCAGATAAACATGTAGAAAAGAAAACAAATGCAATGCGCGAGCTTGATACCTCAGGGCAACCGTATCAGGCTCACTGGTTTGAATGCCCTGAAGCGCTCTCAGGTGTAGAGGTAGCCCATCTGTTAGAAGAAGACCCTGACTGTGTGTTTAAAACTTTGGTGACCGTAGGAAAAAGCGGCGACCATTATGTTTTTATGATTCCTGTTGCGTTGGAGCTTGATTTGAAAAAAGCTGCTGCAGTTGTGGGCGAAAAGGCCATTTCAATGGTTAAATCAAAAGAGCTTCTTGGTTTGACGGGGTACGTGCATGGGGGTTGTTCGCCGCTTGGAATGAAAAAGCGGTTTGTAACTACTATTGATGAATCAGCCGCACTCTACGAATCTATTTTTTTCTCTGGTGGAAAGATTGGATGTCAAATCGAAACAAGTCTTGATGCCTTAAAAGCCGTTTTACCGGTAGGAGAGGCAGATCTAACCGCTTAGCCAATTCAAAAAAACGTATGAACAATTATTCATATATCTATTGAATCTGTCTCTTTTTGCTTTATACTAATGAACAGTTGCTCATATGTTGAAAGGTTAAGACATGAGTGAAGATGTTCAGAATAAGTCAGATTCAGAGATGACGTTTATGCCTGACGAAGAGCTGCTTTACGATTTAGCGGATTTTTTTAAAACCTTTGGCGATACTACGAGAGTAAAAATTCTCTATGCCTTAATGGAGCAAGATCTTTGTGTTGCCGATCTTGCTGAGGCGATCGGTGCTACTCAAAGCGCCGTATCCCATCAGCTAAGAACACTTAAACAATCTCGTTTAGTACGCGCAAAACGAGAAGGCAAAAACGTTGTGTATTCGCTTTCTGACGATCACGTACATTCTATTCTCGATCAAGGTATGACTCATATTTGTGAATAGAACGAGCCCTATTGATTTACCAATTTCGTTTCAAATAAGGAGAACTACCATGCGTAAAGTGTATAAGCTTGAAAACCTGGATTGCGCAAATTGTGCCGCCAAAATGGAAGATGCTATTAAGAAGATTGAAGGAGTGCAAAACGCTTCAATGCGTTTTATGACCCAGAAGTTGGTTATCGAGGCGGATGAAGCAAACATGGACGCTATTGTTGAACAAGCAGTTCAGGTCTGCAAGAAGATCGAGCCCGACATGACCATTCTCAGGTAAATTCGCAGCAAGTTACGCTAGGTTATAACGTTATTTACAAGGATTAATCATGAGTTCGCATCAAAGTAAAAAACGTATTCGCATCATTGTGGCACTTGCTATTTTTGCTTGCGTGTTTATATTTGCGGAGTTCTTCCCCGTTGCTCGGCTTGTTGGTGGGGATATCAGTGCTCTGTATTTAGAGTTTGGTTTATTTCTTATTCCGTATCTGCTTGCCGGTTATGATGTTTTATGCAAAGCTCTTCGAAACATTGGTAATGGTCAGATATTTGACGAAAACTTTTTAATGAGTATTGCCACCATTGGAGCTTTTGCTTTGGTCCTTTTCCCAGGGTCAGATCCTCATATGGCAGAGGGTGCTGCCGTAATGCTTTTCTATCAAGTAGGAGAGCTTTTTCAGGATTATGCGGTGGATAAGTCTCGTGCCTCAATTGCCGAGATGATGGATATTGCTCCCGATTTTGCTTACGTTATGAAAAATGGTGAGCTGGTAAAGGTTGACCCTTATGAACTTTCTCCCGGTGATGAATTTGTTGTTAAGCCTGGTGATCGTATAGCGTTAGATGGAGTAATTGTAGAGGGAGCTTCGCAACTTGATACATCGGCTTTAACTGGTGAATCTGTTCCGCGTCATGTTGAAACGGGGGAGGAAGTAATTTCTGGCTGTATCAACATGAGTGGTGTTCTTACTATTCGTGCCACAAAACCTTTTGAAGAATCTACCGTTTCTCGCATTCTTGAATTGGTTGAGGAAGCCAGTGAAAAGAAGGCACATACCGAAAACTTCATTACACGGTTTGCGCGTTACTATACGCCAGTTGTGACGATTGGAGCATTAGTTATCGCGATGTTGCCTCCCTTGCTGTTTGGCTTTGCTTGGGCTGATTGGGTTGAACGCGGTCTGACTTTCTTGGTAGTTTCATGTCCCTGTGCTCTGGTTATTTCTGTGCCCTTGTCTTTCTTTGGCGGAATCGGTGGCGCATCGCGTTTGGGTATTCTGGTTAAAGGGGGCAACTACTTAGAAGCTTTAGCTAAGGCTGATACGGTTGTTTTTGATAAGACAGGTACGCTCACCAAGGGAGCTTTTAAGGTGGTTGCAATCCATCCTGAAAAGCAGCTTAAAAATGAGTCAATACAAAGCGACGAACTTGATTCTGAGTATCTTCTTTCTCTTGCTGCTCATGCCGAAGCTTATTCGAATCATCCCATTGCTCTTTCCATTAAAGAAGCTTATAGCGGCGAAATTGATTCAACACGCATTGAAGAGGTTGCTGAAAAGGGAGGCCATGGAGTTCGTGCCCTCGTGGACAACCATGTGGTGCTCATTGGTAATGATAAATTGATGGCAGAAGCACGTGTTGCTTACCATGATTGCACGATGGTAGGGACAATATTACATGTGGCGCTTGATGGTGAATATGTAGGTCATATTGTTATTGCTGATGTGGTCAAACCTGAAGCCAAGCAAGCTATATCCATGCTCCATGACGCAGGCGTTACTAAGACCGTTATGCTTACTGGTGATAGGGCTGAAGTTGCGCAAGCGGTTGCACGTGATTTAGGAATCGATGAGGTACATGCACAACTTCTACCTCAAGAGAAAGTTTCAGAAGTTGAAAAACTTTTAGCGCGTGAGGGCAAAAAGGAAAAACTTGCTTTTGTGGGTGATGGTATTAATGATGCTCCAGTTCTTACCCGTGCAGATATTGGTATTGCTATGGGCGCCATGGGATCTGATGCGGCAATTGAAGCGGCAGATGTCGTTTTAATGGATGATGATCCGCGCAATATCTCTCGTGCAATTCATATTTCCCGCAAGACGATGCGAATAGTGTGGCAAAACATTATCTTTGCGCTAGGTATTAAATTTGCGGTGCTTATTCTTGCAGCAGTTGGTATAGCAACTATGTGGCTAGCGGTGTTTGCTGATGTTGGGGTTGCTGTGTTGGCGATTTTAAATGCAATGCGTTGTATGAAGGTAAAGAAGTAGTTTTTGGTGAACTTGTTTGCGTGGTAAGATACATGGGTTGTGCTTTTGAGTTAAGAAGCACAACCCATTATTCATCTGGTGAACAAAAGTACCATTTGCTTTTGTTACCACGAAAGTTGTCGCGGCATCATTGGTCGTAAGACACCTAGAAAGAGAGTTTGAATATGAGCAAAGGAACGTACTCAATCACGACCCCAATTTACTATGTTAATGCTGCCCCTCATTTGGGTACTGCCTATACCACCATCGCAGCAGATGCGGTTGCCCGTTATCAGCGCATGAATGGTTATGACGTTGCTTTCGTTACAGGTATGGATGAACATGGTCAAAAAGTTGCAGATACCGCAGCTTCTAAGGGTATGACTCCTCAGGATTGGTGCGATTCTATGGAGCCAGCTTTTCGTGATGTTTGGGATTTGCTCAATATTACCTATACCGATTTCGTTCGCACTACTGAGCCAAGGCATGCTCATACGGTTCAGGATTTTTGGCAGAAACTCTACGATAAGGGTTATTGCTATAAGGGCTCTTATGAGGGATGGTACTGCGTTCACGAAGAGACTTATTACAATGAAAGCGACCTGTTAACTAATGACGACGGTGAATTTGTTTGCCCAGATTGCAAGCGTCCAGTACAGAAGGCAAGCGGTGAAGAAAATTGGTTCTTTAAGCTTTCGGATTTCCAGGAACCTTTGCTGAAGTTTTACGAGGAAAACCCTGATTTTATTCGTCCAGAAACGCGTCGCAATGAGGTCGTTTCTTTTGTAAAGAGCGGATTGAAGGACCTCTCCATTTCTCGTTCTACGTTTGACTGGGGTGTTCCACTGCCTTTCGACGAGGGGCATGTTGCCTATGTTTGGGCAGATGCCTTGCTCGCGTATCTGACAGGCATTGGATATGGTGATGACAAGCGCGAAGGTGAATTCGAAGCCCGTTGGCCTATGCAATATCACTTTGTAGGTAAGGATATTACACGTTTCCATTGCGTAATTTGGCCTGCGATGCTTATGGCTGCTGGTATGCCTATTACTCACACGGTATTTGGCCATGGTTTCTTATTGGTCAAGGGCGAGAAAATGTCTAAGTCTAAGGGTAATGGCGTTAAACCAGAGGATTTGGTAAAAGTATTTGGCGTTGATGCCTACCGTTACTATTTCTTGTCTGACGTTCAATTTGGTCATGATGGATCAATCTCACTTGAGCGTATGGTTCAGGTATACAATGCGGATCTTGCTAATACGTGGGGCAATTTGTGCAGTCGTGTCTTCAACATGACAAAGAAATATTTCTCAGGTTCAGTTCCTGCTGCTCCTGCAGGTGCAGAAAATAATCCTCTTCGAGAAATTGCCGATACGCTTTACAAAGAATACGATGCCTGCATGACCGATGTTGATTTTACTGGTGCAGCAGCAGCTGTTCAGAAGCTTGCAAGTCGTGTGAATTTGTATGTGGAAGATTCTGCGCCTTGGAATTTAGCTAAAAGTGAAGAAACAGCAGATGAACTTGCTGCGGTAATTTACAATGCGCTTGAAGCTATTCGTATCATCGCTCTTTATATGGCACCTTTTATGCCCAACACTTCGGCCGAAGTATATAAGCGTCTTGGCTTGGGTGATATTTCTGAAATGGAAGATATCGAATCTGCTAGTGTATGGGGTCAGCTTAAAGCGGGTTCTTCAGTAACGGTAGGCGATCCTCTGTATCCCCGTTTGGATGTAGATTCAATCGATTTGTCGCTTGATTAAAGCTGCTTGTTTGATTTCTTGTAGGCGCCTTAACATTTCGCAGGGGTCTTTTGCCTCTGCGAAATAGCGCTACCTTTGAAATGAGTCTGAACCATCGAATTCGTATGAAGGGGATCGCGAAGTAATGCCAAGCGACAAAGAGAATCATGAAGTTGCATCAAGCGACGAAGAGAATCGCGAGGTAGCATCAAGCGACGAAGATAATCGCGAAGTCATGCCAAGTGATGCTCCTTGTCAGGGGAATTTTTCTCCTGTGTTTTTGCAACGACGAAAAAAGGGAAAATTTAGAGCAGTTGACGTGCCTACTTTATGGAACGCTGACTCGTATACGTTTCCTGCGCCAGTTGCCGATACCCATGCCCATCTCCAGATGTTGCAAAATCCCGCAGCACGGTTAGCGCGGTGTGCCTTGTATGGGGTTAAATTTGTGTGCGCTATGACCGATCCTGTCGAAGATCCAGACCGTACCTATTCGCAGTTAGCTACTTGGCAGGAACAAGCTAAATCTTTGCTTTGTTCTGCGGGGCTCAGTGCTTTTATTGATCGGATTCCTCATGTTCGTATTGCTATCGGGTGTCATCCCCACAATGCAAAACATTTTGAAGAAACGGTAGAGGAGTCTTTGATTACCTATTTGCATGATCCGCGTACCTGCGCTTTAGGGGAAGTTGGTCTTGATTATCATTACGATCTTTCTCCCCGTGAGGTGCAACGTGAGGTGTTCCGAAAACAAATTCGTCTTGCGAAAGAGGCAGGAGTTCCGCTTATTTTGCATATGCGAGAAGCTCACGATGATGGGTTTGCCATCCTGCAGGAAGAAGGCTTTCCAGAAGCGGGAGTTTTATTGCATTGCTTTAATTTAGATGCTGAAGCAATGAAGCCGTGGGCTGAAGCGGGTTGTTATATTGCCTATGGTGGCCCTCTTACTTTTAAGAAAGCAGATGAGGTAAGACAGAGTGCGCAACTTGTTGCCTGTGATCATCTTCTTACTGAAACCGATAGTCCTTATATGACTCCAGAGCCTATGCGAGGTATGGAATGCGGCCCAGAGCATACTATTTTTACGGCGGCTCAAATGTTGGAAATTCGTGGAGCTGAAGATAGTCTTTCGCAGAAGGCATTGCTGAATCAGCTCTACCAAAACGCGCTAGAGCTTTTAGACCGTAAGCCTACTGCGTGGCAATTATCTCAATAGATTTACGGTTACAAAGGATAGCAGCAATGGCAAAATGGCTCATACTCAATGGTTCGCCACGAATTAATGGACAAAGTGCCAAAGTAATTCGTATGCTAACTTTGCTCATAGAAAACAAACTGCCTGATATCGAACTTGAAGTGTTTGAGGTGGCTCGCCATCCCGTTGAAGGATGCAATGGTTGTGAGTTCTGCAACACTACAGATGAATGCATCATTGAAGACGAAATGGCGGAATTACTTTATTTACTGGAAGAGGCGGATCGCGTTGTTTTGGTAACTCCTACCTATTTTGCGGGAGTCCCTTCGCAACTTAAAGCAGTGCTTGACCGTTTTCAGCAAGTATATTGGCGATATACCAGGCAACGAGAAGCGGGTGAATTGCCGTCTAAACGCCCCCTTTCTCTTTATATTTTAGGAGATGGGGGAGATCCTCATGGTTATGAGGGAGTTCTTGCTACCGTACGTTCATCCTTTGCCATAGTTGGTTTTAAAGTTGAATCAGTAGTAAAACTTATTGGTATTACCCGTCTTAAGTCTGAACATCTTCAATTCGAAGAAGTATTTTCATGTAAGGGATAAGGGGGAGTGATGTCTAAGCTTTCGTTTTTAGCTTCCGTGTCTCAAACGCGCTCTGTTTTAGAACAGCATGGTCTTATGACTAAAAAAGCACTTGGACAACACTTTCTCATCAATGATGGGATCGTTCAACGCATTTGCGATTTAGCTGAACTTACTCAAGAAGATAAGGTTATTGAAGTGGGTCCTGGCATAGGGACGCTATCGGTAGCTCTCTTGCAACGTGCAGGGAAGTTAATCGCTATCGAACGCGACACTGATCTACCTCAGGTATTGGCGCAAACCTGCAATCCATGGCAAGATTCATTTACCCTTATTAGTGGCGATGCCCTAGAAGTTGCGCCTGAAGATTTATCTTTTGCTCCCAATAAGCTTGTTTCAAATTTACCGTATGCCGTTGCTGCAACTATCGTTTTGGATTATTTTGAGCGTTTTCAATCTATAGAGAGTCAAACCATCATGGTTCAAGCGGAAGTTGCAGACAGGATGTGTGCAAAACCAGGAACGAAAAACTATGGTGCTTACACGGTAAAACTTGGCTTGTGGGCAGCGTTTGCGGGGCGTTTTTCGGTGTCGGAGGGTAATTTCTTTCCGCCTCCACGGGTTAAAAGTGCAGTGATTCGTCTCGATAGAAAACACGATGTGATACCAGATGATTTACGCAGGGCTACTATGGTTATGGCGGATGCTGCGTTTGCAACGCGCCGTAAAACCATAGCGAATTCAATGAAGACTTACTTTAGTAATCCTCAAAGTGTAACGGGTAGCTTCGATCAGAATTCATCTGTGGCTATCTTGCCGGAGGATATTGTTCCTCATATTGGTGATTTGCTGCTACAGGCAGGTATTCCTGCAAATGCGCGTGGGGAATCATTGGAGCAAGATCAATTTATTGCGTTGGGCAAGGCTTATTTGCAGCTACGAGAAACCTTGTAGTCATGGTGCTCTATTTAATGTCTCCCATTCAAGGTTGATCTACTTAATGATGTCCCATTCAGGGATGTTCTATTGAATGAGACATCATTTGATGAAGCAATGAGTTTTTGAGTAAAGCAACAATAGTGTTAATAGTGTTGCTTGCATAGTATATGAAAAAGCCTCTTGCAAAGGGCGGTTAACCCATAGCAAGAGGCCAACGTGACAAAAAAGAATTCAAGAGGTGCTTTATTCTTTGCCGTCCCAACAGTAGGTGCATACTTTAGTTGGATCAATGTCAATGGCTTCAAGCATACCGGGAAGTGACTGGAATTCCAGTGAGTCAAAGCCCATCTTTTCACAGATAGACTTCAGCAAGCATTTACCACGTTCGGTATGAGCATCAGCGTATTCTTCTAAATACTTATCGCCCTCTTCACCTTCAAGTTCACGTACAACACGACGGGCAATTAAATCCATATCTGACTTGCCTCGAGAGAAGGTGAGGTATTTGCAGCTAAACATAATAGGAGGACAGGCAGAGCGCATGTGTACCTCTTTTGCACCTGCTTCATATAAGAATTCAACTGTTTCGCGAAGCTGAGTGCCGCGAACAATGGAGTCATCAACAAAGAGAAGCTTCTTATCCTTTATCAATTCAGGTATATGTATTTGCTTCATCTTTGCAACATGGTTGCGTACTTCCTGGTTGCTAGGCATAAAAGAGCGTGCCCAGGTGGGAGTATATTTAATGAAGGGGCGTGCGAATTGTTTTCCACTTTGAGTTGCATAGCCAATTGCATGAGGAGTACCTGAATCAGGAATGCCGCCTACATAATCCACGTCAGGCAACACTCCACGCGCAGCTTCGTCACGAGCCATAATGGCACCATTGTTGTAGCGCATTACTTCGACGTTTACGCCTTCGTAGTTGGAGTTAGGATAACCGTAATATACCCACAAGAAGGCGCAGATTTTCATTTCTTCGCCCGCTTGGGCAAGTGTTTCGTAACTATCGGCATCGATGCGAACAATTTCACCAGGGCCCAGTTCGTATTCATCGTCATAACCCAGTTTGTGATAAGCGAACGATTCGAACGAAATGCAATGACCATCAGCATCTTTTCCGATGAGAACAGGAAGGCGACCCACCTTGTCTCGTGCAGCAATGATTGATCCGTCATCTTTCATGATCAAAAGCGTAAGTGATCCATCAATAACTTCTTGAGCAAATTGAATGCCTGATACAAAGTCATCCTTCTGATTAATTAGTGCTGCAACAAGTTCGGTTGAATTTACCGCTCCCGAGCTCATTGACATGAATTGGCGCCCGCCAACGGACAAAAATCGATCCACCAAATCATCAGCGTTGTTGATAGCGCAAACGGTTGTAATAGCGAAAGTGCCTAAATGCGAGCGTACCAGCAAGGGCTGTGGATCGGTGTCGCTGATGCATCCTATGCCGCTCGTGCCATGGAAACTATCAAGATCATCTTCAAATTTTGTACGGAATGGCGTGTTTTCGATTGAATGAATTTCGCGTTGAAATCCATCTTCGATATCATGAATAATCATGCCTGCACGACGTGTGCCAAGGTGGGAATGATAGTCAACGCCAAAATATACATCTATGACAACATCACGCTTGGATGCCGCACCAAAGAATCCGCCCATTGAGTGCCTTCCTTATCGGTACTTTGTAATTATTGAGATATCGTTAGATCTCAAGTGCCAATGTTAAGTTATTACAAACAAGTAACAAAGACTAGAAGTTAAGTATAAAGCTCTCGATTATTTCTTATTTTCTTGTTTGTTTAGCGGGTAAGAAATGCGGATAAAAGAATAATGAGCACTTTTTGAGCATATGCTCCTGACGTAGACGTACAATTCCTATCGGAAAACAAACCGTTAACTTATTAATACTTTTCTTGTTTTAGCAAAATGCTATTATTGCGGTGTCATTTAGAAAAGGAGCACGCATGTTAGAACTAAAGAACATTGTTTTCGACGTGCCAGTCGAAGAAGGTTCTTCAAAAACTAAGCGCATCATTGATGATATTTCACTGACTGTAGATGAAAATAAGTTTGTAGTAATCACTGGTCCAAATGGTGGCGGAAAGTCAACATTAGCCAAGATTATTATGGGAATCGAACAACCAACTTCAGGTCAGATTCTTTTTGATGGAACCGATATAACTCATATGTCTATCACTGATCGAGCTAAGCTTGGTATTGGTTATGGTTTCCAGCAGCCTTCCCGATTCAAGGGAATGAAAGTTAAAAAGTTGTTGGAAATTGCTGCAGGAAAACGCCTTCCCATGCTTGCCTGTAATGAGTATTTG
>ERZ838483.170-NODE-170-length-84326-cov-8.322163_pt1 | contig 84326 bp, 117 predicted proteins | sample MGYA00519939_ERZ838483 | MGnify/ENA primary metagenome ERZ838483 (study PRJEB31850, sample SAMEA3708836) | human gut metagenome | biome: human gut; feature: human-associated habitat; material: faeces | place: China | collected 2014 ...
GTACCGCCGCCATCATCACCCCGATCGGTCGCTTCAAGTCCGAGAAGTTCGATGTCACCGTCGCCGACGGCGGCTCCGGCAAGCTCACCTGCGAACTGCGCGACGAGCTGCTCGGCATCCAGCTCGGCGAAGTCGAGGACCCGCACAACTGGATGTGGAAGGTGTGCTGAAACGCCCGCTGATTAGGCATTGAGCCCCCTTGCGAACACCAATGTTTGCAAGGGGTCTCGTTGTATCTTGGGTAAGATTTCCGGTGTCTAGGAATGTCGTTCTCCAACATTCTCCAACAAACTTGCGGATTGAGTTGGAAAACGGGTATCGGCGTGGCGGATCGACGGTGATTCGCTCGAAAAAAATCAAAAAATCAAAAATCAGGTTTTTATTATATTTAAAATAAGAGATTTAGTTACTTTATATATATACACAGCTGAGTGTGTAGTATATATCCCCACTGAACTGTGAATCAGGTTACACAGTGACGTGTGTATGTGATACACTTCTGAGTGTGTAAAAGGGAAACCCCCGCCAGCGATCAAACAAAACGGGGGTTTCTGGAACAGGCGTTCCATGTCCCAGCCTACAGCGAGACATGGAGGAAAGGCATGAAGTTCGTGGGATACAAGAACATGGACAGAGTGTATGAGAAAGTCTCCCAGGGTGCTTTATCCAAACTCAACTCGGGTAAGCGCGTCACGGACTCCTTCGCGCTCTCACTGCTCACCTACATGGCATTACGTGCGTGCGGGCCAAACGACCAAGCAGTACACAAAGGGGAGAAACCCTACTGGTGCTATTGGGGCGGTTGGAATGACGCTATGGACGATCTGGGAATGACGTTGCCCGATTATGAACCGACAAGCGACCCGGAACTAATCAGCGAAGAACAATACCGGCGTAACGCGGAGGGACTGCCGAAGCGACGCAGGACGGCATGGAACCGTATCGGCAGCGCCGCCAAATTCATGCAACAACGGGGCATACTCAAACTGTTGAAGCCGGCGAACGTGTTCCAGCAGAAGAACGCGATATGGCTGCTCTGTCTAGGCACGCCCACGGAGAATCTTCTGGCCGAAAAACAAGCAAGGGAATATTTCCATTTAGGAGAGGAGCAGTAATGGGATACCAGAACAAGCGTCACGCGGCCAAACTCTTCCAGACGGAATCGTTTTTCATCGACTCGGCAAACAGTCTCGAACGAGACGTTTTCGACTGCCTATGCGATATGACGCCAGACCCTCAAAACAGGCCACCATACAGGGACGTTCCCGATACGGCCAACGGCCCCGGTTCATGCCATGACATCGTGCCTGTTCCTCCCCGCTGCTATCTCGGTTACGCGACATGGGTGACGGAGAAAAATGGGATTGCCCGAAAGCGAAGCGGAGCATGTACGCAAGGCGTTGAAAACACTGGTTGAAGCCGGTTGGCTGTATGCGTTCAAACCGAGTGTATGGCGTATGCCTACGATGTGGCAGCTCGTATTCAATGACCGGTACGAGCCGGATATTAAAGAAGCATTGAAGGTGTGGGAGACCGGCGACAAGTGGGACTGGCATGTCTGCAATTGTGATTGGTTCAATCAGAATATGTTTCACCTGCATTATTTCGACCGGGGTCGAAAGGTGTATGGGAGTGCGCGCGAGGCCGCTCATGCCGTCACCTATCGGGGATGGGTCAAATATCTCAAGTGAGGTTGAAGCCTATGCAAGGGAATGCTTGGGGACATGAGGAACGGTAAAATATTATCGCCTTTTGAATGGCAATAGCAATATGGCCCGGCTTCCTATCCTCCCATGAACGGGATGGCACGCGCACCAGCGGGTGACTGTTCGGAAACCGGGCCATAAATGACATTTACAGTATACGTGACAGCCCGTACCTCCATGCCGGTATATCGCAATACGCGAAAACCGCCCCTCCGTCCAGCATTACTGCTGGGGGAGGGGCGGTGGTGTTTATTCGCGGCGGCTACTTGCCGGCCATGCGTACGGGGTTGTATGCGACTCCGAATCCTGCGGCGATGATGCCTGCGGCGGTGCTGATGAAACCGCCGATGTCGTGTGAGCCGAAGCTCATGAACCCGAGTCCGACGACCGAGGCGACGAGCGTGACCACGTAGATGATGGTGCGCAACGTGTCATTGAATACGGGAGTGTACGGTGTGGCCGTGTGGTCGGGAATGTCGGGCGTGTTCGTGCCTGTTTCCGTGATTTCCTCGAGTTGGGTGTCCGGCGTGTTGTTGGTCATGTTTGCTCCGATCAATAAGGGATGATGATGGGGTGATGCCGTCACCCGGTCAAGCGGGTGGCGGCATCTGTTGAGTCTCAGCGGCAGGTCACCACGTCGCCCACATAGTAGACGTTGATGTTGCCGGAGGGTACGGTGCAGCGGCTGACGCTGTAACCGTGCGCGGTGGCGAAATCCCACACGGTGTCGCCCCATTGGAGGACCTTGGAGACCCCGCCGGACGATGCGGGGGCGGTGCCGCCGCCGTAGGTGACGACATCGCCCACGTAGTAGCGGTTGATGTCACCGCTCGGCGTATGCCATGCGGACAACGGCCAAGCGTTGTGGGCTACGGCGAGTCCCCAGATGGTTTCTCCCCACTGCATGACGTGGCTGATGCCACCCGTGTTGGTGTTGGCCGGGGGAGTGTTCGGCTGTGCGGGCGCGGCCGGTGTGGCCGGGGCTGTGGAACCGCCGGTGGGGTTGGCGTACAAATCCCACTGCCATGCCTCGCCACGGAACAGGTTGAGGTCGATGGGACTCCACGTGTTGACGACACCGGTGCCGCTGTACTGTCGCATGGCCTCGCCGTACGCGCCCAGCATCCACGGATTGGCCTGATAGCCGGTCGGGGCCATGTTCGCGTACTGCGCGATCCACAAACCGTAGTTGGCGCGGATGTCGCCGGGGATGGTGCCGGCCACGGGGCCGGTGTAGAGCAGCGGCTTGACGCCGCCCGAGAGCCGTTCGCACTCCGCCATGAAGCGGCGCACCCAGTCCCAGTTACCCCACGCCGGATTATCGTCCATCTCCCAGTCAAGGGCGACGATGCCGTGACGCCAATAGTTGCTGGTGTTGCGGTAGAAGAATTGGGCTTCGGCTTCCGGGTTGCCGCCCATCGCGTAGTGATACAAACCGAATTTCTTGCCGGATGCTTGTGCCTGGGCGATCATGCGGTTGGCGTCCGTGTTGACGCCGGACACGAGACAGTTGTTATACACCTGCCCGGTGCCCCATGTGGTGCCGACCACAATAAAATCGGCCTGCATGTTGTACACGTCCGCGCCGCACTGCCAGTTGCTCATGTCCACGCCCTGCATGTCCGCGTGCGCGGTCGCCGGAAGCAGCATCATACAGACGGCGGCGACTAGGGCCGTGATCTTGGCGAGCAGACGCTTCCACCACGGCTTGTCCTTGTTTTTAACCAATTTTTCCCCTTTCTCTGAGGTGAATATTGTTTTGTGGCCCACGGTCGTGGGTCAGGATTATCGGGGCCCACTCGGGGCCGTCAATGGAAAAGCCCCACACGGTATGGTGTGGGGCTAGAATCAGTCGATTTTGTAAAGGCGGGGAGTGAGCGTCTTATCGACCTCGCCCGTGGTGTTGACGAATATATTGAGGCGCAGCGTCCCGGCCTTCAAGGGGCGCGGCCCATAGCCCTTAGGTTCGAACGCGATTGTCTGTCCGCTGCCGTCATCGGGGGTGAGAGTGGACTGGATGCCAATCAACCATGAGCTGCTGTCATACGGCCAGTCGGAGGCGTCCAGCGTGTACGTGCCCGCGTCCACATGGACGGAACATGTCAGGCTATCCCACGAGTCAACCTTTTGTGTGGTGGAGCCTTTGAACCGGTACGTGCCCGGCGATGGTTCCGTGACCATAACACCCGGGTCGGTGCCTAATGTTTTAGGCAGTCCGGTGACACGCGGATACAGGTTCGCTAATTCATAACCCCCCCCCTTAAGGCTTGTGTTGTCGGGTTTCATCCAATCGTGTGCGGTGTCGCCGGATTCGAGCTGGATTCGGAGGTCGCCGTCCTTCGCGGTGGGCGTGGCCTCGGTGGAGATGACGTTGAGGAACAGGCTGACGGTGCCGGCAGGGATTGCCATGACACTGTTACCCAAGTTCATTTGGTCTCCCAGTTGCTGCCCCTTGGCGTCGAGGCACTTGATGTTGAAGCTCAAACCGGCGATACTAGTGCCGCTGAGTTTCACGGTGCCCTGTACCGGGCATGGGAACGTCCACGACAGGCCACGCCATTGACCGGTGGCGGCACCGGTGACGTGCAGCGAACCGTCAGTGTTGACGGTGGCGGTCAACCCGTTGCCCTCGGCGGGACCGTAGGACAGCAGGTTACGCGACAATACGGTAATCGGCACGGTTTTCGTAATCTTGCCGGCGGTCAGTTTCAGACTCGTGGACCCCGGTTTGATACCGGTTATTGATAGTGCGCCCATATTGGGGCCTCCTTTTATGGTGAAGGCCCCAATATCGGGGCCTTAGTTGAGTTTCCTGAGAATTGGGGTGATGGTTGCGTCCACGGTCTTGCCGGGCGAGACACTGACGAGCATCTGGTAGTCGCCCGCCGGGAGCGTCGCCTTGACCGTGCCATGCGAGAACAGGTCGATCCTGCCGTCCGTGGATTTGAGCTCGCAGAACGGGCCGACACCGTCGACGAGCGTGTGTTCGAGCGTGTACTCGCCGGCCGGCAGGTCCTGGGTGACGAGGATGGTCGCCCAGTCGGTCGCTGTGCCCTTCGCGTGTACCATGCCGTCGCCGGCCGCGGTGAACGTGATTCCGTTGCGCGTGACGGGCAGGGTGGGCAGCACCCATTTGTTTCCCCATACACTGACCGGGATGGTCTTTACGATGCTGCCTGCGGTGATGGTGATGGAGGTGTCGCCCTCCTTGAGGGCGCGGACACTAGCCCCCCCCCCTAAACGCTGTTGTTGTTGGCATGATATTGCCCCTTACTGTTGTCTGACTGATGCGAGACTCACATCCTTGATGGATGCCGTATACTCCTGCGATGCCGCATCGGGCAGGATCGTCACCTTGAGGTTCTTGCTCTCGCCGACGCGCAGGGTGATGTTGTCGATGGGTTTGCCGGAATCGTCCGTGACCTTGATGGACTCGGGCGCGTAGGCCGCGCTGATGGACGCGGCGGCGGAAGTGAAACCGTTGACGGTGGCCGTGACGAGAATCGTGCCGCCATGCCTCCACGTGAGCGTGTTGCCCGAAACCGTGGCGGTGGAAGTGTCCCTGCTCGCGAACGTCACGTCATTGGTGGTGAGCAGGTCGCCAACATGACCGTCCGCGTAGGTGGCCTTCGCTCCCAGTTTCAGGGTGCCGGACACGGCCAGCGACTTGGGCAGCGGCTTGCCCTTGTCATCCGTGATCTCGATGGAGACCACCGTGTCCTTGTCCAGCGGCCATACGAGTTTGCCGTTGAATAGGGCGTTGTACGTGTGGCCGTTCAATAATGGTTTGCCGACACGTTTGCCGGCGTAAAAGGCTGGCATGATCAGGCCCCCTTCACAGTGGCCTTGGCTGCGGGCTCCTCCGACACGGTTCCGGCTGGCGTCTCCCCGGCGGAGTCCTTGCCGGTTCCCCCCGTGGTGCCTTCGGTGGTGCCGGTGGAGGGCAGTACGGTGGTCGCAGCCTCCGCCTTGTCCTTGACCGCCCGCACCGTCGAATCGATGGTGGCGATAGCCGATTCGCCCTTCGCCGCAACCGCGTTGGCGGTGTCGGCCACGGTCTGCGAATCATTGGCGACGCTAGCCGCCAACGTGTTGGCGTTCGACGCGAGGATATTAAGGTCGGACTGGGTGGCGGTCGCGGAATCAGCCGAGGACTGTGCGCTCAGCATGGCGCTCCTAGCCAACGCGGCGTTCGTCTGCGCTTCGGCCGTGATGGACTCCAACGTGCTCATGGCCATAGCGGCCTTCATGGTCGTGGCGGTCTCGTCGAAGAGCACCACCGCATCCGGGTATCGGGCGGAAAGCGTCTCCGCCTCCGACTGGGTGGAAGCGTGGCGAACCTTCAGCAATTGGGAGCCCTGCATGTCCTTCGGGACGAACGTGCCGGCGTCCACTTCCACGAGGTCCGCGTATTCGACCTTGGTCTTGGAGTCCGGCACCTCGACGTAGCGCGTGTACGCCTGCGGCGTGTCCGCCAACTCGATGACCTGCCAAACAAACGCGCTAGTCGTGGGCAGCAGGTCAACCGTCAGCTCGCCGCTTTCGGACAGATTCGCGTCGAACGAGGCCGCGATAATAAGATTCTTCGCCGCGTCGAAGTGACGACGCGCCGGGCGGAACCGCAGCGTACCGGTGACAGGGTCCAAGCCTCCGGTCTTCGGCTTCCTGATGCTGATATGGATTTGGGTCATTACTGTTCCTCCTTATTGGATTCGATTGTTTCGGGGGCTACGTCCGGGCGAAGCTCGTCCGGCAATGATGGTTTCGGATGACGTTTCAGAAACTCCGGTTCGGCGACCGCGCAGAATGATTGCAGCCAATGGGACAGGCTGCGCACATAGGCCACGGCCTTGAAATACTTGCGTTGCACGTCCTCCAAATGCCGGATCTGCTCCTCCTGATAAGTGACCTGCTCGCGCAGCGGGCTGATGATGCTTTCCGTGAGGATTTTCACGGCCTTGTCGGCGGCGTCGGCGGTGATGCTGTCGATATCGGCCTCGTTCTTCCGCCGGCTCGACCATGCGCCTACCAGTCCGCCAAGCCCACCACCACCGATGAGAGCGAGAATCAACGCCGACCAGAATTCCATGGAGCCGAATAACTGTTGGAATGGGGGCATCCCGTTCCCCTCTCTTTTTGGGAAAACCCACACGTTTCACCCGTTTGGACAGGCCAGACGGCGTGTGGGTTTTCGGAGGTTGAAAATGCTGTTACGAGAGTTTTGGACCAACCGGTTTTGGCCGTACTGCACGCGGAATCTACGTGAGAGCACGTGGGTCGGCTACGAGAGCGCTTGGCGTCTGCATGTCATGCCGGTTTTCGGTGGCATGGACATGAGCGCAATAAGCGTGGAGCTCGTGGACAAGTGGCTCGCATGTTTCGACAGCGCGGGCGCGGCACGCAAGGCATGGGCCGTACTACGCGCGATACTCAGGCGGGCTATCCGCTGGAACCTGTTGGACGTGGACATCACCAGACGCGACATCCAACTGCCGGCCAAACCTCATTACGAGCCGCGAATATTGACCATCCGCCAGCAGCGCACGCTGTTGCGGGGCTTTTACGGTCATCTGCTTGAGGCGTGGCTTATCTGCGCCGTCTCATGCGGGCTCCGCACCGAAGAAGGCTACGGGCTCGAATGGTCGGATATCGATTTGCGCTCAGGCGTCCTGCACGTGGAGCGTGGCCTGCAATGGGTGGGCGGGCATGAGGTCGTCGTACCACCGAAAACCGAATTGAGCCGCCGCACATTGCCGTTGCCCCGCTTCGCCGTCAAACGATTGCGCGAGCTCAGGCCACGCGAGGGAGGCCGACTCATCGGCACCCTCACCCCGCCACAAGCCGCACGCCAATACGCAAGCTGGTGCAAACGGCATGATCTGCCGCATGTGCCCGCACGCAACCTGCGCCACTCATGGGCGACGAACACTCTGGCGGCGGGAGCGGATATCGCCATCGTGTCGAAAATGCTCGGCCACAGCGATATAAAAACCACCGCGAAGTACTACCTCAAACCGGATATCACGGCTTTGCGAGACGCGCAACGCCTCTGGGAACGAGCCCTAATAGCCTGAACGGGATTCCCTAACCCCTGTCACGGGCCGGGTCAGGATGCCGTATTCCGACAGGTATATCACTCTGGTTCGTGTCGGCCGTATTGTCACCGCCTGCGCGTATATCACGCTGACAAGCAATTTCACTCAGACCGGCAACACATCCGTCAGCGAGACAATCCCGAAGGGTTTCAGACCGTCCGGCGATTCCCGCGCGGTCATGCGCGGCACCGACAACGGCGGCGCGACCAGTTTCTACCTTTACGGCACGCCGGAGGGGAAAATGGTGTTGAACGGCACCGGATATACCGGCCGATTCGTCGGTATATCCGGCTGTTGGATTACCGCGTAGCTTTCCCTAACCCGAATGCCGTATATTCTGTGCGGAGGCCATACCGTCACCACGAATGGTGACGGCACATTCTACATCAACGTCCAATCCCCAAACGGGAAGAAAGCCGATTACGCGGCCTACACGATTGGGCCGTTCGGCACTGGTTTCGGCCAGGCCGGCGAGTACACCGCACAACGTTGGGATACCAGCGACGTAAACCAGATACGCTTCCGCCTGTGGAACACCAAAGACAACCGCTGGTGCGGGAGGGTCGCGATATTCGGAAGCTGGATCGCAATCTGGAACAGGCAATAGTTTTCCCTAACCCAGACCGAAGTGCTGACGCTGATTAACTCCACTTACGGTACCGTCAAAGGCTACCGTCGCGGCTCGCTCGTCACGTTGCGCATCGACTGGAAGTCGTCGGCGTCCGGCTCGTGGAACACCGGCAATTTCGGAACCCTGCCCGAAGGATGGCGTCCCCCGATGGACTTGAACTTCTCCTACGGCGGACGCGACGGGGCCAACCAGAAGACCATCAACGTAAACGCGAACGGAACCATGACCTACGCCAATCAGGGTGGCACGCAGGGCACGGACGCGTTCGGCATGACCGTCTCATACGCGCTATGACCCGTGGGGTCACTGCAAGACAGTGCAACCGCCTGAGCCAGTGTCCCGAAGCTATGCGGCGGGCATCGGGTCGGCGGTCCTCCATACGCCGGTGCATCCCGCGTATGCGTTGTTCGGGTTGCCGAGCATGACCACACGGCCCGTATGCTCGCCGTAGAGGATGAACGTGGTGTTGCCGCCGAACACGGCGATGGGAACGTTCGACGTTTCCGCTGGACGATACCCCACGGGTATGGTCTCCCGCGCCTGTGTGTAGTTGTTCTCGCCGCTCTGGTTGAATTTCACGTTGCCGCCAGCGAAGCAGATATCACCCACGCGCGTCAGCGAAATACTGTTGTTGCTGTAGGGGACCCTCCATGTCGTGGAACGCTGGGTTAGGGAATCCCACACGTCGCTCATCGGCTTCAACACGTTGAACAATGCGACTGGTGTGCCGATGGTGATGCCGTCCAGCGGGATGCGGTACAAGGGCATGTCGTAGGTGGTGCCCCCGTCCAACGGGCTGGTGGTGTTCACGGCGGGGTCGGTGGGCGTGCCCGTGGTGGGCGTGCCCCTGACCACGACCAGTTTCGCGCTCTCGATGTTCTGCGAGCCCTTCGCATAGCGGCATACGATCAGGTCGTTGCGTTTCTGACCCTGCGAACCGTTGGTGACGATCAGATCCTCGGGCGTGCCTTGGCTGACGTGACGGCCCTGCATGACCAGCTCGCCCGTGCCGATGGTCACCTTGTTCGCCGAAACGACCGTGATCTTGAGCTTGTCATGCACGTTGAGCACATAATCATCCAAGCCGAGAATGCCGGCGTTCAATCCCGCCGCCTGCTCCGCTGTCGCGTGCGCCTTGCCCGCATGACCGGTGACGAGTTCAGCCATTCCGCTTGCCTCCGTTCTGCATCCAACTGTCGAAGCTGTTATCAAAGTCTTTGAGCTTGTTCACATAGTCCGCGTAATCCTGATCGCAAAACAGGTAGTCGTGGACCGTGCCGGAGGAGTCCAACCGGTTGACGTTGTACCACGTCTTGATATCCGGATCGTCCAAGTCCTTGTACCATTTGTGTTTCCCGCACCGGTCGCATTGCATGACCGTCGCATTGTCGATACGCGCCATAATCGGCTCCTTACTGTTTACTCGGCCTCATAATCGACGGACATCACGCCGCCCGAGACCTTGACGATTTTCTTGCTGATAGTCGCGTTGACGGTGATGCCCGTGAGATTATCCCTTGCGGTCACGGTGTCGCCCACGTCAAACACGATGCCCGAATCCTCATGCACGGTGACCTTCACCTCACCCTCGGACTGCAAGTCCTGAAGTTTCTTCTTCGTGTTCTTCGCCAACTCGTCCGCCTCGGCCGACGAATAGTCGTACACTTGGGCAATCTCGTCCAAACCCTTGAACGTCTGGGTTTGGGTGACGTTGCCTTTCGAGTCCGCATACCAGTGGCTGACGATGCGGTTCCTCAACTCGCCCTTGCCCAAGCCGATCATGTGGTTCGGCTTGCGCCACGTGCGCGATGCGTCGAAGTCCAACAGGTCGGAGTCGATGTCGTTCCCGTAGTCGCCTGCCGTCTCCAGCCATGTTTCGACATGGCCTGACCGGTAGGCGACTTTGAGTTTCAAACCGTTCGCTTTCGCCATCGCGCAGACGCCCGTGTATGCGTCCACATACCGTTCGAACTGGTAGGACTTGATGGACACGTCGCCGGACGGGGGAACGACCGCTTTGAACAACGGGGTGAGCGAGACACGGGACAACAACGCACCAAGTATGGTGGAGGCGTTGCCTGACACGGTGAGGTAATCCTGCCCCGAATCCGGGGCGAGAATCTTGTTTTCCAACATGCCATGCCACGTGCGCCCCGAATACGTGAGCGTGAAATCACCACGCTCCAACTGGTCGCGCAACGCATCAACTATCCCGCCGCACTCGGACTCCTCCAAATAGACGAACGCGCCCTGCGGGATGAGCTTGTCCACCGTCAACTCGAAATCGTTCTCGTCCTTGCCCCACGCGCAATCCAACGAATAATCCTCGACCATCATCGAATCCACATGGTTCGCATCGGTCACCACAAGCCCTACACCCATTGCGGTTCGCTCGCCTCCTCGATGATCGTCAGATCGATGCCGAAACCATTCCATTGAGCAGCGAGCTCGCCGGACGGTATCGGCTGGAAGATGTAGCTTCCCCCGTTCTCACCGCCCGTGCGCACACCCTTGGAGAACACGTTCGACGTGTCGCCGTTCTCAGTGGTCAGGATGATGCTTTTCTCACCCTCCACACTGGAAATGGTCACATAGCCGCCCGAGGGAATGTCCATGTCCAACTCGTACCGGTTGCCCCCCAACGTCAACTGGGGTTTCGACACCGGCCCGAACCAGACCATCTCAAACGGCATCGGCGCGGGCATCGGATTCACCACGGTCGTGTTCCTCGCGGTCGGCATATAGTCGTGCGGGTAATCGTGCGGGTAATCCAAATTTAAGCCGGGCTGCAACACATCCGACCAGAAATGCTGCACGTCCAACCGTCTCCGCCACACGCCGTCCAACAGCACGATGGTCAAATCAATGCTGGCGTCCGACGCACGATGATGCGACTGGGGGCTGGTTTTCACGATGACCGCATGCTGCGTCCATGCCGCGCCGGACTCGGCCAGCCCGGTTATCACACCGGGCTGGTTCATCTGAATATCCGCGTCCGTAGCACGCATGAACGCATCCAAATCGGACGGGTTTATGACGCTCATGCTGACACTTACCTCACGAGCCTTGCGTGTAGGCATACCCAATCCACGGTAGGTCAGCGAGTAATCCCATTCGCGGGATCGCAGTCCGAGGGCCGCACCCCACGACAGTTTGGATTCCAAGTCGAACACCTGTCCGGTCACGCCTGACGTGTAGGTCAGTTCGCTCATAGGGCTCCTCTCACATCACGGTTGAACGCCCTCTGCGAAGGCCACGGACTGCTGTTCTCCGAGATCACGGACGGCAGTCCGGCCGCAAGAGCCCCTACCTGTCGGTTCAGTTCGTCCACACGGTTGTTCAACTCGCGCACGCCGGCGTTCAAGTTGCCGTTCGCTTCGACGTTGACAACAGGGTTGACCTCGATGTTCCACGAGCCGTTCGCCGTGGATACGCGGCCACCGGTCGCATACGCCTGAGACTTCCTGCGAGCGTTCAACGCGAACGCGGACGGTTGCATGGCTTTCTCCACACTGCCGACCGCGTTCAACGTGTTCAGGAAACTCCTGCCATACAAGGCGTCAATCTTCTTGACGGCTGTGGCGCGAAGCACCATCTCACCATTGGACAGCATCGCCGGAATCGAATCGGAAGTGGAAGTACCGGGACCATAGATACGACCACCGGTAGCGGCGGAGACCTTGCCATCACTGCTGTGACGAGTGACAATATCCACATAATTGGTGGCAAGAACAGTGCCGGACTGCCGACGCCAATACTGGAACGTTGTTTTCACCGGATCATCGTCGCCCTGCACACGACCCCATGCTGTGGCGAGAGTCATGTTGTTGTACCATGCGGTGTCACAGAACGCCTTGCGTGCACCCTCGTTCTCACCTTGAACGCGACCCCAAGGCCGTGAAATGGTCACACCGTCATACGCTGCCGTGTCCTTGAACGCTTGACGAGCCTGCTCATTCTCTCCAAGAACACGACCCCACGGGCGGGCGATGGTCAACCCGTCATAGAACCTGACCTCTTGGAACTTCTCGTTGGCGTCCGTATTGTCGCCATCCACATACGCTTTCGCGCGTGCGATAGGCTGGCCGTCAAGAGACTGATAAGTAGCGAGCTTCACCTGAGCGTCATCATCGTTGGCGTCGATGTTGAAGCTGACGCCCTTGGCGGCGGGAACCTTATTCTTCTCCACGTCCTTTATCTTGCCGGAAGCGTGGTCGATACAGTCGAGAATCCACTGTATCTGCTCGTCGGTCAGGTTCAGATAGCCGAGCTCGTCCCTGACCTTCTGCATGCGCTCCTCAGCGTTGCCCTCACCTGAGAACAGCCACTTGTAGGCTTTCTTGGACATGCCGAGAGCAAGAAGATTCTCCTTGACCTCGCCTGTCTCCCAGCGAGCATTGCCCTTCGCGTTCAACAGCAATGTGAGGTCCCTCTCGGACAAGTCGCCTTTCATCAGCTGCTCAACAAGACTGAGAACACCGTCCAACGTGGTGACCACTCCAGCTTCACGTAGCCGGATAACGATCTCTTTCTCACCATCGGTCAGACCGGATATGCCCTGCACGAGCTTATCCACCGCATCTTGGGCGATTTCCGAATGAGCGGTGATCGTGGTACCCACATCAGAGGGAATCAGACCAAGCGAATCAGCGTACCTTTCAGCAGCTTCCTCACTCATGCCAGCGGCCTGAGCCTGCTGCACGATGGCCTCACGCGCCTCATAAATGGAGTTTGCGGCCTTCTGCGTGTACTCCTCCACCTGACCGTTCTTCTCACCATAGGAGAGAAGCTGATGGGCGGACAGCAACGCGGTAGCGGCCACATCCTTCATCGCCTTGTCGGTGCGCACATAGGCGGCGTTGTTGGCGTCAGCCAGTTCGCCGTTTTCCTTGAACGCCTGACCGTTCGCCTTGACCGTCGTGGCGAGCGAGCTGAGCTTGTCGGACAGCGCGGAGGAGGAATCGGAGATCTGTTCGAGGGAACGCAGATATTTCATCTGCTCCTTGACGGATTTCTCCAAGCCTTCCTTGTGCTGCTTCTTCAACGCCTGCAACAGCGTGTCGGCGGCGATGGCGGCATCGGTCTGCTTCTCGACCATCATGCCGTACTGGTCGCTGGCCTTGTATGTCTCCTTGCTTTGCGCCTCCAACTGTTTGACGAGCTTCTTGTAGCCGGCCTCGTTGCCGCTGACCGCATCGGTCAGCGTACTGGTATTGATGCCCAGACGTTTGGCCGCGTCGGCTGCGGACGTGTAGCCGCCGCTGACCTTGACGAGCCATTCAGTGACCGCGCCGCCACCGTCCTTGCCGAACAGGAGCGACGGGTCATCCCACTGTTTCGTGGTCTCCGACTTGAAATCGTTGAACGCGTCCGCCGCCTCCTTGGCGTTGGACTTGATGCCCTTCATGCCGTCGATGACCTTGTCCATCGCCTGCTTGGATGCTTCCGCCTTCGTCGTGTAGTCGGATATCGCATTGCCGATGACGGCGATGCCCGCGCTGATTCCCAGACCGGCAACCGTCGTCCAGCCGCCGAACGCATCCCACAGGTTCTTCACGCCGGTCTTCAACGAACCGAACCTGCCGGACTGCTGTTCGGCCTGCTCCCCGGCCGAACGGATGGAGGCGATGGCCTGACCGTTCGCACCGACCAAGCCGCCCATGTCCTTGGAAGTCTCCTTGGCAGCGTTCCCCGGAAGGAGCAGCTTCTTCGAGTTAGCTTCCGCCGCCATGCCGAGGGAATTGACCTCGCTGATGGCACCGGACAGAATACCCGCATAATTGCCGGAACGCAACTGGTTCATCGCCTTAATCAGGGTGCCCATTTTCACGGACGCCTGTTCGGCGCTCAAACCCAGTTCGCTGAGCATCTTCTGGTATCGCATCGTGGACTGGATGTTCTGCAACATGCCGGTCTTCAACGACTCGAACGCCGTCTTGCCCGCACGACCGAACGTGGCCCACAATGTGATGATGCTTTTCACCGGCCCCGGCAACGAGTCGAACGCTTGGGCCACGCCGGTGGCACCCTTGGCGATGGTGCTGATAAGCGGGCTCACGGTACGCAAAGCGGACGCGAACGTGCCGCCGAACGTGCGCGACAACTGGCCCACCATGCTCGCCAAATCGGAGAACATGGGGCCCGCGTCACCCACCGCGTCAAACACCTGGCTGAACCCGTCGCGGACACCGGAACTGAAATCGCGGATTCCACCACCGGACTGCTGCAACACGCGACTCAACCCAGTGATGCCCTCGCCTACGATCTGGCCCGCGTCACCGAACACCGCGCGAGTGGTGTCCTTCAACGAGTACGCGGCGTCGCCAATATCCTTGAAAGCGTTGCGCATCTTGTCCTGCGCGTCCTGCGCACCAGCGCTCCAAGCCTCCAAAGTCTCTTGGAACTTGATGGTGTGAACGGCCTTGTTGGCTTTCTCCAAAGCCTCGGAAAAACCTTGGATACCGTTCTCGGTCTTCGCCAGAGTACCCAACGTGCCCTCAAACACGCCTATCAGGTCGAACACGGACGATTTCAGATAGCCGCCCTGTTCGATGGCCTTTTCCATCGCCTTAGAGACTTGACCGGTACGTTCGGCGGTATCCACCCAGTTCGCCCACTTCTCGGCCACGTCGGAAATGTAGGAGGCCATGCGGGGCAGATACTGGCTGGACTGGTCGCCCAAGCCGAGGAACGCGCGGGCCAGTGACTGCAAGCCCGGGTTCAGTTCGGACACCGCGAGACGAGTGTTCTCGAAGATACGCGGTAGTTGGTCGGCTTCGTTCGACTGGCGCACCACGTCGATAAGCCCGTTGAGCACCTTGCCTTCCTCGACGGCGATACCGTTCAAACCCTTGGACAGTGAGGGGGCCACGTCGTTGGCGAGACGGTACAGGTTATCCCCGTACTCGTTCCAAGCGTTGTCGCCCAACTCCTTGTTCAGGTTCGCCAGCGAGGTCTTGGTAACATCGAACTTTTCCTTCAAATCACCGAACACCCGGTAGCCCACGTAGCCTGCGGACGCCAGACCAGCCAACGCGGCGGGAGCGGCCAACGCGGCCTTGCTCATGGACACGAGGCTGACGCCGACACCGCCCGCAGTGCGTCCCAGGTTCAGGAGTCCGGCACCCAACGCGGTGACGCCGGCACCGAGAATCGACCACTTGGGAACCACCTTGTCGAGCTTGTCGAACAGGTTCACAAGACTGTCGAACTGGTTCTGCACGCCCTTCAAACCGGTCGCACCACTGGTCATGCCGGAGAAAATCTTGCCAAGGTCAGTGCCCTTGAAATTAGCGAAGATGTCGATGGTGCGGGGGCGGGTGAAGTAGGCGAGATGGACTCGGGCCAACGCGGTCTCCAAGTCCAAATCCATCTTCAGCTCGTCGTTCTTGTCCTCGAATTTCTTCAGCTTCTCCTCGGCGCGATGCATTTGCAGGTCGAGGTCGGCTTCAAGCTCCCAACGACGTTCGGGATTGGCTTTGATCTTGGCGGCGGTCTCACGCATCGACGCGATGATTCGTTCCTGATCGACCTGCCAGTCCACGGGAATGTCGAGGCGCGTATGACGCAGCTTCTCCAACCGGGCTTCGAGCTTGTCGGCGTTGTCCTCCCACACCTTGACGCGGACGTTGACCTCATGCTCCCGGTCGAGTTTGGCGCGCAGCTTCTCCGCGTCATACATCAGTTCCGCGTATTTTTTGTCCCATTGGGTCTTATCCAATGTGGCTTTGGCGGTGATCGGCTTGCGGGATGCGAAGTCGCGCAGCTTCTTCAGCTGGTCGAAGGTATTGTTGAGCTCCTTGCCGAGGCTCTTGTCGATGCCCATGGGCTTGAACTTCTGGAACGCGGCGGAAAGCGCCTTGACCTGAGTCTCCTGCTCGTCGAACAGGCTGGTCAGCTCGCGGGCGGTCTTGCGCTGCTTGTCCATCGTGCGGCGCGAATCGTTCTGTACCGCGTTGAGGCGTTTGACGCTGGTTCTCGTGTCTTCGAACACCTCGGCCAACGCCTTCTGGCCGGCCGTGAGCTTCGACAGCTGCTGGAGCTGCCTGCGGTTCAGCTTCTCGGACTTCTCCTCAAGGTCGAGAATCTTGTTCAGGCCGGAGAACAGCCGGTCGTTCTCACGGTTGAAGTCATTGAGCCGCGCCTTGCGCATGAGCTCGGCGTCCGAATACTTGGAGATGGCGTCGGTCGCCTTCTCCCACTTCTTGGTGTTGGAGTCGATAAGACGCTGCTGTGCCGCTACCTTGTTGTCGAAATCGGCGGAGAAGAGCTTGTCCTGCGCCTTCTTGTTCTCCGCTATCTCCTTGCCTACCGCCTTCAGGTCGGCTTTCAGGCCCTTGAGCTGTTCGCGCAGCTCGGGGATGCGACTGTTCTTGTACCAGTTCGCGGTGTCGATGTTCCCGGCCTCGCGCAGCTCCTTCATCTTCTTGATGGACCAGTCAAGGGTCTTACTGACATCGGCTTGGCTGCGGGTCAACTGCTCCTGACGTTTGCGCCCGTTCTCGATGGCCTCCGCGTACATGTCGTAGGCGGCGTGCTCGTCCTTGATGAGCATGGTCTGCCTGCGGGATGCGGCCGTGGCCTCCTTGTCGTAGAGGGCGCGTGCCGAACGCATGCGGGAGAGACTGTCCTGAAGACTGTCGGCCACGGATTTCTGCGACTTCTTGACGAACGCCTCCGTCTGGCCGGCGGTCCGCTTGATCTGGTTGGAAAGCCGGTGAATCTTCTCATTGAACGACGTATCGTCCAAGTCGAACCTGCTGGTGACCGGCTTCTTCTCCCACTGCTTCCGCTGGGCCTGCATGGCCTTGTCGATGGCACGCAAGCCGGACGGGTCGCCGTCGATCTTCACCACGTTGGTGAGGGTCTTGCCGTCAAGGTCGCGCATCTGCTCCTTGGCGCGTGCGACGCCCTTCGTGTTCACATCAACGGTGACCTCGGGGTGGCGAGAATGCAGTTCCGCGTTGAGAATCTTCCAGAAATTATCGGTGTCCGGGCGAATATCGACGCCGACCGCGCCAACGGAATACAAGGCCATGAGAAAACCTCCGGGAGGATAAACGAAAACCCCTCGTGGAATGCGAGGGGTTTTCTGCTAGAAACTGTTGCCGCCGAACACGGCACCCAACATGCCCGTGATCTGGGCGAACGACTTGCCCGCCGTGGAGAACGATTTCGGCCCGACCGAATCGGGCTTGACCACGGTGCCGGGCGGATAGACGGGCTGCGGCTTCGACTTCTTGTCGCCCATCATGCGGGCGATCATCACGCGAATCATCTCAAGCTGGTTCGTCATGCTGAGCATCAGCATCTGCGACTGCCCGTAGGTGAGGTAGGAAAGACGCGGCATGCTTTTCGCGTCTTCCCGGGGGAGCGGATGGTGTTCGGCCATCCACGCGCGGTACAGGCTCCCGTCAACGCCCTCCAAACCGTCCAGCAGGTCGCACAGCCATGACGGCTCCATGCGGCCCATACTGGCGGGGAGGTTGATGTTGTAGAAGCGTTGGAAGTCGGCCGAGACCGCTACTCTGCATTCTCCAAGCGCGTCTTGGAGGCGCTTGATTTTCCCAGTGCCACCGAATAGAACGTGGTCAGGGACACCAGCAGCACGTACAGGTTCTCCAAGGTGCGGCCACGGGTGAACTCGTCCCACTGCTTCTCGTCGGCCGCGATTTCGCGGTAGAACATGTCCGCGTACTGCACGATCTCGGCCATGAGGATGACGGCTTCGGACTCGTCGTACTTCGGCTTCTTCTTCGGCTTGTCGGCCTCATCGTCGCCGAATAAGCCCATGTCGCCCAGTTTCCCGTTGCGTTCGGAGATGCGCTGCCATGTCACCGAGAACTCGGCGGACTGGGCCACGTTCAGCTCCTGCGGCTTCGCCATGTCGGGCAGTCCCGCGAACAGCGGCTGCTCCTTGAGCTCGTCCCATGTCTCCGGCATCTTCGCGTTGTCGGTCGTGTTCTTAGTGTTCTCTGCCATCATCGGCTCCTATCCGTGGAAAAGAATGATTCTGAAAAGCCCTATCCGTGGAAAGAGGGGGTTCCTTGCCGCGCGGATAGGAGACGCGGCAAGGAAGAGACGGGTCAGACCGTGAAGTCGGACGGCGCGAAGTAGGCGACGGACGTGAACTTGCCGTTCTTGTCATGCGGAAGCGCGCTGGATGTCTTGATGTTCGCCTGAGCGGAGAACTCCACGAACGAATCCGTGGAAAGAGCAGGCAGACTGGAGAACGCGATGTCCGAGTTCGGCAGCAGCAGGCCGGCACGGCCGGTCGTGTTCGTGTCGGACCACAGGATGAACAGGGACTTGTTGATGGGGGTCTTCTCCAAGGAGAAGGCCACGCCGGCGCCGGTCATATCGACCGCGTTGTAGAAGGTCTTGAACGTGCCCTTGTCGCCCTGCACCGAATTGAACGTCACAGTGCCGGTGGTCTGGGCGTACTGGGTGCGGAACGCCGCCTTGAGCCAAGTGCTCAACGTGGTGGCGTCGCCGCCGTCCAACGCGAACTCGGGCAGGTTGTCGTTCGACATGTGGCCGAGGTTCGTCCACATGCCGTCGCCCACGCCCACGGTCGCCGCCTCGACGGTGAACTGCTTGAGCAGTGCGGAGGTAATGATGGTCTCGGCCTTCGCCATGAAGATCGTTCCTCGGACGGCGGTCAACACGCCGTCGTCGTGGATGCCGATTTCGTCAGCCATATCGTTTTCCTTTCAAATATGGAAAACCCCGCAGCCGTGTAGGCGTGCGGGGTCTGATTGTGTGATTGATGGTTTTTCAGATAAGGTCAGCCGCGTGGGGACGCGGCCTGTATGCGTTTCGTGGAAGTCCACGCGACGATGCTTTTGGAACTGGTCATGTCGCCGGAAGACCGGGACTCGAAACCGGGATTGTCCACTATCCGCCCGATTTTCCCGTACATGGTTCCCGGCTGGTACGGCCATGCGGATATGCAACGGTGCAGCCATCCGCAGATGCGGGCCACCCGTTCCGGGTCACGGCCCAACACCGTCAAAGACAGCGTGTACTGCCATATCCAAGCCTTCAGATTCCAGTCGGGCTGCTCAGGAGCACCGCAATGGTAGAGAATCACGTCATGGGACAACAGGAGCGAATCCGTGGCGGGCGTGACCTCCGGTTGGATGACCGGCCTGAAATCACGGTCCTTCCATTCGACGGCGTCCAGGTAGGCGCGTGTCATGGCGACCGCATCCAACTGTTCCCTTACGGAAAGGTCGAATATCGTGGGGTCAGACATATTTCGCCTCCGACATGATGAACAATCCCGGCATCCAAGCCAGCGGGCTTTTGATGCCGTACTTGTGTTCCAGCCACCGGTTGAAGTAGCCGAACTCCAAGTGAGAGGCGATCTCGGAACCGTCACGGCCCTTGACGCTCATGATGACGGCGGTGTGCGTGCCGTGAGCGTGAGTGCTGATGTCGATGCGGTTGGCGACGGACGAATGCTTCGCCTTCATGTCGGCCAGCGCCTTGGCTTTCGCTTCGACCTTCTCCGCCACGGGACGGGTCGCTTCGGCTCCGAACAGTATCGCCATGTCACGGTTCAGCACATTCGCGGGCTTCAAGTTCACGTACCCCATGTGCGGCTCCCCTCGGGCGGGACAGGCGGTTTCAACCCGTTGTCCTCGGTCGCATGGCCGATGCACCTCGCGGTGATGTTCCAATGGTGGGCGGCATCCGAGGCGTGACGCATCTCCATAGGCGGGCCGTCAACCTCGTAACAGGCGTTATCGAGCCAGAACTGCGTGTTGATGTCCCCATGCCATTCCGGCGCGAGAACGATCGCCAACGCATCCTCACGCAGGCCACCGGTCGTTTGCGGCGTGGTGTCCTGCGCCCAGTTCTTGGAAAACGTGCTGTTCTTATTGATTCGAGGCTCGAACGAGCAGTAACAGTAGGCGGCGTCCCCATCCGGCACCGTTCCGGAACCGTAGACGGTTTCGACCGGTTTCATCGGCTGCACCACGATCATGTCGCGGTGCAGAAGATCATCCGTGATGCGGGGTTCTGTCTCCACGTCATCGAACAGGTGGGTCTCCTCGGACTGCTCCCCGTCATACAGGTGGCTCATGGTCAGCCCCCGAAGCCGGGGTCGAAGCCGAGGCTGATGTGCCCGCCGCCCTGCGAACTGGTGTAGCCGGTGAGTATGGCCTTTTCGTCCTTTGCGACGAACAATCGGGGACTGGGATTGTAGCCCGGAGTCACCGGCTGGTCATCGCGCCGCGTGTACGAGTAGTTGCCGTTCGATTCGGCCTTGTACTTGTATTGGCGGGCGAGACGGAGAACCATATCGCATACCACGCCGGCGAAGTCCGATTCGCTCAGACGCCGCCTGCGCAGCCGCGCGTACACGTTCGGGCATTCGGCCATGCACAGCAATGCGGCCTTACGGCACTGCTGCTTCACCCACGAATCGGGGAAACCGGTGTCCTTGTCGAACAGTTCCGGCTCCCCGGTCGCGTTGAGCCGCATGTACTTCAACCAGTCGATGTTGTCGATAAGCGTCGTGGACATGCTGGCTCCTTAAGCTCAGCCGTTGAGGACGGTAGCCTTGAACGTGCTGTTGGACTGGACGAGAACCGGCAGCATCGTGCCGTTCACGTAAGCCTCGTAGCCCGGCGTGGCGGACGGGATGTCGAGAATGGCTCCAATCGGGCCGGCGTCGTACTGGCGGCTGATGCCGTACACGGTGGACTGCTTGGCTTCGGCGGTCGGGCCGAGAGCCGTGTAGCCGAGGCCGGTGTCGTTCAGGCCGGGCAGCAGCAGAACGGTGTTCTCCGGGAAGAAGGAGGCCACGCCGCCCGGCAGAATGATCTTCTGCTGGCGGGCGAACTCCTCATACGTCTCATCAACGAGCAGAACGTCGCTGATATTCGCATAGGAGGAAAGAACGCCACGCACCTGGGCTTCGCCGATGAAGGCGGGCAGCATGTCCGACTGGGCCTGACCCGCGTAGAAGTACTTCATCACGGCGGCGTTCTCCATGAGCGTGTTCATGACCTTGCGGGTCGTGACCATGACGCGCGGGCGGGTGCCCTCGGCCTTGTACACGAGGTCGCTCCATTTGCGCAGGTCCTTGATCGGGTCGCTTGCAGCGTTGGACCACAGGTTGTTGGCCTTGAGTTCGACGGCGAGCGAGGCGTCTCGCGCGTAATCCCAGTTGGCGGTCAGGTTCGACTCGCCGATGCCGAGCTTGGCGTCCACGGCGACGGCGACGTTGGCCTTCTCCGTACGGTAGGCCATTTCGGTGCCGAGGCGGGCAAGTGCCTCACGCAGCTCGTCGGAAGCCTCGGTGGCGGTGGCGGCGACACGTCCGGCTGCGATGTCGTGCTCGCTGATGCGGTGGCGCTTGCGCAGCGGCAGCATCTCCGTATAGGATTTCTTGCCGCCACCGGTGGTCTTGTCATACGGGGCTTCGCTATCCCATGTCGAATACTTCATTTCCTCGACCTCGAAGCGCGGCTGGTTCGGAACCCAGCTCACGTTCAGACCGGTCGGGTTCATCATATCCGGCAGAATCTTGCCGAACGGCAGAATCTCGCGCGTGGACTGATATGCGCCGAGCACGATGGCCGACGCCTCGGCGGGCGTGATGATGTCCTTGTTGATAAGGGCCATGATGTTCCTTTCGGATATAAAAAACCCGCCACATGGGGCGGGTTTCAGAAACGAATGATTAAGGTCACTTAGCGGCCATGACGCCGGCAGTGCGCAGATTGGCGAACAGGGTGTTGACCGCAGTGACGATGGCGGCGGCGTCGGCACTGGTTGCGAGGTTGGCGACGTTCGCGGCCTGCTTGACGCCACCCAGTGCGCTTGCAGTGGCGTTGGGCAGTTTGTAGGCCGGAGCGGTGCCGGCAGCGGACGGGGACAGCACCGTCACATCGCCGCCAGCGTCCTTGTCGTAGTCGAGAATAAGGCCCTCGAAAACGGTGCTTTCCGCCAGTGTGACCGGCAGGTTGTTGCGGTCGATGACGGCCATGTAGCGCACGCCAGCGGTCGGATACTGGTCCTCGAAGCCGGAGCGCGTGAACACCACGTGCAGCTGGCTTTCAAGGAAACCGGCGACCTTGAGCTGGCGGCCATCGGTGGCGGTCGGGTCATACGGGCCGAACAGGCCGGTGCTGGTGACCTTGGCGACCGGAATGCCGGACTTCAGCCAGGCGTTGAAATCATCCGGGTCGATGGAGGCGAAGTACTTCTGTTCCTTCTCCTTGTCGCCGGTGAACAGGCTCAGGTCAAGCTGCGCCTCACGAATGCCATCGGTGATGCGGTTGATAAGCCAGGACTGGTCGTCCTGCGGCACCGTATAGCCGGTGGTGTGAACCATTTCCACGGGTTTAGCCATTGGGGTTCTCCTTACTTTTTGTCGTTGTTGATGGACGCGAACTTGCGCCCGTAATCGTATGCGGCAGTCAATCCGCCACTGGCCGTCGAACCTTGAGGATGAGGCGCCGTATGGCTGTATCCCTCCAATACGGAGGCGGGCAGGGGCTGCTGCTGTTCTTCTTTCTTCCCCTCGTCGGCAACCGTTTCGGTCTGCGCGGGAAGAATGAACTGGGATGCGTTCTTCGCCCACTCCTCGATGGCCTCGGCGTCCGCGTCCTTGGGTGCAAGGGCGGCGAACACCTCATCGGTGAGCTGCGGGTATGCGGCCTGCGCCTTGAGCTTGGCGATCTGGGTCTGAGCCTGCGCGTACTGGTGCTCCACGTCGGCCAGCTTGCTTTCCGCATCGGTGGCGCGCTTCAGGTTCGCGTGGCTCTTCTTCTCGTTCTCGCGGCTCATGGCCTGCCACATGGACACCTTGTCGGCAAGGTCGTTGCTGTCGGCCTTAGGCGTGGTGTCGTTCTGTTCGCCCGTTCCGGGCTCACCGTCCACGGTCGTTTCGACGATGGGGGTGTTTTCGTTGTCAGCCATCAGGAATGGTTCCTTTCAACTTGGTTGCTGTTACGCGGCAAGGCGAAGCCTCGCCCTGAGTTGTTGCGCGAACGCAAGGTTTGACGCCAGCGCCTGTTTCAGGTGCGGCGAAGGTTCGAAATGGTAGGTGTGCTCCTCGTAGCGGAAGTGTTCGGCCTTTCCGGTCGATTCGACCTTCCGGTAGTATGCGGTGAACACGTTGGCTCTCTCCAACATTCGTTGAATCTGCTCCCGTGTCATATCCGCGTCGGGCTGATGCCAGTCCACGTCCTTGCGGGGCTTGACATCCTTGGCGCTCAATACGGGGCCTATCTCGCTGTTGGTGAGGGTAAGCACGCGGGTCTGCCGGAGTTTCGCGGATGCGGTGCCGCCCGCCTCCTTGTAGATGCGTTTCAGGTCATCGTCGTTGAGTCTCAGACCGGGGTCGTTGTCTCCGACGATGGGGAGCACGGTGCAATGGCAGTTGCCGTGCAAAGGCATGAGCGCGGCTATCGAATACACCCTGTCGGCTGCGACCACGCACAAGCCGCACGTGCCCGTCTTGGACAGTTCCGGGTGGATGATGCGCCGGTATCTCGTGACGCCGGACTTACGGTATCGTTCCAACGTGGCATGGGTTCCGGCGATCATGGAATCAGTGTCGATGATGTCGATAAGACGCTCGTTCGCCTCTTCCAGCCACCTGTCAACGGAACGCTGCGCGTCGGCCTCAAGGTTCTCCCACGCGGACGGGCGCAAGTGAGGCTCCTTACTGGAAGCGTCCCTGTAGGATTCCACGGGGCGGAGCATCATCTTCCACGGGTCCGTGTTGTCCCTGGCCACCTCGAACTCCGGGAGCTGACCCTGCGCGGTGGCGCCGACAAGTCCGAGCGCGATGTCGGCATAGGCTATGCCAAGTCGGCGCATACGCTCCACGAACGCCATATACCGTGAGGTCAGGTTAGCCGACGCGCCCTGCGTGATGGCATCGTTCCACCAGTCGGCGGGGGACAGGCTCTGCCACATCTTCCATGCGGCGGTCACGTATTCCTCGACCAGTCGGGCGCGTTCGCGCTCGTACCGGCTCATGCGCTGGTTGAGAATCTGGGTGATGTCGGCCATCAGAACGTCTCCACGCCGTCGAGACTGGTGACGCTATCGGAAACGCCGTCGCCGTTCTCGTCGCCGTTCAAACCGTTAACGGCGGACTGGGTGGTTTCATCCCATCCGGTCGCCGGCTGCACGGCGCCCTGCAGTACGGGCTGACCGGCCGATTGGTCGGAGAATGTCAACTGGTCGGACATGCGATTCATGTCATCCTCGGCTATATCCTGAGCTGTGAAACCGAAGTCATGGGTGAGAACCGTGCGGCGGGCCATCAGACCGGACTGGTATTTCAGCTGGCCGGATTGGGCGAGTTCCAGACTGCTCGTGGACACCATGGGCTTCCACATCAGCTCGAAATCGTCCTCGGCGGCGCTGCCCTCGCCGTTCAACGTCAACGCCATGCGAATCATGCGTCCGATGGCCTCGGACGCGAGGGCGTTCAGGTTCTCGACCTTGAACCGCAGCGTCTCGCGCTTCAACTCGGCACCGTTGGCGGAACCCTGCACGTCAGGGCTGAGAATATCCAACGGGATGCCGGCAGTGGCCGCAAGATGCTTGATGTCGGCGTTGATGACGTTCTGCAAGCCATTCAGATCGGTGGTCTGAGACTCCCATATATCCACGCCGTCCGGCAGGTTCCATAGTGCTGCGGGACCCATGGCGAACCTTTCAGAAAGGTCGATTGGGTCGCCCTCATCCTTCAAGCCCTGAATGACCTCGATATCCTCAGGGCCGTATTCAAGGTTGATGTCGCCTTTGATGGCGCGTTGGCGGAACGCCTGCATCATGGTTATGCACAGGCGGTCGAAAATCTGACGGTCGATACGGCGCAGAGTATCAAGAAAAGGCTCGAACATGCCCATGCCGTCCGGCGTTGGCAGTTTGACCACCGGAAGGCTTTCGCAGGCTAGAGCGTAATCGTAGGTCTCATCGCCCTGTGCCCACTCCCAAGTGTTGCCCGGCTCCCATGCCTTGCCTTCTATGGCGAGCTGTGCCACGGCCTCGTCATCGTCGGGGTCAGTCACCGTGCGTTCGCTCTCGCGCGTGGCGAGCTTGGAATACACACGTTTGATATTGCCGGCTTCGTCGCGTTCCATGCTGAACAAGCGAATGTTCTCGACCCCATCACGGGCGTCATAGCTGTAATGGATGGCCGAATCTTCATCATCCGACATGTAGCAGCACCAAGGGCTCCACGCCTGCACCAGCTTCTTCCCGCGCCCCTTGTTCACAAAGCCGTAGGAGGCGCCGTAATCCGCAGTGTCGGGGAACAGGTGGCAGCGCAGCAGCGTGTCCATCATGCAATCCCGGTACATGGCGTCGGCGGCGGTGTCCTTCACCTTATCGTCGGATATCTTGCGGAAACCGTTCGGACGCTGACGGTCGGTCACGCTTTCGCTGATACGGCGAGCCAGATTCAACGTGCCTATCTCGCGCATGGTGCGGTACACGGGAGCCGCGTTCGGGCTTGTGCTGCCGGGCACGCTCGTGGAGTCCACAAGCTCCTTGCCGTCCTTGTACTGTTTCAGAACGGCGAGCATGGGAAGCCTGCGCCCCCAAGCCGTAGCAAGCTGGGTGAGGTTCCAGGCATCCGTATCCTCGACGGTCGCGTTCCTGATGGCAAGCTGCACGTCGGGCATGGGCTAACCTCCTAATAGATGCGAATGGGCGCGCGACGCCTCTTCTCCTCGGCTATCTCCAGATAGCGGGCGCGTGCGCGGTATGCGAGAATGCCCGCGACGCAGGCATCGATCTTGTTCGGGCTGGCCGGTGATTCCTTGAGAATCTTGTAGCCATACGATTTGTCCACCCGGCGCGGATGCCGGAAATGGTTGACGAGCCTCGGGTCGGCAAGCAACGCGATGCTGTTCAACGCTGGCTTTCTGCCTTCCGGCTCCTCATACGGGTAGCGGAAACCTGTGGCCGCGTTCTCCGTGGCCTGATACATCTCGTTCTTCCAGTTGTTCGTATAGAACTTGACGAGATCGCCGTTCTTGCGGGGGCCGACCTTCAGTTTCTTCCCGTAGTCCTTCTCCCAAGCGCCTATCATCGACTCGAAGAAGGCCGCGTCGGCAAAGAAGCCGACCACGTTGTACTTGTCGAGCATGTCTCTGGCGGCTTGGTCGAAAGCGTCACGGTCAACCCTCCACGTGGCCTTCTCCGGCCCGTCCGGGCATTGCTCCAGCTTGATAAGGAACAGCATGCCATCGGACACCCTGCAACCAACGAGGGCTGTGGAGTCCTTCGACACGGAACCGTCGAAGCCGAGCGTTATCGGCTCCTTCTTGGTGACGAATTTCTGCCAAGCGGTTTCGAGCTTGCGGGAACCCAGATAACCGGCCATCTCGTCCTTGTACAGGACATGGGATTGAATGTCGGACTCCCTGAGCCAAGCGTTCTGCACGCTGGAAAGATTGTTCAGGAAGTAGCGAATCGAATCTGCGGGATCGGTGTCCGGCTGATAGATCTGGTCAAGCTGACCATCCAACGTCAACCACCCGTCCTTGGACGGGCCAAGCTCGCCATCGGTCAGCGAATAACGGCCATCGGCGCTCAGACCGGTCTTGTTCTCAATCGGCACGTCGGTACCGTCCTTGAGAATGATATGGTCCTTCCCATCAGGGCTTTTCAAGGATTGACCGTAGGCAATCTCAAGAGCCTTGGTCATCTTCTTCTCGTCCGAGAAGTCCTCCACGTCCAACGTCGCGTACACATGGTCGAAGTAGATGCCGGCACGATGCTTGATTCGTCCTGCGGCCACATCCCACGCATACTTGTACGACGCTTCAGCGATACTGCCCTCACCGGGACGGTACATCGTGGAGGTCTCCATCATGAACGTGCCAGCGGTACCGGCACGCTTGCCGAGGTTACGGGCCACGGTCTTGTACACGTTCCACAGCTTCGGCTGCACCATAAGATGCGTCTCGTCGGCAAGACCACAGGTGGTCAGCTTTCCATCCTGACTGGAAGCGCCAGAAGTGATGGGCATGATGATTCCGCCCTCGGGAAGCATGATACGGGTCGTGCCCACATCCATGCCCATGCCCTTCCAATCGGACAAGGGGCCGGAATCGCAGTTGTAGTAGATGGACTCGAACACGTTGCCGGCCTGCTGTTCGGAATTGGCCAAGCACACGACCTCGGGTTGGGTGACAGGCTTGCCCACAGGCTCACCCTCGCGATACTCGTATGTCTCACCCATGAACGTGTAGGTCTCGCCCTCACGCGCCCAATGGTCGAAACGACAAGGACCGAAACCCTCGAACATGCCAACACCAGCGGCCTTGCCCGACTTGTCGCGACCCTTGGCTCGGGAAAGGAACAGACGATTGAACTTGCGTTTGCCATTCCTCTTCAACGCATAGGCGCCGACCATGAACTGGTACTCGTCCAAATCGAAATGCATAGGCAATCCGATGCCGTCGCCACGACCGATAAGCGTGAACGTCTCAATCCACCACACCGCCAGATGACCGAGGGAATGATCGTACTCCCACTGCGTCAGCTGGGGAATAATGTCATGCGCCACCGTTCACCACCCTCAACTGACGGCGGCGACGGTCAACATCCTCCTTCACCGCCTCGCCACGGGTTTCCGGGCGACCGGTTCCGGTACTCATATCATCAGCCTCAATGGCCTCGATCTTCGCCTTGATGCGGGCGGCGGGCGTGATAAGAAACGAGTCCTCACGCTGACGAATCTCAGCGGCCATCACCGCAGAAGGCTTCGACATACGCCAGTAATCATCCTTCAGCTTCGCCAAATCCATCAGCGAAAACCAGTCGGCCTCCATGCCCATGCGCGGAGCCATAGGCCCCGTCTGCATCGACTTGTACCAGCGTTTCGTCAAGTCAAGCCACTCACGCCCATCAGGACGAGTCGCGGGCAAGTCCAGACCCATCACGGTATCAGGACTCTTCAAAACCATATTCCTACCGGCCTTGCTACGACCGGAATGACCATTGCCAGCCATGCTTCAACCCCATTCCGCCCGTTCCGGGCACGCCGAAGCCAAGGCATTCCGCCTACAGGCAACGGTTATGGACTAGAAGTCGGTTCGCCAAAGTCGCCTGACGCGACTTCTCCAAAGGAACCTTCCACTTAAACGCCGGACCATCAGGCCCGAAAGAATCAACATCGACCCTCTTGCCGCACACAGCGCACACGCCATCGCATTCCGCGATGACATCCGCGTCGGTGAACGACTCCACCCGAATATCCGGCTCGATATCCTCGGCCTCGACCTGCTTGACGAACAAGGGGGTTTCCGGATTGGGGGGATACTTCACAGGGTCTTTATCCGACAGCCGCTTGTACTTGCTGCGATGCCTGCCGGAACAGAAAATCTGGTCAACACGAGACGGTTGAAAATAATGGCCTATAGGACACAAACGGGTACGAAACGGGATAATCGGACTCCCCGCATACCGGTCACGGTCATAATGATGACGGCACAAGCCGCGCGCATACACCGTATTCCCGCAGCCGGCCACCATGCATACATAGCCGCTCACTGAAACGCCGGATGCGAATACCATTGCTCTTCCTTCCGGCGTTCACGATTCATGCGCCGCTGCTCAGCGGACTCCTGCGCGGTTTTCTGCGAATGATGGTACGGGCACAAGGCCCACAGATTCGACGGGGAATCATCATCGGGCTCACCGTTCTTCGCGCGAACCTTATGATCGACCTCATTGGCCGAATAGCCGCAAATATGCTTTGCCCCCGTATGCCAATCAGTCACAATCCACTGGCATCGATAGCGGTCCCGCTCCAATATCTGCTTGCGGGTCCGCTCCCATCCGGGATTGAACCGTGCATTACGGTTGGAAGATGACCAAGCCATGATGACTCCTTATATATAAGGGGACGGAACCGGTGGGAGCGTGGCGAGCGAGCATTCCAACGGGGTTAATCCAAATACAAGGGAGTTGGCCCACGGGCCACCGGTTCCTAGAGGCAATCCCGAGAATCGAACTCGAACCTGCGCTTTACGAGAGCGCCGCTCTTCCAATGAGCTAGAATGCCACGCCTCCCACTAGAGGGAGCGCTATTCAGTTATTGCCGTACGGCATGGCGTGAAGCCGCCGCCGGCGACTGGCACTGACCGAGAAGCTGTCACCGCCAAGAGCTGCCTCTTCTCAAGGCATCGCATACCCGGAAAGAATCGAACTTCCGTAACCGGTTTTGGAGACCGGTGCCTGAACCACTCGGCCACGGGCATTTGGGGTAGTCAATTGTTTAGGCTGGCTGACATACCTTGACCAGACAGCGGAGAGAGTGGGAGTCGAACCCACACGCCCGTCAGGGCAGACTGTTTTCGGAACAGTTGCCGCCGCCAATCGGCTGGCCCCTCCAAATCTCGCAACGCATTGCACGATCAGTATGCAACGATCTCCGGGCGCTACCCGACATTCTCTGCAACCAAAGCCGCCTAGGTGCTCAGCCCCAGTTCCCTGCCAGATTCTTGAACTACATCGCGATTGTGGTGCCGGAGAGAATCGAACTCCCAACGCCCGAAGGCAGCGGTGTTACAGACCGCGCGCACTCCACGTGCTCGACACCGTGGAAGCCATCTCAGACTCCCGCCGCCCAGCGAACCGGGGGCACTCCTCAGCCGACGTCAACCCACGCGAAGCGGGGAGTCGGCACACGATGCTGTGCGGAGATTCTGCACGACGCCGGTTCACGGGCGGTCAAACCCCAACCGACAGTCACGACCTTGACCGGCCTTACTGACCATCCTGCGGATGATGCAAGATTTGCACTTGCGAACCTTTTACGGTTTACGGCCTAGCAAGCCGCCGCATTCGTCTACTCTGCCAATCATCCCCGGCCACGCCCCCGGTCCAAGAAAACAACACCAACACAAAACGGAATCCCAGAGAACTCGACCTTACAAATCCTCGTAAAACTGTTTTGACGGTTTGGTTTTCAAAAAAGGCGTGGCCTAGTCGTGAGAGAGGGAATCGAACCCACAACACACCGGGTTTGAGCCGGCGTCCTCTACCAATTGGGATATCTCACGCAGATATGAGAAAACCCCGCGACTGCGGGGCCTCGTCTTGTCAGGAACCTGAGCTTCGCTCCATTCCCCGACAATCCGTATACACGACATTTTACTCACAACAAGCGTTGCGGCAAGCGTTGCAGTGAAGAAAATGTGAAAGAACAGCACTCACCACAGAAGCGAACGGTTTTTCCATAATAGCCCCAGATCGCATCCAGCGGAAGAGCTAGAGTCGCAGCGGCCCCGCGTCTTGCCCGTGGGTACCCTTCCCTTGGGGGTGGGGTGTATGTGTCGGCGTGTCGTAGTGTGGCGCGTGGTATGCGCGCGGTCGTATGCGGTTGTGAGTATGGCCGTGTCTGTGACGCGGGCTATCCGCGTTGCCTGGGTGTGAGTGTGACGTGAGTATGGCGTGGTCGTGGCCGTCTGTGCCGTTGCCTGTCTATCCGTCCGTGTGAGTCCGTCACGTGGTGGTTTGCCTCTATGTCATGCTTGTGTGTGGGCGGAGAATGGTAGTCGTGTGGTGTGGTTTGTCAAACTTGGTGTGTCGTGACTCATGCTTGCGTTGTTGAGTGTGGTTGGCTCAGGTTTTGTTTTTGATATTTCTTATTGAGAATATTCTCGTTAAGCCTTTATTTGGTATATAAGGTATATACCCGCGATTTTACGTCGTGAATCGTAAGTTTCGACACGCCGAGGGGTGCTAGTGTTTCCAATGGTTTTAAACTTTCCGGATTATCCGGCTTGACATTCCCAATTGGGAATACCTATGATGGAGCCAACAAAACAAACGAACACTAAACAGAAACGAGGTAAACGAGATGAAGAAGCTAATCACGGTAGGCAAATGGACACTAAGCCAGACAGAAGATGGTCGCAAGGTGATTACGCACCAAGGCGTCTCGGCGGCCTTTATGGTCAGGCTCAACGGGACTGATTTAACAATCATCCCCCGAAACGTCAAGGCCATTGCCGGTGAATGCATAAGCGAATATCTCAGTGAGACTCAGGAAGTTGCGAACTTTGCACACGCGGTACGCGGATACTTCGCGGCTAGCTGAGAACACAGCGCGGCCATAGTGGCTGAGCTGGGGTGCAAGTCCCCAGTCGCGCACTTAGTTCCCACTGCCTAAACCTCATTGTGAGCAGAGGGTAATCAGGCGAACGTGATGATTGATAATTGAATAGTGTTGCCAAATGCCGGTTGCAGTCTGCATAGTGAGAGTGTGTCAAACAAGACTGCGTAAATGGGTTGCGCCTACCGACGTTTAGCCATGTGGCTAATGAGGATAAGAGAAGCAAGGTGAAGGCCTTGCGAGTAGTGCGCGGACCCCTGAAAGAATGGGGAGCGATGGCATCAGAAACCGCGTCTGCGATAGGTATAATTGGGCCCACTGGACTAGAGATAGCGAGGTGGGCAATGGTTGACAATTGTATTAGGGAGTACCGAGTCAAGCGTGGCTGGACTCAGCAACAGTTAGCCGACAAAGTAGACGGAGTTAATCAGCCGCGTATTGCCGCGTGGGAAACAGGTATTAGAGATTTTGGTGATACCTCTCTCAACGTCGCAATCAAGGTGGCTAACGCGCTCCGCCTATCTAACCCACGTCGCTTACTGGAGGCTCCAAGCGAGTCGAAAGAAAACACTAGCGAAAGCTAGGTGTGTGCCCTAATCAATTCTTCGCCTGACTGTGGGCCTTGTACACAGTCGGCCTAGCTCACTGGGTTTATCCCATAGTCTAGGCACTCATAGCGTGTCCCAAGGTGGACGGGATACGCTGGAACCTGTTATATCGAAAGGTGGTGAGCCGTGCCGGTTGGCGATATCGTCGTTGACCCGCGTATCCAGACTCGACATCCCGACGTGTCCGCTGATTCGGTGCGCGTGGCATGGTCGAACGTCGTGCGGTTTATGGCGCGTGAGGATACCGACCCGTTGCGTTATGTGGCGGTTGGATACGACGAGTACGGGCGTTTGCTGGAAATGGTGGCGGTACTAGATGAGTCGGATCGTTGGCATGTGTTCCATGCCATGCGTGCGACGCCGAAGGTGCTGCGGGAACTGAAACTTTTGTAAAGGAGGAAGTGTCATGTCTTTTGTTGCGAAGGGTGGCCGTGTGGTCACTGATGACATGTTGGACAAGTGGGCCGACGATGCGGATAACGGCGAGTTCGGCGGAAGGCCGGGTGCGGTGTATTCCGGGCCTGTCGTTCCTGTCGCTCAGGCGGATGCTGTCAGTCGGACGTTTTCGTTAAGCGCTGACATGTCGGCCATGTTGGATGCCGTCGCTAAACGTCGTGGCGTGTCCGCTGATGACATCATGCGGCACGCGCTGGTGCGTGAGTTCGCGTCAGTGTGAGCTGTTCGGCGTGCTGGTTTTCCGACACGCCGATTTGTTTAAACCAAAATGATACGTTATGCTATCAATTATCAAGCCCAATCGGGCAAGACAAAAGCAAGTTTGAGAACTTAACAGTGTTTCCCTACATGCAAATGATACATTTTGCTGTCATAATTGGTTTACCTACTACTAGAGAAAGCGGGTAAGCCTATGGGACTTAAGGAACTGCGCAAACAAGCCGACTTAACACAAGTTGAGCTAGCCAAGCGCACTGGAATAGCGCGAACAATCATCAGCAGTTATGAGACCGGGCGGCGAGACGTTCGGAACATGACTCTTGAAAACGCTTTGAAGATATCCAGTGCACTCAACTGCCAACCGAGCGACCTGATGCGTTAAAAGAATGCGGCTAAGTAGCGCCAACTACCTAGCCGCGTGCCTTAAGTTGAAAGTTCTCTAACCAATCAATCAAATCGAGGCTGTGCTATCTTAGCACGCCTCACATGGAAGTGAGGAACCATGCGTAAAATTCTGGCGGCTTCAGCCGCGTTAATCACACTTTTCACCCTGTCCGCTTGCGGTAGTGATACCGCGAACATCCCGCAATGTGAGAACGAAGACGGCTCGGGTCAAGCTGGACTCTGCTACTGGGATAGTGCTCGAATGGGCAACGGACGCGGTACCGGCCTGTACATCTACCAAGACGGCGTGCTAATCGGCGAACGCTACTAACTTTCAATCAGATTCAATCAGTCGCGCGGCTGACTCCGCGCTTCATCAATTCAAGGGAGATTCAACAATGTCTATTGAGGAAATGTGGGACGCGCTGAAAGATGATTACGGTGTGTCCGAGCAGACTTTGCAAGTTGTCACCAATATCAATGGCTACAGTACCGACACCATGCATGACGTGCTGTACGCGGTAGCCGCCGAACGTCACTTCGATGGCGAGGTGGCATGATGGCACGCTACTTCTACGCTTTCCGCTGGGCTTATGGTATCGGCACGACATGGGATGACGGGTCATGGCCGGGTGGCCTCTACGTGTTTGATTCGAGGGCTGAGCGTGACGCTTGGGTTGCCGACGACGTGTTTGATGGCAATTGGCATTGTGAGGCCATTACGGCGAAAGAGGCGCGTCATATCATGGCCGATACTGTTATCGGTTTTGATAATGATATGGCCGCACGGTACGACGGTAGCCGGTCGGCTGTCGAACGGTACGCGCCTACCGCCGAATTGGTCAGGGCATGGCGGCGTATCGACATGCAACTTAACCCAGTTGCGTATATGGGTGAGTGATCGACCATGATTGACCATTACCGTTGCAAGTCGTTTCCCGTGGCTGTTGCCACTCAATCGCATTATGAGGCCAAAGGTTATCCCGTGGAGCTAGTCCCGTGGGGTAGGGGCTACATGGTGCGAGTCCATCGTTAATAAATCGTTGTGGGGCATGGCGTTGTGGCCGTGCCCCTCTTGTTTAAGGGAGATTCAAAATGTCCATTACCGTTAAAGATGTTGCCGACATGGTGGAACGTGTTGACGAAAAACTATCGCCATTGACGCGCTATGACGGTTTCCAACCCTATGAGGGCATCTATCGCCTTGGCGACTGGGGATATGTGACGGAAACCGAATATAACAAGGCTTTCGAGCATGAAGATGGTTGGGCGCAAGACGCTTACATTTTGGACGGTAACGGTGTGAGCCATACCCGCATTAGTCAGCTAATTAACGAAGACGATACCGGTAAGGCAATTTCCGATTACATCAATGAGCGTTTCAACAATGACCAAATGGACGACGTTTTCTACACCGAAGCCACCGAAGAGGGTGAATGCTGAGAGTCTTCTAGCCGCCTACTCATTCCAGAAAATCAATCAAAATCGAATCTTTACAAGTGAGGTAAACCAAAATGAAGAAGCTGACCAATGACCCGTCGCGTAACGTGAATGCCGTGAGCGGCATGTGGGTGCGGTTGCGCAAGGATGGCTCGAAATATGATGTTCGGTATGTGAACGCTCGGGTTAGACGAGTCTGGTCACTTTCCCAGACTTCGCAGGGCACGGCGTGGAATGTTCAGGCCAAGGGAGTCCAGTATGAGGACTTTTTGAATGGCATGAGGTCAAGCTCCGTTGACCTTGAGCATGGTTGGATGCTCATACCCGATTCCGAGCGTATGAAGACAGTGCCGGTGCCGGTACCTACCGGAATGGACGCTAAAACGGTTGGCGGCATTGTCGCGCACCCATCGATCGATGCAAACTGGAAGTGTGAGGAGGAACGCTTCACGAGCAATGTTCAGTGGCCGGTGTCTATGCCCGAGGACGCGATATTGGAAGACGAGTTCATGGATGATGAACCCGCGCCGGATACACAGGAGATTCCCGAAGTGCCGCCGAAGGTGAACAGTTTCGCCGTCTCCTATTGTACGATGCCTGACCTGATGATGGCTAAGGAATGCCCCGAATTGCAAGGTTTGGGCCCTATCCGTCACTTCCGTACCAGCAAGGGCCGCAAGGTGGCCTACGTTGCTTCGGCCAATGGCAGGTGCGTTGTCGCCTACCGTGCCCGTTATGAGCGTGGCAGTGACAGGCAGTTGGAAAAGGCGGTGGCCGATTACGTGGCTACCGTCCGCGACAAGTGGGTTAAGGCGGCGTGACATGAGCGAGATTCGGGAGAAAGCCGTACGCCTGTTGTTGCAGGCGGCTTACGAGATGGCCGCCGATAACGCGGATAGCGTGGCGGATATCTTCGACTGCCAGCATGGTTTTATCGATGATTTACGCCGTCGTGCCATGCTGAAGCTGGACAAGCCATACACCGCGCCGGACTTCGATACTGCGGAACAGCAGATAGCCGAAACCGGTTTGTCGTTGGACATGCTCGACAAGAGGGCGCGTGAGGCGTTCTCACAGAAGTATTCCACCACGTATGACCGGTATGAGTGCGCTATCGGCTGGTGCATCGACGACATGCTGGGGTGGGAATGATGGAAGTCAAGATACCCACTAGCAAGATTCGTGAGGTTCTGGAGTCCTCTGGCTATGCGTATACGCCGGATAATATCGCGGCGGTACGCGCAAACATTCCACTCCACACGTCTGACCTGATTCTGGCGGCGTTGAACGCCACCGATTTACCCGACAAGCGGTTTGCTTTGCCGCTGTTCTAAGTTCTTGCCGCCTGGCGTTTTCCTCACTTCCGCTGGACGGCAACCCATTTTTTCAAGGAGACCAAACATGTTGAAAAAACTTGAACTCGCCCAACTACTGCAACAGCGTATCGCCCCTGACGATGATATCTCGTACATGACGAATAATCTCGGCATGGCCGTTGATGTAGCCCATCGCGGCGGGACTTTGCTGGACATGGACACGATGGTGGAATTGGCGCGTGTTCTACGATTCCAGGTCAGTTACGAACTGTACTCGTATCTAAATGGCCGTTACGAGTCGGATCTGATGGGGCTGTGCGAGGACTATAAGGAGGCTCGCAAAATATTAGGCCCTATGATAATGGACTATTTGAACGGCGTGAAATAGTTCGCTTAACCATAGTTTCTATCATTTAGAACCGCACTATGGGCTTTCTATGGTGCGGTTTTCATATAAATCAGCATTTAGACGGGACTCTGGAGCGGTCTATTGTCCCGTCAATCGTTTTACGGGACAATACAAAGGAAGGTTTTGTCATGGAAGACAAGTTGGAGAATTTGCAGGCGTTGATTGAGAGCTCGGGACTGGGGGATGTACGCCAAAAGGTGCGGGGCATGCCCGAGGCGCGGGTCCTGTGGGTATTGGATGGATATAAGGTTGATGGGTTGCCGTCCGGCCGTGAGTTTTTCGTCGAATGGGATTCGCTGGAGCACGTGCGACACCAGTTGAGGGAGCTTGCGGACGGCGGCTATGATGCCGGCGATGATGTGGCCCAGATGATGAATGACCTTGTGCCTGTCGATACGGCGTACAGTCGCATGCGCAAGGTCCGTGCCAGTTTGAAGTTTTTCGCCGCGATGGCGGAGGGCGACGGTATGGAGACCTACCGTATCTCCCAGCATGTCACGACAGTCGAATACCGGCAGGTCAAGGCCCCCAGGGGATTGACCTTCGCCGAACTGCGCGATTGGGTGGGGGAGAACGGTGACGGCGACCTATACGACGTTGACGATATCGGCAGTGACGTGTTCGCCGCCAGTCGCCAGGATGGTACGGAACTTGATTCCAGGGAGTCGGAATGATTACCGCTGTCTACCGTTATGAGCGTTTCGACCCGGCCACGAACACGGAACTGTGGCGGCGCATACCCGGCTGGAGGTTGCGTCTCATGTGGCTTCAGGCATGGGTAAAGCGCGATAAGGCGGCTCGAATCTCATATCGGGCTTGGCTGTACGCGAATGCTTCGGGCGGCGGTCAATGGTTGGCCGCTGACATGTTGGACTGGAATCAGGAGGTAATCAAATGAGCATCGTATGCAAGACAATTAACACGACCGGCAAGCACCTGTATGGCGTCACGGTGGAAGCGTTTCTACGAAAGGGACTACCATATTTCAGTCTTATCGGATTACCGGACGCAAGCCTATCCGATACGCGAGAGCGTATCGAGGTCGGAATGCAAGCAAGCGGTATCACATGGCCCGACTGTCGCATCAACGTGAATCTTGCGCCGGCGTCAATGGGCAAGGCTGACGGAATTTGTGACCTTGCCATAGCGTTGGTGGTTCGAGGGCTGGCTGAATACAATAATAATCCAGATTATGATCTCCACGTCTACTTGGCTGGGCTTAGGGGGCTTGTGGCTATCGGCAAAATCAATGCCGATGGTGACGTGCATTCCACTCCCATTAGCGCCAAGGACGTAGTGGCCTACGCGGTTAAGCATGGCGCGAAGCGTGTCTTGGTGCCATACTCGAGCTTTCTGGACTATCTCAGCGTTGAGGATAGCGAGGCGACTGAGATTGATTCTTGCATTATAAAAGGCGTTGAAATTCTTGGCATTAAAAATCTGACCGAGGCTTTCTCAGTCGTTGACGGTTTCGGGAACGCCGGCAACTCGGATATCGGCGGTCTGAACGCCAAGCGTATGGAAGCTGCCTTGCATGAGGTGTGGAAATGGTATGACGAAGCGGGGGAGAGCGGGGAAAGCTATATGCTTGACCCGGATAATCTCGCCAAGTTCGCCGCCAACCTATGCAAGGAATACGAAAAACACTGATACACTGGAGGCCACGGGACTCTCTTGTGGCCTTCTGGGAATTAGCGAACCAAGTACAAGAGGCATGATGTTTCGTCATGCCCGAATATACTTTCAGGAGGAACTATCATGTCCATCAAAACCACCATCGTCCACATGCCCAGCGGAAAATGGCGTTTGGAAACCCGTCAAGGCGCATGGCCGATAAACCGCAATTGGAATGGGTTCAACACGTGGCCGGAATACGATCACAAGCCTACGAAAGAGGAAGTGGATGTGTTCGCACGTGAACTGTTCAAGGCCATGTTCGGTGTGGAGCCGATATTCATTGGTATGGAAGATGACGAATACGAATACGATTCACGTGCCGGTCTTTGACGGATAAGTGGAAAACGTGGGCCCGATTATACGAAAACATGCTTTTCATTCACTGAAACCCGTGAAGATCAATAAAAAATAGATTTTCACGGGTTTCAAGCTATGATAGGCGTGTTATAAGACGCCGCTGCCTCTCGTGGAAGCACACTAGGACGGCATTCTCATAGGCCAAACCAACCGCCACGGCCTTGACCGAGGCGCGGATAGCGCCGCCATTCCATGCGTCAGTGAAGCTGGTGGGTATCTTGTTTCCTTAGGTTTTCCAGCATGGTTTCCGAACAATAGGGGACTGGCTTACGTTTGACCGTGCGCAGCAGCTTCTCACCGGCCATCGTGCAGCGGCATGGGTTCATCTTGCAGCGTCTGCACACTCGAATGTTCACATGGTCGCCATTCGTGGACGAAAAACCGTACAACATCGACCCGAAGGGAAACTCTTCGGCGGCATTGCCGCCGTCGATGATGAATATGTGTCTCATTGGTATTCCTCCAAACCTTTTGCTTTTTTGCGTGCATGGTTCAGCTGTTCCGCCAATGCGGGCGTCATCGTGGCCAAATGTATCGAGGCGGTCAGCATGTGCACGGTCATGTAGCTGGCAAACGCCTTGCAGCAGGCGATCATATCCTGTTGAAGCTCGGGACGGCTGCGGAACATGTCAGGCTGGTAGACCACTATCTTGCCTAGTTCCGCCAACCTGTTGTTCACGATTCTGAGCTGACTGGGATGAATCTGCTGGCTCATGCGTCCTCCACGATGATAATGAGCATTCTCATGAGATAATGAGCTTTCTCATGACTGGCCCTTGGCTTTTCTCGTGTAGTATTCCTCGGCAGACAACAGTTCCAGAATCGGAGTCTGCTTATTGGCCTCCAACAATTCCCACCATTTCATCCACAGGAACCCGCGTAAGCCCGAATGCCTACTGACCTGATATACGCAATTATCGTCGCTGGACGGCAGAACGTAGTCGTTGACATAGGCTTTGATGATTTGCGTCCACGTCTCTCCCTCGCCAGTCTGGGTACGCGCCCAGTATTCGCCTGGCGAAACCGGTTCTTCAATATGCGGTTTCTTTGGAGCGGGACGTGTCGCGTAATCGAAATCCTCCTCATAGACAACGAGAAACACTGAAACCGGTTCCTTTTCGACTCCCAGCTTCCATGTGGCGGAAACACCAACTCCGTCTCCCTCGACCTTAATCATAGAATGCCAATCAGTGCGGGACTTGAACCTGTATGTGTTCGTGCTGCCTTTGACGTGAATCAAATCGCCGGGCTTCAGGTCATCCCAGCCGACGCGAATCTTCTTGCTCACCTGTGGTCCTCCTTGCCGATATCGCTGAATCGTGTGTAAAGCCGGTCGTTCACGACGTACATGTTGTAATCATCCTGTTGGATGTACCACCAGCGTTTTTGATGGCCAGCCTTCAGATACTTCTCGCACGTGTGGTCGATGGTGTTGTCAGGGTTGACCTTCTGCCTGAACGACAGTTCATTGACCACGTTGTTGCCGGCCACGAGATCGGCTATCCGGTCGATACGCTCCGGCGTGAAATCGGGAGTGACCACGTACACGACACGCACCTTCTGACCGTCGAACCATTTGCGGGGCAATGCCAACGCCACGTCATCGGACAAGCTCGTGGGACGCATGTGATACACCACGCGGCTGAACCTGACCTGCTGCATGACTTGAGCCACGTTGCGTCTGCATTGGAAGTAGCTGGTGTGCATCTCGGTTTCCGTAAGACAGTCTCCGGCCCTGCGTATCGCCTCCCGGTAGAAGGCGACACGTTTCGACGCTTCCGGCTCGCGCATGGGGAACAGGGGGTCTCCGCCGCCGCTGAAGCTCAGGAACCTCATGGGGTGGCGTTCGCTTTCACGGCTGATGGTCCGCAGCGTGGCCTGCATGTCTGTCACCGGCACGTTCAATCCGGTTTTCCTTACGATGCAGTAGGGGCATGTCCAATGACAGCCGAAATTCGTGATAACCGAATAATGTCCGTTCATTGTGTTTCTCCGATCAGTTGTTCCATTTCACTCACGTTGTCCTGCTTGCGTTTCAACGCCACGCAACGACGTATCCACTCGTGTTTGCGCTGATAGACGTTGGTTATCCCATCGTTGCCCAACAGTTCGTTGCATGAGCAGACAAGCTGGGGAATATCCGACTCGGTATCCGGTTGCACGGCGGGTTTCTCCCCGCAGACAGGGCATTCGGGAACTGGCACGGCAACAATTGTCCTTAACAGTCTGCAACCGATATTCCACTTCGGAACGTCCTTGTCCTCAAACGGGGCAAACGAGAAGATACTCGCGGAATGATCGCACCACTCCGAGAGCAGCCACACGGAGTCTTCCTGACAGTAGTAGCGGATAAGGATGGCGCCGTATACATACTTCGGCTTGGGTGTGCGTCCGCAGATAGGGCATGGCTCCAACACCGGTGGCTTAGGTTCCGGCTTTTCGACCGGTTCCGGCTCCTCCAAGTGCAGCAGTCGCTTCAGCCAGTTCATACGTTCCTCGATTCCATCGACTCGTTGAACGCCTTCTGGAACGCATAAACCCCGGCTTTAACGGCCTTTTCGACGGAACCGTCGGGCGGCAGCGTCACTGTCACGTGCGCGCGTGGCTGCATGTCGTCGCCTATGCACACGCTGTCCGGTTCCAGTTCGCCCGCCACCGGGACTTCCACGGTGAACGTGGCTAGTTGAAGCGCCTTGGAGTACAAGCTCAATTCCACTTCCGTGGTACCAAGATTGATGCTCATTGAGTAATCTCCCTGTGTCCGAGGAACTTGTTGACGAAGAACGTCTGACCTTTGCCCGTGACTTTCGGCGTCTTGTTGATGGTCGTGTGACCGTCCGAGTGAACCACGGTGGTTTCCTTGATCTCGAACAAGCCCAATTCCATAGATTTCTGCGTGGGCATGTTGCGAGAGCTGCCGGTTTTCATCAGCCATCCGTTGTCCCTCAGCCACGCGAACAAGCGAGTGCCGCCAATATCCACGCCATTGCCTTTCAGGACTTTCGCCAAGTCGCCCACAAGGATGCTGGTCTTCGAGGTTTCCACAGCGTCAGCGAACAACGCTTTGGGACGCATCCGTTCGACCTGTGCTTGGGCCTTCTCCTTTTCCGCCCGCTCCTGTTTGATTTGTGTGGCAAGTCGGATAAGGAAGTCGGGTTCGGTGACTGCCTTTTCCAAAGTCGATTCGGTCATGTACGCGCCATGTTTGCGAATCGATGGCAGCACCTCATGCGTCACCCAGCGTTTGAACTCGCGAGCCTCGGGCTTGCGGCTGCGTAACACGAGGGAGTACAAGCCGGACTCGGACACGAAAACGGGTGCCTTGCCGCCGTTCTGAGCAATATCCGTACTACGGATATTGGTGATTTCATCGGCATCGAGGTATTCCCGAATATGGTTGGTGGCCGTACCGAGAATGGCGCATACGTCCGCTCCAAGGAACCACGGGTTGCCGTGTTCGTCGGTTAGGACACGCACCTGAATGCCGTTGAAGTCGAATGGTTGAATCTGATTGCTCACTTGTCGTCTCCTTCCTTGGATTGGTTTTGCGAAACCTGCATGATCTCCCACACGTCCGCGTCCTCCGACAGGCCGGACGCGAGACGGTAGAAGTCACTGAACCGGTAAAGCGGATTGCTGTACGCATCCTCGCCCTGCTGGGGCAACTGGCCTCGATGTATCCAACTACGCAAAGTGCTGCGGTTCACGCGCATTCCGCACGCCTTGATGATGTCCAACAGTTCGCCGCGGGTTCTCACCGCCTCCGATTGGAGGAGACGTTTCACCCGTTCCGCCCTGATGAGGGCTACCGGCATACTGAAACCGCATTTCGGGCATTTCGCCGTCTCCGCGTCCGCGTAGCAGGAGAGCTGGCCCAAGCACTTGTCGGCGGGGCATGGCCCGTACAATACGGTTTCCCCGTCATCGTCCGTGAGAAAACGACGCAGCTTGCGTGTCAGACTGTGAACCAGTTCCGCGTACACGGGGGTGCTGGAATGCTCCATGAGTTTCGGATGATTGGCGATACGGTGAACCATGTCCGACAGTGGCGTGGACTCGGGCAGATTGATTTTCAGACTGCGCATCCACTCGTACAACGTGCCTTGCAACCCCGGATAACCGTGGTCATCGTCCGCGTACAGCAGATCATGCAGGGCTTCGCGCAACGGTGCGGGAGCGGTGCCGGATTGACCGCCGCCACCGTTCTTGTGCCCGTAGGCGCGGTTGATGCGATACTCGCACAGGTCGGGCAGACTGCGGTCCAACCATCGCAGGTCGCCGGTCAACTGGCTGGCGTGCTTGTCGCACAGGAGATTCAGATTCGGTTCGACGCCATGTCCGATAAGCGGTGACGGCGCGTCGGTGACGATATCCCGCCAGCAACCGTGGTAGCGGCAGAGCCTCGTGTTTTCAGGGGAAAAAGACAAACTGACCTAGACCTTCACTCATTAAGAGCTTCGGACGTGTCAGCAAGACCAATAATGCACGGGCGTCTCTAGTTTTCCAAATGTGGTTCGGCGTGTCGCGGCAGTATGTCACCCAACCCCAAGTCGCCCGCGCCGAGGAAATGCCGTACCGGTGTACGCCGCTTCGGCTTCGCCGGCTCCAACTCCAACGGGTTGCGACTCGAGGCCGTGATTCGAGCCGCCTCCTCGGGTTGACGGCCCAACATGCGTTGACGCCGGTACAGCCACGCCGCGTCACCCTCCAAGCCCCGCGCATCGCACTCACGCGCGATCTCCGCCTCCGAGGGCTTCGCCTTATTACGCAATTGGCGAATCATCGTGTTCACATCGCCAGAGCCCATCCAACGGCCTGAATCGTTGTCGGCGTAGAAGCGTTTAACGGCCTCCATGCACTCGGCCAATGTCACGTCCGCGCGAAGCTCCTCGTGGAACGATTCGACCGAGAGCTTGTCCAATCGTGCGTTGCCATGATGGGTGTTGATTTTCGCCATCACCAAGGCGGCTTCCTGCAAAGTGAGACTCATTCGATTCCTTCGATTTGTAGATCATCTTGCGTGGGCTGTTGTCCGAGGTCGTGAATGAAACCAGCGTTATACATCGCGTTGCTCGTGACTGGCGGCAGCTCCGCCCGCCTAGGCGGCTTGGGTTTGTTCTTCCAGCCCCCATCGCGCAGCCAACGTGCGGCTTGCGGAATGAACTGCGGCTCGGTACCGGAATTAGCCAGCATTTGCGCGCCGGCTATGAGGGCCGTGATCGATGGCCGGTCTTGTCGCCTGTGCCTGACTTTTCTGAAAACCCTGATGGCGGCTTCCTCGTAGTCATGATTCGGATAGACCTCCCAGAACTGTTTGAACTCGGCATCGGCCTCAACGTGAATCTCGTCGGCCTGTATGTTTTCTTCGCCGTCCCCCTCCTGGGGGACTACAGGGGGTATATCTGTTCCTCTGTTCCTCTGTTCCTCTGTTCCTCTGTTCCGGGCGGAAGTTTTCGGAAGATTACCGCAATTTTCCGCAATCTTCAGCAAGGGCCTGGAATCGGCATCAGGACGCGGAAAACGAGGTTTCATCGGGTGGCTGATTTGCTGGTGCTTGTCCCAATTCGTTAAATAGACAAGATTAACGTCTTTGCCTGATATTTTGGCGGTGTAAATCTGCACCATACCCCGCTCGGAAAGGCTTCCGAAAACTTCCGTAATTTTCTGTAAAGTTCCGTAAGCGTCGCTGGCGAGGTGCGAAGCGAACACGTCGGCGGCGAAATCGACAACATTGTATTTGCCCACTCCGTTGTCATCGACGTAGTTCATCAGCCCAATGAACATCAACTGGCCGAAATCGTCAAGGCTGGTGAAGTCATCGCTGCGCCAAATATCAGGCTTGATTGATCTTATTCTCATTTCGTTGCTCCTATCAGCCAGTACGTGTAATCGGGGAACACCATTTGCATGAACGTCCAGCAGACGCCATACGTTGCGGAAGCCGCTATCAATCCAAAGGAGAAAGCAATGATTATCATCACGTCGGCGACTTCATCGAATAGGGATATGCCCCATTTCCTGAATAGGTAGCGGAACACCTGTATCCCGATGATGAAGAGCACGACCAGTTCGATGAAATGCGCCAGACCCACCGGACTCATTCCGTCTCCTTCAACAGTTGACGTAGTGAGTGGATGACATTCTCATCATGGGCTTCGGCCATACTGTCCCAGAAATCATGTTCCACGCCGATAGTCGCATTGGCTTTCAGGTGAATCAGAGTCACCCAATCGTAGGGGGAGCGGATGTAGTCGGTTAGACAACTGTCTGCGTGCCAAGGGTATGCGGCGAAGCTCTCTCCGTTGGCTTTCGCTCTCTGTGCGTACCATAGGGCCTTCTGTAAGTCCTCCTTGGGATGCCCCTTGTCCTTGTGGCGCCACACGTATTTGATCATGTTGCCCACGTTGAAACTGTATTGTTCGGCCAATAGGATGCATTCGAACGGGCCGTTCTCGTAATAGTCCGGGTTCACTGCATCTGCCATGATCGTCTCCTTAACGTCTTGATGAAGTTGTGGCGGCTTCGCCAGTCCGATGGCGTGCCGCTCGTCGCCGTGAGCAGCACGCCGTTGTCGTAGACTTTCCAGTGGCCGGTCGTGGCCCTGACCACCGTGTATCCGTGTGAGGCTATCCAGTGCATGAGTTTCCGGTCGTCCCCCCGCGCGGTCATGCTTTGAGCCTCATCTTCAACGCGAGACCGTTTTCATGCACGCTGCCCTTATCGAAGCCCATGAAACCGTTGAATAGTTCGTATTCGAGCAATACGGTGTCCACGCGGAACTCGTCGTACTGATGGTTTTTGATGCGTTCCATGACAAGCCTCATCGATGCGACGGTATCCCTGCGGTCGGCCTGTATGGGAATGAGATACGGCCAAAGATTCCATTCGCCCGGATGATCGTTCAGCCAACGGGCGAAATCAACGAGTTTCCTATCTTCCATCATTTCCCCTTAGGAGCGTTCCCTCACGATATAGTCCGGGTGTTCCCGGCAATAGTCGTATATCAGTTTCAACCATGCGATGGCGCTGTCCACGCTGCCCCAATAGTTCGGCGGATTGTATTTGCCGCGCAAAACATACAATGGTTCCAAGTAGATGTCTTTCAACGCCTTGTCGATACGGGCTGCGGCCTCCCCGGCCGTCAACCCGTCCAGGTCATGCTTAGGATGGACCTTGTAATCGGTGAAAAACGCGGATAGATTATACGTGTAGTTGAAATAATGGCCATGAGCGGTCCGCACATGCTCGCCGTCCCGTTCGCATACGTCAAACCATTCCGGTTCCGGCACATCCTTGTCCACTATGAACAGGTCGTAGCTCATTCTTCGTCTCCTTCGATGATTCCATGTCCTGCTATCAATGCGAGGGTCTTTAAGTCGGTGAGCACGGGCTGGTTGTCCATGCTTGACAACGTGTTCAAGCCGAGACCCTTCTGTTTGAACACGACGAACCAGTAAGGTGCGTCAGCGTTACCCGCCTCGGTACGGCCCTCCTGCATCCACTCCTTGAGTCTCCCCGTATAGGTGCTGTAGTTTTTACACTCCAATACGACCGGCTGGCCGTGGATACGCAGACCGGTGATATCGCCCTGGTCTTTCGTCCCATGCAACACTTCACGGTGTATCGTCTGCTCGCTGTCACCCAACCGGGCGCGCAAATAGTTGACCACCTTGGATTCAAGCAGTGTGCCTTTGGCTTTCTGTCGGCTCATTCGTCCATCCACCATTCAGTCGGGTCATCGTGAAACTGGCAGTCCACGCAGTCCCCGAATACGTTCAAGATTCCTCCGCAGTACGGGCAATGCTCATACTGGACGGGCAGATAACTCGGTCTCATAATCAGAACTCCGGGTTGTCTCGTAGTCGTTTTTGCACGTCCGCGCGCATCTGCTCGATCACATCGACCCGAAGTCCGGTAGCCAAGCGAATCTCCTCTGCCGGACGGTTCGAGTCTTCAATGAGCAGTTGCCATGCTTTACTTTTCGCTTTGCTCAACATGAGCCTCCTTCGCCAAGTCGGCGCTGACACGCACCCGATAGTCGGTGATGCTCCAAGTCAGATGGTTCAACTGCCAGACGGTGAGTCCAAGAAAAACCAGCAGACAAAACGCTTGAACAATGGCCATCATCGTATTCTTTGACGTGATGCCCACCGCGAGGGAGAACGAGCAAAACACGTCCCACCCCAAATACCGGTACACGGACCATAATCCGGGTTTGCTGCCGTCACGTCGTTCGTAAACCGTGACCATATCCTTGTCACTCATTTCGATTCCTTCTTCTGCTCCTGTTCACGCCACCCCATACGCCTTGCAATGGGTAGCCGCTGATTCTGTCGTGTTGCGCCGCGTACCGTGCGCATTCGCATATCGCCGGACATTGGGCGCAGGCCTTGAGCGCCAATCGTTCCTCGCTGGACGTGGTTGGGAAGAACAGGTCAGGGTCCATGTCACGGCACGCGGCCTTGTCACGCCAGCCGCTCAATTCAATTCCTTCTTCGCGTTTTGAGACTACTTACGCTCATGATTCCTCCTTGAGCGTGGTGACATATGCGATGGCCTTGCGTTCACGCTTCGCATACTTTTCGCATTTGCGCTTGAGACGTTTGAGGCTCATGGCGTACAGGAAGTCTCTGAAGTTGCCGTCTTCGCAGATTTTGGCTTGATAACGGCCGTAGTCGCTTCCCGCGCTGATATGCGCGACCAAATGGTCTGTAAGCTGAATCTCGTTCATGCGTTCTCCTTTCGATATGGGTTTGGCGTGTATTCGGGCGATTCCTCGCCGGGCATGGGATTCATGTTCTTGACGGCTTGGATATACCCTTCTTCCCATGCTTTTTCGGCTGTCTGCCGGTCATGCTCCTTGAGCCATGCTTGATAGGCGGCTCGGCCTTCCTCGATGGTTGACTGGCCTGTACCGAAGCAACTCAATTCGACGGCGGATTGGACCAAATCGTCATACACTCGTGGTTTCATTCCTCCACCTCGGTTTCCTCGCCGTACTCGCCGTAGAGTTGGTCTGCCGCATCCTTGGTCGTGTAGAGGCATTTCGCGGGAGCGTGTTCGTAGTCGTAGATGGCGGCTGCGATGACCTTTCGAAACTCCTCACGGGTGAATGTCCTCGCCTTATAGCTCATCGTCCGTGCTCCTTTCGGTCTTGGAGTCCCAGAGTCGTTCTCAACTGTTGCAGGCAGCTGATGGCGTACAGGGTCTCGCGGTCCACCTTGCCGGTGGGCACCACGCTCGAAAGCGCCTCGTCCAGTTCCTTCAGTCTGGTCTCAAGATCCTCGGTGCGGGTCCACCGGCTGATCTGGTAGCCGTGGCGGCTGAGGATGTCGCACACCCGTTCGAACGCCTTGGACTGTGCCTGTATACGTCGTGCCTCGGTGGGTTCCTGCAACTGTTCGAGCTGTTGGAGCCGCAACGCCATCTTCGTCCCGAGCGCACGGCCTATGCCTTTCATCGCCTCTCGCTGTGCGACATACTCGGCGGCGGTCTCGTAATGCCCGTACCGGTCCGGCCGTTCGCTGGCGGCGAGCCTTTTCAGCAGCCGGTGTTCGACCTGCCGGGTGTCACCATGACTTGGGTTGGGTTTGCGCCGGTATCTCAACGTGCGTTTGGACGGGTCGTAGTACATGAGGCCAACCGGCTCGGGCACCTCGCTGCGGTCGATCATGCGGGCGGGGCAGACGAGGGTGAGATCGTCCACGTAATCCTTGTAGCGCAGGTATTTCGCGTCGCGGAGGAAATCGCCGCGACTCACCTTGACCTCGAATCCGCTGATCCATGTGTCCCCGCGCCAGTTGACCTCCAACGCCACGCCGTCCAGACGCAGCACCGTGTCATTCGGCTCAGTGACCGAAATCTCCGACCAATACCCGTCACCGTCACGCCGGTAACGGGAGGCGAGTGCGCAATTGATGTCCATGGCAGTCACGTCACCGTTCATCGTCTGCCTCCCATTTCCTTCTCGTGTGCCATGATTTCCACGTCATTGGCGAGCATTCGCAGTATGCCGGCGAGCGTGCCATACGATTCGGCGGTCGGATACACCGTCTTGCTGACATACACGTCCCACCTGTCGGAGCCTTGATGATTGTCGGCCTTGAGGATGATGAGCGGGTCGGCGTCGATGAAACGACCGTCCTTCATGCCCCGCACTTTGAGCATCAGACGTATCGAATCCGCCTGCTCGCTCGTGTTGCCCAAAATATCCAGAGTGCTCATCGTCTGCCTCTCAGTTCCTTCTTCTCGTTCGCGATCGATTGGAGGATGGCCTCCAGGTCGCCGAGCTCGTTCCTGCTCAACCGGATGCGGCGGATGCTGTCGCCAGCATGAGTGGCCAGCACCCATGAGCGGGTGCCGTTTCGGACGTCTCCGGGAATCCAGCTCAGGGTCACATTCCCGCAGGAGGCACCTGTGACCATGCCGCACCGTCGTTCGATCTCCACGTCCGTCCCCCTCGTCGCCTTCATCGTCCGTCTCCGTGAAATCGTTGAACGATGGGCTGGAACAGCTCATATCCCTTCTGGGCCCACATCTCCAGTGTTTTGAGGATCACGAGAATCGACAGTGAGTCGAGCCCGTCATCAGCCAGCTTGGGAATGTTGTTGTACTCTGTGTCCAGTTCCATACGCCCGTTCCGGCCGCTGGTGAATGTGAATCCCAGCATGTCCACGGGCGTTCCGGTTTCCTCCGGTGTGATGGTCAACCGGACCTTGAACTTCTTGCCCAACGGCATCGCCTTGTCTCTCATCGTCTGCCTCCCAGACTCTTGTAGGTCAACGCGAAGCATTTATCACCGTTGCATATACGGTTCCATGCGGCGATGTTGTATTGCAACTCATACGGTGCTGGCTTACGTGAACAGCCTCCCTCGAAGCTGAGCCCGCAGGCAGTGCAGCGGAACATCACGATAAAGAACGTGTATTCAGGCAACCCCTGCACGCCGTCCCGCTCCCACTTCGCCTTGACCTTGCTCCCGCATTTGGGACACGGGCTAATCCTGTGGAACCTCACCAGACTCACCTCCCTCAAGAGGCGCGTTCAAATCCACCTGTTCGATACGCGCACGCTCCTGTAAGATGTTCGCGTATGTCCCCATCGCGTACAATTGGCTTTCAAGGAGCTGGAAGGAGCACGCGGGCGTGAAGTCCAACGTGCCCTCCGCGTAGCCCTCAAGCATGTGCGCCAGCTTGCTGATACGCTCCTGCAATTCTCGATGTTCGCGGATCATCCGCTGCTTGTAATCACTCATTGGTTGTCTCCTTCGGTTTGGTTTTGTAGTCTCGGACGATGCACACGCATCAGTCCATCCTTTCGTCCAACCATTCGATGTCCTCCCAGATCGAGAGCATGACCTGATCGAGAGCGCCCCTACTGCTCAATGCCCATACAGCGCCGTAGTTGGTGCGCTCCCGCACCGCCGTGACATAACCTTTGTCCGGGTAGACGTGGGATTCCGCAATCCAGTGGAACGGGAGCATCCCCTTGCGCAAAATCAAAGTAAAACGACTGTGCTCAACCTTGATGAAGCTCCTCATGTCGCTCATTCCTCCGTTGCCTCCATCGGGTAATTGATGTCCACAAGCAACCGTGTGGAATAGCTGAGCATCTTCACGAGTTTGAACGGCTTCTGCGTCTCCGTGACTCTGAACGGTGGCTCGTACTCCCACCATTCGCTGCCGTCGTATTCTTCGCGGCGCAGGAACCCGCCATCAGTGAACGCCACGACCAGATCGGCGGCTATCTCCTGACTGCCGTATCCGTTGTCGTAATCGATGTCGAGCACCTTTTCGGCCTGACTCCACGGAATTCCCAGCTTCTCGTCGCGGGAGCCTACGAATCGAACGTCATCGGTCGAATGCTCGCTTTGTGAGATCGCACCCTTGGTTTCATCTAAAAGATTCATTCTTCCGTTGCCTTTCCTTGCATTGCCTTGACTGCGAGTCGCATGGCGTCGTAGTATTCGGCCCTCAACGCGCAGTCAGAATCCCATTGAGGGTAAGAGTCGGGCTTCAACGCCTCGTAGAACGCTTTCGCCCCGGCTACGATTTCCTCGTTCGTGGGCTGGCGCGTGGCTCCGGCGATAAAACCGGCCTCGTATTCCTTGCTCTTGGTCGTGCCACGTATTTCCTCGGGGGACAGACGGACACCTCGTCGGAGGACAGCCCACTTCGCGTCACTGCTGATGATGCTCATAGTCGGCCTCGTTCCTGATTGTGAACAAGGCAATCATCCATAGCCTGAGCCAGTTCCTCGTCGGTGATATCGAACGCGGTAATCAGGTTGCCGACCGTCTGCAACACGTCGGCCAGTTCGCCGAGCATGGCTTGGCGGCGCTGGTCGCGCACGTAACCTATCCATCCGGCCTTCGCCCTGTCCCGGTCATCGCCGAGCTCGCCGCCCACGTTCACCCCGAAGCAGGCGAGGCAGTTCGCATGATCATCGAACTCCCGGCCAATGCCGCTCGGGTCTGTCGGGTCGCTGGCTTTCAGGTATTGTTTGCAGGCTTCGACCAGTTCGGCGCTCTCTTCCAGATTCTTCAAGGCCAGCCACTTGTCGGGCGTGAGACGGCCGAAAGATTCGACCGAGGGCAATTTCACAATACGATTGCTCATGCTTCCACCGCCTTAGCCAATCGGAACGGTGCAGCATTTAGAACCTGAACGCTATCCGTTGAGAACTGCGGGCGCGTGATACTCCAATTACCGGCATCAATACACGTGAGTGGAAAGGCATTCTCGCCCATCACCCATGTGTTATCGTCCTTGTCCAACCACAGTCCAGGCTTGTCAGGAAGCCGGGGCTTCGGACGGAGTCCGTAGGTGAAGGCGTTGAAGCCAAGGGCGATACATTCCGGCCCGACAGCGCCGTATACCCGACCCCAGAATCGGTTATGGCCTTTTTCCACATCTGTGACCTTGTAGCGGTTGCCGTCGAGCATAACGGCAATATCTTTCTCTTGGAGGTCATCAGCCTCCTCGATACGCTCGTAGTTGGGGTCATCCAACAATTCGACGGTATCGACGTAACTGGGAATGATGGGCTGCGTATCAGATGATTCAGCCGAGAACACGTGTAAATATGTTCGATGCGCGTCGAGTTGCATCGAAAGGCTACATATACCGTCCGTGTCTCTGGAACGCCGCACGAGCTTCCCTATGAATACGTCTCCGTTCTCCATTGTCACCTTGACTCGCTTATCGAGATTCTGAATCTCCATAAGGGTCTTACCTGCCCAGAATGGTTTCTCACTCATTGACAGCCTCCTTGGCTAGTTGTCGTTTACGTTTCCGATTCGCCTCATACTGGGCGTATTTCTCGGGATGCTCCGACCTCCAACGGCGATGGTATTCAGCCATCTCACGCTGATGGGCGGCGGCATACTTACGAGCCGAAGCCCGAGCCTGAGCCAAATGCTCCGACCGGTACCGGCGTGCATACTCATTACGTTTCTCACGATTACGAGCGTTCCGCCGATTCGCCAGATCACGCAGATGCTGCGCATACTCGGGGTCGGTTCGACGCCGTTCCCTGACACGACAGTTCCGGCACATGCCATCCTTGCCGACCCGGCACATGCCACCGCACCAATCGCATTTCGGATGACGTTCAGTTATCAGGCCGGACAGTTCGCCGCCGTTCCGGCAATAGTCGATGAACTCCTCATCGGTCATGTCATCAACGTTCACAGCCACACCTCCCCATTAGTGAACCTGCGGAACAACACAGGGTCGAGCTTGTACAACGCCCGCCGAAACTGCGGGTCACGGCAGAACAGGATGAACAACAGGCTTACTGCTTCGGCGGTTCGCATCGCGTCCAACCTCCCTTATCGTCCAGAAGCACCCAACCATGTTGGGCGGTGAGAATCGGCACCAGTTCGGGGTGATCGTTGAAACCGCTCACGATGTACCCCAAGCTCATGGCCTCACGCGGATGGGCGTGAATCCACCCATGACATCCCGTATCGCCACTCCCACACGCCAAGATGAGGTTCGACGCCTCATGCAGTCCCGGCCACTTGTGTGACCGGAGTCTGCGATGATGCCGGCTGAAACCGCTCCAATGGAATGGTTTGCCGCAGCGGACGCACCGGTATTGGTCGCGTGCGTCCACCAAATCCTTGACGTGTTGGGACGGGTTAGATCTGCCCATTTCCGTATTCGTCCTGGGGTTGGCTCCACGGGTCCGTAGGCTGCTGATACTGCTGTTGCGGTTGCTGGAATCCCTGTTGCGGCTGCTGGAATCCTTGCTGATACTGCTGCTGCGACTGTTGGAAACCAGACTGCTGGGCCTTGGGTTTCGCGCTCAACACCGCAATGGTGCGGGCCGCGACATCCCAATTCTCATACCGTTTCCCATCCTTTTCCGACACTCTTTTGGACAAGCTGCCGTTCACAAGAACCTTCACGCTCATGTTCGGCTGGGACTTCAACTGGCGAACCTGATTCAAAGCATCCTTCGCCTGATTCGACAAGGGACGCACACCATAGAACTGAGGCTCCTTGTCAACCCACTGGTTCGTGTTCTTATCCGTGTAACCCGGATGGACGCTGACGTTGAGAATACTGGAATCCTGAAAATCCTTGATCTCTCCCGCATATCCGGTAAACTCGATGCTTGGTTCTCCGGCCATTACGCATTCCTCCTGTAATTGTTCGTCTTGTGTTTCTCTATGGCCCGCTTGTTGCAGACCAGCATGTGTGATTGGGCTCCGGCGCAATCAACGGCACCGCATGTGGGGCATTGGGGGAGCGTGATCTTGTCCCCGTGAGCCCACAGGCATCTGGCGCACTTGCAGACCGGCCTCGGGGTGAAAGTCACTCGAAGCTCGCCTCCACCTTCGTGAACGGGAAGCGACCATCCCGGACACTGGTCTTGAAGAACTGGCTGCGGGATTGGGACTGGCATGGGAAGGCGGGGGCGATGGTGCCATCATGGGCGAGCACCGGCATCCAACGTTTGCCGTCATGCTTCCACACCGATTCGGTGCGAGCCTTGTAGAATCCCGGCTCCTTCGGAAGGTCGGCCATCGTGTACGGTTCGTGATACGCATACTGGAAGGCGTAGTCCTCCGCCCACCAATCGCACACAACACAGAACCCCTCGACACGCAGGCACAGAGTTATGCCGTCCGTACACTCAGAACGCACCTGCGCCACCGTGTACTTGTTGCCGTTCTTCATCACCGCCTTGTCTCCGGGACGAACCTTCGTGATATCGGTGATACGCTCACGCGGGGCGTCATCCGTGCACGGGACATCATCCACCAGTTCGATGGACTCGATGATGCGTTCGTTCGGGAAGAACTCTTCATCGGGGGAAAAACCTGCGCTGAGGCAGTAAGCGTTATCGATATCACCGATCTCGTTCGTCACTCCGGTCACTACGTCCCCGTTCTTGTATGTGACCTTGACGTGCAGGTGTGCCATCTCCCCGCAGGTTTTGCCCTTCCAGAACGGTTGCTCGCCATCATCTTCGGCCTGCTTGACGGATTCCGTCTCGGGCTTCGACTCATACACATGCACGTTCCGGGCGGAACCGGTACTGTACCCATCGCCAAAATCCAAGAAAACCACGAGATTGCCCGCATCCTCGGTCTCGATGTACAGTGGCGGCTTATTACCCAGAAGCATGACGAAAACGTCCACCAGATTTTCTGGCTTCTTCACCTCATGCAGTTCGCCCGCATAATGCCCGTAATCATCATCGAACTCAACCCACATGCCCGGTTTCACGTCGTTCAAACCAATCTCACTGCTCACTGGGAGCCTCCTTAACCTTGTCGTTGTGCTGTCGATAAGCGTCGATGAACCGTTGCGCCTGATATTCGGTCAACGTGCCATAGGTGACCCGCGTTTGCAGGACGTTGCCGATGAAACCGTTCTCCTGACCCACCGGAATCTTGCAGTCTTCAAGAATCCGGTCGATCTGTGTTTTCTGCTCGTCGGTCATACCCTTGACAGAACGCTTCTTGTAGCCGCTCGTCTCACCGTCATCATCAGTGGTCGCCAGTCCGAACGCGCCGCAAGTGCTGTAGCGTCGCGCATACGTCAATGCGGAACCGAGGGCCTGCATGACGCTCATGCCACGCGAATCACCCACCTCGACCGGGATAAGACAATTACTGGCAATCCACTTGTCCGTGCCCTTCTTCCTGACGGCCGTATCCACATACAGGCGTCCGTCAACCAACTGGGTCGGCCATTGCAGGTCGAACCCCTGCTCGTCCACATAGTTCACGACCTGAGCCAGGGTCGCATACGTGCCACGACCGCCCCGAGCGTCCTTCTTAATTACCGCCATGATTCAATCTCCTCCTCTTCCTCCAACAGCTTCCAGTCGGGGAACACGACATCCTTCGGGTATTTAGGCAACCCGTAGGCCCTCATAGCCTCCAACGGGTCCTCCATGTTGTCACGGAACCATTTGATGCCCTGCAAGGCGTGGTTTATCTTCGGTTCCGCCAGTTCGGTGATGATGGGCGAATCCTCCTGAATCTCGTAGCGCATCCAGTCGAACGGCGGGTTCTTCTCCTGCACGATGAACTCGAACCCCAACGGCCCCTTATATTCGGGCATCGTCAACCGGTAGAGACGCATGTAGAACGCGGCCTGAATGTGATACCCGTACTGCCAGCAGGAACGCTCGAACTCGTCCGGCGACTTCACCGTGGTCTTGTAATCACGGATACGCAGCACACCATCCGGGTCGGGAGTGGACGGCAACCAGTCCGCCTTGCCCTTAATCGACAATCCGGTATCGGGGTCGGTGGCGATCATCGCCACCTCCGGCTGACCATCCAGCTTCGTGAAAAAGTCTCCAACCATGTCCCGCATGGCCTCGACCTTCTCCACATCATCAGCGGACAGCCATACGATGTCATCCGCACCATACTGTTCGACCAGCCTGTCACGAAGAGCCTTGCCCTCCTTGGTGCGCAGATTCGGTTTGGCCACAACCTGCGGGCCACTGCCCAAAACCATGCTGTGAGCCGCCTTGCCGAACTCCAACGCCGAAGAATACCCATGCTCGCCGGTCAGGTAATCCGAATACGCCAACGGGCTTACCAGCATTTTCTTCAACGAAGTCTGGTCCACCGCGTCCAACGCGAAGTAATCGTCATCGGTCATCTGCTCGACGGTCATTGCCTCTCCTTTCTTGCTTTGAGTGCTTCCTTGCCTAAAACCTTGATGGTGTCGGCCACCGAGTCGAGAAAATCGTCAACGTCCTCCGCGTCGTAGACCTCTCCGTAAAGCAGGGAACGATACGTGCGGAACTTTCTATGCCGGACATCATTCGGGGTCAACATGAGAACCCCTCGACTGCATGGACAGTTGCTCCTCGCGTTCCATCAGGTGACTGTGACGCCAAGTACGCGACTTGCCCTGCTTATGAGAGGCCTCCGCATAATCGGCCACATGGTCACGGCCAACGTCCCCCACGACCTTCGAGGCCTCGTTCCAATCCGAGTACACGCGATCGTTCACGGCCACATACTTGTCAGCGAGATAACGGACGCAATCACCGAGATAACGGATTGCTTTGGCGATGGAGTTGAAATCAGATGCCATCAGTCGGCGTCCTCCGTCTGAATCTGAGCCCACGTCTCCTCCATGAGAGGCCGGTCGATCTCGTAGTAGATGTAGGTCTTCCCGTGCTTCGGCGGGTAGGCGCCGAACTTCATCTTGTAGTTCTCGGCCAGACGGGAGCCGAAATGCAGGGCGCTTTTCTTCATCGGCTCGAATCCTTTCGAGCGCAGGAAGTCGCTGATGATGAGACGAGGCGAGTCAGGTTCCTTCGACGTCTTGGCAGGAATGACGGGAGCGTCGAGAATCAGGCGCGCCCGACGTTCAAGCTCGTCCTGCGGCAATAGTCCACGCGCCTCGTTGAGTAGTCTCATACGGTCGAATGGGGTGAGTTCCATGATTGTTTCCCTCCACTGGGCTTGATTATTTGGTTGTCCTTCTACGCCGGTGCTGACACGTCCGAAACCCTTTTATTGGTTTCCGACGCAAGGACGCGAAGGGGTTAAATTTTTCTGAGCGCCAAGCCGGGAGTCGAACCCGGTGCACCTTGGAGAAGTCCATGACCATTGGAAGGCTTCGTAGGTGCGGCACCATGCGCTTGGCTGCCACCGGACGAGGAAGTAAAGGAATAAAGAACCCCGCCCGGAAGAATCATTTGGGTTGGATGAGGGTGTTGGAGCCCTCGGGTGTGACGATCAGCTGGTCGGCGTTCTTCAAAGCGTCGATGTAATGCTGCCGGAGCACGTTGTCGGTCAGGGAATCGTTCAGCACCTTGTTCGCGTCGGCCTCGCCCTGCGCCTTGATGCGCTTCGTCTCGGCCTCGACCTTCGCGGTCTCCTGCTCGTTCTTCGCCTTCTGCTTGGCGACCTCGGCGGCTTGGGCTTGCGCGTAGCTGTCGGTAATGGACTTCGGGTAGCGGATGTCTTGCACGGACACCTGTTCGACGGTCAGGCCGATGCTCTTCCATTTCGAGGTGAGCGCGTCCTGCACGGCCTTCGTGTACTTGCCACGGTCGGTGAGCATCGTGATCGTGTCGAACTTGCCGGAGGTTTCACGGGCCACGCTGCGCAGGTCGTTGCCGATGTAGTTCTGCGTGAACGTGGTCTGCTTGCCGTATTCCGAGTAGAGCATTTCGGCGGCGGACGGTTCGAGCGAATAGTTGACCTGAATGTCGATGTTCGCGCTGGCACCGCTACGGTCGTTGACCGTGATCTCCTTGCCTTCCGCGCTGCCGCCGTCGTACTTGTAGTCGGTGTCCTTGAAGAAGTTGATGAGGTTGTTGCGCGTATCGTATTTGATGACCGACTGCCACGGCGCCTTCGCATGGAAGCCCGCGTTCTCCGCATGACCGGCGACGGAGCCGCCCATGTTGCGGATGACGGCCACCTCGCCTACGTCCAGCGAGTATAGGCATGCCGGAATCATCAACAGTGCGGCGACGATGATGGGAATGAAGCCGAAACCGGCTCCGTCGCCACCGTTGGCGAGTGCGACGGCTATCATGCCGACTCCGATGAGCAGGAGTATTACGGCGAGTATGAACCAGATCATTTTTGTGTTCCTTTCGACAATGCGAACGAGAGCATGACGGGCGAACAGCACATGAAGCCTGCGAGAATGCTCCACGGGCCCGCATAGGGTTGCAGTGAGAGAATCAGGAACCCGGTCGCCGCCAACGTCAGACAAGTGATTGTCTTCGTGTTCTCATGCCGGTGCCGGCGTTCATCAGGTGAATGCTGCCAGCCGGAGCAGTGAGCCCCATACGTTTTCCTGTTCATGACATGTCCTTTCCGCGTGGCCGGGCTCGGATTCGAACCGAGAACGTCCTTGCCGTCACCGTGTTGCAATGTTGACCAACCGTGAGAGATGTATGACGAGTCCTATGGCGTGGTGACGATGGTGCGTGTCCAGATACCCCGAAGGGTTCCGGCCGATGGTTGCCGCAGCAGATCGCAGTATGGTATTTATTTGCCTGTAGTCGATAGGTGGATAAAAAACGACCCACTGCGGCAAGACTTGTTAATTTCTTGACAGCACATCCGTGCAGGAGCGAAGCCTTCTCAGGTAGTCCACTCTGCGGGCGGCTTCTCTCAGCCAGTCTTTCTTGACTTCTATCGGGTTGAGGGAGGGGCTTGAAATACTCACGCAATCGCATCCGCAGTCGTAGACCATTCCTTTGCCGACGATCTCTACAAGCGTCGGACGCTTATTGCAGATGGGGCATTCGGGAAGAGGTGCGTCCAGTGTTTTCTCAGACCGGTCCGCCAACTCATTCCAATGGTCGGCAGCGTCGGCCTTATTACAGTAATTGACGCTCAATCCGGAAGGACGCTTGGGATAATCGCAGTCGATGCACCGGCAATTCCAGAACCCGGTGCTGGCACCGCTTCCGAGCATTGAGCATCCGGCGCAGTAGACCGATGGGGTCTTGCCGCAGATGGGGCATGGCTTGATCTCCGGTACGGGTGGCTCTTCATACAGGTTTTCCGGCTCTTTCGAAGTGTTCATAATGTCTCGATTCATTGAGAGGAGGTGAATATGGCTTTCGTCAAGTTCAATAAGGACTTCGATGACCGGTTGAAACAGATGGCCGTTCGTGCTGTGAAGGAGCAGAACGGCAATCGCTGCTATTACTGTGGTGCCGAAGTCGAGGACATGTCCGGTGTAGGCGAATCACAGTTGCCGGTCTGCCTGGATTGCGTGGCCAAGGGACTACCTGTTTCCTCCGGCCAGTAACTGTCCACGAGGGCGATGAAGTCCTTGGCGAAGCTCCTGAGCTTGCGCATGTCCGGTACGATCTCTACTCCTACCTTTCCGCTGTAAATCTCAGGGGCTTCCATGTTTTCTGTACTCATGCTGTTACCTCCAATACAGGAGACTCAGAAAGACGCTGCTCAGCTTCTGGCTTGGGAGACTCAGAAGAGGGAATCGACCGCATAATCTGTCGTTCCTCTTCTGCGGCAATCGCGATGTCAACAGCAGAGCCCCAACCGAGGAGAGGGGCAATGCGGTCCATTACCTTGGCGTTCCAAGAGCTTTTGCCGGTCATGTAATGACTAAGCACTGTCTGGTCGATATTCAGTTCGGACGCGAGCTGATACTGCTTCTTCTTGATTCGCAGAAGGCGTACCGATATTGCCTGCGAGATGAATGCGTTGGTGTCCATGAAGTCTCCGTATCTTATATACGATATTTAACAATGTGTTTGTACCGTATTCCGATTTGCTGGTTACAACTATATATCTTATTTAAGATATGTCAAAGAACGACACGCCCGACAAGATATGTTATATGAGATATACTGTTTGTTATGAACGCAAAAATCTCAAACACAGATATCGCAATAGGTGCATACCTTGACGCGAGAATGAAGGACAAGCATCTCACTCAGATGGATATCGCAAAAGCGATAGGCAGAAAGGCCCAGTCCTATGTCAGCGATCGGCTGACGGGAAAAAAGTCATTCCTGATTTCCGAGCTGGATATCATCGCGCCGATGGTCGGACTTCCTGATTCCCTTGCCCTCATAGCCGCTTCGGTAGGCCGCAGGCGAGTCGAATAGTGTTAGACTAGCTCATGTCGCGCCTCCTTCTGGTGGTGTGGCAATGCTGAGAGGTTCGCCGGTTCTTCGCGGGATGGGCGGACCTCTTTTTCGTCCCCGTTGATTCGAGCAAGGTTCATCTCAGACGGCGGTTCCGTCAATCCGATAGAACATTTGTTCGATTGCATGATTCTGATTATGCACCAGATATTGGATAATCGCAATTCAGATGTTCTCCGTTCAAGCCAAATAATGATAGTATCGCTCATACGGAGAGAATGGGTTTCGGCAAGGGGACGTGGTGTCTAGTCAATCAAAAACATACGAATGCTCGCCACAACTGATTAAGACGGCAATCGATTCCCTACTTAAATCAGGGCCGTATTCTCCTCTCGTCTTGGTTAAGCAAGGTACTGATATAGGAGCTCGCTCGTCCTTTGGAAGCAAATTGCGGATAAGGGTGAAAGATCATGAGGTCATCGTCTATCTCATCAAAGAAGGCGAGGATGGAGACAGAGTTCTTAGCGTGTTCTTCCATGACCTGAGCAGAAGAATCTCCCAAATAGAGAAGCATCAGGTGAAACAGCAGGCGAATGCCGCCAAGACTCAACCCAGCACCACTAAGCCCGCGTTTTCTACTGCCGCGACTGAGGTTAAGGGGTCGAAGCCGGAGAAGGATGATCTTGTCGAGAAATCCATTGAAGCCGCGAGTCGTGCAGTGAACAGGATTCCGGCACCGCTTTTCGCGGTATTCATGGTGCTGGCATTGGTATTGGTCGCGCTAATCGCCTTCTTCATGGGCTGGCAAGGCGGATACGATTCTCGTGATCCGGTGGAGCAGCCCGAATACACGAAGATGATCGACGCCCATAAAGAGGAAGTCCGGAACCTCAACAGTAAGATATCTGACTTGCAGTCAATTGTGATTGACAATCAGAAGCGGATAGATGAGCTCAAACCCTACAAGGATGAGTACGACAGCAAGAAGGCTGAACTCGATAAAAGGCAATCGGATTTGGATAGTCGGTCATCTGAGCTTGACTCACGCGAGAACGCGGTAAAGCAACGGGAGGACGCCGCAGCAGCGGCTTCGACGTCAACCAATTCGGGCTCATCTTATTCCTCCGACGACTCCTCGACCGGTTGGGCGTATTACAAGAACTGTTCAGCAGCGCGAGCTGCCGGCGCCGCGCCATTGTATCGGGGCCAGCCGGGCTATCGTTCGTCATTGGACCGTGACGGTGACGGAATTGCCTGCGAATAGCACTAAATAAGTAGAATATGAAGAACCAACCCAATGAAGAGAAGGGGATAATAATGAGCGAGCCACAGCAACAACCCGTACCGGCCCCATCGCACAAGACTGAAGGCAAGGGTACCGTCACCCTGAAATGGTGGCAGCTTCTGGTTGCGGCGATTGTCGTGGTGGCGCTGTCGGTAGGAGTTGCCGTTGCCGTGAACACAGCAATCCGCAATAATACTGATGAAGCCGCCTCGTCCAAGGACTACAAGAAACCGGAAAAGGCAAAACCTCAGCAAACGGAGAAGCCCAAGACAAGCAGCCGAGGCAACCTCATCAAACGAATAGGCGACACTGCCAGCATCTATAAGAGTCAGGCAGACAAAACCCTACTCGCTTCATGGACCGTAACCAACATAACCCTTGACGCACCATGCGTCCCGGCTTACGAAGGAGCTGAAACAAGCCCTGCAAACGGTCATTTCGTCGTTCTGGACATCACCGTTGAAACAACTTCCGATTTTGATTCGGATTCCTATGGGCCTTTGGGACTAGGCGCTCCCGGCTATTGGACGTATATTCAAAATGATGGCACCCAGTGGAACGGCAATCTCGATGGAACCAGTTCAAAGATAACAACCTACACATGCCTACCCGAAAATCAGCGGCTTCCCCAGATAATAGGCCAAGGGGTGAAGGCTCAAGGCAAGGTGCTGTTTGATCTTCCGTCAACGGATGGATACTTGGTCTATGGCAATGAGAGCGGACATGGCTGGGAATATCCTTTAGCTGGACATGCCAGTGCCTGATTCCACAGCATAATGGCATTAATGGTCCCGTCTTCCTGTATCGGAGGACGGGACCATTGCTGTTCGTATGAAAAGTGCCGTGACCCTGCTGGGGCCACGGCACTTGACGCATACCAGACGCTCACCATCCAAGTATGTTTTGCTTATTTCGGTTGGCTATTAACGTTTCATGAGACACTTCAATTATGCTTAGCGGCACGCATGGTGTCAACCTCGGTTCCGACCGGGGCCAGGCTGTTCCCCGACCTTTCCTCCCGTATTGGAGGACGGGACCATTTTGTATACCACTACAATATGATGGTCAGGTGTGTTTCCTAGTGGAGGGCCATACCTCATGGTTCGGGTCCCACCAGAGAATGTGAAACTCGTTGCCTACAAGGAAACCGTACAGGCGTTCGGTTCCACCCAATCGGAACCGGGCCAACGCATCGCCTTCGCGTTCATAGTATTTCGCCAGCCGGTCCTGTGGCGTCTGGTTGGGGCATTGGGTGAAATCAGGGTAGCAGGTGAACGCCTGATATGAGTGGCTAATGATCTCGCCCACCGTGGCCTTTTCGAAGTCACGCATCTTCAACAGCAGCAGCCGATGCTCCTCGTCGCTCATGTGCGCGAGCGACCATGGGCAGTCGGCCTCAAGGTCAACGCAGTCGAAACGGAATACGATGCGACGGTTCACGGAATCCTTGGGAATCTCCGTGGCGGATTCGGGGACATGATAGCTTTTCGCCACGTGATGCGCGGGCACACGTTTTGAAGAGCTCGGGGTTTTAGCCTTGATGCTCTTGGTTTTGCTGCGGTGGCCCACTAGTCGGTAAGGCTCCCATAGTATTCGGCCATGGCCGCTTCAGTTATCTCGGTGTTGCAGATGGCTCCCTGCGGGAGATCGCCTCGCGCATCCCTCCACGGGCGTTCGCTGTGGGTAAGCTCGCTGAGCTGGTAGGCTCCCATTTTCCCGTAGGCATTCAACACCGCGTCTATGGTGCTGGTGCCGTCTTCGTCTATGTTCGACGGGTCGCCGTGAATATCGCCGCGCGTGATCTTGAACATGCCCTTGTGCGCATGGTATAGGTCGGGGCACACCGGGCCGTTGGCCCATGCCTCGAATCGCTCGGGGAACAGACGCCGTTCATCCCATACGAGGGACCATGCCTGTGAATAGTAGCAGAGCTTTTCCAGCTTCATGGTGGTCATGACGCCGAGCTTGTCTAGTACGTAAGCGGCCACGTCGAATACGCTTGTCATGGTGCGCCTCCGTAACATTCTGCCCGTCTGATATACAAACGGAATAACTTACGCTTCTATTGTACGATCGGCAAGTTTCGGCGCGCCAGTTCACGCCTTCCATTCGATCTGCTTCAGGTCGAGCCTGTCGCCTATCGTCTCCATGCCTCGCATCAAATCCTCCACGGGCACGGTGCGGTAATGCTCGCTCATTTCCACGGACGAATGGCCGACGATGCGTTGGATGATGCCGGGGTCAACCTTCATGTGGAACAGGAGGCTGACCACCGAATTGCGGCATTCATGCCCGTACCGGTTCTCGTAGTCGGGGATGCCCGCCCTGCGCATGAGGTCGCGGAAACCGGCCCTGTCATCCAACGCGGCCAACGGCATACCCTCGCGCGTCCTGAATATCAGGTTGTACGGGTTCGGGATGATATTCTCCGTGGCCTCCAGATACCGGTGCACGACGGTGCCCAACTGGGGGATTATCGGCACGACCTTGCCCCTCGCGGACTTCGGCGGCGTCAAAGCGTACCCCTTGCACAGGTGTATCATGTCGTATCCGTCAGGCACCCTCCACCGGTATCGGGGGCAGCTCGAAGGCCGTTTGAAACCGCACGGGTATCTTCCGTCCCTGCCGGGCTCCCCGCACCCATGCTCCTTGTCGAGGCTTTCCAGCTTCCAGTTCACCGTGTAGGTGCCTATCCATATCTCGCCGCTGTCCGGGGTCTCCAATGATTTGTCCCTCCACAGGTCGAGATCGTCCAACGTGGCTCCCAGTATCTCCCCCTGCCTCATGCCGGTGAGCAGACGCCACCATTGGCGTGTGCCCAGAAACAGGTCGTCGGAGGACGCTTCGAGCATGTCCTGCATCTGCTCCACGGTGAACGCCTTGCGGTTCTGCGTGCCGCTGCGCTTGTCCGCCGACACGGCCACGGGCCCGTTGATGGTGCGCCGGTCCCCGGCCAATCCCGTGTCCCTGCGTTTCGGCCTTGCCGCGCTGGTGACCGGACTGGTGGGTATCAGCCGGTCGGCCACCGCCGCCTTGAATATCTGGTTAAGGATGTTGTAGAAGCCAAGCTGCCGGTCGTATGAGCATGGGGTGCCGTCGAGGTTGCGCATGTTGGCTATCATGCGCTGCACCGCCGAGGCGGTCACTTCGCCCAGCTTCTCGTTCGCGTACCTGCTCAGATGCACGCTTATGAGGCTCGCGTAGTTGCCGGTGGACGCGGGTTTGAGGTCGCGTTTCTTCATCTCGAACCATTGCGCCGCGTATTCCCCGAGACGGGTGGCGCGGTCCACGCCCATGCCCCATTCGGTTTTCTCCTTGAGGGCTTCGGCTATTTTCCTGTCGCATTCCTTGTAGGTCTTGGCGGACACCCATCGGCCGTCCACCTTGGCCTGCCAGTTCACGTATGTCTTTACCGTGCCGTCCTTGAGTGTTTTCCGCTGCTCGTGGCGGATGGGGTAGACCGCTCCGGTTTTCCTTATCCTAGGCATTCAGCATCCTTCATTCTCCAACATTCTCCAACAAACAATCCGTGGCGATTGGTATTCCAATGGTATACCAATCGTATCAAATCGTTGGAATTCCGCCGTTCTTTCCGTGGGAGCCGTTGATTTCATTATACGTTACTGGATGTGGAAGGTGTGCTGAACTAGCACCTTTTGTTTCTGACTAAGACCCCTTGGAACAGCAACAATTCCAAGGGGTCTTGGCGTATTGGAAATGTTCTTGGCTAGAGAGATACAGATGGATTTAGCAACATTCCGCAACAAATAATATGATCTAGGTCTTCTGCACGTTGCGGGGGGTGGTTATGGTTCATCCAGATGAGAACAGGAGCAAACCTATGAGCAAGATGAGTGACATGACGGAATACCATGCTTCAGCCTACCGTTTGCCGTCAGGCTTCGAACACTGCTCGAAATTGAAGCCGGTGGCTGAGGCAGCGACGGCGCTGGACCGGGTCAAGGCCGTGGTGGATGTGCTGTATTCGCCGGGCGGCTGCCCGTGGGACGGCAAGCAGACGAACAAGTCGCTGCTCAAGAATCTGCTCGAGGAAACCTACGAATACGTCGACGCGGTGGAGACTCACGACCGTGACAACATGCGCGAGGAACTGGGTGATGTGTTGCTGCAATCCGTGTTTCAGGCGCGGGTCTGCGAATCGGATACTGAGGACCCGTTCGGTATTGATGAGGTCGCCGATCGGTTGGTGAACAAGCTCATCACTCGGCATCCGCATGTGTTTGCGGCTGATGATGCCGGCAATTCCTCTGATTCTTCTGATGCTTTTGATGCTGACAGTAACGACGGGGGAGAAGCTGCCCAACCCGAATCCCCGGAAGCTGTGCTGGCTCTATGGGAAAAGATGAAACAGCAGGAAAAGCATCGTAAATCCGTGCTTGAGGGCATTTCCCGCGTTCAAGGTGCGTTGCCTCGCGCGGCCAAAGTCGTTTCTCGTATCTCCAAATCGCCGAATGCTGATAGATTGTTCGCGGCGTTTGATGAGCCGGCTGCGGCTGATGCTCAGCGAGATGATGTACATCCTCAAGCGGCGAACCAATCCGAATCAAGCGGCGACAATTCCGCTGAACGGGAGAAGGCCGATGCCTACGCCGATGAAATCCTCGCCGTCGTGCGCAAGGCCCGCGTTGACGGCATCGATATCGAGTCCGCACTGCGCAATCGCTTGCGTGATGTCGAAGAAAAAGTCGCCTTGATTGAATCAGAAATCAACAACGATTAAGTCCATACATGTTTTTTGATTACAGATCGTAAAACCTAGAGGGGCTGAGTTGCCAACGACTACCGGCAAGCTGGCGTCATTGCCATCCTATTCACGTCTTAGTGGCCCCTTCCTCCCCGGCCATACTACTCAGGCAAGGCCTGTTGTAGGCTCGGGTACGACGGGCTGTAGCGCCGAATAAGGATGAACGGGAACAGAACGAAGACGGACTGAGACGAACCGAAGCGGTACCAGAGGGGAGTGGCTCATGCAGGTGGCGTTGGAGAACAACATCGTTTTTGTGGTCATCGAGTATTTAGCAATCCTGTGTTGGGGATTATCGGGCGGACTTGCCGCCATTCGCAAGGGCTACGACATCTTCACCATCATGCTGTGCGGATGGCTTACCGCACTCGGCGGCGGTCTTGTGCGCGACGTGATGCTCGGTGCCCTGCCGCCGGTCGGCATCACCGACAAAGGCTATGTGCTCACCACGCTGTTTTCCGGCATTATCGTGGTGGTGGCCCATCCGGAGATCACCAAACTCAAATGGACGATGACTGTCATCGATGCTCTGGGCCTCGGACTATTCGCAGTCAGCGGCACCGCAAAAGCTCTGGCCTACGGTTCCTCAGGCATGACAGCCGTATTCCTTGGCATGTTCACAGCACTGGCCGGCGGCCTCATTCGTGACATCTTCATTGGCGACGTGCCAATGATTATTCGAGACAAACACCTCTATGCTGTGCCTTCGTTCATCGGCTGCATCCTGACCGTGCTGGTATGGCGCGGCGTAAGCTACGGCTGGTTCGACATGCGCTCGGAAATGCTGCTCGACGTGCTGATCGTCATCATCGTGGTGGCGCTGCGACTGCTCTCGGTAGGCTTCAACGTCACTCTGCCCGGAGCCGTCGAACGTCATCGCGTCTACCTGCCCAGCGAAAGCCGATATCTCAAGCGCCCGGTCATTCATCCGTACGCCGATACCGGCGATACCCCCAATACCAAGGACGAAGAAGACAAGCCTCAGGATGGTTCAAGGCCGCCTCAGGGCTAACTGCCTTCAAAGAGGTACATCTGGCCTTCTGCAGAATGACAACTGCTTTCAAAGAGGTACCTGAAGCACGAAACGTTGAGTATAAGTGTTGCAATGACGGCGTTTATAGTTGGGTTTTCCCGTATTCGGTACCTCTCTGAACGGAGATGTCATTTCGCAAGACCGCCAATGTACCTCTTTGAACGGAGATACAAAAAGTCCCGCAAGCCAGATGACTTGCGGGACTTTCTAAAACCTTAAGAGGCTTATGCTCACAGAGCGTTGATCGCAACAGCGAGGCCGGACTTGCGGTTGGCGGCCTGGTTCTTGTGGATCACGCCAGCGCCAGCAGCCTTGTCGAGCTTCTGGGCGGCAACCTTGTAGGCGGCCTCGGCGGCAGCCTTGTCACCGGCGGCGATGGCTTCGCGGGTGGCGCGGATGGCGGTCTTCAGGCCGGACTTCACAGCCACGTTGCGAAGGTGCGCCTTCTCATTGGTGAGCACGCGCTTCTTCTGCGACTTAATGTTTGCCACGTTTACTCCAAACGATGTGTGTTATAAGGACATACAAAAGTTAGAGGATAGCATGAGCCCCGGAAAAACCCGCGCAATGCCACGCCGAATACAGTCCCTCGGCTACACTAGGTGAAGTTTGAGTATATGCCAAGAGGAGGAATGCGTTGGTCGTCCAACACAATCAGCCGGGTTCCACGGATCAGTCGGTGATTCGCAACTTCTGTATCATCGCACACATCGACCACGGCAAGTCGACCGTGGCCGACCGCATCCTGCAGTTGAGCGGCATTGTGCCAGAGCGAGAGATGCGCGATCGCTTCCTCGACCGTATGGATATCGAGCAGGAGCGTGGCATCACCATCAAATCCCAGGCCGTGCGCGTGCCGTGGACCTTTGACGGCACCGAATACACGCTCGGTATGATCGACACCCCCGGCCACGTGGACTTCACCTATGAGGTGTCCCGCGCACTGGCCGCCTGCGAAGGCGCGGTGCTGCTCGTCGACGCCACCCAGGGCATCGAGGCGCAGACCCTGTCCAATCTGTATATGGCCATCGACCATGATCTGGCCATCATCCCCGTGCTCAACAAAATCGACCTGCCGTCCGCCGAGCCGGACAAGCACGCCGAGGAGATCGCAGGTCTGATCGGCTGCGAGCCGAGCGACGTGCTGCGCGTCTCCGGCAAAACCGGCGAAGGCGTGGCCGACCTGCTCGACCAGATCGTCATGGACGTGCCCGCCCCGCACGGCGACCCCGAGGCCCCCGCCCGCGCGCTGATCTTCGATTCCGTCTACGACTCCTACCGCGGCATCGTCACCTACATCCGTATGGAGGACGGCGAACTGCATGACCGCGAAAAGGTCCACATGATGGGCATTGGCATGACCCACGATCCCATTGAAATCGGCGTGATCAGCCCCGATATGACCCGCACCAAGGCACTCGGTGCCGGCGAGGTCGGCTACATCATCACCGGTGCGAAAGATGTGAGTCAGTCCAAGGTGGGCGACACCCTGACTTCGGCCGTCCGCCCGGCCGCCGAGCCGTTGCCCGGCTATCGCGACCCGAAGCCGATGGTCTACGCCGGTTTGTTCCCGATCGACAACGCCCAGTTCCCCGAACTGCGTGATGCACTCGACAAGCTCAAGCTCAACGACGCCGCCCTGATCTACACGCCGGAAACCTCCGTGGCCCTAGGCTTCGGCTTCCGCTGCGGCTTCCTGGGTCTGCTGCACATGGAAATCGTCAACGAGCGACTCTCCCGCGAGTTCGGCCTCGACCTGATCCAGACCGCCCCGAACGTCACCTACGACGTGACCGCCGAGGACGGCAGCCAGCATCATGTGACCAACCCGAGCGAATTCCCGGACGGCAAAATCAAGAAGATTGTCGAGCCGATGGTTGCCGCCGACATCATCACGCCCAAGGAATTCATCGGTGCGGTGATGGATCTGTGCCAGGACCACCGTGGCATTATGGGCACGATGGAGTACATCTCCACCGATCGTGTCGAGATGCACTACCGCATTCCGCTGGCGGAAATCGTGTTCGACTTCTTCGACCAGCTCAAGTCCCGCACCAAGGGCTACGCTTCCCTTGATTACCATGAGGATGGCGAGCAGTCCGCCGATTTGGTCAAGGTGGACATCCTTATTCAGGGCGAGAAGGTCGATGCGTTCAGTGCCATCGTTCACCGCGATAAGGCGTATTCGTACGGTGTGATGATGACCAAGAAACTGCGTAGTCTGATTCCGCGTCAGCAGTTCGAGATTCCGATTCAGGCTGCGATTGGTTCGCGCATCATCGCACGTGAGAACATTCGTGCGTTACGCAAGGACGTGCTCGCCAAGTGCTACGGCGGCGACATCACCCGTAAGCGCAAGTTGCTCGAAAAGCAGAAGGCTGGCAAGAAGCGCATGAAGATGCTCGGCCATGTGGAGGTGCCGCAGGAGGCGTTCATCGCAGCCCTGTCCACCGGCGAGGACTCCAACGACCGCGACACCAAAGACAAGATCCGCGCCGCTCAGAAGACCGAGGGCTAGTGTTCGAGGTCTACATCCACGTCCCGTTCTGCTTGCGGCGCTGCGGTTACTGCGACTTCAACACCTACACGGCTACGGATCTTGGTGCGGGGGCCTCGCGCGGCAACTATGCCAATATGGTCATTCGGGAAATGAAATTGACCAAGCAGTGGCAGCTCGACCACGGCATCGAGGAGCCGCCGGTTTCCACCGTGTTCTTCGGCGGCGGCACCCCCACAATTCTCGCCGCCCGCGATCTGGTCGCCATGCTCGATGCCGTCCGCAAGATCTGGAGCATCGCGCCCGACGCGGAAATCACTACCGAAGCCAATCCGGACACGGTCAACGAGTATTACATCAATGAGCTCGCTGCCGGCGGCTTCACCCGTGTTTCCTTCGGCATGCAATCTGCCGTGCCGCACGTGCTCAAAACCCTCGACCGCACGCATACGCCGGCCAACGTGGCCGTAGGCGTCAATGCGGCGAACAAGGCTGGGCTGCGCTCCAGCGTGGATCTGATTTACGGCGCTCCGGGGGAGAGCCTTGACGATTGGCGCACCTCGGTCACGACCGCCATCGATCTTGGCGTAAACCACATCTCCGCCTACGCACTGACCGTGGAGCCGACCACGAAAATGGGCCGTCAGATTGCCGCCGGCACGTTGCCCAAACCCAATGACGATGACGAGGCAGCTAAATACGAGATCGCTGACGACCTGTTCGCCGCCGCCGGCCTCGAATGGTATGAGGTCTCCAACTGGGCCCGCCCCGGATACGAAAGCCAGCACAACCTCGGCTACTGGCGCAACGTCGATTGGGCCGGTCTAGGGCCAGGTGCCCACTCCCACTACAACGCGGTGACCGAGGCTGACCACCCCCAGTCAGCTTCGCTGACAGCCCCCGCTGGCGGGGGTTGTCCGGCGGATGCCGGACTGGGGGTGGTTTCTGTCTCACACGGTCTGCGCAGCTGGGACATCGCGCACCCGCGTTTGTGGGGCACGGCCATCAACGAGAACCGTGTGCCGTGGGCCGATAGCGAGACGATCACTCCCGAGGAAAACCTCGAAGAGCTCATCATGCTCGGGCTGCGCCTGCACGAGGGCCTTGACCTCGACCGCATCAACCGCGCCATCAACGATGCGGGTATGAGCAGCACGCCCCAGACTCTCCGTAATGTTTCCCTTGACCAACTCGCCCCAATGGTCAGCGAAGGCCTGATTACCGTATCCGATAATCATCGAGTGGTGCCCACTCGTCGTGGCCGGTTGCTCAATGACTCGGTAATCGAACAGTTCTTCGATTTCGTCGGTGTATGAGTCGGTGGTATGGTGCGCGGCAGTCGCCATTACCTGTTCGCTAGTTGTGGTTACACCGTCAGAGGGAGCTATTTTTGTTTTACCGGCGGGGGAGGGAACCGCGTAGGACTACGTCCGGGGCGCTTTGCACGTAGATCAGGCGGTTGGCAGTGCCGCCGGTGGCCTCCCCGTCATCGCGGTTGGACAGGATGCTGTCCACGGCGGCCTGGCCCATTTCGGCCAGCGGCAGATGCACGGTGGTCAGTGGCGGAAACACGTCGGCGGAGTAGGGGATGTCGCCGAAACCGGTGACGCCGATTTCCCGACCCGGCTCGATGCCGTTGGCGCGCAACGCGGTCATCGCACCGATGGCCATCACGTCGTTGAGCGCGATGATTGAATCGATGCCTTTGCCGTCGTACAGTGCGCCTTCGCCCGGCTTCAGCAGTCCGGATCGGGCCATTTGCATGACGGCCGCATAGCCGTCGGTACGGCTGAACTTACCATTCGCCACGGCTTTCGGATCCACGGTGATGCCTGCCTCGTCCAACACTTCCATCACGCCGGCCAGTCGTTCTTTGGAGGAGCGATGTGCGTCATCGCCCTTGAGAATCGCAGGGCGCGTATACCCGGAATCGACGATCAGCTTTGCGATGGCGCGCGCGCCGACATCGTTCGCCACGTCCACGGCCGGGAAGGGCAGGTTGCGGTTGAGCACGAACACGGCACGTCCGCCGGATGCTTCGTACTGGGTGAGTTCCGTCTGCAACGCCTGGCGTTCCGGCGCGTCGGTGTATTCACTTTCGGAGATGATGATGCCGCGCGGCCTGGTGGATACGGACTTACGCACCGCCTCCAACTCTTCGTGCGGGGTGGCTGCCACGCCGATGGTCACGGAAATGCCGCGTTCGGCCGCCGCCTTGACCACGCCTTGCGATACGGATGCGAAGTAGGGATCGGAGATATCGGAGACCAGCAGCACGATGTTCGGTGCGGTGCCTTTGGCCACTGCCTGAGCATAGGCGTTGGGACGATAGTTGAGCTTGGTGGCTGCTTCCATCACCTTGACATACGATTGGTTGCGTACCTTGCGGGTGCTGCCGTTGAGCACGCGGGATGCGGTGGCGATGGAGACTTGGGCTTCTTTGGCGACGTCCATCAATGTCGCTGGCGATTGCGCCTTATCGTTCTGTACAGCCACGATCGAATCGGTCCTTTTCTTCCCTGAAACGGAAAACATGTCTAAACGCTTACCGCAATGATATCGCAGTTTTGCTTGCAATAGTAGCATTGTGGATTGGAAAGCCTGAATTTTGAACAAAAATAATCACGCGAATTACGGAAAGCGCTTACCGTTCCGCGTGTCGTGCGGTATGCTCGAAGCATGACGCGATACTTATGTGCCCCTGACTCCTTCAAAGAGAGCCTGACCGCCATGGAGGCGGCCCGGGCGATGGCTCAGGGGATTGAGAATGCCGACCACGATGCCGAGGTCCGTTGCCTCCCCATGGCCGACGGCGGTGAAGGCACCGCACGTGCGCTTGTCGACGCCACTGGCGGATCGATGCACGCCGTGCCGGTCCACGACCCGCTCGGCCGACCTGTCGAAGGCCACTTCGGCCTGCTCGCCGACGGCACGACCGCCGTGGTCGAGACAGCCGAAGCCAGCGGCCTCGCACTGCTTGAAGCCAAAAAACGCAACCCGTTGATTGCCTCCTCCTACGGCACCGGCGAACTCATACTCGCCGCCGTCCGTTCCGGAGCCAAGCGCATCATCGTCGGGCTCGGCGGCAGCGCCACCAACGACGCCGGTGCCGGACTTCTGCAGGCCCTCGGCGTTCGTCTTCTGGACGGGAACGGCAACGACCTTAAGCACGGGGGAGCGGCCCTCGCTGATCTGGCCACCATCGACATCAGCACGATGGACCCGGCTCTCAAGAACGTCTCCATCACCGCCGCCTGCGACGTGACCAACCCGCTGACCGGTCCCACCGGCGCCAGCGCCGTGTTCGGACCGCAGAAAGGTGCGTCCAAAGATGATGTCGCCACATTGGACGCCTCCCTCGCGCATTTTGCGCAGGTAATTGACAGCCAGCTCGGCGTTGCCGTGAACGACGTGCCGGGTGCCGGCGCGGCCGGTGGCATCGGTGCAGCACTGAAGGGCTTCCTAAACGCCGAATTCCGCCCGGGCATCGCCATCGTCATCGAACAATCCGGACTCGATGCGGCCGCACAATGGGCTGACGTGGTGTTCACCGGCGAGGGCTCCATCGACTTCCAGACCAAGTTCGGCAAAACCCCGGCCGGCGTGGCCGAAACCGCCAAGCGCCACGGCAAGCCGGTCATCGCAGTAGCCGGGCATATTGGCACGGGCATCGACGAACTGCATGAGGTCGGCATCGACGCGGTATTCGGCATCGCCCCCGGTGCTGCCAGCCTCAGCGAACTGCTGGCCGACGCGGCCGCCAACGTGACCCGCACCACCGAACAAATCGTACGAACCCTACAACTGTGAGCAGGCTCCCGCTGGCGGGGGCTGGCGGGCTTCGCCCGACTGGGGGGGCAGCGCTGAGAACCACCCTCAGTCTCGCTATGCGAGACAGCTCCCGCAGCGGGAGCGAGTACCGGAAAGGAAGACGTGCGCGCCACACTGGAAACCGTGAGCTGCGGCGAACTGACCGCCGTGTATCGCAAAGATAGCGACACCGGCATCGTGGAACTGGTATCATGGATCGTCGACGCGAGCTCGGTCTTGTGACATGATTGGTGGTGATGGAATCAACGATGAGTCCAACAAAACGGCACCGCCTCCCATTGCGCAATATCGCGCGCAATATTACGCAGCGTATTGGCTCTCCGAATGCGTGTCTGCTAAACCTCGTGTTGCTCTATCAGCGAGCTTTCCGACTGCGCAGCTCAGGCAACATCACGACGAACAGGATGACCGCCACAATCGCGGTCAGCAGATCGGCGATGGCCTGCGCGGCGATTACACCCTGATAGCCGGCCAGCCGGGAGCCGACGAACAGGGTAATCGCCAGCATCACACCCTGCCTGCTGATCGACAGCACAAAGGCGCCGACCGCCTTGCCTGCGGACTGGAAGGTGCAGGTCGTGACCATCACGACGGCTACGCACACCAGGCTCAGCAGCTGAACCCGCAGCATGCCGGCGCCCAGCGTGATGATGGTGGCGTCCTCGATGAAGAATCCCATCAGTAGACGGTCGGACAGGCTGAGCACCACGGTCATCACCAGGGCGAACAGGGACAGGAACAGGTAGGAAAAACGCAGAATGCCGCGCAGTCGAGGCATATTGCGGGCGCCGTAGTTGTAGCCGATCAGCGGCTGCGCGCCGAACGCGAATCCCACGAAAACCAGCACCGCGATCATGATGACTTTCAGCGCGATGCCCATCGCGGCTACCGCGTCGGTACCGTAGGGGAGCAGGAACAGGTTGATCATGACGATGCCGACGCTCTGCGTGAGGTTCGTGATCGCCGAGGGGATGCCGATGGCGAGGATGCTCCCGACCTCCCGGGCCGTGACCGCCAGACGCCGGCGCGCGCGGTCGATGACGGTCCGCGGGTCGATGGACAGGTTGCTGCTGTGACGCAGCGTGAACCAGACGAAATAGGCGTCGGTGCAGATGTTGGCGATCACGGTGGCACCGGCCGAACCCGCAGCACCCCAGCCGAATCCGTGGATGAACAGGGGATTGAGCACGATGTTGACCGCCGTGCCGGCCACCGAACCGATCATGGACTGCACGGCGTGGCCTTCGGTGCGCAGCAGGTTGGACGGCGTCATCGACACGATGATGAACGGCGAGCCGACGATGATCAGCGTGTAGAAGTCGGAGGCATACTGCCAAGTGTCGTCAGTGGCGCCGAGCAGCGCGAGCATCGGGTCGCGGAACGCCAGGCCCAGCACCAGAATCAGCAGGCCGGTGGCGATGGCGGCATAGAAGCAGAACGCGCTGAGTCGCTTGCCGTCGGCGAACCGGTGTTGGCCGAACAAGCGCGAGATGACCGAACTGCCGCCGAGGCCGAAGATGTCGCCGAGGGCGATCATCACGGTGAACACTGGCGCGGTGAGGGAGACGCCCGCCACCATATCGGTGTTTCCCGTATGCGCGATGAAATAGGTGTCGACCATGTTGTACACCAAGGTGACCAGCATGCTGAGCACCACGGGCATCGCCAGCGAGAAATACGCCTCCGGAATCGGCGCCTTTTCGAAGAGTTCGTTATCCATTTCCGTCCCTTGGTGTTTCGTTCTTCAGTCACTGTGCAGGATGCCGTTCGGCGTGCATCACAGGCATTGTAGAGGCAACAGTGTGGACAACGGGCGGGGGAGTATCTCATGATGCGGTGAGGGCGTTGATGATGACGCATCGTGTATTGGCGGCCGTGTGCATCGTATGTGAACCTGTGCTGGCGCGGCGTACGCACGATGGGAAAAGAAAGAATATATGGACCCCGTTGTCCCGGTTATTGTTCAGTTTTACTGTGTTGAATTATTGCGTTATTCAATTATTGTGGTGTGCCGGCCGATTGCGGCCTGAGGGGGATTGCCTTCGTATGTGTCATGCAATCTCATGAACGGGATTGTTCGCTAGATTCAGCGAGCGTCCTTGTTGGCGGCGTTGATGATGTCGGCGAACATCTTGGAGTCGGCGTAGCCGGCGCGGGCGATGGCATCCATACCGGAGAGGGCGAGACCGCGAATCATGGAATCCTTGAGAGACATAATCATTACCTTTCGTTTGCGCATCGCCGTGAGCGGCTTTGCGATTGTTGTTTAAGCTTTGTTGTTATGGGGTCCGTGGCTAATCTGATTGGATTGCCGGACCGGAGCCGATGGCTCAGCGAGCGTTCTTGTTGGCTTCGTTGATCAGGTCGACGAGCGTGCTGCTGTTGGCGCGACCGCACTGGCTCATGGAGCTCAGGCCGTACACAGCCAGACCGCGAATCATGGAATCCTTGAGAGACATCATGTTTCCTTTCGTTGGTCAAAACCTTGGGGCTTTGAGTTTTGTTTATCGGCTTCTTTCTGAAACCGGTTTCAGAATAACGCAGTCCGATGACAAACGCAAGGGGACTATTCCGCTCTCGGCGTTTCTGGCGGAATATCGCCGTTCTTTAGATACCATTCGGTAGTTAAGAGGTTGTCTAGTCGACCTTCTGACGGCCTTGTTCTGAGCGTACGGTTTTCACGAGGTATGGCCTCATGTCGCGGAAATCGTACGCTGAGTCGTCGTAAGCGTACGGTTTTCACGAAATGGGGTCTCATCTCGTGAAGAACGTACGCTGAGTCGTCGTAAGCGTACGGTTTTCACGAAATGGGGCCTATCTTCACCGGATTTTGGGCACACCGGCCTTGAGCAGCTTGGTCTCAAGATTGATGGGGCGTAGCAGATCCTCATAGAACACATGGACGATTTCGGTGACGCCCTGTTCCCGGAGATGCCGATCACGTCTGCGGTCGTACTCCATTTTCGCCTGGAGGCTTGCGCGATTCTTGTTGCTGATGTCGGCGTATTTGGCCATGCCGTCGTATTCTGCCACGATGATGCGGCCGTCTGCGAGCTTCCAACAGAAATCGACGCGATATGACATTGCGGGATTGTCGGGATTCATGAACTGCACCTGCAGCAGGGGGATGCCGAAAGACAATTCGGTGATCTGGCCACGCATCAATGATTCGCCGCCGTTTTCGCTCAGGGGATCCGCGTACTTCAGCAGCTTGGTCACGGAGACCTCGTCGCAGACGCTTTGAATCATCAGCGACTGCACCTCTTCGATGGTCGTCAGGGACTTTCTCAGAGCCGAATCGTATATGGGCAGCGCCTGTGGGAATGGGAATGCCGCGCAGTCGAGCAGCGTTCGCGCCGGAGTCGTCAAGAGAATGCCGTTATGCTTCCGCGTCGGAATCCGATTGATATAGATGCGGTTGAGACGCGCCTCGTCTCCGCCGCCGATGCCGGACTTCGAGGCGATGTGCACTGTGCCGTCGTGCAGGGAATAGTTGTGCTGCAGTCCGTATACGCACGCCGCACTCAACCCCGCAAATACCCACTGAGGGTGGATTGCGGACAACGCACGTATGACCTGCAATGACTGTTGCTCTCTGGTCATGGTGTTCCAAAGTGTTCGGTCGGCGTACAGGTTCTTATACGGTGACACCAGCTCCCCGGCATGCAGGCGACGTTTCAGGGCGCGCCGTTGCGCATCACTGGTGCCATAGCAGCAGCGACGCTCCTGCTTCGCCTGCTGCAGCAGTGCAGAAACTTCCTTGTGTTCTTTCATATCTCGACGCTAAGGGTGATTTTGATCGTTGCACAAGCTCAACCGGCAAATGTGGATACTATGTCACGCGAATTGTTGCTGTGGATAACTTGAATCGACGTCGACGGCTTTGCCGACGGTCTTGTCGGAGGCGATATTAGCCTAGGACACCTTGCTGCGCCGCCTTCCATACCGAAAACAGTCATCAGTGACACCGGGGGCATCTTCAGCGTACGTTCTTCACGAAATCAGCTGCCATTTCGTGAAAACCGTACGCTCAGAATGACTCAGTGTACGTTCTTCACGAGATGAGGCCCCATTTCGTGAAAACCGTACGTTGACGACGATTCAGTGTACGTTCTTCACGAAATTAGGGATGATTTCGCGGAAACCGTACACTCACCGCAACTCAGCGTACGGTTTTCACGAAGTTATCGATTTGGGTATAGGTTCCCCGTCATGAACTACAATGAATCGCGGCGAAAAACGGAGAACCGAAGTCGGAGCGCGGCTGAACGGATATGGGTGTGACTGGATGGCTGTCATAGTGATGCCGGTTCTCTAACATACGCAATAACAACAACTGACAACAACAGGGGAGACAGGGATGGCGAGAAGTGCGGGCCGCACCCGGCCGGTGATCAAGGACGTGGCCAAACTGGCCGGAGTCTCGGCACCGACCGTCTCCCGGTATCTCAACGGCACCGTCAACGTCACCGAAGACAAGCGTGAACGCATCGCCAAGGCCATCAAGGAGCTGGGCTACGAGCCGAGCATTGTGGCGCGCGCTCTGTCGAACCGGGAGATGGACTCCGTGGTGGTGTTCGCGGCCAATCCTTCCGCCTTCTCCACGTCCGAAACGAACCATGGGGTGGAGGCCGCCGCCCGTAAACGTCGGTTCCTGCTCAATATTGTTTCTTTGGACGAGTCCGACATGGACTCCGTCAAGGCTCGCGTGCGCATGGGTTTGTCGATCAGGCCGGCGGGCGTGATCGTCTACGAGTACGACCGGGCCGGCATCGCCGCACTGGAATACATTCCCAAAGATATGCCGATGGTCGTGGTGGGTGGCAGCTTCGGCGACGGTGAATACCAGGTCATCAACGCCGAAAGGGATGGCGGCCGTTGGATGACCATGCATCTGCTGGATCTCGGCCATCGCACCGTGTTCCATGTGGGGCGTCCGGAAGGTCCGACCGATAACACCCGCACCAATGGGTGGCGTGACGCGCTCAAGGAGCGCGGCGTCACGGCACCTGACCCAATCATCGTGCCCGACGATGATTTGGAGGAGTCGGTCAAGGCTGGACGCACCTTGGGCCGTCGTGGTGATGTGACTGCGATTTTCGCCGGCAACGACGAGACTGCCATCGCTGTGATCCGGGGTCTAAGGGAGGTTGGTCGCCGCGTGCCTGCTGACGTGAGCGTCGTAGGCTTTGACGACCGCAACTTCGGTGCCATGTGGAATCCGGCGCTGACCAGTTACACCCAGAACTTCCTGGACATGGGGGAGCGATCCTTCCGAATGCTGTTCGAACAGATCCAGGCCAAGCGCGCCGGCGATGACGCGCCGCCCTCGCAGGTCGAGGTGGTGCAAGGCAAGCCGTGTCTGCGAGCCTCCGAACGCGCGTACGGCGACGGCGAAATCGCGTAGTCGATGGGGCGTGCGTATCAATCGATAGTGACTGTAGCGCATCCATATCGTGGTGAGGAGTCTCTCATGCCGAACTGTAAGCGCTTACCTTAAGTAGTTTGTAATATGGTTTACGTCATACTAATAGATATTCTAAATCATAGTGTTTTGCAAGGGCTTTTGCGGAAAATGGCTATTTATCAACAGTTTTCGAAAAGTCCGCATGACGGGCGACTGTGAGCACGCTTTATGGTAACCGCTTTCTGTAGCATTATCGTTAGAGTATGACTTTTGAACAATCGGCAACTCTGAAGACTCAGCCCCAGACCTCGGGCACTATCTCAGCGGCAGACGCCGTGATGCAATCGGCCCGCGACGAACGCATCCCCGGCAAACTCATCTGTACGATCATGGCCGTGGTCATTGTTATCGTGTTCGTCGCCATGCTCCACGCCCTACGTAACCGGAAGTAGGTTGTAGGCGGGATTGGTCTGACTGGTATCCGCCACAGCCGGGTTCGGTAGAGCGGCTACCAATCGGCCAGTGTCTCTATGGCATCGAATCCTGTTCTGCGATGTTGTTCGTCAAGGTTGTTCCAGTAAGGTGATTCATCGGTGAGCATGTCGTACGGGAGCTTGATACGTCTGCGATCCGTGTGGCTATGTAGTCGCCGAGTTTCGGCATCAGGGTCGGTGATGAGGGATGCGAGCATTGCGGCATCGTACAGATGTCTATCTCCATATCCGGCATGGTCTGCTTGGTATGCGGCGCTCTTAAGAATCAACGCGCCAAGCAGATCCGCGTCGGTAGCGGGACGCACGTCGAGACCGCCCATGATGGCGTGCAACTGCACCATGAGACCGCCGGTGAGCAGTCATGATTCGGCAATGCGCTCGGCCACCATGTATACGATATTCCACGGATGAGCGCCGCTGGGGATTGCAATGCGGGAAATCATTGCTCATTTCCTTGTTGTATGCCGTGATGAGTTCTGTAAGGGTTTCGAGCCCCTGCGCGTCGTTCTCTCGGGTCGTTGGATTCGGCCAGATCAGCGGCGCATACGCCGATGGGCATGGGCCCCTGCCCGGCGGGCAGAAAATCAGCGAGATGCCGTGATTCGGCGGGAGACCTCGTGATGGCCCCAGCCCTTCTGTTCGGTAGTGGTACCGCTACACCGACTCTCCCCGACACTCCAGTGCCGCCGATATCAGTGAATGCCCAGCCTGATGTCGGTAGAGTAAAGGCTATTGGCTTGGTCTCGACGGCGAGACTTCTCCAATGGCCAATATGCACTGTTGCAAAGGAGCATGCGGTATGCAACCAATCAAAGCCATTCAATACGGCTGCGGCAAAATGGCGAAGTACACGATTCGCTATATGCACGAGAAAGGCATTCAAATCGTCGGTGCCATCGACGTGAACCCGGAAGTCGTGGGCATGGATGCCGGTGTGTTTGCAGGCATCGGCCCCATCAATGTGCCGATTCGCGCCGATGCCGAGGCTGTACTCAACGAGTGCGACGCGGATATCGCGGTAGTCACGCTATTCAGCTTCGAGAACGAAATCGCCACCATGTGCGAGCAGTGCTTGGCCCGCGGCATCAGCGTGATCACCACCTGCGAGGAATGCATCTACCCGTGGACCACCGATCCGGCCACCACGAACCGTCTCGACATCATCGCCAAGGAAGCCGGTGCCACCATGGTCGGCTCCGGCATGCAGGACATCTACTGGGTGAACATGGTCTCCACCGTCGCCGCCGGATGCCACAGCATCAAGAAGATCACCGGTGCGGTGAGCTACAACGTCGAGGATTACGGCCTGGCTTTGGCCAAAGCGCACGGCTGCGGTCTGACCGCCGAGGAGTTCGAGGCCGAGCTCGCGCATCCCGAAACCGTGGTGCCCTCGTATGTATGGAATTCCAATGAAGCGCTGGCCCAGAAGCTTGGGCTTACCATCGCATCGCAGACCCAGGCCAGTGTGCCGTATTTCAGCGATGTCGACGTGTATTCCGAAACGATGGGCGAGATGATTCCGGTCGGCAAATGCATCGGCATGTCCGCCGTGGTAACCACCGAAACTAATCAGGGCATCACGTTGGAAACTGCCTGTATCGGCAAGGTGTACGGGCCGGATGATGGCGATATGTGCGATTGGAAGATCGAGGGTGAACCGGACGTGGAGTTCCACGTGGTCAAGCCGGCGACCGTCGAACATACGTGCGCCACAATCGTCAACCGCATTCCGGACGTGCTCAACGCGCCAGCCGGATATGTGACGGTCGATCAGCTCGATGAGATTTCGTATCTTACGTATCCCGCCGCGCTGTACGTGGCATAGCCTTCATATTTTCAAGGATGAAGGCCGGCACTCATAAGGGTGCCGGCCGGTATCAGGCGGCCAGAGTCGACGTGCGTGGCATCACCTGGAACTGGATATGGTCATGGGTGATGTCATCGGGCCGTTCATGCCGTAGGTTCGACTCGTTCAGCGTCACCATGCGATCGATAACCGTACGAGCCATTGCGGAGACGTCCATCGCCACAGTGCTGATGGGTGGGTTGGTGCAGGCGGAGAAGGGGATACCGTCGAATCCCATGAGCCGTACGTCGTCGGGCACGTGGATGCCATGTTCGGTGAGTTCGCGGAGCGCGCCGATCGCTATGGTGTCAGACATGCACAGTTCTCATGCTCCCGCTGGCGGGAGCTGTCATGCGAAGCATGACTGAGGGTGGTCCACAGCCGCCAATCCGTAACATCACCCAACGCAGCATTTCACGATACGGACGTTTCCGTATCGTATTTTCGTGTGGTCAAATAGACATTTCGAGCGAAAAAGTTCGAAATACCCCCATAACTGGCCATAAAAAAAATTGCTTGAGAATCACTATTGACTTTTATGGCGACTCGGTATATGGACACATGAAACGTAAATGACATGGAGCAACGGTACTGTGTCAACAGCAATGAACGAAGAGGCATGATTTTCTTACGTGCCCACAACCAATTGAGGTGATTTCGGTGACATTCAAAGCCCCGCTCGATCTCACGGTCCACGCTCCGGACGGTATGTATGATCCCGCCAACGAGCATGACGCCTGTGGTGTGGGTATGGTCACCACTTTGAACAAGCGTCCTGAGCGCAAGATCGTCACCGACGCCATTGAGGTGCTGGTCAACCTTGATCACCGTGGTGCCGTGGGTGCCGAGGAGAACACAGGTGACGGCGCCGGCATTCTGATGAGCATGCCGGATGAGTTCATGCGTGCCACCGTGCCCGCCGAACTGCCGGAAGCCGGTCACTATGCGGCAGGCATCGCCTTCCTTGACCGCGACATCGAAACCTCCGGTCAGCAGGAACAGGCCATTGCCAAGATCGTGCGCGAGGAGGGACTCGAAGTCCTCGCATGGCGCGTGGTGCCCACCAACCCGGACGGCCTTGGCCTGCAGGCCCTTGCCGCCATGCCAGGATTCAAGACTCTCGTGGTCGCCTCTCCGGACGGTGCTCTGGCCGGCGTGGACTTGGATCGCAAGACCTTCCGCATCCGCAAGCGCGTCGAGCATGAGGTGGGCGTCTACTTCGCATCCCTGTCCGCCCGTACCATCACGTACAAGGGCATGCTCACCACCATGCAGCTCACCCACTTCTTCGAGGATCTGAACGACGAGCGCATGAAGGCCACCATCGCCATCGTCCACTCCCGCTTCTCCACCAACACCTTCCCGAGCTGGCCGCTGGCCCAGCCGTTCCGTCTGCTGGCCCACAATGGCGAGATCAACACCATCCAGGGCAACCGCAACTGGCTCTCCGCCCGTGAAGGCCGCCTGAGCAGCGAACTGCTCGGTGAATTCGAGCCGCTGCTGCCGATCACCACCCCGGGCTACTCCGATTCCGGCACCTTCGACGAGTGCCTCGAACTGCTGCACCTCGCCGGCCGCTCCCTGCCGCACGCCATCTGCATGATGCTGCCGCCGGCTTGGGAGAAGAACCCGGATCTCGATCCGGACGTGCGCGCCTTCTACGAGTACAACAACACGCTTATCGAGCCGTGGGATGGCCCGGCCGACATCGTCTTCACCGACGGCACCCAGGTCGGCGCCCTGCTCGACCGCAACGGCTTCCGTCCCGGCCGCTGGCAGCTCACCGATGACGGCTACATCGTTCTGGCCTCCGAGGCCGGCGTTCTGCCGGAGATCGCGCAGGAACACATCGTGTCCAAGGGCCGTCTTGAGCCCGGCGAGATGTTCCTGGTCGACACCGCCGAAGGCCGCATCATTCCCGATGAAGAGGTCAAGAGGAACCTCGCTGCCCAGCACCCGTACCGCAAGTGGGTGGAAGGCAACTCCGTTGAAATGAGCGACCTGCCCCGCCGCGAGCACGTCAGCCACTCCGGCCAGTCCGTCCAGCGCCGTCAGCGCGCCTTCGGCTACACCGAAGAGGATCTGAAGCTCCTGCTCACGCCGATGGCCAACACCGGCAAGGAACCGCTCGGTTCCATGGGTAACGATGCGCCTATGCCTGCGCTTTCCAGCCGCAGCCGCATGCTGTTCGACTACTTCACCCAGAAGTTCGCGCAGGTCACCAACCCGCCGCTGGACTGGGAGCGTGAGGAGATCGTCACCTCGCTCGAATCCGCCATCGGCCCCGAGCCGAACCTGCTGGCCGATTCCGAGCTGCACGCCAAGAAGATCCTCATCCCGCTGCCCGTGGTCAACTCTGATGAGATGGCCCAGCTCAAGCGCCTTGACAAGGCCCGCATCCTCGGCGGCTACTACCGCCCGTACGTGGTCAAGGGCCTCTACCAGGTCGCCGGCGGCGGCAAGGCCCTCGAAGAGCGACTTGACGAGATCTTCGCCGAAATCGACGAGGCCATCGCCAACGGCAAGAACTTCATCGTGCTCTCCGACCGTGAGTCCAACCATACGTGGGGTCCGATCCCGTCCCTGCTGCTGACTTCCGCCGTGCAGCACCACCTGCTGCGCCGCCACACCCGTACACAGATTTCCATGGCCGTCGAGGCCGGTGACGTGCGCGAGATTCACCATGTCGCGCTCCTCATCGCCTATGGCGCCGCCTGCGTGAACCCGTACTTGGCATTCGAATCCGTGGAAGATCTGGCCCGTAACGGCTACCTCAAGGTCGACGCGGACACCGCTGTGAAGAACCTCACCAAGGCCCTCTCCACCGGCGTGCTCAAGATCATGTCCAAGATGGGCGTCTCCACCATCATGAGCTACCGTGGCGCGCAGCTGTTCGAGGCTGTGGGCCTGAGCCAAGAAGTCATCGACGAATACTTCACCGGCACCACCTCCCGTGTGGGCGGCGTGGGCCTTGAAGAAATCGCCGAAGAAGTGGCCATCCGCCACCGCGTGGCCTACCCGAACCAGTGGAGCGCGTCCCCGCACCGCAACCTGCGCACCGGCGGCGACTACAAGTGGCGTCGCACCGGCGAGGACCACCTCAACGATCCCGAGGCCATCTTCCTGCTTCAGCAGTCCACCCAGCGTGGCGACTACCAGATGTTCAAGAAGTATTCGCACCACATCAACGACACGTCGAACCGACTCATGACCCTGCGTGGCCTGATGAAGTTCAACACCAACCGCAAGCCCATCGACATCGCCGAAGTCGAGCCGGCCTCCGAGATCGTCAAGCGCTTCTCCACCGGTGCCATGAGCTACGGCTCCATCTCGCAGGAAGCACACGAGACGCTCGCCATCGCCATGAACTCGATTGGCGCACGCTCCAACTCCGGTGAGGGCGGCGAATCCGACGACCGTATCAACGATCCGCAGCGCTACAGCCGCATCAAGCAGATCGCGTCCGCCCGCTTCGGCGTGACCTCCGATTACCTCGTGCACGCCACCGACCTGCAGATCAAGCTCGCCCAGGGGGCCAAGCCTGGTGAGGGTGGCCATTTGCCCGGTGCCAAGGTCCCGCCGTGGATCGCCAAGGTCCGTCACGCCACCCCGGGCGTGGAGCTTATCTCCCCGCCGCCGCACCACGACATCTACTCCATCGAGGATCTGAAGCAGCTGATCAACGATG
>ERZ838483.181-NODE-181-length-82330-cov-10.920280_pt1 | contig 82330 bp, 67 predicted proteins | sample MGYA00519939_ERZ838483 | MGnify/ENA primary metagenome ERZ838483 (study PRJEB31850, sample SAMEA3708836) | human gut metagenome | biome: human gut; feature: human-associated habitat; material: faeces | place: China | collected 2014 ...
CTTGCATGTGTTAAGCACGCCGCCAGCGTTCATCCTGAGCCAGGATCAAACTCTCTAAATAAATGTTTGTTCCAGGTCAAAATCAACTCTTGGCTAATTTATCCCTTTTACTGTTTTTAAGGATCTTTCGATCGTTCGTTTTTATGATTTTAAAAAGAACTTTCGAGGAATGTGTTTCACTGTTCAGTTATCAAAGATCATTTTTCGCATTGCCGTTTGTCTCAAACAGCTTTGCTATTATATCATGTTGTTTCCTGCTTGTCAAGAAGTTTTTTCAACTTTTTTGAAGTTGTTTTCGTTTCTCTCTTGCAGCAACTCTGATATCTTATCACATCTAACCGGCTGTTGTCAAGAACTTTTTTCATTTCTTTTTGACAGCTTTGTGATCTCTGTGAGATCTCTCAGACGCAACTCTGATAGGATACCACCGCTGGCAGGATTTGTCAACAAGTTTTTTGGATTTTTCTTATAATTTATTTATTCGCGTTATTTACCATATTTCAGACAGCTATTCTTATAGAAGAAACAGACCGGCAGGACGCTTCCCATACTTCCTGCCGGTCTGTTTCTTCTATACTATATATAACACGGTGTATTAGTTACCACACTCAATACTGATCTCGTTAAACTTCTCCAGGATCGCATCGACGTTCATGTTCTTCTTTTCGTCTCCTTCCAGATCCATCACCGCATGACCCTGATGCATCATCAGCAGACGGTCGCCATACTCTACCGCATAGCGAAGGTTATGGGTAACCATAATTGTTGTCAGCTGTTTTTCCCGCACAACCTTATCGGTGAGTTCCATGATCAGTTCTGCTGTTTTTGGATCCAGCGCCGCTGTATGTTCATCCAGAATCAGGAAATCGATCGGTGTCATCGTGGACATCAGAAGAGACATTGCCTGTCTCTGTCCGCCGGATAAGGAGCCAACCTTTACTTGAAGCTTATCTTCCAGCCCAAGATTCAGCTGACGCAACTGTTCCTGATAGAACGGGATTCTGCTCTTATTGGTTCCCATGCTCAGACCGAAGAATTTTCCCTTGTGGTCTGCCATGGACATATTTTCCAGAATGGTCATATTCGGGCAGGTTCCCATCGCCGGGTTCTGGTATACGCGTCCGATTCTGCGCAGACGGCGGTATTCTTTTTCTTTCGTGATATCCTGTCCCTCGATGAGGATCTTTCCACTGTCCGGGTTGATGCTTCCACATACAATATTTAACATGGAAGTTTTTCCGGAACCATTGCTTCCCACTACGGATACGAACTGTCCTTTTTTAATAGAAAGGTTAAAATCCTCGAACAGGCACATTTCATTTACCGTACCCGGATTATAATATTTATGAATATGTTGAAGTTCAAGCATTTTTTCCTCCTTTCTGACCGGCTGCCATGCCTTTGGCTTTCTGTTTTCTTTCCATACTGATGACAAGAATCACCAGGAACAGTACGGCAGTGATCAGTTTCATGGACTGTGGGTCAAAGAAACGAATGGCGATTGCCACGCATCCTTTATAGAGAATCGAGCCGATGATAACGGCTGTTGTTGTTTTTACAAATGTCAGTTTTTTAAACAGGCTGGTTCCGATGATAACACTGGCAAGACCAATAACCATGGATCCGGTACCTGTAGAGATATCAAATACTTTCTGTTCCTGTGCAAATACACAGCCGGATAAGGCTACCAGTCCGTTGGAGATGGCAAGACCGAGAATTTTGACATTTCCCTTATCTTTTGCCAGAGCCGTTACTAGATTGTCGTTATCTCCTACCGCGCGCAGAAGATAACCGGATTTTGTCTTCATATAGAAATCCAGCAGGAATTTTGCGATCAGAACAACAAGTAAGATCAGAACGATCTTCATGTATCCCGGAATCGTCTCTCCGAAGATGGATTCCAGCATACTGTTTTTAAACATAGTTTCCTGGGAAAACAGGGGAACGTTATTGGTTCCCGCTATTTTCAGGTTTACGGTGTACAGTGCGGTCATCATGATGATTCCGGATAACAGGTCACGGACTTTGCATTTTACATGGATCAGACCGGTACAGATACCTGCCAGAACGCCGACCAGAAATGCAATCGGGATGGTCAGGTAAGGATTGACCCCATGAGTGATCAGTGCTGCTGTCACAGCCGCTCCCAGAGGGAAACTTCCGTCTACGGTCAGATCCGGAAAATCCAGAATCTTATATGTTATATAAATACCCAGAGTCAGGATGCCGTAGATCAGTCCCTGCTCCACAATCGTCATGATAAAATCCATCACATTTTTCCTCCGCTTTTATTTAGCCTTCGGAAATCTCGGAGAATGTTTCCACTGCACGGTCGTTCATGCTGTCCGGAACGGTGATTCCAAGATTTTCTGCTACTTTTTCATTTACATACAGGTTACTTTCTGTCAGCAGCTGGTATTCCATATCTTCTGCTTTTGCTTCTCCTTTGAGGATCTTTGCTGCCATCTTACCGGTATCTTTTCCAAGGCTGATATAATCGATTCCTTCTGCTGCCAGGCATCCGATTTTGACCTGTTCAATCTCACTTCCGAATACCGGAATACCTTTTTCATTTGCCTGATCCAAGATTGCCGGAAGAGAACTTACTACGGTGTTGTCTGTCAGGTTAGTCAGGCAGTCTACTTTGGTCAGCAAATCTGCGGTTGCAAGAGAAATCTCGGAGCTGCTGGTGATTCCTGCGGTCTCCAGGGTAAATCCATACTGGTCTGCCAGTTCTTCGTATTGACTGATGCTGTATACGGAGTTTGCTTCACTGGTGGTGTAAAGGATTCCGATGGTTTTTGCATCCGGAAGGATTTCACGGATCATCTTTAACTGTGCTTCTACCGGAAGCTGATCGCTGGTTCCGGTAACAGCGCCTACCGGCATCTTGTCTTCGGTTGCCAGCTCTGCCTCTACCGGGTTGGTAACTGCGGTGTATACAACCGGAATTCCTTTTTCCATTGCTGCGTTGTAAGCCGCCTGTGCGCTTGGTGTTGCGATCGCGCAGATCAGATCCACGTTATCTGTCACAAAGCTCTGTGCGATCTGGGATGCGGTTCCCATATCTGCGTCTGCATTGTTTACTTTTACGGTCAGGTTCTTTCCTTCTTCGATGCCTTCTTCTTTCAGACCTTCCAGGAAGCCTTCACGGCAGTTATCCAGAGATCCATGCTCTGCAAACTGAGAAATACCGATCGTGTAGCTCTCTCCGTCTGTAGCTTCTGTTGCATCTGTGCTTTCTGCATCATCGGTGCTGTCTGTTGTTTCGGTTGACTCTGCTGTGTCTGTGGTCTTCGCGTTGCTTCCTCCGCACCCTGCCATAGATGCTACCATTGCTGCTCCTAAGATTACTGCCAATACTTTCTTCTTCATAATTTCTTTCTCCTTTTCTTTTCCTTTTTTGATGGTTCAAAAGCAAAAGAGATGGAATTTTGTTTTTATAAAAACAAAAACCGCCTCAAGCATTTAGCTTGAGACGGTAATAAAATTCTTTATTATCGCGGTACCACTCAAATTGACGAATCGTCCACTTTACACGTACTATCATACGTTCCTCATTGATAACGGGTTTGGTTCCCGGCAGTGCCTACTCTTTTCTTACAAGATCTTTATTTCGGGCTGCCCTCGAAAGTCCATTCAGCTATAAAATCCATGCGACAATCACACCACCTGCCACTCTCTGAAATTTCTTTTAAAGCTTACTCCTCTTTCTCATCGGTTTTGCTTTTGATGGTCTTATTTTATGCTCTATTCTTTCATTTGTCAACACTTTAGCACGAAAAAGTTTTATTTTATCACTCGATTGCCACCGGGCGCATCACAGAAGACAACTGCTGCCGATATTGATCCGCCTTTTCCTGATTCCCCTGTTCTTTTCGTACCAGCTTCGTAATTCCCGGATACTGCCCCGGAAAACTCTCCAGCATGATATCATCTCCATAGATCAGGTAAACGTCCCCATCCTGCATGTCTGCCTCTGTCATCTTCTTTCCGTTCTCATCTGTGAGTTTATCCGGTATCGTTCCAGAGAAAATCGTGTCGGTATCCAGATCTGCAAAATACCAGCTGCCGTCATCCGCCTGAAAATACACCGCCGTCATCGGCTTTTCCCCGCATCCCGCCAGGCAGAACGTAACAAGGACTGCCAGCATCATGATCCATTTTTTCATTGCTTCACCTCCTGTAACAAAAAAGGTAACTGTTTGATTGATTTTTCCAGTTACCCACATTCTACCATATTTTCTTCTTCTTTTGTCTCATAATCCGAGACTTTTGTCTTTCGATTTCCTTTCTTTTATCTTTCGGTTTACAAGAGCCAGTATCCAGCTTTGTTTTTCCTCTTCGCTCTTTAAATGGCGAAGTTCTCTTTTCCTCCGCATCGCTTCTTCCCAGATCTCATCCCATATCTGACGGCGTTCTTCAACTGTCAGGTCACAGGATGATCTGTGCAAGATTTCCAACGCCTGTTCGCTATATCTCTGATAAAGCTCATATACTTTCCGGCTGTCGAAAATCATTCTGTCTTCCCACTCATTTATCTTTATTCCCTTTCGGAACTGTTATCATCATCTGTAAATTCCACTACTTCTTCGGGATTACAATCTAAAGCTTTGCAGATTTTCTCTAACGTATATAATGTCATATTTCCATTTTTACGCAAGGTATCCAACGTTCTGTTATCGATTCCCCGCCGAAGCAGTTCGTACTGTGAAATGCACTTTTTCTTCATCGTCTTCCACACGGGCGCATAGCTTATAATTGTAATCACCACCTTTACCGTACAGTGTTACTCACCGTTTTTTCGGTCCTCACTGTCTGTGTTCTTCCAATTATATTTCCCCTGTTTGACAATTCATATTGTGCATATCTTCACAATTGCAAAAGTAATGTATTTCTTTGCTTTTCTGGCTGTTTTTATTACTTTTAATAGTATTTTGTATCTTTGAAGTATTTTATGTAACGTTTTATCGTGAAAAAGAGGTCTGCAAATTCGAATCTTCTTCTCCTTTGCAGACCTCTTTTTCAGATACTTAGAATTCTACTTTTACAGCTCCCTGCGGACGGATGTGCATAACATATGCTGATCCCTCTCCCAGCGCTTTGTTGATATATTTTGTAAATCCTTCGGTTTCTTCTTTTGGAAGGAATGCGGCGATAACACCGGCAAATCCGCCTCCATGGACACGGCATACGCCACGACCGATCTTATCCAGATACAGTTTGGTCAGAGCCAGTGCAACAGTAATGGACTGTTCGTCCGGAGTCTCGTTGCAGTAGCAGTTCTGCAGCCATTTCCAGGAAGAATCACCGGACTCTGTGATTTTGTTAAAGAAGGTAGCGAAATCTTTCTTTTCCAGTGCTTCTACTTCTGCATCCACACGTTTGTTTTCTTCAAAGAAGTGGAATGCACGCAGAACCGCACGGTCACCGGCGAATTCACGAATAGCTTTTACATTCTCAATCACATCATCTTCCTTGCACTGTTCCAGAACTTCTTTTCCGAAGTATTCTGCTACTTTTTTCATTTCATTCGGAACTGCAGAATACTCTGCACTCAAATCTGCATGACCTTTTCCGGTGTTGATGATAACCAGATCATGGCCCATCTCATCAAAATCGCATTTGATCTCACGGATGGCCGGATTTTCGATATCTGCAAAGTCGATGGTGATCATACCGCCAACGGCACATGCCAGCTGATCCAGAAGACCGGAACCTTTCAGCCAGTATTTATTTTCTGCATACTGTCCTGCTTTTGCATAAGTAACAACATCAATCTTTCCTTCATTAAACAGGTGATCCACAATGACACATACCAGCATCTCAAAAGATGCGGAAGAGCTTACACCTGCTCCACCGATCACGTTGGAAGTTACATAAGCATCAAATCCTTCTACTTTACATCCTTTTTCCAGCAGTCCTGCAAAGATACCCTTTAACAGCGGTTCGGTTCCCGTTGTTTTTTCTGTCGGAGCCAGGTCATCCAGATTAATCACCAGATGCTGGTTATATGTTTCACTGATCAGGTTTACAGTGTGGGTTCCGTTGGGTGCAGCTGCTGCCACACAGTCCAGATGTACACTTCCTGCCAGGACTTTTCCGTGGTTATGATCCGTATGGTTTCCACCAATCTCTGTTCTTCCAGGTGCTGAAAAGAATTCAAAAGCTTTATCTCCGAATTCTTTGGCAAATCCATCCGCTACCAGCTGGTATCTTGCTGCATTTTCCTCTACTCTGTTCTCTCCGTACATCTGTTTCAACAGTGCAACTGCATGTTCACTTTTTACTGCTTCTGCTACATTTGCTGTTTTCATGTTTCTTCTCCTTTTTTATTTTCACATACTGATATTGACTATCTGCTAATTATCATTATAATGAGAATCATATAGCATCACAATAACTATATTAGCTTACTTTATAAATATATTGAGGTTTTTTCATGCAATTACAGTTAGACAACAACAAAAAGGAATTAAAGTCTCACGGAACCTATGCTTTCCCGGTCAACGTAAGCTACGAACAGCTTTCCCGCTATGAAAGAAAGTCTTTTCTCTGGCACTGGCATAAAGAAATTGAGCTGACGATTCTCCTTCAGGGCGAGATGCAATATCAGGTCAACGATACCATCTATCACCTGCAGGCCGGTGAGGGGCTTTTCTGCAACAGCAACCGTCTGCATACCGGTTCTTCCTGTCATGATTCCGATTGTATCTATATTTCCACAACCTTTCATCCCCGCTTTCTTTACGGATATGAAGACAGCGTGATCCAGAATAAATATCTGAACACTATTACAAAGCATCCCGGACTGCATAGTCTGGCATTTTCTCCTGACATTCCCTGGCAAAAGGAGGTGCTGGATGAACTGTCTGCCATCTGGATGCTTTCCAAACAGCCCTCCGCCACTTATGAGATGGAATTGCAATGGCGACTCACCCATATCTGGATGTTTCTATGGAACCACCTTTCCCATCAGACAAGCAGTTCCGGAAACAGTGAATCTAAGCATACCGATCGTCTGAAAAATATTCTGATGTACATTCAGGAACATTACGCGGAAAAAATCACTCTGGCTGATATTGCTGCAACTGCAAATATCTGTCAGAGTGAGTGTTGTCGCTTTTTCAAAAAACATATGAATGAGTCTTTATTTGATTATCTTCTTTCCTTCCGGATTGAGAAAAGCCTTCCTCTGTTGGTTGACCAGCAGCTGTCTATTACTGAAATCAGTAATCTATGCGGGTTTTCCAGTTCTTCTTATTATACCAAAGTATTTCGGAAACATATGGGATGCACACCAACCGCATACCAGGTCGGACACTTCGTCTGATCAGACGACATCAGCGGAACAAACAATACCGTAACACCTGAAAGATCCGTATCTATGCCGCAACTATCATCCAGGACAGCAACACAGATACGGATCTGTTTTATTTTTTCAGGTCATCTTTAATAATGTTTTCTACTTCTTTGGCTTCCTCGCGGATATTTTGAATATTCTTGCGAATCTCCTGCTCTTCTTCCAGGATCCGGGGATGTTCTTCCAGTTCTTCTTTGATAAACATCAGGAGGAATCCCACGAAAAGCAATCCACAGGAAACCCAGATGGTTCGTTCATGTAGCAGGAGGATCAGATGGCCTCCGACAGCGGCACCTACTGCAAACATTCCGATGATTCCAAGATAATGACCGGCTTTGTACAGTTTTTCTTTATCCTTTGTCTTTCCATAGATACACAGAGATTCCATGCCGCTTCGGATATTGCCGATACACATGGTGCTGGCAAATGCATAGCCATTGACTTTACGGAAGGTCTGCACCTGCATGGCACAGGCAAAGGATACCATGGCATTGGCCAGAAGGTTGCATGCTGTTGGAAGGAATCCGACCACAAGCAGTAAAAGCATTTCCATCAGTAAAACCAACTGTCTCCAGTGAATCCTCTGTACATTTTTATATTTTTGCCGGATACCTTCTGCCGCTACGATTCCCATGGCAAAAAATCCCAATGGGATCAGGTAATGAATCACCGTGGACCATTTTCGTTCCACAAGGCTCTGACTTAAGAGCACAATGTTTCCTGTCTGTGCATTGGCAAATACCTCGCCTCTGCATATATAGGTATAGGCATCCTGCAAACCGCCGGATATAGATAAAAAAGCTGCTGTCAGAAAGGATTCTGACATCTGTCTTCGTGAATTTTGTTTCAATGATTTTCCCTCATTTCTACACAACTTTCTGTCTTATTCTCCCAGTTGTTTTATTTTTCCAGCGGTAAAGTATACTCTGTCAAAAACGGTATTTCAAGTTTTTTATTTTATACATTACTGTTTTTTCCAGCATTGATCCTGGGTCTGGATTTCTTTTCCTTCCTTCGCCGCTTCATCCATCATCAGAAACAGATAGGTGTCCTGCAGTGCCTCTTCCAGCGGATACACTTCCTTTCCTGTCTCTACATATGTTTTCATGCCTTCCATCATCTGGGCAACAGCGATTTCCTCGTCTGTCAGACGAAGATCTCTGTCTGCATATGGATTTCTATACAGAATCTCTCCGTTCAGCCTCAGACTTCTCATTCCGTAGCCTTCCAGGTTAGAATACTGTCCCAGTTCGTCTCTCTGGATGCTTCCCCGGACCGGATAACCGTCCTGACCAAGCCAGGCTGCCTGTTGATCATGAACTTCTCCGCAATCTCCCTGAAGGGTCAGATGACGGGTACGGAAATAGTTAAAATACTGCTCACCGGCAAAATCAAAGAATCCAACCTTTCCATCTGGGAAGACAAATTCTGCACGTTTTCTTGTATCCACGATGGTTTTTTCCCCCTTATGAAGGCCCTCTCTTCCACAGTGATAATTCACCGGAAAATCATAGGTTCTGGCTGTGATCCTGCAGTTTTCCATACCTATGCCGAGTAATCGTCGCATCACGCTCATGCCATGGTAATCATGGGCCTGGGAAATATCCAGATTGCTGATCGTTCCCAGTTTACCCTGGTCGATCATATGGATCAGTGCCTGATAATAAGGCTGGAAGCAATACTGTTCTGCCACCTGTACTTTTCCGTTGTATTTTTCTTTTGCCTGATACCAGGCCTGTAATTCTTCTACTGTTGCTGCCGGCGGTGTCTCACACAGAACCGGAATTCCCTGTTCCATGGCTTTCTCGGCAAATGGAAGTGCAGCACCGTATTTTAACATAAAGACTACACAGTCCGGCTTTGTTGCCAGAAATTCGTCATAGTCTGTATACACCTTCCCCGGGAAATTTTTCTCTTCCCGCTCCCTGCTGGACTCTGAATGCACATACACTGCCGATACTTCAAATTCTTCTCCCAGCGCTTTCATTACACGCACATACATCTGTGCTCTCCAGCCTGTTCCTGCTAATCCTACTTTCATGTAAAAATCCTCCGTCATTGTATAATTTTATGTAGTAATCAAATTGGTATCTGTTCAATATTCCCGGGAATACCGGACAGCAACTGACCTTTCTCCATTATATCACACTTTACATTTTATTGTGTATTTTTATACAATATACAGATTAAAAAACACTCTCTTTTTCTATGACCCCAAGTAAAATCTGCAAAGATTTCTTTCGACAATAATATTTTCTTCGTAACTGTTCAGCAGCTTCACAGTTACGAGCCAAAATGCCTCGCGGAATACTACCTACTGAATAGTTACTTTTTTTCACACAAACCATCGAGTGAAACATCACTTTTCAGGATATATATCAGGTACAATACCGAAAAGTCCTGTCCGTAAATATCCTTGCAAAAATAAGTCCCAGAGGCAGTGCCACTACAATCAATATTGCCGCAGCCAGCCAGGAGACCGCTTCATTTAGGGACATGACTCCAAGGTTATAAAATCCTCGATAAAAATACAATCCCGGCACCATAATAACAATTGAAGGAACTGTAAGTGAAATTCTTGGATATCCGTTGTTTTTTTTGATCAGCGACGCCAGCAGTCCAGCTGCCAGTGCCCCGGTAAATGCAGCTACAGCCGCCGGCATCCCGGTAAAATCGACCAGGGACAACCGCAGAGTATTGGCTACTGCTCCGATCATCGCTGCCGTGGAGGCCATGGGAATAGAACTGTTAAACATAATAGAAAATCCAAGAACACCGCAAAAGCTGGCACATAGACGAAAAATCAGCCTGGATGCCGTTCCCAGGTGTACTGCTATAAAATCCTCCGGCTGTAATTTCAGGATCATTGCCGTGATCCAGGCTCCCATGGTTGCCACCAGTATGATGATCAACGCATAGGTCAGTCTTTCCAGACCGGAACGCAAATCCAGTTTCGCCAGGTCGATTCCGCTGGTGATAAAAGGAAATCCCGGAATGATAAATAACATGGAGCAGATATACCCTGCCTCATGAGCCGCCGATATATGGAGCAGGCTTTCCGCCAGATTAAGACAGATTGCATAGATCAGACATGCCGCTAATACGGAAACTGCAATATTTAAGAATAAGGTATAATGATGCTTTATCATCCTGGTACGGATGAAATTACCGATACCTGCGGCAATAAAGGCAAACAGCATCTCCACCGGTCCTCCGCCGAGAAGAAATGTAAAAGCGCCACACGCCAGCGCCGCAGCCACTCCCAGCTTCCAGGGCGAATAGAGCGCATGAATCTGTTCTATTTCATCCAGACGTTTGTGGATCTCCTCTCCCGTCAGCTGTTTCTCGATCTTCGGAAAGTTTTCTACAAACTGCTCCATCCGATAAAGTTTGGATGTATTGACCCCTGTATTGGCTATACTTAAGGACTGGGAAACACAATCTGTCCCGTCGAAGCAGTTAAACCCGATGGACATCAGTCCAACATCTACGGTACAGGTCACTCCCAGCTCTTTGGACAATCGATTCATAGAGGTGCGTACACGCCAGGCACCGGTTCCACAGGAAAGCATCATAAGTCCTACCCTGCCGATCACAGATGCTTTTTCAATCAGATCCGCCTCTGCGATCAGCACATTGCTGTCTGCCTTGGCATAATCATGCCATGGAATTTCCATATGATTTTTTTCCATAATATCCGTATATTCCGATGTCTGTCTTACCACACTTTCTTTATCAGCCATAAAGAATCGCCTCCGCCTTCGCCACATGACGTTCCAGATTTTTTAAAAAGTGAGAGTTTGGCAGAAAAATACCGATCTCGTCATATGTTTTATTATTTTCCATCAATGTGTCCTGGCCGTAAAAAACAAAAGCCATGGGCAGATTCTTTTCCAGTTTTGCCATCAGATCCCAAACAGCTGCATATGCCTGAGCTTCTGTTTCTTTCTTTTTTACAGTATCCGGCAGTTCATGAATCAATAACACACCTGTATTTTTTTCTAGAATCTGCTGTTCCACTTCCATATGGCTGTCATAACAATGACTGTATCGATAAGCCTTTGCAAAATACATTTTTCTTCCGGCTCCCAGACGTTGATAGACCTCTTCGAAATGTCTGTACTCTTTTTCATGAGCTACACTACTGTATTCAAGAAGAAGTCTCCCCTGCCCGTCGGTCATGATCACGGGATTTTTGATTCCGTCTGCATCGAAACGATAGGGAATCAGACATGCATTTCGCAGAAGATCAAACATGGTATTCCGGCAGATTTCCATCAGGAATGCCGAGAGATCACGATTTCGATAAGCCGTAAATAAAGCTTTTGAAAATTGATCCGGCGAAAATACCTCATCTGTTTCTTCGCCACATAAACACGAATTGCAGAAGGTTTCCTGAAGTTTTTCGCAGGCCCATGGATCTTCCAGAATCTTTTGGAACAATATTTCCGTTTTTTCTTCTCTTGGAAAAATCATACTTTCTTTCATATTCGCTGCCTCACTTTTCTTGCTCTTTTTATTCCGAACAATTATACTATGGACACAATAATAAGTAAAAGCTATAATAGATATGTTATATATTATTTTTTGATATATCAGAGGTACGCCCATGAACGTTAATTTTGAATACTATAAAATTTTTTATTATGTTGCCAAATATGGCAGTTTCACGAAGGCTGCCCGGGCACTTGGAAGCACGCAGCCAAATGTAACCCGGGCTATGAACTGTCTGGAACAGCAGCTGCACAACACTTTATTTATCCGCACCAATCGAGGGATACAGCTCACTCCGGAAGGCGAGCAGCTCTACACCCACGTTTCTGTTGCCATGGCTCAATTATTTATCGCTGAGGAGGAGTTATCTGACAGTGCCTCTCTGACCCACGGGAGCGTTACTATCGGAGCCACAGAGACGGCGCTGAATATTTTTCTGCTTTGTAAGCTGAAGGCTTTCCGTACCGCCTATCCGGGAATTCGACTGAAAATCTATAACTACTCTTCACCCCAGGCTATCGCAGCTGTAAAAAGCGGAAAAATCGATTTTGCTGTTTTATCAACCCCTGTTCCTGCGGAACCGCCACTGCACCTTACTCCGCTGCAGTCCTTCCGGGAGATCCTTATCGGTGGACCTTCTTTTTCCGCTCTTTCCGAAAAGGAACTTTGTTTTTCAGATTTGAAGAAATATCCTTTCATCTGCCTGGGGAGAGAAACTGCCACTTTTCAGTTCTATAATCAGCTTTTTCTTTCCCAGGAGCTGGAACTCATACCTGATACTGAGGCTGCTACTACAGACCAGATCCTTCCTCTGGTAAAAAACAATCTGGGACTGGCATTTCTTCCGGAACCTATGGCTTTGGAATCTCTGGCAAAACAGGAGGTTCTTCAGATTGCAATATCCGAAAAGCTGCCTCTTCGCCACATATGCCTGGTTCATGATCATCAGCACCCTCTGAATTCCGGAGCAAGAGAGCTGAAAAAAATAATCCTGGGTGAAAGGATGGATTAATATATACCTTCTCCCAGAATTATCTTTCAACCTGTAACTGTTCAGTATCTTCGCAGTAGCTTCTGAACAGTTACCCCAGATTCTTACTTGCCACCCAGCAGTTCCAGAATCTCTTCTCTGGAAAAACTGCCGCTTCCCATATCTGCTCCATTCAGGATCTGGTCAGCAAGGGCATGCTTCTTTTCCTGTAATTTTACAATATTTTCTTCAATCGTGTCCTTAGCAATCAGTTTATATACATTGACTACATTTTTCTGACCGATTCTGTGAGCCCGGTCAGTAGCCTGGTTCTGGACTGCCAGATTCCACCAGGGATCATAGTGGATCACAATATCTGCCGTCGTCAGATTCAGACCGGTGCCTCCGGCTTTCAGGGAGATCAGAAAAACAGCTGTCGGGTTATCTTCTTTATTAAACTCCTCCACCAGCTTTGCCCGCTTTTCCTTTCCGGTCGAACCGGTCAGCATATAGTACGCCGTTTCTTCGTTCTCCAGCCGGTCTGCCAGCCGGCTCAACATCGTGGTAAACTGGGAAAATACAAGAATCTTATGTCCGTTTTCCACCGCGTTTCGAATCAGATCCACACACATCTCAAGTTTTGCCGACTCTCCTTTATATTCTTCAAAAAGCAATGCCGGATCGCAGCAGATCTGACGCAGTTTGGTCAGTTCGGATAAGATAACGATTTTGGAAGTATTGAATTCTTCCTCGCTCTGTTTATCTAACAGAAGTTTCATCCGTTTTACATGTGCATCATATAACTTCTGCTGTTCTCCTTCCAGACGGGTGTACATATTTTCTTCCAGCTTGTCCGGAAGATCACGCAGTACATCTTTCTTCAGTCTCCGCAGCACGAACGGGCGGATCATCTTACGGAGCCGTTCTCCCGCCTCCTCGCTGTCATTTTGTACGATCGGCACCTCGAGTTCTGAACGAAATCTCGTATAGCTGTAAAGGAATCCCGGCATCAGATAATCGAAAATACTCCACAGCTCGCTGAGCCGGTTCTCTACCGGTGTTCCGGTCAGTGCAAACCGGGTATCCGCCTGGATCTTTTTCACCGCTTTGGCTGCCTGTGTAGTATAATTCTTGATATATTGTGCTTCGTCGATGATCTGGCAGCGGAACCGATAATTTTTATAGTGTTCAATATCCCTTCGCAGTAAATCATAGGATGTGATCAAAATATCCTCTTCGCCGGCCGTCTCCAGAAGCTGATGTCTTTGTGCTGCTGTTCCCACGATCATCTTTCCGGCCAGCTGTGGGGCAAACCGCTCCAATTCACTGTTCCAGTTATATACAAGAGATGCAGGAGCTACGATCAGAGCATTTCTACGTATCTGTTTCTTTGCCTTTTCCAGATCTTTCTTTTCTTTCTCCGTTTCCGGAGCTTCCCTGTCTGTGATTTCTTCCGTTTTCTGTATATCTATAGTTTCCCGGCAATTTCCGTTTTTCTCTTTCTGAGCCATCTGCCGCCGTTCCTGATGCTCCGAAAGCAGATAACAGATGACCTGCAATGTCTTTCCCAGACCCATATCATCTGCCAGGATTCCGCCAAATCCGTTAGCTCCCAGTGTCTTCAGCCACAGGAATCCGGTTTTCTGATAACCGCGCAGAATCACTTCCAGTTCCTGCGGAATCTCAAAATCATTGTCTTCCATCGTCTTCATGTTACGAACCAGCGCACGGAAGTCTTTGTTTCTTACCGAAGAGATTTCCGGATTATCCCGCAGCTGTCCATCGATGTACAGTGCCCGGTAAGTATCCACCGGAATCGTTTCCTCCATCATCTGCCGGTCCGTCAGCTGCAGTGTCTCCCGCATATCTGCCAGAACATCCAGTCCACGGTCTTCCTTCTGAACAAAGCTTCCGTCCTTCAGGCGATAATACTTTTTCTTCCTGTTGTAGCGGGAGAGAATATCGATCAGTTCTTCCTTCGACATCTCGCCTGCCGTCAGCTGCAGTTTCATCAGGCCACTGTCAATCGATACTCCCACGGAAACTTTGGGGGATGGATGTATCTGCATGCCTTTGAGCGTATCGGAAATATAAACCTCCCCGATTGCCTGTAATGCAGGAATCCCTTCGTTCAAAAGATCATAGATCTTATCTTCATCGGTGATAACCATCGCCTGCTGTTTCTCATCGTAGGCTTCTCCGTACTGCCGGATCACTTCCCTTACCACCGCTTCTTTTTTCAGATCCCGCAACGCTATATCCGTCGTTGCATACAGACTGTATCTTTTTTTGTCATACTGTACCTGTGGTTTGCAGGTGATCATATCGGCCTGCGGGGCATCCAGATAGATGGAAAATTCCGGAACGGCGACTCCATACTCCTGTTCATCAAAGTTTTTTTTCGTACAGGTAAAGCACTGTTCCAGTGCAGGAAGCAGTTCCATACAAAACAGGGGAACGTCTGCCTTTTCCACAAAAATTTTCCGTTCCGGAATCTCTGCCATACATTCCATAAATTCCTCTACCGGCTGCATTCTTTCCCTTGGTTCCAGCAGAATCTGATCACAGACAAAAAATATATTGTATTTTTCCGCCCGTATTCCGGACAGCCGGTTGATACTGACTTCCACTCCGTCTTCTTTTCCTTCCATTTTCAGTGAGCGTTCCGGAAGCAGATCCGAAACATACCACATCTTCTCATCCGTATAAAATACCGATGCCAAAATCTCCTTTTCTTTTATAAGCTCCAGAAAATCTTCGGCTTCCGTCGCCGACAGATCGATATTTTTTTCTCTTGCATTTCCATAGGATGCATAATACGTGTGATACCCGCCATAGCGATATTCATTTTTTTCAGCCCAGCGAATCAGAAAAGATACCAGTGGTCTGGAGGATTCCTCAAAAGCATCCAGCGCATGAACAAACTGCAGATTTTTTCCATACGATATATTTTCATGGTTCTCCACAGCTCTTACAAATCCGAAAACGTCTTTTAGCACATACAGCCGGTCAGCACCAAGCTTAAAATTCACGCTGATCCCGGTATTGTCCACAATCATATGCGGTTCCAGACGTACTTTTCCACAGATATCCCCCTGAATCACAGGAAGACTGCGGACAAGTGCCTCTTTTTGCAGAAGTTTCTGAATGCTTCCTGTAGTTTTTCTCGCCATCCCTTTTTTCACACCGGGAATCTGCGACAGGCCGGTTCGTCCGACAGCATTTTTTCTTTCATAATAATACTGCAGAAGTACCGCCACACAGTGTTTACAGATCCCGTCATATTCCCAGAACGCCGGACAGCTGCACTCAGACTCCTGCAGATCCTCCCATATCGTATTCCATATCATAGATACATGGTAGACATTCTCACCGCTGCCTTCCACCTCTGCCTCAAGTACTACATTCTCATCATTTCCCTCTTCGTTCTCCATCTGAAAACGCAGAACCTTTCCTCTGTTATAGATCTGCAGTCCCCTGCTGTAGGACTGATTGCCGGCAAGATCCCTGATCTGTTCTCTGAATGTCATGTGCTGTTCCTTCCGTTCCTCTGGTTTTGCAGGTTTTCCTGCATATTCTGGCATTTTTTATTCATTATTGGAGGGGCTATATAAACCGAGCCTGAATGCACTCTGCAAATTTGACATATTTAACAATCGTCGTCATGTTTTCGCACAAGTACAGATCCTGGCCTGATATTCCTCACTGTGTAAATTACATTCGTAACTGCTCAGTACCCTCACAGTTTCGAGTCAAAATCCATAAAACATCGACTTCGACGATGGGATTTTGGCATATTCCCGCAAAACATCTCGCAGGATCATGGATAGCTGAATAGTTACCTGTGTTCTATGATTGATTGTAATACGGAGATGAGGATTGTACAATGAGAAAATTTTTGTTTTTCTTCAAAAAGGGTACTACCGGTAAAGCTTCTGGTAGTACCCTTCTCTGATTTACTTGAACACCAAGTCAACGTTTGCACTTGAGTGAAATTTTTATTTTTGTGTGACAATTTCTCCATTTGCCCGTACGATCTGTACCGCTGTTTCTTCTGACACCTCTGTCGTCCAACTCATGCCCGGAAGTAATGTTGGAATGGAAATCTGCTCTCTTTTTTCTCCATTCACCGCAACCAGCTGATAACCCTTCACCGTGTAACACGGGAGATTATCCCGGCAGGTTACTTTTACCTTTGTTCCTTCCTTTTCCAGAATGACCGGTGCACACTCTCTTGCTACTGTATGGTACGATGGTTTCGGATTACCACACAAATCTGTAGATCCGTGAACCCTCTGCCGCAGTTTTCCCTCCCCTTCTTCACCCATCTGGGTTCTGTAATCATTCAGACAGAAATATATGGTTCCTGCTATATTGGGGTACTTCCTGTAACAGGTCATCTTTTCCAGAAAAATCTCATTTCGTCTGGTATCGCCTCCTGCGAATGCCGGTTCACACAGACCAAACTCAGAAGGAACCATCGGCTTGTCCGGATTCATCTTTACTACCTGATTCCACTCTTTATATTGATCAAGATCTCCATGCCATGTTCCGATATAGTCGTTGATCATCATAAAATCACCGTCTGTGGTTCCGTCTTTTGCCGGATTTTCATAAATGCGGTTCGTCACATAAGAAGCCTCCCGCTCCGAATCTATAATGTGCGCATAGGCAATTGCATCTTTGATATACTGAATCGTCTCGTCACACAGTCCGTCCAGCTCATTTCCCACGCCCCAGGCAATAATCGATGGATGATGTCTGTGATTTTCCACCATTTCTGCGATCTGCTGTTTAAAAATACGCAGCTGTTGTTCTCCGGCCTTTTCCGGTTCTTTTCCCCAGAAAGGAACTTCTTCCTGTACCAGCATTCCATGCCTGTCGCACCAGTCAAATACCCAGTCGTCCTGCTGCCAGTGGAACCGGGTAAACACACAGTTGGTTCCTTTCAGGCAGCGCAGCATCTTTTCCAACTGCTCCTTTGACTCAGCAGCTCCATACGTCGGGTCCGACCCCGGCATCCACTCTGTACCACAGACTCTTACCGGTTCACCGTTCAGGAAAAATCGTCTTCCCTGTATATGGAAATCACGAAATCCTACCACTTTTTCTTTCTGATCCAGAATTTCTCCCTGTTTTTTCAGCGTCACAGTAACGGTATACAAAACAGGCGCATCAAAATGCCAGTAATGAATGTTCTCCAGAATCATGTTTCCTGTCGTAATCCTGGTTGTTCCGTTCTCCATCCATCCTTCCCGTATCACTTTCTCCGTATCATCGCAGCCTTCTGCAATCTGCCACTCCAGCTGCAGATTCTCCATCTGTTCCGGCTGTCCGATCTCGGCCTCGATTCCAAAGATACCAAGACCTTCGTCTTGCCGCTCCTCCTTTGTCGTAATCACCGGCCGGGAAGTAACAGTCATTGTCTTAATATATGCTTTTCCGGTAACCCACAGTTCCACCGGTCGGATAATCCCTCCATCATTCGCCCAGTCAAAGCTTCGATTGACCGGCAGCATATCCGGGGAAAAGCGATTATCCGCTGAAACAGTAACTATATTGCTTCCGGCTTTCAGATACTTTGTAATGTCCACTGTAAATGGCGTATAGCCGGAATTTTTATGTTCTCCTGCTTTTTCTCCGTTCACGTACACAACTGCGTCATGATAGACGCTGTGAAAATACAACCGTACACATCCGGCAAGCCATGCTTCCGGAACTTCCAGTTCCTTCCGGTACCAGCCAATTCCCCAGTACTCTTCGGTTCCTTCTTCGATATTCCAGGTATGTGGAACCTGTACGGTATGTCCGTTTTCCAGATAATCCATGGTATCACCGACAGCAAACTGCCAGTCTGTAAGCATCTGTTTTTCTATTTTCATTTTCACAATTTCCTTTCTGATTCTTTCTCAAAAGAAGTCAGCCCTTCACAGCTCCTGCTGCGATTCCCTGAATAAACGTTCTGGAACACAGACTGAAGATCACGATCATCGGAAGTACCGACAGACCAAGGGCACACATGATCGCTCCGTAATCACTTCGGAACGCATTGGACAGGTTATTTACCATCAACGGAATGGTAAACAGTTCCTGCTTATTGATCAAAATCAATGGTAATACATAGTTGTTCCAGGACCACAGGAATACCAGCGTAGCCAGTGTTACAAAACCAGATTTGATACATGGGATAACAATCTTAAAGAAAATCCCGGGTTCTGAGCAGCCATCCAGTCTGGCGGACTCCAGTAATTCATCCGGAATACCGTCACTGATAAACTGCATCATCAGAAATGCTCCCAAAGGGTGTGCTGCCCAGGTGAAAATCAATGGCAGTAAGGTATTGATCAGGTTTAATTTTCTCATCTCCAGCATATAACCGATCATGGAGATCTGTCCCGGAATCATCATGATTGCCATAACAAAAGCGAAAATAAATTTTTTACCTTTGAAATTGTATTTTGCAAGTGCAAAACCGATCATGGTAGATACCAGTACACTCAGAATTACAGATACTACGGATACCGTAATGGAATTAAAATATGCACTGAAATATCCTTTGGAAATTACCAGTTTCAGGTTGGCAAGAAAATAATCGCTGGGTAATATAGGAAGGCCTTTGAAAATATCCTCGCTATAATACGTTTCCATAACAAATACGATATACAGTGGAAAGAACATGATCAGTGTCATCACGATCAAAATAATCTGCTTTATTACAGCAGCCGCTCTTTTTTTTGCTTTTTTCATGATTCTTTCTCTCCTCTCCCTGTAATCTTAAATCCAATAATAGAAAACAGCATAATAATCATAAATAACGAGTAGGCAATTGCAGATCCGTATCCAAGCTTGGAATCCAGATTGAATGCATCATTGTAGAATTTCCATACAACAGTCAGCGCTGTATTACCGGGACCTCCGGTCTGTGCGCCGCCAAGTGCTGCCCAGCCGCTGAATAACAGCTTCGGTTCTTCAAACATCTGCAGACCGCCGATCATGGAAGTGATAACCAGAAATACTGTGGTATGCCGCAGCATCGGAATCGTGATTCTTGTAAAGATTTTCAGATTGGAAGCGCCATCCACAGCTGCTGCCTCGTATACTTCCATCGGCATGGATGTCATCGCTGCAAGATAGATCGTCATATAATAACCAAGATAACGCCATACGATCATGATCACAATGATCACTTTGGAAGCAGTCTCGCTGTTCAGCCAGTAAAACGGCTCATCCAATATTCCGATGGATGTCAGCAGTTTATTCGCATATCCGGACTGCCAGTCAAACAGATAGGAAAAAATAAAACCGATTGCTACCGGAGTTGTGATATACGGGAAAAAGTTTACGGTCTGATACAGACGTTTTCCTCTGCTGATATCAAACAGCAGATAAGCCACTACCAGTCCCAGAAATACAGTGATCGGCGTAGAGAAAGCCATCAGGATCACTGTGTTTTTTAATGCTTTCCAGAAAAGCGGATCTTTTGTAAATAATGTGATATAGTTCTGTAAACCAACAAAAGTTTTCGTGCCGATTCCGTTCCAGTCAAAGAAGCTCAACTGCAGCGAATAAAGCATCGGATATAAACTGAACAATGCGTATGCTGCAATAAACGGAAGGCAAAACAAATACGGCCATTTATTTTTCTTACCCATAGTATGATCCTCCATGTTTTTAATAGTAAGACAGGCTGCCGGAACAACCGGCAGCCTGTATCCTTTTCAACTGTTCTATTTGATTTCTGCCTCAGGAATTAATGTCAGTACTTCAGTTTTTAAGATCTCCATCGCTTCATCTGTTGTCATAGACGGATTCGCTGCCATCTGAGATACGGTATTTCCAATAGCAGATTTTACATTTGCTTCGTTTTTGGTCTGTACCTGTCCTACGGTGTTGATCGCGATATCGTTGATAAAGTAATCTGCCAGTTTCTGTCCACCGAAGAACTCATCATACTGTCCTTCTTCTGTGAAGAAATAAGAATTCTCATCCTCGTATGGCGCTGTGAATCCTGTCATAAAGCCAAACTGTTCATAAGCTTCTTTCACGCCGTCACCGGTGCAGTATACATCCTGAACATAATCCCATGCTGCATCTTTATGTTCGCTTCCGGAATAGATACTTACAGATGTTCCACCATAGGTAAATCCGTTTTCCGGTGCTTTTGTCAGCCCCCAGTTTCCTGTTCCATCCGGATCATTGGTTGCTTCTTCCCATTTTGCAGACCACGGTGCACATGGATAGAAGATAACTTCTCCTGCCGCAAAGCTGGAGTTGTATGCCGGTGTGTTTACTTCCTGTTTTCCAAGAACGCCTGCCTGGTTGAATTTTGTTGCGATATCCAGAGCTTTTGTATAACGATCTGTAAGGTCGATCTTGTTTCCATCAATATAATCGCTTACGGTCTGTGTACACAGAATATTCTGGAATAATGCGCTGATACCCGGCAGAGCCGTTACCTTTCCGTCACTCTTTTCTTTTACCTGTGTTGCCACATCAAACATCTTATCCCAGTCAGAGATCATATCCGCGATCTCATCCGGATCATCGGTTCCCAGATATTCTTTTGCAAGATCACGACGATATGCAAAACCACTCGGGCAGATCTGCTGTTCTACACCGTACAGTTCTCCGTTTGGTCCGGAACCAAGGGAAGTAGCAAAATCAAACATATCTTCTTTCTTTACATTGTATGGATCCTTGGACAGATCTTCTGTGATACCAAGATCCCACACTTTTCCACGATAACTCATCTCACTGAGAATAATGTCCGGCACACCGCTTCCGCTTGCCAGTGCACTCTGCAGTTTCTGCATATAATCAGCTGTAGAAACTACCAGTGTATCAAAATTAATATTTGGATGCTTCTCATGATACCACTCTGTCATATGGGTCAGATGTGCTTCATCCCAATCCCAGATAGTCAGTGTGATTTCTTCACCATCCCCACTACTCTTTGTAGATGCACTCTCTTCTGTTTTGCTTCCTGTATCTGTTGATCCGCTTTCCGATGTACTGCCTCCACATCCACTGATGGATGGAACTACCATAATCGCTGCCAGTGCCAGTGCTAATACTTTTCTCTTCATACGCTTCTCCTTTTCCTTCCAACTCTCCGTATGCACCTTTTTCTTATGCATTTTCACCCTGTTTGTTCGGTCGACCATTTGTTTTTTGTAACTATAGTATAATATTTCTGCTATAAAAACAAAATGCTATATCTATTATTTTGATGGACTATTTTCCTCTCTTGCATGTTTTCGTGTATTTTTCTTTATCTGGTTTTTACTTTACAAGCTCCTGGATTTCTTTCATAGTAATCTCTTCTTTCGGACTGAATTCTTCCGTAGTCATGTACTGGTAAATAGCATCCAGCAGTGCTCTGCCCTCCGGATATTCCTGCAGATTCTGCAGTCCCATAGATGATACGATCAACTTTCCACCACCGCACCGGAATTCTGCCAGCTGGGTCATCGGACGCATATAGGCATAGCTGTCCATCTCCGTCACGATCGCTTTTACCGGATGCGGGAATATGATCGCTCTCTGGGAAGCCATCGGCCACCACTGCCAGTTTGTGTGAAATTCCGTTGGGAAATTCTTAAAAATCGGATGACTGACATCGATCAGCTGTCCCATGCCACCTTCCTGTGCGGCAAATGTACCGACCGACCAGAAATCCGTAGTGAACTGTGTCTGGATCGAGGATGGCAGGTGTCCTTTGTCTGCATCCGGTGACAGGTACACCTTCCCACCTTCCTGCAGAACCTGAACTGCTTTTTCATCCAGTACTCCGATCTCATACACTTCAGCCGGGCAGACCGGTCTGACCGCCGGATATACCCAGATCGGATACCGATTGCAGATACCGGCTTGTTCTACGGTAAGATCCAGTCGCACAGCCTGTGCTATCCGATCCAGAGCGATACGAATCTTTCCAGCTGCTGTGATTCCTCCTGCCGGACACGTAACTGCCGGAAGTTCTCCACACTGTTTCACATCCGCTCCTTCCAGACAATAAGTAACCGGTCCGGTCAGATCCTCTTTTCCATAATTCGCGATCCGTACTTCTGCTTCCAGCGTTTCTCCCACTTCATATGTATATTTCGGAAGTGCCACAAGTGGAAGCTGTGCCCGGAAGAATGAAGCAAAATGCTCCGGTTTTGCGAAGTCAAATGGTTTCGATTCCATATGGGAATTGATCATACCTACCAGTGCGGTACCCTGTCCCGGAAAATCCTGCAGACCGAGAAGTGAGATTCCGGACATATCTTCTGTCCGCATCGCCGCTTCCACCTCTTCTCGGTATCCGATCCTTGAGATCTCTCCGGTAGCTTCCACGTATCTTTTCCACTGTTTCATAAGTCCCAGTTTTTCTGCCTTTTCCTGAATCAGCCGCAGGTTGGCCGGGTCGGAGATTCCATGAAACTCTTCCAGCTCATCAAAGTCCGGCAGCACCTCAAACTGTCCCACTTCAAAACTGAAAACCGGTTTTGCATACGTTTCCCGCAGATGCTTCATGCTCTCATCATAGTTCACAGCTGCTGACGGATAGCGGTTATTAATATAGCCCTGGATTCTCTTATCTCCCGGCATAGCTGCAAAAGTTCCCCTCAGATCATCCGTAAAATATTTCTGTGATGTATAGAAATCACTTTTCGCATCACACCCGATCGTTCCGTAATATGCATTTGATCCATTGGCATACATACGGGTAAGATCCAGACTATGTGCCAGTTCTATCATGGCATCCATCCGCTGCCGTCCAAGATCTCCGGTCCACAATTCGTTGCCAAAGGTCATCATCACAAAAGATGGATGATTTGCCAGCCAGAGGATGGTCTGTTTCAGTTCCTTCTGGTAATAAGCATAGCTGTCCTCCGCCTCAAACGCATTCTTCGGATTCCAGTGAGAAAGTTCCGGCTGCATCAGCATTCCCATCTGGTCCGCTGCGATAAATGCTGCTTCCGGTGGAATGTGAGAATGAAAGCGCATACAGTTTACACCATAAGACTGATACAGATGCAGAATCTTATCCCATTCTTCGACCGTCATCGGCGGATGACCGGTCTCCGGGAACTCACAGCAGTTGGCCTCACTGCGAAGGAAGATTCTTTTGCCGTTCAGTGCCAGATGGCCTTTTCCGTCATCTCCGAAGTCACGGACACCGAATGTTACCGTTTTGCAGTCACCGTCCCGGAGCTCTGCGGTCAGTTCATACAGATTGCCTTCCCCTTCGTCCCATTTTTTCACATCTGCTTTCAGTTTCAGATCTCTCAGCCAGATCGTGTGTATTCCGGCAGGCACATTTACTTCCTGTTCCGCTGCTTTCTCCAGTGCCGCAGACTGGATTCTAAGAATACCTTTGACTGGAACACTTCCATCTATGATAACCTGGACATGAACTCTGTCTTTTTCCGGATAGACTCTTACTGCAGACAGGAACACTTCCCTTTCTGTTCTCAGCCGTACATACCCCAGCAATCCGTTCCAGTTAGTCTGCGTCTCATCGGTTGCCGCGGAAGAAAACACGATCGCGTCATGGGGCAGTCCTGGATAACTGTTATCGGAACGCAGTGTGATCCGGTGCTCCCCGTCCAACAGATCTGTCACCTCAAAAATATGCGGGGTACTGATAGATGGTTCCACATAATCCGGAACTTCTTTTCCATCAATCTCCAGTTTCAGGCATCTTGCTCTCTCCACTTCCAGAAATACCCTTTTTTCTTCTTCCGGAATATACGAGACATTTCTGCTGATACCCGCTTCTCCCTCATAGGTATATTTTCTTGTATAACGGGTTGCAATCGGTGCATCCGGATCAAAGCCTTTCTCAGCATTTCCAAGATCTGCATCCGGATGCCACTGATTTGCTCCCAGATCTTTCCCCCCAATCTGGTTTTCGTCCAGTGTACCCGGTATCTGCATCGGATAAGTGCTTCCATCTTTTAGTTTTGCTTCCCATTTTCCAGCCAATGACAAATATTCCATAAGCCCTCTTCTCCTTTATCTTTTCTGTGCCAGTGCTCCCTGATAATCCCCCTGTTTTTCCAGAATCTGTGTCAGCAGTCCCTCTGCTTTTTCTTTCTCACCCAGTCCCAGATGACCAAGCGCCCGCAGATAATTGCAGTACTGTACATTGCGCAGTGTAAGATCTTCCTGGAAGACTTCGATCTCTGGAAGAGATACTGCAAAGTAATCGTACTCTACCAGATCAAACAGATGCTGTTCTCCAAACGTCTGTAACTGATGGAAGGATTTCTTCGCTGCGTGATCCATACCCAGTTCCTGGTTTGCCAGTCCCTGATAATAGATAAAATCCGATGGCTGATCGTTATAGTACAGCACGCTTCCCGGCTCCTGCGGACCGGATGACGCCAGACGGAAATATTCTTCCGCTTTCTTTGTATCACCAAGCTGACGGTACGCAAGTCCCATATAATAATGAGCCTCATTATCCGGTACATTCGGAAGCTTTCCTTCTCCCAGATTCTCCGGATAAGAAAGGGTTGCTTCCAGAAGTTCCAGCGCTTCCTGTGGTTCTTTCTCTTCCAGTTTTTCCATAGCCAGATGGATCAGTGCATATTTGTACTGGGTGCTTACTTTTCCTTCCCCGCCTTCCCATGGATGGAACTGACGGGAACGAAGACCATCCAGTGCTTCCTGGTAACGTCCCACATCGTTTAACAGCGTGAGATAACGCAGATACAGATCATCTCTTCCTGCCGTAACCGCCGGATGTGATTCCATCACTTCCAGACGTTTCATCACCGGAAGATTCATACGGGCTGCCAGCTGATCGTACTCCAGCCAGATTCGTGGATATTCCGGATCCAGCGTGCATGCCTTCTCCATGACATCCATCGCTTTCCCATGATCATTTTCTTTATTGTAATAGAAGATCGCCAGATTTCGATATGCCGGTGACAGGTCTTTCTTTTCTTCTGTTGCTTTCTCCCAGTGTCCTGCTGCCTGGGTATACTGCTTTTTATCATACAGCAGGTTGCCAAGATAGTAATGCGCCATAGGTGCCTGTGGTAAGCCGGCAATCACAGTTTCCAGAATCCGGATCTCTTCTACCCTGTTCGGGAAGCAGTAATCCGGGCAGGCTGTCTCTCCTTTTTCAAACGCTTCGGTAGCCTTTTTGTTTTCTTCCTTCTGTGTATAAATATATCCCAGTGTATACCAGCAGATCGGATCTTTCTTCGGGCAGGCTCCCAGAATGTGAATCGCGTCTTCGTACAGCCCTGCTTCGATATATTCCTGTGCCAGTTCTTTGAAATTATGACTTTCTGTCCGCATGGTTTTCAGCCACAGCTCTTCGGATCCTTCTGCCATCGCCTGTTCATACAGACATCCCTGAGATAACGGATCGATCGCCAGACATTCTGCCACGAATGCGGAAGCATCTGCACCCAGTTTTCGTAACAGTGCTGCCTTCAGCGTACGCCCATTCATATTGTGCCAGTTGCGGATCAATGATTTTTCTACATATTCCAGTGCTTCTTCGTAATCTCCTCTCCGGCAGGCCAGTCTTGCCAGCCAGAAGAAACCTGCACTCTGCGTTTCTGCGCTCCAGGTAGACTTATAAAATGCATCAAAGGCTTTCTCTTCCTGACCATCCGCTGCCAGTGCCAGTCCCAGGTTAAAATAGCATTCTCCCTGGTAAGGATTCGGATTCTTCCAGGTCTGTTTTTTCACTGCCTGCCGGAAGTACCGGATACTCTCTTTGATTCTTCCCCGTCGGTACAGCAACAGACCGTATCCGTTATTCAGACGGATATCCGTACCATCCAGCTCCAGGCCATGCAGATAATAGTCTGCCGGTTCTCTGGTTGCATGACGGTATTGTTCCAGATGGGTGGCTGCCAGATACAGCTCTTCTGTTGTCTTCAGTTTCTCCGGTGCCGGAATGGCATCCGCCGGTTTGGGAACCGGTTCCAGCTTTGATTTATATACTTTATAAGATACCAGGATCTGTGCACCCTGCATCACGGTTACAACACAATCTTCCAGATTCTCTCCGACAGCGAATTCTGCCTCGAAGCACTGCTCCGGTGACAGATCGGTACAGGTCTCATAGAGCATTACACCTTTACGTTTTACTGTAATCTTACTGTTTTCACGCACACCTGTCGTATATACTTTTAAGACTGCTTTTCCATCTTCCAGTGCAGTCATGCTGACTGCCGCTTCTTTTGTGGCATTTCCCACTCTTCCCACACCTTTATACGGCATAAAGTACTGTACGAAAGTCTTTTCTTCCTGCGGTTTTAACCAGGTGAAATCCGGCTGGTTGTCGGTAAATACACCGGTCATCAGTTCAATATAAGGTCCATCTGTCTCTGTCAGGTTCCGATCCCAGCTGCGTCCGAAGTCACCGTTTCCCCAGGTCCACTGTTTCTTTCCCGGAGAGATATGATGGTCTGCCACATGAAGCAGTCCTGCTTCCACACCTTCGTCGTAGTTGCCGATAAAATTATAATCCGAATGGGCTGCCATATAAGAGGTCGGCACTTTTACGTTTTTATATCTGGAAATATCCACACCGGCGGAATAATCTGCCTTGTAGTATTCTCCCGTTGCGATCGGGAAGGTGGATACCGCACGTTTTCCGTGATCCATAACAGCGTTAACATCCGGCGGAAATACCGAATAGGTATGGTCATTCACCGGAACTGCCGGATTCGCCCACCACAGGAAAGTCTGTGGCAAATCTGTCGGATTATACAGCTGACCTTTGATCTCAATATAAGCCTTTCCCGGGTACAGAGAAATCGCCGCCATTCCTTTGGTTCCATACATTTTATCCGTTTCTCCCACATAGACCGTGCAGGAGCCATCCGGATTCTCAGACAGGCGGTAGTCTACCGGTGAATAAGTCGACGGGCGGTGATGCTGGGGCCAGTTAAACTCGATGCCTCCCGAGATCCACGGTCCGGTCAGTCCTACCAGTGCCGGTTTGATTACATGATTATAATACACAAAATCATAACCGTTAGTCTTGTCGTATGCTCTCTGAATCCTTCCACCGATTTCCGGCAGGATCATCACTTTCAGGTATTCATTTTCCAGGAAAACCGCTCTGTATGTCACATCTTCTTTTGTATCCGAGATCTTTTCTGTAACCGGCAAGGGATATACTTTACCCGTGCTTCCCTGATAGGCACGCTTTTCAATGAATAATGGATTTTTTTCAGGCGGGTACACTTTGTAGGTAGGGATCACATAGTCCTCTTCCCACATGCTTACTTTCATGATTTCCATAGGCTCCTCCTTATGTCCTCTATCTTTTTCCTCTGTGCAGAGGATTCTTTTTATTTTCTGAGAACATTGTATAATGCGGTATCTCAAATGGAAATGGCTTATCAAGGTAAATGATGGACTATCTTACTGTAAATATAAAATTCTTTTCTGAATATCTGCAGAACGAGAATCTTCATGTTATATACATAAAAACAGGATAAGAAAATCCTCTTTCTCCAGGGATTTTCTTATCCTGTCTCCTTTTTTCATTATTCCTTAAAATGAATCCAGTCGCTCTCTCTATATTCTTTCGGTGACATCCCCACCACTTTTTTGAATATTCTCGAAAAATAATACTGATCCGTATAGCCAAGTCTCTGTGCCACTTCATAGATATAGCAATCCGAAGCCCGCAGCAGCTGGCAGGCCCGTTTCATCTTTAGCGATATGAAAAAATCCATCGGCGCATGCTGGGTATATTTCTGAAAGATAGCATTCAGATAGCTCTTTGACAGCTCAAACTCCTCTACTACATGCTCCAGCGTCAGATTTTCATACAGATGCTTGTACATATATCGAATCACGTTGGTTACGTGTTTATTCTGTTCCTGGGTGGTGTTGTGTTTTTCTCTGTAATAAGTTTCCGACAGAATCATCTCCAGCACCTGGGAAATATAAATGAAATTACCCAGTGTATAGTTGCTCTCCAATACCCGGAACAAAAGTTCAAACAGAAACTGCATCCGGTTTGTCGCATTCTGTGAATTAAAATTAATCAGCCGGCATTCTTCCAGTGGGTAATATTCCGTATCTGTTCCCTTAAAGTGTACCCAGAGAATGCTCCACGGATCCTTTTCGCTGGCATAATACCGATGGCCGCGAAAACGTGGAATGCAAAAGGCCTGGTTTGCATGGAGCATATATTTTTCTCCATCCACCTCGATCGTTCCGCTCCCCTCCATACAGTACATATAAATATATTCTTCGATTCCGTCTTTTCGTTCTCTGAAATGATGTTCCGCACGGGGAAAGAATCCCACGTCGGTCAGATACAGCCGTTTTACCAGTGGGTGCTCCACATAGTCCAGAAAGGATTCCGTAGGCAGCACGATCATTGTCTCCCCACGAAATCCGTCCCTTTTCAGATATTGTAATTCATCCATCTTTGTCACCATACTTTCCAGACATTTTCTCCGGACACCGGTTCTCCTTTGTCTGTCTTTGCGTCATCCCGATGTCGTTACTGCTCCGTATAATCTTCCACCTGTCCCACCACATCCAGGATCGGATGGGACATCAGAAAACGGTAAAACTCCAGTGCTTCATCTGCAGTCAGTTTCACTTCCCGGCTAGTCAGCCAGTACTTCAGGCCGGTCACCACCGTCAGGGTATGAAACTCCAGGAACATGTGAAGGTCTTTCAGTCCCTCCAATTTCTGAAGCTTGATCTCGTGATTCTTCAACATATCTTCAATCAGCTGCCGGATCTTGCCGGACAGGATCTCCTCGAATCCGTTTTGTCCGGTCACCTCGAATGCTTTCTGATAATACGGCTGGTCTTTCTCCATTCTGCGAAACAGCAGATAGATGGCTTCTCTTTCCATTCCATCTTCCAGCATCGCAAAGACCGGCTGAAAAACTTCTTCATCCAGAAGCCACTCCATCACTTCGTATTTGTCCTGAAAATAGTTATAAAAAGTAGGCCGAATCACTCCCGCCTGCTCTGTAATCATACGAATGGTAATTTTATCAAAAGGTCCTTTCAGCATCAATTCCTTAAAACTGTCTGCCAGTTGACGTTTCGTAACTTCTCCTTTACGTTCCATAGGCTTCTCTCCCTGTGTTATCCTCTCGCCTATTTTAACACAAAAGAGAGCGTCTATGGACTTTTTTACTTAATTTTTATTTTTTCTTGTAGTTACTGTATCCTTTATGTTCATGCGGATGCTCCATCCAGAGTTTGTCAGCGGTTTCTTTCCACTGACAGGCATAATCCGCACATTTTCCGCAGAGATGTTCTACGCTTTCCGGGGACTGCAGATCCGTAGATTTCGCTCCGGTTTCTTTTACCATTTCCTGCAGGATCTCCGGATTCTCCAGCATCGGGCACGGACGCAGATGGTTGTTGTTAAATGGCTGATGATCCCGATAAGCCATAAACAGCGGCTGTTTTAGTGCTTCCAGAAGAGAAACTTCTTTGATATTGGCTGAGGAATAATGGATAAATACACAAGGTTCCACATCTCCGTTGGCATTGATATGACAGTAGTTTCTTCCTCCTGCGATACATCCGCCTACAAACTCACCGTCGTTCTGGAAATCCATCGCATAGATCGGTTTTCCGCCGGTCGCACCACGGATCTCACGGACTCTGTGATACATATATTTTCTCTGTTCTTTGGTCGGAAGCAGATCCACAGCGGCTTCATTTCCAACCGGCATATAATGGAAATACCAGGTGAAGCGACATCCTTTTCCGATGATCATATCCAGGAATTCATCGGAGGTTACCGTCTCGATATTTTTACTTGTATAACAGATTGATGTTCCGAAGATCAGTCCGTGGCTCTTTAATTTGTCCATAGCTGCCATAACTTTATCGTAAACACCCACTCCTCTTCTGAGGTCGTTGACTTCCTCAAAACCTTCCAGGCTGATCGACAAAGACAGGTTTCCTACCCGCTGCATCTCCTCACAGAAGGCGTCATCTACCAGGGTACCGTTGGTAAATGCATGGAATTCACAGTCGTAATGTTTTTCACACAATTTAATGATATCCGCTTTCCGCACCAGAGGTTCGCCACCGGTATACATATAGAAATAAATACCCAGTTCTTTTCCCTGTGTGATAATCCGGTCCAGATCTTCGTAGGATAGGTTCAGTTTGTGACCGTACTCTGCTGCCCAACAGCCGGTACAATGCAGGTTACAGGCGCTGGTCGGATCCATCAGAATCAGCCACGGAATATTGCACTGATGTGTCTCTCGCATCGCACGGATCGTTTTTGTTCCATGAAATGCCGCTTCAAAACCAAGATTCAATGCCGTCTGTTTGATCACGTTAGGATGGATCTCATCCAGTGCACGGTTCACATACTGCATCCACTTGGACTCCGGATCCCGAATCAGGTTTCTTGCTCCTTCATATGATTCTGATGGGAAATTATCTCCCATGAATTTTTCTGTCAGATCTACCAGCTGTAAAAGCCCTTTTTCTCTGTCTTTTTCCACGTGTTTTAAGGTCAGCTCAATCGCCTTCCCGAATGCGGCTCGTGTCGCTTTATGTGTTAATTCTCCCATACTTTTTCTCCTCCTTTGCGCTTTTGTGCGTTCCTGTTTTTCTATTATTTTATCTTTCTGCAACTAAAATAAAAATCTTCATTCCCATGAAACTGTTTTATTTTTAACGACATTTTCTGACTTTTGTCGCATTTTTTCGGATGGAGTCTGAAAGGGCGCAAAAAAACTGCCGCCGGAACACTTTGATACTGTGTTCCGACAGCAGTCTACATTGTTTATGCCTGTTTTGCGTCTCGTTCTTTATCTAATTTTACATTTCTAAAGTAAAGAAGTATGTCGATCGTAATTTCAGCTATATTTAGAAAATAGAAGAACCATGCAAGATAAAACAGCCAACTGGTCTCTACGCCCATGCCGAGTTGCATGAATTTGCGAGCGATACCGAATACATAACCGATCCAGATAAAGCACTCAAAGAAAAGGCTCTTTCCTTTCGCAGTTCTGGAAACCCATGATTTCCGGATGGAAATCGGCCAGGACAGTCCAAAGCAAAGAATCATCACGGCTTCCATCAGGTCAGTAATCATTTCCATATCCATCGTAGTATTTCTCCATTTCTTTTGCGTTATTTAATTAGTTCTTTTTTCCTTTCAGATATTCCGCTCTTCCCTCTTCGTACAGGTTGTTTCCTTCACTGTCGATGATAACAACCAGCGGCATATCTTCTACATACAGTTTACGCAGTGCTTCTGCTCCCAGATCTTCGTAAGCAATCAGTTCTGCTTTTTTGATACATTTTGCCAGAAGAGCGCCTGCTCCTCCGATGGCACCAAAGTATACACCGCTGTATTTTTTCATTGCTTCCACAACTTCCGGAAGACGGGCACCCTTACCAATCATTCCACGGGCACCTACGGACATCATCGTCGGTGCATATGCATCCATACGACCGCTGGTAGTCGGTCCTGCAGATCCGATGACCTGACCTGGTTTTGCAGGGGTCGGTCCTACATAGTAAATGGTAGCATCGGTTGGATCAAACGGGATTTTTTCTCCTCTTGCCAGTGCTTCGCACATTCTTTTATGTCCTGCATCACGGGAGGTATAGATCGTACCGGTCAGCAGTACCTGATCTCCTGCGTGAAGTGTTTTTGCCAGTTCCTCTGTAAGAGGCAGTGTTATCTTCTTAGCCATATTAGATCACCTCCGTTTTGTGACGGGTTACATGACAGTTGATATTGATGGCACATGGCATACCTGCGATATGGGTAGGCATGGTCTCGATATTCAGTCCGATTGCTGTTGTCTTTCCGCCAAATCCCTGTGGTCCGATACCCAGTTCATTGATTTTCTCCAGCATTTCTTTTTCCAGATCTGCATAGAACGGATCCGGATTGGAGGAATCCAGTGGTCTCATCAGAGCTTTCTTGGCCAGAAGGGCAGCTTTATCGAAAGTTCCGCCGATACCAACACCGACTACCATCGGCGGGCATGGGTTAGGACCTGCTGTTTCAACTGTCTCAATGATAAAATCCTTGATTCCCTGCAGACCGTGAGAAGGTTTGAACATACGGATCGCACTCATGTTTTCGCTTCCGAATCCTTTCGGTCCTACGGTAATCTTGATATTTTCTCCCGGAACGATCTCTGTATAGATCATAGCCGGTGTATTGTCACCGGTGTTTCCACGGCGAACAGGATCTTTTACTACGGATTTTCTCAGATATCCTTTGTCATATCCGCGGCGAACTCCTTCATTGATAGCATCTGCCAGATCTCCGCCTACCATATGTACGTCCTGACCGATTTCCAGGAAAACACAGGCCATACCGGTATCCTGACAGATCGGTACACATTCATTGTCTGCGATCTCAAAGTTCTCGATGATATTGTCCAGAACTCCTTTTGCAATCTCACCGTCTTCACAGGCACGGCAGTTTTTGATCGCGCATTTTACATCTTCCGGAAGATGCTCATTTGCTTCGATACAAAGCTTTTCCACTACATCTGTGATCTGCTTTACGTCTATCTCTCGCATTCCACTCTACTCCTTTTTTCGTAAATTTTGGATTATCTGTAACCAGACGAGGAGTCCGCCTATGTTCCCCCTCGTCTGATGTACGTTCACTTACTTATTTACAGATTATCTTTCGTGTCTTGCATAATGTGGAAGCAGTAACGGGGAAACATGATCTGTTTCAACGCCTGCTGCTTTCAGCTCGTCATCGTATGCTTTTACGTGATCCAGGTTCATGGTGCCCAGTTCTACGTCTTTGCATTTTTCAGCTGCTTTCTTACCTGCGTTTCTACCGAATACGATAACATCCAGCAGAGAGTTACCCATCAGTCGGTTTCTTCCGTGGATTCCGCCGGCTGCTTCACCTGCAACTAACAGGTTCGGGATTTCTTTGGTAAATCCATCTCCGGTGATTTCCAGACCACCGTTCTGATAATGCAGTGTCGGGTAGATCAGGATCGGAACTTTTCTCATATCGATGCCATAGTTCATGTACATACGGAACATGGCAGGGATTCTCTTTTCGATGGTTCCTTCTCCACCAAGGATCTCGATCATCGGAGTATCCAGCCATACACCTTTTGCTCCGCCCGGAACATCTACGCCACGGCCTTCTCTGCACTCACGGATAACACCGGAAGCATTGACATCACGGGTTTCCAGCGGATGAATGTAAGCTTCACCATTTGCATTAACCAGCTGTGCACCTACGGAACGAACTTTTTCTGTTACCAGTGCACCAAGGATCTGTGCCGGGTAAATAGCTCCGGTCGGATGATACTGGATAGAATCCTGATATAACAGGGAAGCACCTGCACGGTATCCCAGTACCAGACCATCGGCAGTAGCACCGTAGTGGTTAGATGTCGGGAATCCCTGATAGTGCATTCTTCCTGCACCACCGGTTGCGATAACAACGGTTTTTGCTCTTGCAACAGAGTAATCACCGGTTTCCATATTCAGAAGAACCGCACCTGCAACCTGTCCTTTTTCATCTTTGATCAGTTCTACTGCGGAAGTAAATTCAACTACCGGGATCGCACGGTTGATGACTTCATCACGCAGGGTACGCATGATCTCTGCTCCGGAATAGTCCTTTGCAGCATGCATTCTCTTTCTGGAAGTTCCGCCACCGTGTGTGGTTACCATTCTTCCATCAGCGTCTTTATCAAATTCAACACCCAGTTCGTTCAGCCATTTGATCGCATCCGGTGCTTCCATTACCAGTCTCTTTACCAGTTCCGGTTTTGCTGCGAAATGTCCGCCGCCGAAACAGTCCAGATAATGCTGTACCGGAGAGTCATTTTCTTTATCTGCTGCCTGGATACCACCTTCAGCCATCATGGTGTTGGCATCACCGATACGCAGTTTGGTAACGATCATAACATTTGCGCCTGCGTTATGTGCTTCGATGGCACAGGAAGAACCTGCTCCACCGCCACCGATAACGAGTACATCCACATCATAATCTACTTTTTTGATATCTACTTTATCAGTCATCAGACGGCTTGTGGAATGAAGCATATCTGCCAGCTCCAGCGGAGCTTTCTGACCTTTGTTCGGTCCTACTTTGATCTCAGCAAACGCATCTGGGTTGTAATCTGGATGGAATTCTTTCAAAAGAGCGTCTTTTTCGTCTGCTGTCAGACGTCTCGGCTCTGTTGCCATACGCTGTGCTCTTGTAGCCTCTACCTTTTTGATAGACTCCATCATATTTTCCGGATATGGTGCATACATGTTTTACGCCCTCCTATTTCTCAATCTCTCTGTTGTTGTAAAGTTCTTCCATCTCTGTGATCGGTTTCTGCATGATCTGCTCAATCAGGTCATCATAAGCACCTTTGTGGATCTCTTCCACTCTTGCGGTCAGATGTTTTGCTTCCGGTGCGATATATTTTCCTGTGAGACGTCTTGCCAGAAGACCTACCATCGGATGAGAAATACCTGCCGGACATCTTACGGAACAACATCCGCATCCTACGCAGTCGAAGGACTCTTCTGCACATTTTTCAAATTCGCCTCTCTGTGCGTATGCAATGTACTGCATAACGTTCAGATCCTGTGTACAGGCTTTTGTACAGGCGTTACATCCGATACAGCTGTAGATCTCCGGATACAGTTCCATCATGATCTGTGCGTTCGGTTTGATCTCCTCGATATCGTAAGTTCTCTTATCGGTCGGGAAGAACGGGATGCTTGCCACATACATACCCTCCTGTACCTGTGTCTGACAGGCAAGGCAGGTTTTCAGTTCGTTATCGCCTTTGATTCTGTAGATTGTTGCGCAGGCTCCGCAGAAACCGTGACGGCAGCCACATCCTCTTTTCAGGGTGTATCCGGCATACTCCATAGCGGTCATGATAGTCAGCTCTGCAGGCACACTGTATTTCTTACCGAAAAAATATACATTTACCATTTTTTCCATTTGTCGGTACCAGTCCTTTCTTAATACTCGTTAGGTAATTCGTCAATTTCATCAAAGCGGAATACCGGACCGTCTTTACATACGTATTTGGATCCGATATTACAACGTCCGCATTTACCAACGCCACATTTCATACGAAGCTCCAGTGTGGTGTACACCTGTTCTTTGGTGAATCCCATCTCCTGAAGACCAGCCAGTACGAATTTGATCATGATCGGCGGTCCGCAGACTAAAGCTACTTTGTCGGTGTCAAATCCGATCTCTTTTAAGTAGGTCGGAACAAATCCTACATGACCGTCCCAGCCTTCCTGCTCGCGGTCGATGGTCAGGTATACGTTGACACCTTCTGCCTTCATCCACACTTCCTGGATCTCTTTTAACTGAACCAGATCGTCTGCGGAACGGGATCCGTAAAGAATATCTACGGTTCCGTAGTTCTCGCGGTTGTCCAGTACATAGTTAATAACGGAACGAAGCGGAGCCAGACCGATACCACCTGCGATAAACAGCAGGTTTTTGCCTTTTAATTCGGTCTCTACTGGGAAATGATTACCGTACGGTCCACGTACTGTGATCTCATCTCCCACCTGCAGGCTGTGCAGGTAATCGGTAAGGATACCACATTTTTTGATACTGAATTCCTGATACTCTTTATTTGTCGGTGAAGAAGTAATGGAAAACATACCTTCACTTACACCCGGTGCACATACCATGGCACACTGTCCCGGCATATGTTCAAATAATTTTCCTCCGTCCGGTGCATTGACACGGAATGTCTTTACATCCGGTGTCTCCTGACGGATATCTGTGATGATACCAACTTTAGGGATCAGGGTATCCAGCGTGTAATTTTTATGACAGGTACATTCGCTCATTATTTGTCACCTCCCTGTTTTTCAAATGCTTTGATAACTTTTACAATATTTAAGGATGCCGGACATTTTTCCACGCAGCGGCCACATCCCACACAGGAGTACATGCCGTTGTTGTTTGCCGGGTAATATACCAGTTTGTGCATGAATCTCTGACGGAATCTCTGCAGCTGGCTGGTACGGTTATTTCCATGCGCCATCATGGTGAAATCGGAGTACATACAGGAATCCCAGCAGCGGTATCTCTTTACACCATGTCCGGTGTCATAATCTTTGATATCGTAACACTGGCAGGTCGGGCATACGAAAGTACAGGTACCACATGCCAGACACGGTTTGTACAATTCTTCCCATACTGGAGAATTGAACTTTTCTGTCAGTGCATCTCCGTTCCATCCTTCCAGGGACAGATTGGAGTATGGAAGTTTTTCTACGATGGTATGGATTGCATTTTTTTCTGCTTCCAGTTTTTCTGCATCTGCGCCATCCGCTTCCACAAGCAGGCTTTCTACTGCTTTGGTCAGTGCCTCACCTTTCTCGGTCAGTGCTTTCCAGTACAGTTCGCCTTCTACCATCCAGGTAGCCACGTCTGCTGCCGGTTCTGCACAGTCGATACCGAAGGCTTTACAGAAGCAGGATTCTTCCGGCTCATGACATGCCATGGCAACGATGGTTCCGTGCTCTCTTCTTGCAGCGTAGAAGCTGTCGATCGGATCACTTAAAAATACGTTATCCAGAACTTTCACACCCTGAATATCACAGGCTTTCATACCGAATACTACAAAGTTCTGTTCTTTGAGTGCCTGCGGTTCGATGCTCAGTTTCTTTCCCTCTCTCTGTACGGTGTACAGGTTCTCGCTCTGAGGGAAGAAGGCATCTTTCGGAGATTTTACGGTTTTCAGTGTTTCCAGAGATACGTTTGCATCCTGGGTCCACGCTTTGAAGTTTACCTGACCGCTTACTTCAACAGGCAGATATAATTCCTGATTCTCGGCAATACTCTGGAATAATGCCGACAGATTTTCTTTTGCTATCTTATACATACATTATCCCCTTTCTGCTACGATGCTCGGTTCTGCATCGTCAAATGTGAAGTTTGTCAGCGGTCCTTTGGAATCGGTATCTTCTCCTGCCTGATACTCTCCGTACAGTTCATCGATATCTTTGATAAATTTGCGGTTGAACAGATGAAGCGGGATACCCTGCGGACATACTCTGCTGCACTCGCCACAGTCCGTACATCTTCCTGCCACATGGAATGCACGGATAATGTGGAACATCTTCTCTTCGAAAGAATCTACATTTGCTTTCTGGGAACTGTCGAACTTGTTACTGTCAAATACACATTTTCTGCAGCTGCATGCAGGACATACGTTTCTGCAGGCGTTGCAACGGATACATTTGCTCAGTTCGCTCTGGAAGAATGCAAATCTCTCTTCCGGTTTCATAGCTTCGATTTTCTTTACCTGTTCAAAACGATCTGCATCTTTGGTGTCTTTGGACTCCCCGATGATCTCGTCATAAATCTGATGTTCTTTGCCTTTACATACATGACATCTCTCCAGCATACCGTCTTTGTAAGCACATGTTTTCTCGCCGTAGATGGTCTGGATGGTCAGTGTCTCGGCATCATCTGTGATCTCTGCTCCCTGGATGGACTCGATACCTTTGATTCCCTGTTTCCGGATCTTTTCGATATCCAGTTTTCCTTTACATCCCACACCGACGATGTAGGCTTTTTCTCTGTTGACTCTGTGTTCTTTGATCAGCTGGTTGAAGCTGTATGTATCACACGGTTTCAGACAGACCATGGTTTTTCCTTCCAGTTTGGAAGCTTCGATCATATATTTGCTTAAGTTTGCTCCGCAGAATCCGTTGTATACGAAATCTTTCAGAGATTCTTCTGTCTCAAAATACGCAGGTTCCGGATTGTAAGGCAGGTCTCCGGCTTTCCAGCCAAGAACCCGGGCTACTGTTCCGTCTGCCAGCAGTTCTTTCGCACGGTTGATTAATTCCTGCATCTTATATCCTCCAATCTAACGTTCTTACCAAGGGAATGGATCTTTTCCACGAACTCGTTCATGGTTGTGGAGAATTTTACACCCTCTGCTGCTGATACCCATTCTACACGGGTACGTCCGTTTTCCACACCGATATAGTCGAGCATGGAGAACAGCAGTGTCATACGTCTTCTTGCGTAATAGTTACCGGTGCTGTAATGGCAGTCTCCTGGATGACATCCACACATGATCACGCCGTCCGCACCTTTTTCGAAGGCACGAAGGATGAACATCGGGTTGACACGGCAGGAACATGGAACACGGATGATCTTTACATCTGCCGGGTAACCAAGACGGCTGCTTCCAGCCAGGTCGGCTCCTGCATAACTGCACCAGTTACAGCAGAACGCTACAATTTTCGGTCTGAATTCTTCTTTTGCTTCTATCGACATATTGCATCTACCTCCGCTATAATCTGTCTGTTAGAGAATCCCTGCAGATCCATCGCTCCGGATGGGCAGGCTACGGTACATGCACCACAACCCTGGCACAGTGCGCTGTTGACCTGAGCCACACGGCGGGTTTCACGGATACCGTGGTCATTAATTTCTTTCTCTTCGTATGTGATTGCTCCGTAAGGGCACACATTTGCACAGGTGGAACATCCGTTACACAGAAGTTCATCCGGTTTTGCGGTACATGGGTTGGTCATCAGTTTGTCTTTTGCCAGCAGTCCGATGGCTTTGACAGCTGCTGCACCTGCCTGTGCTACAGTTTCCGGGATATCTTTCGGTCCCTGGCATACACCGGACAGGAAGATACCTGCGGTCGGGGACTCTACCGGACGGAGTTTTGCATGTGCTTCTGTCAGGAAGTTGTTGGTATCGATACTTGCTGTCAGCATGGTTGCGATCTTACGAACACCCGGGTTCGGCTCGATGGCAGCTGCCAGAACAACCATATCTGCTTCTTTCAGGATCTGTTTGTTATCTAACAGATCGGATCCCTGTACCAGCAGTTTTCCGTTTGGCTGCGGAATCACTTTTCCTACCTGACCTTTGATATAATTTACTCCATACTGTTCTACGGCTCTGCGGTAGAACTCATCGAAGTTCTTACCAGGAGTACGCACATCAATATAGAAGACAGTTACATTGACATCCGGATATTTATCACGGATCAGCATCGCATGTTTTGCGGTGTACATACAACAGATCTTGGAGCAGTAGCTCTTTCCTCTGTCATCGGAACAACGGCTTCCCACACACTGGATAAATACCATTTCCTTCGGAGGTTTTCCATCGGAGAGACGTTCCAGATGGCCGCTTGTCGGACCTGCTGCGTTCATGATACGTTCCAGTTCCAGAGAGGTGATGACATCTTTGCTCTGGCTGTATGCATACTCATCGTAGTTGTCCAGTTTGATGATATCAAATCCGGTTGCAACGACGATTGCGCCGTATTTTTCTGTTACGATCTCGTCTTTCTGATCGTAGTCGATCGCACCTGCCTGACATACTTTGGAACATACACCACATTTTCCGGTTTTGAACTTGATACAGTGTTCACGGTCGATCACCGGTACGTTCGGGATTGCCTGAGCAAATGGTGTGTAGATCGCGCTTCTGTTGTTCAGACCGCGGTTAAATTCGCTCGGTGCTTTCTTGGATGGACATTTTTCCTGACATACACCACATCCGGTACATTTGTCCATGTTGACGCTTCTTGCTTTTTTCCGGATATCTACGGTAAAGTCACCGACGAAACCGGATACTTTTTCTACTTCACTGTATGTATAGATATTGATCTTTTCGTGAGCTGCGGCTTCCACCATCTTCGGTGTCAGGATACATGCAGAACAGTCCAGAGTCGGGAAGGTTTTGTCCAGCTGGGACATTCTTCCACCGATACTCGGCTCTTTCTCAACGATATCTACTTCGTAACCTGCATCTGCGATGTCCAGGGCTGTCTGGATACCTGCAATACCACCACCGATGACCAGGGCACGTTTTGTTACACGGCTCTCGCCCGGCTGTAAAGGTGCGTTCAGGTTTACCTTTGCAACTGCCGCTCTCATCAGGATAACGGCTTTCTTTGTTGCCTCTTCCATATCTTTATGGATCCAGGAACAATGTTCACGGATGTTGGCGATTTCTACCATGTATGGGTTCAGTCCGGCTCTTTCCGCTGCTTTTCGGAAGGTAGCCTCATGCATACGTGGGGAACAGGAACAAACGACCATTCCTGTCAGCTGTTTTTCTTTGATTGCTTTTGCGATCAGTGCCTGTCCTGCTTCGGAACACATATACTGATAATCTTCTGCATGAACAACACCCGGCTCCATAAGAGCCATCTCTGCTACTTTTTTCACATCTACCGTTGCTGCGATATTACTTCCGCAATGACAGACAAATACTCCTATTCTCTGCACCAGGGTTACCTCCTATATCTTCTGAATGCACTGACTAACAACTGCTGCGGCAGTTCCGGATCCAGCAGTTCCGGAATCTCATCCGGTGTCAGATAGTTCTGACCTTTCTGGCGGACTACCAGCTGTCTTGCTGCGTCGATCAGTTTACCCGGTTTTACATCTCTCGGACAACGCTCTACACAGGCAAAGCAGGAGAGGCATTTCCACAGAGATTTGGAATTTACCAGTTCTTCGATGTTCTCGTTTGCCACATAGGATACAAACTGATGTGGTTTGATGTCCATCTCGTTGAAAGACGGGCAGGAAGCGGAACATTTACCGCATTTCATACATTTGAGGGGATTGACACCGCTGATCTCTTTGATCAGTTCTGCCTGTTTCTTTTCATTTGTCATGCCTGTGCCACCTCCTTATCCGATGTCAGTGTCTGCAAAGCCTCTTCTTTTACGCCAAGAGCTTCTGCCAGAAGTTCTGTGAAATAATGAACCGGAAGTTTTCCGTTTCCACTCTTGTTCAGGTTATACAGACACAATGGACAGGCGGTGATCAGCATCTCAGCACCAAATCCTGCTGCGCTGTCCATGATATTGTTGCACATGTTTCTGGACATGTCTTTTTCTTTCAGAGAGATATATCCGCCGCAGCACTCATTCCGGTATGGATATACAACCGGTGTAGCACCGATGGCACGGATAAAGTCTTCGATGATGGTCGGATTCTCCGGATTATCAAATGCCATAATCTTACCCGGACGAAGAAGCAGGCAGCCATAGTAAGCACCGATCTTCTTTCCTTTTAAAGGATTGACTACTTTTTTCTTTAATTCATCAAATCCAACACGGTCACGAAGTACTTCCAGAAAATGGAGCACTTCCGTCTCACCTGCATATGGCTCTTCCAGTTTCATGTAGTTGTTTGCTCTGGTACGGATATCTTCTACATTCTTCATATCATCATTGACACGTTTGATCACATGATGACAGGCAGAACAGAGAGTTACCAGATCCTGACCTTTTTCTTTGGCCTCGTTCAGAGCACGGACGGAAGAAAGTTTTGTGGCAATCTCGTCAGAACCCAGTGGGTATACACCACCGCAGCACTGCCAGTTGTCTATTTCTTCCAGTTCAAATCCCAGTGCCCTTGCAGATACTCTGGCATATGCATCCAGATCTCTTGCTTTTGTTCTCAGGGTACAACCCGGAAAATAACTGTACTTCATAGTTCCTGTATCCTTTCTTTATGTAAATTTCCTGCCTGTCGGCTATTGTTGCAGCCGACCGACATTCGTTACTAGCTGTTTAGTCCAGATTGATCTGTGCGATAACCTCTTTCAGCGCATCGGCACTCTTATGTAACTGCTCGATCTCTTTTTTGTTCATACGCATCGGCACTTTACCCTGGATACCGTTCGGTCCGACCAGTGTCAGTGTGCTCAGGCATACATCATCGATTCCGTACTCGCCGTGCATCATGGAAGATACCGTTGTAATGGAATCAGAGGAAGATGTCAGGATAGAGCAGAGTTTGCATACGGAAGCAGATACTGCATAGAAAGTAGCACCTTTTCTCTTGATGATCTGTCCGCCGGATTTCTGTACGTATTCGAGCATCGCATCTTTGTCCACTTCTTTTACTTCTTTTCCCATGCTCTTTGCAATATCGTAATATTCATCCAGACTTACACCGGATACATATGCGCCGGTCCACGGAATGAAGGATGTGTCACCATGCTCACCAAATACATATGCATGAATGTTATTCTGTGCTACATTAAGATGCTCGGAGAGTCCGCAGCGAAGACGGGCAGAATCCAGAATGGTTCCGGATCCGATGATCTGGTTTTCCGGCAGTCCGGAAATCTTGGTAAATACATAGGTCATGATATCTACCGGGTTACTTACGATGATATATAATGCATGCGGAGCTACTTTTACGATCTCCGGTGTGATAGATTTCAGAATGTTTACGTTGGTCTGTGTCAGTTCGATTCTTGTCTGACCTGGTTTACGGGCGATACCAGAGGTGATGATAACGATGTCGGAATCTTTTGCATCCTCGTATTCACCGGCAACGATGGAGATCGGGTCTCTGAAGCAGGTTCCCTGTGCGATATCCATGACTTCGCCTTCTACTTTTTCTTTGTTAATGTCGATCAGGACGATCTCTGATGCAACATTCTGATTAGATAAGGTATACGCAATTGTGGAACCAACACTTCCGGCTCCGATAACTGTAATTTTGCTGCTCATAGTGTCTCCTTCTTCCTTTCCATTTGTCTATTTTTTAACAATTGTGGCAAAAAAATATGAAATCTTCGCTTTCTATCAATTAGCTTTTTTGGATTTTCTCATAAAAATATAAGAGTTCACACTTCTCCCTCCGCTAAGATAAGTATCAGCTCGATTCCATTTGGATATATTATACCGCATTGATAAGATTTTAACAAGTGTTTTTGCAAAATTTTATCAATTTTGTTTATGGGTTTGAAGGGCGGTTCTATGGGAAAGAGGGGAAACGGGTGGGGAGGCTGGTATGGGGACGTAATATGATATTGCTGGAATAGCTGATATGGGGACGCAGGAGGAGGGAAGGCGGTCCGGGGGCGTGGATGTGGGCAGGGCAACTTTAAGCTAGCCGCTAACTTCGACTATATTTGCGAGGGTCAGCTGACCCTCGCAAAAGTCTGCGTAAGCGTCGGATCTTAAAGCTTGCCCTAACCGCCCACAAAGTGTCCACGCCCCCGGACCGCCTTCCCTCCTCCTGCTGAGTTTCAATGTCAATCAGCAATATGTATTTATTCTTGCCAACCAAATGAATATAAAATGTGCCTCAAAATGGGATCTGCAGATTATTGGCATAAGTTTTCAAGCATTTTCCCAAACACTTGTCCTGTCTCTGGTAATTTATTCCGTCAATAACTGCACATCTAGAACACATATTCATCTACCGGCAGGTTCATCAGTTTCCATTCGGCTCCTTCTTTACAGTAGCTTGCGACGAAATAGATTTCATTATCCTCTTCTTCTATTTCGTTCCAGTAGTTGATGTAGTTTTCTTTTCTCTGTGCTGTTCCTCGCAGGTCTATCTCGGTTCCTGTAGGAGATGAGTCCAGGGCTGTGTTGATGTTACTGATGGCTAGTCCTGTGATCTTGGCGGAGCCGTTGCCTTTTACCTTGTTAGTCAGGTTTTCATAGTAATTTTTAATGTAACCATCTTCCAGAGCACCGGAAGAAAATACGTCCTTTACTTCTTCGAATGATTTTCCCTGTAAGGCGCTTTCTATAAGAAATTTGATGTCACTTCCCGCCTGTTCGCCTAATGCTTTCAAGGTTTCGTCTGTTGGAACCAGACCGATGTTTCCTTCTTCTGTTCCATACGGTGTTATACTTGTATTTTTGCAATAAGGTTTCATTCCATCTTCTGTTACCTGCAGCTGATAGTCACCGGTGAACAGGTAGGGGATCGTGATTATTTTCCAGCCGTCATCAATAACAGCTGCGCTGTCATCTATGGTTTCTCCATTTAGCTGCAGTGTAGCTCCTTCCGGTATACTATATGTGACATTTCCTGCCCAGCTTTCTACATCTGCCACTTTCCACTCATCCCAGAACAGCCATTTTTTATTTTCTGTTTCTGTCAGTGTGATGTATTCTACCGATTTGCTGGCAGCACCTTTTTCTATATATTCCACACGATATACTTTCAGATCATCATCTTCTAATTCGTCTTCCAGATCATCCGGATAATCATCATAGTCGTCACCGTCTGCATCTAACATAGAAGCGAGATTTCCCAGCTGATTTACCGCCTCCGAAGTGAGCTGTCTGACATCTTTGATCGTTACCGACTGGTACTCCAGCGGCTCTGTCTGATCTGCTTTGGATTGTACATACATTTTCTTTGTCAGCAGATCGCTGTTTGGGAAATTACAATAATCATATGCCTGAGACCAGTCACGATCTGCTTTGGCTTCCCAGTAATCCATCGCAACTTTTTCCGGTGAAAAGCGGTCTGATGTGATCTTATAGACACCTGCAAATAATGCCACTGCTGCTATAGCTTCAATCGCTACAAAAATCGCAAGCTTCGAAACCGGTTTTTTCTGTTTGGGTGGCTGATGCTGTCTCTGATCCGGAGTTCCCGGATAGCGACCTCCTCCCTGAGGTTGTGAACTGTTCGGAGCGCTGCCGGTAAAATACGGCTGCCCCCGACCGGCTAAGTTGACCGGATTGGCATTTCCATAGTTTTGACCGTAATCGTTTTGTCCTCCTGGATTTCCATTTCTGCGAATATCTGACGGATTTTCGTTTTGGTTTCCCATATTTTGACTCCTGGTATCCTGATTTTTGTTATTCGGATTTTCATTATTCTGACTTCCGCTTTGCCGATTTTTCGGAATATCGGCATCTGTCACAGTTCTTCCTTCCGGCTGCATCGGTGTAGTTTCCTGATGCGGGAGCTGATTTAGGACGGTATCCTTTTTTAATCGAGTTCCACATTCCATACAAAACAGGGAATCATCCTCATTTTTTGTTCCACAGTTTGGACAATACATTTTTCACGCCTCCTTCCCTAATCCCAGTCTTTCGAATCTTCATATGCCTGAAGAGCTTCCACGTTCTTCTTTTCTACCGAAGAGAATTCAGATGCCACGATACTCATATCGGTTTCTTTCGGCATATTCCGGTACCAGTCATATTGATTGAAATAATCGGTATTTTCCTGTTTGGAGAACTGGTAGCCGTGACGCGCATAAATCTCATTAACCGCCCGCCGGCAAAGGCTTCTGGTCTTGAGTGTTGCTTTCATTTGCGTTTTCGTGATAATTGTCGTATCACTGTCCGGGAAGACGAAACCTGCATACGGATCGTCGCTTGTATCGATGGTATCGTCATCGTCCTCTGTCAAATCCTCTGTATCGGATGTGTCATTCGTATCCGGAGCATCTCCGATAATCGCTGTACCCCCGTAAGCTACCGTCGCGGTTGATGGATAATTCTCCGTCCTGTCCACGTCATAATATTCCTGATCGTTTTCCTGAAAGTCTGCGGAAAGTTCTGCTTTTACTGTTTCTCCTTTTGCCGGAGAGATCAAAACACCGGCCAGCAGCAATGCAAATGCCGCCACATCCACAACACCAAGAAGTACCGCTGCAACGATCAGACTTGTTGACTGTTTTTTCTTCTTTTTCATCCTATCTTTACTCCTATTGTATCATCGGCAGCGGATAACACACCTTTCGGGTGAATCCGCTGCCGATCAAGTTTCTGGCTGATTTTTCATATCTTATTCTTTTTCTGCAGAAGTCTGTTGTCATTGTACATGTAATTTTCAGAAATCTGTATCTTCTGGTTATCTCAAACTTCTAAAATCCTATCGTTAAAGATGAATTTTCAACATACTCCTGATTCATTCTACTACTTTTACAGCATATTAAAAATATCTCCCAGACTGTTGATCAGTCCACCGGCCATACTGTTCAATGTGCTTCTCACCAGCAGGTACACAACCAGTCCCGTAATGATTGTGAAACATAATTTCGCAATAAAGTATGCATACGGTTTTTTGTCTTCGTCAATATCTGCCACTGCACGATACTGTGCAAACTGAATATAGGTTACCAGAGGTGCCAGAATTCCGAAAAATACCAGCGCGATTTCCGGTGCGATTCCGATCAGAATTCCTTCTATAATGATAATAAATGTAGCGAACATATCCGTAGCACCAACAACATCAATATATGCCTGAAAGCTTGCTTTTGCACCGAACAGAGCTGTAATTACTTTCAGAAGCAATGCATCGATCACATCAATACCGGCAGTTGCCAGAATCACACACAGAATACTCTTAAGATACGGGATTTTTATATCTATGTAAGAACTGTAACCTGATACGGCTCCTCTTATCTTCAATAATACAATTAGTAAAAAGAGAAGGCATACCACCATTTTCGTTGCAATAAATTCAATGCCGACCGCCGGATTATTGCTGTCTGCAATTTCTTTTACTCTGGTTACCGGTGCTTTCAGAATTGGCAGAATCTCAGAAAACATGTTTTTTGTTCCCGCCACCAGCTGATCTTTCTTGTTGTACAGCCATTCTGCCTCTTTGGTTCTCTGCTGCTGATACTGTCCATTCCCCTGATAATACTGGCCCTGGTTGTTGTATGGACCCTGCTGATTCTGATTGTAATACTGACCCTGCTGGCTCTGATTATAATACGGATTCTGCTGGTTGGGATCGTAATACTGGCCACCCTGCTGCCCCTGGTTATAGTACTGACTCTGCTGGTTGGGATCGTAATACTGGCCACCCTGCTGCTCCTGATTATAGTACTGACTCTGCTGGTTGGGATCATAATACTGACCGCTCTGCTGCCCCTGGTTATAGTACTGGTTTTGTTGATTGGGATCGTAATACTGACCGCCCTGCTGGCTCTGATTGTAATACTGGTTCTGCTGATTTGGATTGTAATACTGGCCTTGCTGTCGGCTCTGATCCTGCCGCTGTCCTTCCATCGATCCGGCCATTGATCCATACTCCTCCGTTTGTGGCGGCTGTGCATAAATCTGCTGCGGAGACTCCTGATTTTCCGATGTACAGGTACAAACTTCGCCTTCCTCTAATCTTCTTCCGCATTTAGTACAAAATTTTGCCATATACTTTCCCTCCCTGTTTCCTTTTTCACCAAATTCATCTTTCGCTTGCCTTGCGTTTATTAAATTTTTATAAACCGGTAATTTAATTTAAGTATAGGTACTGACCCATTTCCTGTCAATCAAATTTGCACCGTCAAAGACAATTTTTATTGTACACAAACCCGGCCACAAGACACATTACAAAAAAGTCACCTGCGCAGGCTGCTGCACAGATGACTCTTTTTCATCTCTTATTATTTTACATAAATGATCTCCAGTATCCGATCTGGCGTTCGTTAATTTCTTTGATGATCTCCGGTTCAACTTTGAAGTTTCTTTCCATATCCATCAGCCCGTTGATCTCCTGCTGTACGTCGCTGACCTGGGTGTAGCAGAAACCACAGCAGTATGGAATTTTCTTTACCGCGGTTGTGATATCATCAAACCGTCTGATAAAGTCCTCTTTGGTATTCACTTTATTGCCATAGCCCCATCCGGAATCATCGTTGTCAAAGGCAATTCCACCGTATTCGCTGATGATGATCGGCTGTCCCTTATATTCGTAGCCGTTGGCAAATGCAGATTTTGCGCTGCTGTGGTATACCTCTGTCGTCAGGATTTGCTCCCGGTATTCTGTGTAACGTTTATACAGGGTTTCTCCCACTTCTTCATAATCGTGAAGTGTAATAATATCGGAGACTGTATGCTCCCATCCGTCATTGACAATAACCGGGCGCATGGTGTCGAAGCTCTTGGTCAGGTAGTAGATTGCCTCTGTGAAGTGCTGTTCTACCTGTCTGGTCTCAATCTTGCTTACACCCCAGGACTCGTTGAATGGTGTCCAGGTAATGATACACGGGTGGTTGTAGTTCTGATGTACGATTTCCATCCATTCCTTTGTAAATTCTTCTACTGCATAATCGGTATACTGGTAAGCAGCTGCCATCTCACTCCATACCAGCATTCCTTTTACATCACACCAGTACAGGAATCTTTCATCTTCGATCTTCTGATGTTTGCGAAGTCCATTATAACCAAGCGCATGAATCTTATCGATATCTTCAATCAGCGCTTCCTCACTCGGCGGTGTCAGGTGAGAATCTTTCCAATAACCCTGATCCAGGATCAGTCTCTGGTACAGTGGGTGACCGTTTAACAAGATGTTCGGTCCGTCGATGCGAATCTCTCGCATCGCAAAGTAAGATCCGATCGTATCCTGTACTTCATTTTTATATGTAACCGTAAAATCAATATCATACAGATCCGGCTGTGAAGGTGCCCAGGTACGCACGCCCCATTCCAGGCCCCATCCCTGTCCTATACCGCCACAGTAAGCCACATTCATGGTTGTTTCTATATGTTTCTGGTTGGCCATTATTGACTGACTGGTAATCGGGATTCCCTGAAAGCTTATCGCAGCTGTAATAACCAGATCTTCATTCAGAACTTCCTGTGCAGCGTCTACTTCATATTCCAGTTTTAACGCTGCATTCTCCAGATCCGGTGTCATTTTCACAGATGCCAGACTGATGTTTGGCACATACTCGCTCCAGACCGTTTTCCAGATACCGGTAGTCTGTACATACCAGCATCCAAAGTTTTTCTCTACCCAACGCTGCTTTCCTCTTGGCTGCTGTGGATCGTAAGAATCTTCTACTTTTACTGTCAGTTGATTTTCCCCATCGCAAACCAGCTCTGTGATATCAAAAGAATTTCTTGCATATCCGCCCCTGCGGCTTCCCGCATATGCACCGTTTACCCATACTTTTGTGATAAAATCGCTTCCTTCAAAGTGCAGGATATAACGGTTCTTTTCCATTTTTGCACCATCTACCGTGATTGTTCTGTGATACCAGATAAAATCGTGACGGTTTTCATCCTCAATACCACTTAATTTCGTTTCATAAGTAAACGGAACCTGAATCTTCTTATCTCCTTTAAATTCCTGATACCATTTTTCTTTTTCACCCACATTTGCATCATCGAACCCGAAATCCCAGGTTCCGTTCAGATTTTCCCAGTTGTTTCTTACAAACTGTGGTCTTGGATAGTCCTTGATGTAACATTTCATTTTTGCTTTCCTCCATTTTTTGCATTATTTATATGATTGAGATACCACATGATCAACAAAAGCATCCCAAAAAATGTATAGGCATACATTTCACTGCGGAAACTAAAGCTAGAGCTCGCAAGTGCAAATATTAAAAGATTACTCATAAGAAGATAATACAACGAAGTCTTCCCTATCTCTTCAAAATAATGAGCAATTTTTTCTATTATATAGAGATTCCTTTTCCGTTCCATCCCCACCGCTATCAGATAATATCCATATACCAGTACAAATCCCCCACAGATAAACCATACGGAAGGCGGAAAACGTTCCGGCAAAAAACCGGTTTTCAAAACAGTAATCAGGCATGGAATTCCTGCAATTATTGTCAGCAGCAGTATCCGGAGATTCCATCTGATCTCCTTTTTACAAACCAGAATTCCAGCCGCAAAAAACACACCATACTGTAGCACCGGGAAAGTAATATAATCTCTTGATCCGGTCAGCAATGCCAGCCAGGAGTTGTGTATCCTCTCATAAGGGATATAACACGCAATACAGCTTATACAAGCCACCCCCAAAAACATTATCGTGTTCATCCGTCTTATGATCGGATACAGAAAAATCCCCACCAGTAATACTGCTGCAAAAGAAACCAAAAATTCCGACCAGCCCGGATATTTTTTCAGCATTACCACTTCCGCTACAAATTTCCAACGAAATATCTTTCCCTCTACCAATGCTACATAGGCGATGCCCGAAATATAAAATGCAATCAACATGCGGCATACGTTTTTCAGCATCTTTCCAAAACTGTTTTTCCACTCTTTCTGGTAATAAGCTATCTGATTGGTGTACCCAAAACAGAACATAAATCCCGAAAATGTAGACAGATTGATAAGATTGACCAATATTTTTTGTAATCCATATTCCTCTTTCCCGAAAAACTGAATACAGTGACAGAGCATCATTGCTACAGTCAACATTCCTTTTTGAATATCAATCTCTCTTTTTCTCGCATTCATAATTCTCAGCCTTTAACCGCGCCGGAAGTAATTCCTGCAACAATCTGTTTTTCAAATATAATGTAAATAATAATCATCGGTAAGGATGCCACCATACTTGCCGTCAACGGCTGTACATAATCTACCGTGTAAGTACCTGCAAAAGTAGGTATACCGACAGGAAGCGTAAACAGCTCACTGCTCATAGCGCACAATAACGGCCAGAGATAATTATTCCAGCTACCTACAAAAGAGAAAATACATACCGTTGCCAGAATAGTTTTGGATAACGGAAGCACTATTTTAAAGAACAATGTCAGCTCTCCACCGCCATCAATACGTACAGCTTCCAGCAATTCATTCGGCAGCCCTTTAAAGAATGTTACCATAATAATCATATTCATGGAACCTGCTATCGAAGGCAAAATCAAACCTGCATACGTATCGATCAGATTCATATTATTTACGGTGATAAACAGTGGAACAATGGTAGCTTCACCAGGCACCATCAACCCAATCAGGAAATACGTAAACAGCAGTTTGCTTCCCTTAAAATTCATTTTTGCAATTGCATAAGCCGCCATTGCAGAAACAATAACCGTTAATACTGTGCATATAACAGCTATGATCAAACTGTTAAACAACCAGGTAGGAACCTGAGAGTTGAAAATAATCTTCGGATAGTTTCCAAGCGTATATGGCGGTGTAAACCAATCGATTACCGATTTGATCTGTTTTCCTTCATGTTGGAAGGATACTGCCAGTGCCCATACAATCGGACCCAGGAAAAGGATTGCCAGAAAAACAGATGCCACATTCAACACCCAATAGCCGGGCTTCTTGGTCTTTTTCATGTTATTCTTCCCCCTTTCTCTGAAGAATTTGCTGAGCAAGTGACAGAATCAGCAAAATTCCAAACAATACATAGGACATAGCCGCTGCATATCCCATGTTGCTTTTTCCAAATGCATTTTCATATATGTACTGAATCAGTGGTCGTGTTGCAGAAGCCGGACCTCCGCCTGTAATCATATAAATCTGACCGAATACTTTAAAACATGCGATCATCTGAAGCAGAAATACCAGCCAGGTCGTCGGTTTCAACAGTGGAAGAACAATGCGAAACAGCTGTTGCGTGCTGGACGCTCCATCAATAGAAGCTGCTTCATAAACATCCGGTGAAATATCCTGCAATGCAGATAAATACAACAACATGCTAAAGCCAATAGTCCACCATACTGTCATAACAGAAATCGTGATCCATACCAGATTGGGATCCTGCAGCCACTGCAGCTCTTTTGACTTTGGTAAAATTCCAAGCGCATGCAATGTACCATTGATCAGACCGGTATATGGTGTGAACGTATACTTTGCAATCAGAGATGCAATCGATACTGATAACACACTTGGAAGATAAAAGATCACACGCAGTGATTTTTTCATTTTTGTTGCTCTGTTAGCCAGCAACGCCAGTACAAGTGCGGTAATCACCAGCATCGGAGTCGTAATCAATGTAAAAAAGGCCGTGTTTTTTAACGCTCCCCAAAAATTTTTGTCCCGCAAAAACTTCGTATAATTATCAAATCCCACATATTTCAGCTTACCCATCAATCCCCATTTATGCAGACTCACATAAAAGCCCTGTATTACCGGCCATATGGTAAATACCGTATACAAGATAAAAAACGGGAGTATGAAAGCCATTGCCACAAAAAATGTTTTCCTTTTTCTCGCTTTACTCATCGTCCACCCTTCTCCCTTTCAGTTATAAAACAGGGGAAGCCTTCCGGCTCCCCCTACAGGCCAAAACACTTTTATTAGTCCAGATTAGATTCCAGTTCTCCATACAAAGAATCAATTGCTTCATTTGCATCTGCTGTACCAGACCACAATGTATTCAGGCTGTCGATCATACCGGCTTTCATAGCATAGAAGTGAGGATTCTTGGAAGGAAGCACTGCTGTATCCAGGGCTGCTTTATAGCTGCTTCTGTATGGCATGTCTTTGTATTCCTGGCTGTCCAAAACTTCTTTATTTGCCGGAATCTGACCAGATCCTGCCCATGTAGCACCTCCATCTTTAGAAGCGGCTACCATAAATTCTACTGCCGCCTTAGTTTCTTCTTCTGTTCTGTCTGGGTTAACCGGAAGAATCAGAGTATGAGAATCTGCCCAGCAGGAATCGTTGTCAAACAGTTGCGGGAACGGCTGTGCACCAAAGTTCAGACCATCTGTCTGTTCCAGAGCACCTGTAGCCCATGTTCCACTGATAAGAAATGCTGCTTTTCCGCTCTGGAAGAACTTCTGGTGATCGTCAATACCTTCTGCCACATAACCATCATCATACAGAGATTTAACAAATTCTGCTGCTTTTACTGCGATATCTTTATCCATAGTAACTTCTGTTCCGTCTTCGTTTACCAGTGGAGTTCCTCCCATCTGGAAGTAAGTTGCCCACCATGTACGATATGGATCATCGCCATTGTTAGTCAGAGAAATCACAGATTCTCCATCTCCGATAACTGCTTTACATTTGTCCAGAATAGCAAAGAAATCATCTTTACTGTTGATATCCAGCTGGCCGTCTGCGTTTAACTCTACACCGGCTTTCTCCAGGATATCTGTGTTGTAGTAAATAATTTCTGCATGTGTATCCAATGGGATTGCATAGATATCGCCGTCGAATGTCACAGACTCAATGGAGTTATCCGCATACATGGAAGAAAGATCCACCCCTAACTCATCCAAATAATCATTCAGAGGTTCTACAACTCCCTGGTCTACCAGTTCCGGTAATTTAGATGCATGAGAAATTCCGATATCCGGCCCTTTTCCTGCTGCCACTGCCGTCTGCAGTTTGGTATAATAATCTGCCCATACCAGCATAATGGACTGTATCTGTTTATCAGGATCTGTAGCATTGTAATCGGAAATGATTTTGTCCATGTACTCTCCATCACCGCCACTGAACAGTGACCAGAATACCAGTTTGTTTTCATCTACTTTTACAGCCTCCGGATTATTTACGGTTCCATCTTCATTCACGTCCGCTTCATCCCCGGATGAACTCTCATCTGTTCCTGCCTCTGCTGTTTCTTCCTGTTTGGTATCATCAGTCTTTGCACTGTCATCTGTGGAACTTCCACTGCCACATCCTGTCAGCATTCCTGCGATCATCGTCGCTGTCATAAGTGAAGCAATTAATTTTCTTTTCATTACATACCCTCCTGTTTGTTTACATTACATCGTTCTCTCTTTTATCCGGCCAGAATAATTTTAACAGTTTTACTGTTTGTTTATGTCTCGATATTTTGTTTTAGGTTTATTTACAACAGTGTTTCTGTTTCTTTATCCATAATTATATGCTTTTTCATCGGTTTGTCAACTGTTTTTCGCTTCTTTTTATACATTTTTACTGTTATTTTCTTTTATTATAACAGTATTTCTGTTGTAATATTTTATTTTTCAACATAGATTTTATTATAATTGTGAGAAATTGTATTTTTGCACAATTTTTACATTCGATTTTTGGACATAAAAAAACAGTACCGGCTGTAGCCCGGTACTGTTTTTTCAAACGCACTCTAGTACATCGTTTCGTAAATAACTGTATTATTCACGCAGGATACGGATTCGAGTGTGCAGTTCAAAAAACGCAGGCGTAGCGGGCTACGCTGAGGCTTTTTGAACTGTGCAATCGGATTTGTAGACAAGTGAATGATACAGTTATTTCGAAAACGATGTACTAGTATTCCATTGACAGAATAATATCCTGATCATAATCTCCAAAATGTTTTCCGAAGAGATTAAATCCTCCGACATATTTCGCATCTTTTTTATTTCCGATTCTGACTTTTATATACGGTTTTTCCATTACTTTCAACATGTCGATCGTAACATCACTGATACGTTCGCCATTCAGATAACTTCCGTCCTTTCGCACTTCCCACGTTTTCAGCACACCGTACTGTGTACTTCCTACCGGCCAGTCTGGCGGCATGAGTCTTCCACGTCTTGCCCCAAAATCTCCCGGACAGGTCCACGTTCCGCAATCCATTCCATTAATCCACACAGTAATATCCGATTTCCAGTCTTCCCGGTATCCCGGTGCTTCGGAACACAGTTCCATGGAAATCGACAATCGGTCCACATTGCATCCATCCGGAACAGCATTGGCAAATTTATATTCCACATATCCGGATGAAGTCCATAAGAGACCGGCTTTGATTCGTTCCGGTAAATAAAAGGAGTATTCCCTGTCATCATTTCCCACACTGCCATCCGGTCCATAAAGTCCACAGGTAGGACTCACTTCGCAACTGCTATATGAACCAATAGGCATCTCAGCACTAAATACTTCTTTTACATCCATATTACGTTTTGTTGTATCAATGGTCAAAATATCCAGTTTAGGAATGCAAAGTTTCGTACTCCCGCGTGTACCCGGCTGTTCTTCCATACGGATCAGCCCGGCCTGCTCCAGTATTTTCAGATGAAACGCGGTACTGGAGGCCGGAAGATTTAATTTTTTTGCTATTTCTCCGATAATCATGCTGTCTCTGTACAAAAGCTGAAGTATCTCCAGACGTACCGGAGAAGATAAAGCTTTTCCAAGATTACACACTTCATCAACCTGATCAATGCGGTATTCCTTGACTTTCGCCATAACTTCCCCCACCTTTATTTTTTATCTTCCCAACGCCTTCACCAGCTTCCGGATATACTCCGGTGTGGTGCCGCAGCAGCCGCCGACGATTCCGGCGCCTACCTCTACCAGGCGTTTGGTGTGTTTTGCAAAATCATCTGCATTCATGTCATAATGGGCTTCGCCCTTATCATCTACAAACGGCATTCCGGCATTCGGTTTTGCGATGACCGGCACGGTTGCCACTTCTTTCATGTTGGCTACAACAGATTCCAGCTGATCCGGGCCTACAGAACAGTTCAGGCCGACAGCTGCTGCTCCCATCTCCTGCAGAGTAAGAACAGCTTCCACGGCATTGCCTCCGTACATAGCGCTTCCGTCTGCTTCCAGAGACAGGGTGCAGATCATCGGGATATTGCTGACTGCCTGAAGCGCATCCAGCGCTACCACCGTCTCATCTACGCTCAGCATGGTCTCTGCAACAATCAGATCTACCCCTGCATCGATCAGTGCTTTCAGCTGTTCTTTATACGCTTCATACAGTTCCGTGTATGTCAGCACTCCTCTTGGCTCCATCAGCTGACCGGTAGTCGTCAGGTCACCGGCAACCAGCGCACGTCCGCCAATTCCGTCCTTACTGATCTTGACCAGTTTTGTATTCAGCTCCTGTACTTTATCCTGAAGATTAAAATTTCTGAGGCTGATCGTATTGGCTGCAAATGTGGGAGCGTATACGATCTGGCTTCCGGCATCCACATAAGCACGCTGTAATTCCTGCAAAACGGAAGGATTTTCGATCACCCACTGTTCGGAAGATACGCCTACCGGCATACCCGCTTTTCGCAGATTGGAACCGGTCGCTCCGTCCAGAATCACTACCCCTTTTGCTGTTAATTCGTCAAACTGTTGTCTTGTCATGTTTTTCTCCTTCCTCTGTATATCCATAGCTGTCTTCGATATCTCGTCTCATCACTTTGCATTTTTCTGCGGATCTGCAGAGGGATTCTTGTGTATTCGAACCGTATCTTGTGTTTCCATCCACAGTCAGTAATTTCGCAATTTCTGACATAGCTGTTCAAAACTGACCGTCAGTTTACCTCTCAGCAGTGGCAGCCACTGCCGTCAGGTTTACCTTCCATATGGTACAGCCGTTTTATTTCCGCTGACAGAACTCAATCCGTTCTTTATTCGGTCCTTCAATAATAAAGAAGGCAACTCCGTTCTCCCAGAACGGAAGTTCTTCGATTCCATCCGACAACACTTTATAGCCATGCTCACAGATCCAGGTATAAGCAGCCTGAATATCTGTGCAGTTTAAAGCGAAGTGATTGATGGCACCGTCCAGACCGTTGCCGCCCTCGGCATAAGTTTCGATCATCAGGTTCCCCAGCTGCAAGAATGCAACTTTGGCTTTGTTTGCCGGCACCTGGTTTGTGTGCATGGTCTGAAATCCCAGACCTTCGTAGAATCGGATCGTTGTTTCGATATCTGATGTGGGAATTCCGATATGCTGGATTCCTGTCGTCCACTGTACTACACTCATCCTCTGTATCCTCCGCTTTTTTACTTTGTAATATTATTCAGCACTGTCCTCTGCGGCTGAATCTGATGCACTGCTATCCTGTGCGGATGTATCTTCTGTGTCTTTTGTACTGTCTGCATCTGTCGCTGTAGAGTCTCCTTTACTGCTGTCTGTGCTCTTATACTCAAAAGACACACTGTCCGTAACTTTGATCTGATCCCAGACTTTATCATCAACCTTGATTTTTTCTTCTTTTACCCAGTCTTCCAGTGTGCTGTCATACAGATCAGATTTTCTTTCTGAAATAACCGTCTTCTCTTTGTTTTCTGTCGCATCTTCATCCAGCATCTTATCCAGACGTACCACATAGTAACCGTCATCACCTTCGATGACTTTGTCAGCAACCTCTCCGTCTTTTAATTCCAGAGCCGCATCCTGCACTGCTTCATCCAAGGTATCATCCGTATCTCCTGCCGTGGTAAATGCCGGTGCTGTCGCACTTAAACTGTCATCTACCTCTTTTGCCAGTGCATCCATATCTGCGTTTGCCACGTCATCGGATGCTTTTACTTTATCAAGTACCTGCTGTGCCAGGTCTTTTTTCTGTGCTTTTTCTTCATCGGTCAGATCAATGGTATTACCGTCATCATCTTTTTCTGTTCCTTCTGTAGAAACTTTTACGATAGTGACTCTTGTCTGATCTTTTTCATTGGCGCTGACCTCGGTATCTACATCTGCAGTCATCGGATCATGCATCTTGCTGCGGATCGTTACCAGTTCCAGATACGTAACGATATCGTCTTCAGATACTGCCAGTTTTTTCAGGATCTTTTCATCGTTGTCTTTGATAAATTCCGCTGCTGCTTCTTTGATCGCTTTTTCTTCATCATCCGTAATCGTAACGTCATAATCTGCCGCATGTGCTTTCAGTACATACAACTGATTAATTGTCTTCATGACGCCATCTTTGGAGCTTTCCCCGACAGTTTTCCCGTCGTCTCCTTTCTGATCCCACACATTAGATGCAGAGCCGCTGACACCATACTGTGACATCAGCATATTATAATAACTCATGGTCTGCGCCTGCTGGTCTCTTGTCATATAGCTTGCCAGACCCAATGTTACTTTTTCATCTCCTACAGTTGCTACGGTTTTTGTTCCATCAATTGCTTTTGAGCATCCGGACAGTGTACCTGCTGCAAGAGCAGCTGCCAGAATCCCACATGCTGCGGTTTTATTTAACTTTCTCATGTTTTCCTCCGTTACCCTTTTATGTACTCCGGGAGTACATTTATTCACTAATAGCATTTATTATAGACTATTTCCGCCTATGGGGCAACTTTTTTCCTTTTATTTCAATCTTTTTTCACAAGCGCTCGTTACTGTTCACTACGTTCTCAGTAACACGCTTCGCGATGCACTGAATTTATGCTGACCGCAAGAATTTGCCTGCACTTATACCAGACACTGCATGACCGTCAGTAATTCAGTCGCCTTCTCCTGCATCGGCACTGCTTCCTTTGCCTTTCGGTTTCTCGGACGATACAGAAAATACGGATTTGTTTCGATTTTAAACTGCAGTTCTTCCGGATACTGATTCAGGATCTCCGGTATCTTCGCTGTGTCAATCTTCGCCCGCTCATACATGGTAAGTTTCAGGCTGTCGTCAAGCTGCTTAACTTCGGTCAGATAGATCCGGTGAGCCATGGCTTTCAGGCTTGCCACTGCGAGGAGGTTCTGCACCATCTTCGGCGGTTCTCCAAAACGGTCCAGCAGTTCTTCCATCATATCCTCATACTCTTCCCGGTTCTCGATCGCCGCGATCCGTTTGTAAATATCCAGCTTCTGGTATTCATTCGGAATATATTTTTCCGGAATGTACGCATTGATCTGCAGGTCGATCGTCGTCTCGAAGTCTTCCTGTACTTCGATTCCTTTTGCTTCCTGTACGGCTTCATTCAGCATCTTACAGTAGAGATCGTATCCTACCGCTTCCATGTGACCGTGCTGTTCCGCTCCCAGAAGATTGCCCGCACCACGCAGTTCCAGATCACGCATGGCAATCTTGATCCCGCTTCCCAGTTCAGTGAATTCGCGGATCGCATGGAGGCGTTTTTCTGCGATTTCTTTTAACATCTTATTTCTCCGGTACATCAGAAACGCGTATGCGGTCCGATTCGACCGCCCTACCCTTCCCCTCAGCTGATACAACTGGGAAAGTCCCATCTGATCCGCATCATGGATGATCATAGTATTGGCATTGGAAATATCAAGACCGGTCTCGATGATTGTTGTGGAGACCAGCACATCGATCTCTCCGTTGATAAACCCGTACATGATCTTTTCCAGTTCACGCTCGCTCATCTGTCCGTGGGCAAATGCCACATTCGCCTCCGGAACCAGTTTTCGGATCTGATTGGTGATCTCTTCAATGTTGTTTACACGATTGTATACATAATACACCTGACCACCGCGTGCCAGTTCCCGGCTGATCGCCTCCCGTACCATCTCATCGTTATATTCCATCACATAGGTCTGGATCGGTGTACGGTCCTGTGGTGCTTCTTCCAGAACACTCATATCCCGGATTCCGATCAGACTCATGTGAAGAGTTCGCGGAATCGGCGTCGCTGTCAGGGTCAGGACATCGATATTCTGTTTCATCTGCTTAATCTTTTCTTTGTGAGTAACACCAAAGCGCTGTTCCTCATCGATGATCAGCAGTCCCAGATCTTTAAACTGTACATCTTTGGACAACACCCGATGGGTGCCGATCAGAATATCCACCAGACCTTTTTTCAGATCCCCGATCGTCTTTTTCTGCTGGCTGGCGGTACGGAACCGGCACAGAAGGTCCACGCGCACCGGAAAATCCTTCATCCGCTGTACAAATGTATTGTAATGCTGCTGTGCAAGGATCGTGGTCGGAACCAGATAAACCACCTGTTTTCCCTCCTGGATCGCCTTAAAGGCCACACGGATCGCAATCTCCGTCTTCCCGTAGCCCACATCTCCGCAGATCAGCCGATCCATGATCTTCGGGCTCTCCATATCCTGCTTTGCCGCCTCGATCGCCTGCAGCTGATCCTCCGTCTCTTCAAATGGAAACATCTCTTCAAATTCCCGCTGCCATACCGTATCCGGTCCATAGCGGAAACCGGCTTCCTGCTGTCTAGCTGCATACAGTGCCACCAGATCTTTTGCGATATTCTTTACAGCTCCGCGGACCTTCGTCTTGGTCTTCTTCCATTCCTGTCCGCCGAGTTTGTTTAACTTTGGTGTCTTTGCCGCATCAGAACCGGCATATTTTTGCAGGACATCCAGCTGGGTGGCGAGAATATACAGGTTACTTTTTCCTGCATACTCGATCTTGATATAGTCTTTCACCACACCATCCACTTCCATCTTCTCGATGCCGCGGTACACGCCCAGCCCGTGGTTTTCATGAACCACAAAGTCTCCTACGGAAAGCTCCGAAAAGCTCTGGATCTGCTTTCCGCTGTACTGGGATTTTTTCCGTTTTTTCTTCTTTTCTTTGCCGAAAATATCCGTCTCCGAGATCACCACGTATTTGACCATCGGATACTCGAAGCCACGGCTTACCCGTCCCCAGGTGACCTTGATCTGTCCCGGCTGGATCAGTTCTTCCGGATCCTCACTGTAAAAAGCTGACAATTCCTGATCCTGCAGATCTTTTGCCAGTCTGGCCGCCCTTGTTCGCGAAGGGGATAACAACAGCATCCGGTAACCGGATTTTTTCCAGCGCAACAGATCTTTTACCAGCATCTCAAAACTGTTGTTGTACGGGTTGACCGATTTTACAGTCAGCTGCATCTCCATCGTAAAATTCCATGCATTTCCCCGCGGCTCCATCGTGGACAGCGACAGCGTATGCATCTGGTGAAACCGATGCACCACTTCCTGATGGTTCCGGATCACTTCCATCTGTCCGGGCAGAAGATACCCCTTTTCCAGACGGTGAATCATACTCTCCCGGAATTCTTCTTCCGTCGTCTTTGCGTGTTCCGTCAACCGGTTCGGCTCGTCGATCACAACCAGCGTGTTCTCCGGCAGATATTCCAATAACGATTCTGTTTTCTTATAAAAATACCGGACAAAACTTTCTGCTCCGGCAATATGCTCCATCTCTTCTAACTGGTCTTTTAATTCAGCGGCGATCTGGCGGACTCTCGCCCCTTCCTCTGTCTTCATCTCGTCCCGGAACTTCTTCTGACTCTTTTGCGCCTCTTTTTCAATGGCTTTGATGCCCTGTCGGATCGTCTCCTTATCCAGCACCACTTCCGTCGCCGGATAAATCGTGATCTCCTCCAGATTCTCGATCGAACGCTGGCTTTCCGCATCAAAACTGCGGATGGAATCCACCTCATCTCCCCACAGTTCGATACGCCACGGATTATCCTCGGTCAGAGGAAATACATCCATGATTCCGCCACGGATGGAAAACTGTCCCGGAACCTCTACCTGCGCCGCCCATTCATACCCGAGTTCCACCAGATGTCTTTTCATCCGATCCAGGTCAATCTCGCTGTCATTGCGAATCTTTATTACTTTTTCCTTCCACACGGCAAGCGGCACCAGACAGTCCAGGCAGCTGTCGATCGAAGTAACGATCGTCACTTCTTCCCGCTCCAGCAGTGCGCGAAGCACCTGGATCCGTTGTCTGGTAAGAAGATTACCATGGATATCTGCCTGATAAAAGATCAGATCCCTCGCCGGATAATACAGTACTTCCGGGTCATACAGCCGAAAATCCTCATAAAATGCCTTGGCTTTCAGATCATTTTCCGCAACGATCAGTCGAAAAGGAAACTCCCGGAGAAGCCCATTGGTAAAATGAGCTTTCTGGGAGTCCAGGCATCCGGAAACCTGTACGATTCCCGGTTTCTTCAGTTGTCTTATGATCGCATCAAAATCGGCCAGTTCATATAATGGTTGTACGAATGCATCCATCGTTTTCCCTTTCTAGTTAAACTGATTCATCGCCTGATCCACTTCTCCCTGCACCATCAGTTCCACGGCGCCTGCCACGCGTTTCAGCGCGTCATCCACCAGTCCCCGGTCTTCTTTGGAAAAGTGTCCCAGCACATAATCTGCCAGATCCCAGCCCTTCGGCTTTTCTCCGACTCCAACTTTGATTCTCTGGAAGTTCTGGGTGCCCAGCTGTGCGATAATATTTTTGATGCCGTTATGGCCGCCCGCACTTCCTTTTTTCCGTATCCGGATCTTTCCCGGTTCCAGACTGATATCGTCATAGATCACGATCAGTTCTTCTTCCGGATCGATCTTATAATAGTCTACCAGGGCTCTCACTGATTCCCCGCTCAGGTTCATGTAGGTCAGCGGTTTCGCCAGGATCACTTTCTGACCCGCGATCACGCCCTTTCCGTACATTGCCTTATGTTGTTTTCCCGAAGAGGGTACGCGATACTCATCCACTAGAAGATCAACCGCGTCAAATCCCACGTTATGGCGGGTATTTTCATACTGTTTTCCCGGATTGCCCAGGCCTACGATCAGATACATAATGATAACTCCTTCATCAGCCGAAGTATACCAGCTCCTGCTCCGGTTTTTCTGCCGCTTCAATCTCTGTTGCGTACAATACCGGACCTCTGCCGTTGTATACTTCCATAAATTCGTCTTTAACTTTTGCAGTTACCGTTACCCAGCTGCCGATCCGCAGTCTCTTGGCTGCCGGATTCTTACAGATATAGCCGATAAACTGGGTATCGTCCGCACAGCAGGTCATCGCCATACGTCCGGGCACGAAAAATCCTGCGTTCAGCTCACGACTTTTCAACACCTGTCCTTTGAAACGGACGGTCTTATCCACATATTTGTCCAGGTTATCCATCATATCCACATACCAGATACCATAATCGATATCTTCGATATCAATGATATCCGCGTTCATATCATACGGCATCTCATCCTGAAAAATATCGTCGATCTCGCCCTCTTCATTTTCAAATACCACTTCCGCTCTGGAATTGACAACTTTGACGCTGCGGCGGAAGTTTGCCAGCGGATGTTCATCCTGACAGCGGTTGAAAATTACCAGGTCCGCGTTTCGGATCATCTCCATGAATAAAGATTTCATATTGTTCATATAAATCTGGAAGGTGCTGGCATCCACGGTTACGATATGCTGTGCCAGATCCCAGTAACGTGGCATATCGGTCTGATAGAACTTATCTACAGACCACAGCGGATTGTACTCTACCAGGACTCTGCCAGGCTGATGTTTTTTATTCAACATCTGCAGGGTATCCGCGTTAAAGTCTTCCGGATCTTCGATGATCTCGATCACCGTATTCATTTTTTTCAGGCTTTCCTCATCGTACTCTTCTTCTCCCTCTTCACAGAGAATCAGAAGCGTTTTGTCAGGAATCTGAAAATAACTCTGATGAATGGTAAAATCCAGAAACTGGGTTTTACCACTCTCTAAAAATCCTGTAATTAAATATACGGGAACATCTCTCTTCATCATTACTCATTCACTCCAAAAATTTCAGCAATTTTGTCTTCTGCCATCTTGGAACCGATCACACAGATCTTACCTGTGATCTGTGGAGTACCGGTGCGTACCTCATACTCTTCCGGAACCATATCAAAGTAGATCCACTGTCCGTCTTTTCCGTCCACCATACCTTTGGCACGAAGGATCACACCGAAATCTTCTGCTTCTGACAGTGTCTTTAATGCAACTTCGATCTCTTCTTTTGTATACTTCTTAGCAGTCTCGCGACCCCAGCTTGTAAATACTTCATCTGCATGGTGATGATGGTGGTCATGTCCACATCCGCACTCGCCGTCATGATGATGTTCATGATCGTGATCATGTCCGCATCCGCACTCGTCGTCATGATGATGATGTTCATGGTCATGATCATGTCCGCATCCGCACTCGCCGTCATGGTGATGCTCATGATCGTGATCATGTCCGCATCCGCACTCGTCATCATGGTGATGCTCATGATCGTGGTCATGTCCGCATCCGCACTCATCATCGTGGTCGTGATGATGCTCATGATCGTGGTCTCCACCGCATACCGGGCAGAAATCTTCGTCTTCTTCTCTGCCCTGCTCCATCGCTTCCAGAATCTGTGCACCGTCCAGTTTTTCGATTGGAGTAGTGATGATCACTGCATCCTTGTTCACTTCGCGGATCAGAGCGACTGCTTTGGCTACTTTCTCTTCGGTAGCCTTCGGTGTATCGGTGCGGCTCAGAATAATCGTTCTTGCATACTGTAACTGGTTCTCGAAGAACTCACCGAAGTTTCTCATATACATTTTGCATTTGTTTACATCCGCTACGGTTGTATAGCTGTTCAGGCTGATCTCACAGTCCACATCCACACCTTTTACCGCTTTGATGACATCAGACAGTTTGCCCACACCTGACGGTTCGATGATGATACGATCCGGATGATAGGTTGTGATCACTTCTTTCAGAGAAGTTCCGAAATCACCTACCAGAGAACAGCAGATACATCCGGAGTTCATCTCACGGATCTCGATACCGGAGTCCTTTAAGAATCCTCCGTCAATACCGATCTCTCCAAATTCATTTTCAATCAGCACTACCTGCTCGCCTTTTAAAGCTTCAGAAAGCAGTTTTTTAATCAGTGTTGTTTTTCCGGCTCCTAAAAATCCTGAAATAATGTCAATCTTTGTCATGTTTTTTACCTCCTGAAAAACGCCCAAAAAGGGCTGTTTTCTCTAAAACAGCCCTGAATTTTTGTCTGCATATCCTGTGAGTTCTTTCAACAGTTCCTGTCAAAAGAACTCACAGGATATTCTTACCGAATAGTTACTCCTCTATACTTTTATCACGTTTTGTCCAAAAAGTAAAGCCCCCTTTGCGTTTCGGTTTCATGCATCTAACTGTTCTTTTCATGCAAAAGTAGCTTATTTTTCTGTATGTATTATCCGTGGATCATCAAATGAACGATTTCCCGGTCTGTCTCGAGCATACCCTCGGATGCCAGTTTACCTACACAGCGGATTGTATTTTCCACACCTTTTTTTACGATACCGTCACCGCCGATAAACTGCTGTCCGTTCTTGTACATAAAGTAACCGAGGATTCCCGCGTCTACAGAAGACGCGATCTTCGCTGCGCAGGATGCTTTTGCTCCGTCGCAGATCATGCCTGATACAATGGCAAGACCGTTGACAATGGCATGTTCGCCCTCCTTCTTGCCGTCTCCGTACAGGTAGGCGATCCCGGCGCTACAGCCACATCCGGCTCCCACTGCACCGCAGTATGCGGAAAGTCTGCCGATTCCTTCTTTGATATGGATCGTTGCCAGATTCGAGATCACCAATGCCCGGTACATCGTTTCTTCCGATACCTGCAGTTCTTTTGCGAAAACCACGATCGGGACAGAAGCTGTGATTCCCTGGTTGCCGCTTCCGGAATTGATCACCACCGGAAGTTCACAGCCATTCATTCTTGCATCGGAACCGGCAGCCGCCATGGCTTTGGCGCGCACCTTGACATCCTGATCGCCGTAAGTGGCCAACAGAACCTTTCCGATATTGGCTCCATAATTACCACAGAGCCCTTCCTCGGCGATCGCCATGTTGTAACGAACCTGACGTTCCAGTACTTCCCGGACATCTGCCAGGTCTACTTCCTTTGCAAATGCAAAGATATTTTCTATGGTAAGTGTCGATTTGTCTGCCAGCGCGGACTCTTCTTTTCCGGTAATCTCTTTTGCCAGAAGGATCTCCCCGTTTCTGGACACATGCACCAGATTCGTGTGAAAATCGGTGATCCGTACACTCGCTCTATCTTCTCCGTGATATAAAGTAATCTGAATATCAAAGATCAGATCAGAGGATGCCTCACAGACACTGCACGGAACCTCCTTCAGGAAGGTTCCCATTGCTTCGATGTCTTCCTGTTCCACATGGGAGATGACCTCCAGTTCCTTCGCAGCATCCCCTGCCACGATTCCGGCAGCTGCGGCGGCTTCGATTCCACGTAAGCCCCCGGTATGTGGAACAACCACGCTTTTTACATTTTTTATAATATTTCGGCTGACCGCAACCTCCACCCGCTCCGGAAGGGCTCCCAGTGTCTTTCTGGCAACAGCTCCCGCATAAGCGATGGCGATAGGCTCGGTACATCCCATCGCCGGCACCAGTTCATCTTTCAAGATCTGGACATAGGTTCGGTAAAGTTCTTTTGAAAGCATATTTTTATCTGTTCCTCACTCTTTTTATTTTTTCCAGCAGGCCACCATATGACCCGGTGTTCTCTCTTCCAGTTCCGGTTCCTGCTGTCTGCACTGCTCGGTCGCATAAGGACAGCGTGTATGGAAACGACAGCCGGACGGAACATGCAGCGGACTCGGAAGGTCTCCCTCGATGCCGCAATGTTCCAGGCTGAGTGCCCGCTTCGGATCTGCGATCGGAATGGAGGCCAGCAGTGCCCGGGTGTATGGATGGCATGGATTGTCATACACTTCATCGCTGTCTCCACTCTCCACGATCTTACCAAGGTACATCACACCGATCCTGTCGGAGATATGGCGCACCATGGACAGATCATGTGCCACAAACAGGTAAGTCAGTCCCAGTTCCTGCTGCAGATCTTCCAGCACGTTGACAACCTGTGCCTGGATCGATACGTCCAGTGCGGAGATCGGCTCATCGCAGAGCAGGAATTCCGGATTCACAGATAAGGCTCTTGCGATACCGATACGCTGACGCTGTCCGCCGGAAAATTCATAGGCATATTTTTCCATATCGTCTGCCTTCATACCTACTTTTTCAAGAAGGTTTACGATCCGCTCATCCATCTCTTTTTCCGGAAGTTTTTCAAAGACAGATATCGGTTCAGCCATGATTTCTCTTACATTCTGATGGGGATCCAGCGCAGAATAAGGATCCTGAAAAATAATCTGCATTCTTTTATGATATGCAAGGAGTTCTTTACCCTTTGTCTTTGTGATATCGTGACCGTCGTAGGTTAAGATTCCATCGGTCGGCTCATACATACGGATCAGAGTACGGCCCAGTGTGGACTTTCCACAGCCGGACTCTCCCACCAGACCGAAGGTTTCTCCTTTTTTAATGGAAAGGTTCACACGGTCCACCGCCCGTACTTCCTGTACCAGTTTTCCGAAGAAATTTTTGACCGGGAAATACTTGGACAGATTCTTCGCTTCCAGAAGATATTGTTCTTTTGTTTCCATATTATTTCTCCTCTTCTTTCTTCTCTTTCTCGTCCAGTTCTTCTTTTGTGAAGATACATCTGGAGGACTGGGTATCGGAATATGCCCGCATGGACGGGATCCCTTTCTTACATTCCTCGCATGCAAACCGACAGCGGGTCACAAATGGACATCCTGCCGGCGGATTCGCCAGAGACGGTGCCATACCCGGGATCGGTTCGAGACGTTCCCGACATCCGCTCTCACATTTTGGAATCGCATGAAGCAGTGCTCTCGTGTACGGATGGGTTGGATGTTCGAAGATCTCTTCTGTGGTTCCCTCTTCCATGATCAGACCTCCGTACATCACTTCGATCCGTTTCGCCAGAGAAGCTACCACCCCGAGATCGTGGGTGATCAGAATAATATTCATCTGCTCATTTTCATTTAACTGTTTGAGAAGCTGCAGAATCTGCGCCTGGATGGTTACATCCAGTGCGGTTGTCGGTTCATCGGCGATCAGCAGCCGCGGCTGGCAGCACAGCGCCATTGCGATCATGACACGCTGTCTCATACCACCGGAAAATTCATGGGGATACTGATCCATCCGGCTTTCTGCCGACGGGATTCCTACCTTTCCCAGCATATCGATGGCTACTTTTCTTGCTTCTGCCTTGCTCAGGTTCTGATGGCGTCGGAGTACCTCGATCATATGATACCCGATCTTTTTCAGCGGATTCAGGGCAGTCATCGGATCCTGGAAGATCATTGCCATATCTTTTCCACGCATTTTTCGTTTTTCTTTTTCGGACATGGACAGCAGATTCTTCTGCAGCAGTTCCAGATGATCTGCCTGCACATCTGCATTTTCTCCGAGAAGTCCCATGACCGACTTCATGGTTACACTTTTCCCACTTCCGGACTCTCCTACAATAGCCAGAATATCTCCTTCATCCACATGGAGGGAGACACCGCGCACCGCCTGAATCTTCTGTTTGTGACTCTCAAACGTAGTGGTCAGATTGTCTATGATTAATACTCTGTTTTCTTTCATCTCTACTCCTCCTATTTGCCTGCATCCATGACACGGGGATCTACATAGATACGAAGCAGATTGCCCAGTTTGTTGAACGCAAAGATGGTCAGCATGATCAAAAGACCGGGGATGATCGCCATGTAAACGGCATTCTGCAGGTTACTCTGTGCACTCTGCAGTAATTTTCCCCAGGAAGACAGCGGTTCCTGAATACCGATCCCCAAAAAACTTAAGGAAGATTCTGTCATGATCGCATTGGAGATACTGGTGGTCGCTGCGATGATGATCGTCGGCAGTACCGAAGGAATCAGATGACGGAGTACCATTTTAAATAACGGCACACCGGTAAAGTCCGCATAGAGGACATATTCCCTCTCTTTGACGGACATAACCTCCGCACGCACCAGACGGGCGATTTCCATCCAGGAGAAGAATCCGATCACGATAATAATGGACACCAGTCCCTGTTTGAAGAAAATACTGATAACCGTAACCAGGATCAGCCACGGAATGGACTGCAGAATGTCAACGATCCGCATCAGAATACCATCTATGATACCGCCGAGGTAACCGGCAAGAATCCCAACAGTGACACCGATTGTCACACTCATCAGCATGGCAAGCACGCCGACCAGCAGGGACACACGGCCTCCGTAGATGACACGCGCCAGATAATCACGGCCCACTTCATCGGTTCCGAAAATATGGGCACTGCTTGGTGCCTCTAACATATGAGCGACATCGGTTTTATTCGGTTCCAGCGGGAGCACCGGAGCCAGTAAGGATAATATCAGGATCAGTGCAAGGAAGATAATAGAAAATATTGCGATTTTGTCGTGTTTTAATGCCTCCCAGACATTTTCCAGACGTTTTTTCTGTGAATGATTCATTGCCATACGATTACCCCATCTTTCTGATACGCGGATCTGTCACGCAGTATAAAATATCGGACAGCAGGTTTCCCAGGACTACCAGGGTGGAAGACAATATCAAAACGATCATAACAATCGGATAGTCCATACCCTGCACCGCCTTGATAAAATACGGTCCGATACCCGGCCAGCTGAATACGGTTTCCGTGATAACCGCACCTGTTACCAGCGTTGGCAATGCCATACCCAGTTTTGTGATAACCGGAAGCAGTACGTTCTTACAGACATGTTTGAACATAATCTCTGCTTTGGAAGCGCCAAAGGCCTTCTGTACCATAACATAATCCTCGGAGTACTGTGTGATCGTGGAAGAACGCACATAACGCACATTATCCGGGATAAATGCCAGTGTCAGCACCATATACGGTGTGATAAAATGCAGCAAGAAATCAGACAAAGTATTCACGCCTACCGTATGCATCCCAAGGATCGGAAGGATCCGCAGTTTATAGCCGAACAGATAGATAAAGAGCATCGCTACCCAGAAAGTCGGCATCGCGATCCACAGGGAACAGATCCCGTCGATCAGTTTGTCCAGCCATTTGTTTTTGTGAGAACCGGCCACCAGACCCAGCACGATTGAGAGCACATAGGCCGTCAGATAAGACGGCAGCACCAGCTTGATCGTGTTCGGGATTCTTGTCGCCAGCTCATCGAAAATATTCGTTTTTGTCACAATAGAATAGCCGAAGTTTCCATTCAGGATTCCTTCCAGCCAGCGGATATACTGCACATAGACCGGCTGATCATAGCCGTATTTTTCACGGATCATCTGTACCATCTCCGGAGACATCTTTGGAGTTGTCATGGCATCAATTGCATCATACGGTGCCAGATGAATCAGAGAAAAACACAGGATTGTGATCACGATGATCAATGGGATCGCAGTAAGAATACGTTTGAAAATATACTTTGCCATACCTTTTTCTCCTTTTGTTTTTCATTCTTAAGCCCAAAAAGCGGAACTCTTCGCCTGTTTCAGAAGAATTCCGCCCTCATTATAAATAGTGTCTAATCTTTGATGATTACTTATTCAGCAATTTTCAGACTGGAAGTATCCTCGAAGGTATATACCGGAACAAGTCCTGCATCTTCCACACCCTGGATTCTGTTATTTACAACCAGAATCTTATTGTTGGAAATGATCGGATAGAAAGCACCTGTATCCTGGACAGCTGCCTGCAGTTTTGCATAGGTTTCCTTTCTTGCAGACTCATCCAATTCAGAACGACCTTCCTCAAACAGCTGATCGATGGTATCGTATCCACTGTAGTGCATGTAGTTGTAAGCACCATCATTTTCAAACAGGCTGGAGAAGGTATCCGGGTCAATACCCATGATATAACCGCCCAGATACATATCGTACTCGTTATCCGGATCCTTCATTGCGTTTGCAATGGCTGTTCCGTCTCCGCCGGCAAGTTCTACCGTCACACCAACTTCCTGCAGCTGTTCCTGAATCAGCAGTGCCTGTGCGGACTGTACGGCATCACTGGAGATGTAACCCAGTTTCAGTTTCAGACCACTCACACCGGCTTCCTCTAACATACTCTTTGCTTTGTCTACATCCTGCTCGTATTTTTCCACACCGTCTTCTGTGTAGAACTGGCTGTTGGTTGGCAGGAAGGTATACGGAATGCTGTAGTATTCGTCAGATTCGAAGGCTGCATCATCCATTGCTTTTCTGTCCATGGCAAACAGCAGGGCTTTACGAACGTTTTCGTCTGTTACACGGTTGCAGTTGATCTGCAGGTAACCGACACGACCCTCTGTGTAAGAATAAGCAGTCAGGTTGCTTGCATCCAGATCCAGTTTTTTCACCTGCTGTGGTGTCATCTGATAAGCATCCACTTCACCGTTCTGCAGAGCCAGGATCGCAGTATCTGCATTTTCGATGATCTGGAATACTATATTTTTAACAGACGGTTCACCTTTGTAGTAGTTTTCGTTTGCTTCAAACTTCAGATATGAGCCTGACTGATACTCTACCAGTTTGTAAGGACCGGTTCCTACGGAGTTCATGTTGTAATCGTTATGCTCAAAATCTGTGACATCTTTGTAGATGTGCTCCGGCATAATGAAAATCTGACTTAACATCTCGATAGCCGTAGGTGTTACGAACGGGAATGTGAAAGATACGGTGTAGTCATCCACTTTTTCCACTTTTACCGTTCCCTGATCGTAAACCAGCTGAGAATAAGCCCAGCCAAGGTTATCCTCCTGTTCCATGGCTTCGTATGTAAATACCACGTCATCTGCGGTAAATGGTTCACCGTCAGACCATTTCACATCATCTCTCAGTTTAAATGTATAGGTCAGATTGTCATCGGATACGCTATAATCTGTAGCCAGGAACCAGTTAATTCCATCGGCATTATTCATATACAGTGGGGAGTAGATCATCTTTACAGTAGATAATCCCCAACGGTCAGATGTTGTAATAACATTGACAGTCTCTGTGGGGTCCCCGGAGATGGCATAGGTAAATGTGCTGTCACCAGAAGTCTCTGTGGTAGCTGTACTGCTGTCGGCAGTGGTTGTGCCTGCTGTGCTGTCATCTTCTGCAACCGGATCTTTTCCGCCACAAGCTGTCAGACTTGCTGCAAGCATCGCTGTCAGAGTAAGTACAGACACAAGTTTTTTGAATCTTTTCATTTTACTCTTTCTCCTCCTTATTTGGCCTGATTTTTTAACAATCATACTTCATCATGTTAGCAAAGTAATGTATATTTGTCAATTCATTTTCGCCATAAACATAGTTTTTCGGTATGTTCCTGATCCGTTCACTGATCATATCCTGCGAGGTGGTTTTAGTGAGCGGAGATTACAGAAAACGGAGCCATACCAGTCGCCTGGTACAGCGTTTCGTGCATGCACGGATTTTGGCTCGTTGCTTGCAAAAAAATCTGTCGGCAAATTGTTCTGCCGACAGATTCCGTCGTTTTCTGTTATCTATATTTCTTTTCTTAATTAAATGCAAATATTGCAACTTCGTATGGAGCCAGCGGATATGCCACATGGTATGGCTGTCCGTCACATTCTCCCTTGACCGGTTTGAATACCGGATTGTCCACATGATGCTGTCCGCCGTAAGCCGGGTCTGCACTGCTCAGGATTAATTTACACTGCTTCTTCTGCGGTACACCTACCCAGTAGTCTTTCCGTTCTACCGGTGTAAAGTTGCAGACAAACAGCAGGTTGTTTCTTTTCGTCGGTGACCAGCGGATGAAGCTGTAGATGCTTCGGTCTGCATCATCGGCATTGATCCACTGAAAACCATCATAACCATTGGCATCCGCATACAGTGCCGGATATTTTTTATACATCATCTGCAAATCTCTTACATAATCCTGTAACTGCTGATGTCTTGCCTCACGGAGCAGATACCAGTCAAGCTCTCTCGCCTCACTCCACTCCTGAAACTGTCCGAACTCCTGTCCCATAAACAGCAGTTTCTTACCCGGGTGCCCCATCATGAAGGAATATCCGGCTTTCAGATTCTCAAATTTGTCATCGTACTCTCCGGGCATTTTGTTGATCATGGAGCATTTCAGATGGACAACTTCATCATGAGAAAGTACCAGAATATACGCCTCGCTGAAAGCATACGTCATGGAGAAGGTCATCTTATTATGGTTGAATTTTCTGAAATACGGATCCAGTTTCATATACTCCAGAAAATCGTGCATCCATCCCATGTTCCACTTAAACGTGAATCCGAGACCGTTCTCTTTCTCCACATCTCCGGTTACCTTCGGCCATGCAGTAGACTCTTCAGCGATCATCATGGTTCCTTTGTTCCTTCCAAGGATCAGGGTATTCAGATGCTTGAAAAATTCAATAGCCTCCAGGTTCTCGTTACCGCCATATTTGTTCGCGATCCACTGTCCGTCTTCTTTCCCATAATCGAGGTACAACATGGATGCAACTGCATCCACACGCAGACCGTCTACATGGAACTCTTCGATCCAGTACAGTGCGTTTGCAATCAGGAAATTTTTGACTTCGTTTTTCCCATAATTAAAGATCTTGGTACCCCAGTCCGGATGCTCTCCCTGACGTGGGTCGGAATGCTCGTAGATACAGGTTCCGTCAAACTCTGCCAGTCCGTGAGCATCTTTCGGAAAATGCGCCGGTACCCAGTCGAGGATGACACCGATCTTATTTTTATGTAAATAATTGACCAGATATTTGAATTCTTTCGGGGATCCGAAACGGGCGGTCGGTGCATAGTAACCGGTAACCTGATAACCCCAGGAGCCGTCAAACGGATGCTCCGCGATGCCCATCAGTTCCACATGGGTATAACCCATACGTTTTACATAATCTGCCAGCTCATGTGCCAGTTCCCGGTAACTGTAGAAACCGTCCGGATCTCCATCGGAAGCCGGATGCTTTTTCCAGGAACCCGGATGTACTTCATAGATGGAAAGAGCAGCTCTTCTCGGATCCGTCTCTTTTCTCTTTTTCAACCATGTGGCATCCCCCCATTTGAAACCTGTGATATCCGCGATACGGGATGCATTGCCCGGGCGCATCTCAGACCAGCTTGCATAAGGATCTGCTTTGTACAGCAATCTTCCGTCCATGGCACGGATACAGAACTTGTACAGGTCTCCCACTTCCGCTCCCGCAACAAAAGTTTCCCAGACACCGATCGGTCCTGTCTTTTTCATCGGATGTCGCTCCGGATCCCAGTCATTAAACTCGCCGACAACAGAAACATCCTCTGCGTTCGGTGCCCAGACTGCAAAATACGTACCGCTTTTTCCATTCTGTGTTACCGGATGTGCCCCCAGTTTCTTATAAATATCATAATGTGTAGCCTGTCCAAATAAATATTGATCCAGTTCCCCAAACTCCATCTTTGCCATATCCCAGTCTCCTTCTTCTTTTATCTTAACTGTCTTTCCAGTTATTTTCTTACACATTCTAAAACCACCCGTAACGGTTCCATGCCTTCACAGTTACGAATAAATGCCATACAAAAACTGCCGGACGATCTCATATGTTCTCTGATCTGTCATCACCAGTCCGTGTTCTTCATCCTGCTCTCTTCCCAGCATCATCATATGCGAATCCAGGATTCCCATAAAGCTCACGGCAAACTGCTCCTGTCGTCCCCCCATATTACCAAGACGATCCGCAGAATCTTCAAAGATCCGCACTACCAGCTGATAATATTTCTGGATCCGCGGATACACAGCCCGAAAACCTTCGGATTTTTTACCGGAATAAAACTGACTCAGCATGAACAGATAAAACTGCCAGTGGCTTCCCGCAAAATCAAAATACGCTCTCGCCACACGGTATAGCACCTGCGGGACATCCCCAGGTTCTTCCACCGCCTTTTCCAGCATCTCTTCCAGAATATGACTGTTCTCCTCAAGGATCGTCTCCATCAATCCCTGCTTACTGCCAAAATAATAATACAGCGTTGGTTTTGTAATTCCGGACTGTTCTGCGATCTCCTGAACCCCCACGGCGTCATATCCACGAGCACAAAACAGTTCCAGCGCTTTTTCCATGATCAGCTGCCGATTATCCATCTGTTTCATCCCCTTTTCCTTATATTTATCAGCTGTTGATTCCTATTTTTTCGGGATTACTCCCTGTTTTCCTATATTATACCAATCGGTATAGATGGTGTCAACGCAATCTTCTCCTTCCGATTCTTGCTTTTTTACCAAAAAATGTAATTATTTTTCATTATTTTTTCACAAAATTTTCAGATATGTTTACCTGGTTTCGTGATAAAATAAATCATGAGATTTTATCTCATCACGCCAATGCTTCACAGAGTCTGATAAGCAATCTCAGATACGGTTGTTTACTGACTGATTGTGACGGTGAATTTTTTTATAAAGGGGAGAATATATCATATGAAGTGTCCATCCTGTGGTGCTGAGGTCACCGGTCGTTTCTGCAGTTACTGTGGTGCGCCGCTTCCGGCTGCTTCCGATGCCAATCTTTCAGCCACTAAACATACAGATGATGATCGTCTGGTGGACGATTGGAAATCTTTTGATGATTATGTAAACCGTAAATCAGCTGCTGCCGGAAACTCCGGTACCGGCAGACCTGCTTCCGGTACAAACAGGACTGCTGCAGGACGTCGGGAAGAAGACAGAAAGAAGCAAACCTCCGATCCCGGTAGATATAAAAATGCTGCCACAAACCAGCATACCGTTCATAAAACCACTACAAAAAAGACAAAAACCAAGCACAAAAAGAAGAAAAAGGGAGGTGGACTGCTGTCCGCGGCAGCTTCCCTGACCACCGGGAGCGTAAAACTGGGAGGCACCCTGTTTTATCTTGTGCTCCAGTGGATCTGCGTTGCCTTGATGGCTTTGTCCACCCTTCGTATGGCGCAAAACTTCTGGGCCAACCGGGTGACACTGGGTTCCATCGCCGGTGTAGTCCGGGAGAAAAATTACGCTCAGGGCGTTTACCTGATCGGTGCACTGGTCTGTGTTGCCTTCGGCTGTATCCAGGCACTGTGGATCGCCAGCAGAAAACGGATGCCGGACCACGGCAAGATCCGCCAGGTTGACATGGGACGGGGACTGTTCGGTTTCGTTGTTCTGGTTCTTCTGGCCTTTGTATCCACCTATGCCTATCCAATCCTTCCTGCCAGCCCGGCTCCGTTGGAAGGCGCCAAATTGTTTTTCCACATCGTGGATGATCTGGGCAAATCCTTTTTGTTCATGAATGTGATCGGAGCAGTTTTGTGTGTGGTGCGTAAGATGGGGACACGGTAATCGCCAGGGTCTCGTACAGGCACAGACTTTAGCTCGTTACTCGCGCAACTAAAAAAGGTCCACCGGACCTTTTTGTCGTATGCTTGGCAACTTAAAAAGCAGAGAAAATCGTTCTTCATGAACGGATTTCCTCTGCTTTTTATTAATATATTCAGGCAAAACAATTCGTTTTATCTTGGCCAGCGATCTTCTTTACCTGGAAGTTCCGGGAAACTGTTATGTGGTTCTGCCTGATACCAGTATGCCACACTTGCCACATCATCCTGTCTCTCGAAGAATCCTCTGTAGCCTACACCGATCTGCTGGATCGTCACTTTCAGATCCTCATCAAAACAGATCGGATCCTGAATATGCCAGCGGTAAAAACCTCTCATCGGCATACAATCATCGTTGTGATAGAAATTGTGAATCAACTCATCGTGAGAAGAATAATATGGATATCCCAGATAAGGTGTGCAATAATTCTGTTCCACCGTCTTACCATCTATCTGTTTCGCAAAGCTCCAGGAACCACCGAAATAATCTTCTGTTCCCGTTCCGCAAATAGTTGGATATTCCTCATCTCCGTCAATATAGAACTTAACTTCGCCTTCGCCCCACCAGTAACGTTCCAGTGTTGTCAGTGCCATATAAGTACCTACATAGTGACCCTTTCCTTTGACATTATCAAGGATTACATAATCTTTCTTCAGCTGGGTAATCTTTTCTCTTCTCCACTGTGCATGGAAGTAAGCGATATCCTCCGGCAGTCCTTCATCATACAGGCAGTAATCCACCTGATAGAAGAATGCAGGAATTGGGTTCGCATGCTGGTTTTCCAGGGTGATTCTTGCTTTTTTCCTGAATGGCATCTGGAAATAACAGTTCAATCCTCTGCTTGGCACTACCGCGATCGGCATAGAATTTACATTGCATTCTCTACCAAAACCACAGCAGAAAAAGTCTCCCAGCGGGCTTTCTACAGACGGTTCCTCTTCATCATCCCAGTACATGCGAAGTACCAGATCTCTCAACACAAAGCAGTCTGCATCTGTGGTTTTTGCATCTACTGTGATCCAGATATGATTGATTGCACCAGGGCCTTCAATTTCTGCCAGTGTCACAGTCTGACCACTTGCGATATCTCTAAGACACGGGCTTCCTTTTCTGGAAGGTCCGAGATCACTGGCTGCCATACCGCCTTTTCCTTTTTCTCCTCTTGGATTTTCCGCATTGATCGCACGGCTTTTTCTATGTTTCGCCAATGCAAGATTACTTAAAGTTCCACCAAATTCGTTATACATTCTCATGTCCTCCTTCTGGTCTCTAACGCTCATTATATCATGATTCGCACCTTCGGTGCTTGACGCTGCTTTCGCAGCTATCATGGTCGCCATTCGCCGCTCCCCATAACCGTGCAAGCACGCTTCTGGCTCGCTAACGCTCATTATATCATCCATAACCTCTTTTTTAAAGACTCTAAAAAACATATTTCTTTCTGATCCCTCTATCCACCGGAAGATATTTAACCGGAGGATAAACTGTGATCTATGCATATAGCAGTCGCCAGGGTCTCATGCAGGCATGGACTTTGGCTCGTTGTTCGCGTAAACACAATAGCCGGGCAAAACTCACCCGGCCATGTTACTTTTACTCTGCTACTTTATACAGTTTTATCGAAAAATCATCTGCACAAAGTCCGTAAAGCACGGTCTCCACACATTCCAGTCATGTCCGCCCGGATAGATTTTCCTGATTTCATGGACGCCTTTCTCCTGGATGATTGCATCCTCTTCCAGAAATCTGGAAAGAAAACAGTCATTATCTCCGATACAGCGGAAAAAGGTATGAAAATGATTATTAAAGTCCGGATCGTCCATCGCCTTCAGATGGGTCTGCTCGTAAGGTTTTCTTCCGACTGCATCCCGATCCGGATTGCCTTCGATATTGTCTCTTATAAAACCGGAGAAGATGCCGACTTCGCTGAACAGATCAGGATGGTCGCATATCGTCCGGGTCGTCTGTACAGAACCCATGGACAAGCCTGCCATACCCCGTTTTTCCTTACAACCGCCAAACTGATATTTTTTCTCTGCCATCGGAATAATTTCCTCCACCAGCATCCGTTCCAGCAAAACATGGTTTAATCTTTCTTCTGAACCGACCTTTTCTTTTACCATTCCATCACTCATCACAAGTGCAAAAGGTTTTATTTTTCCCATTTCGATCAGGTTATCCAGTATGATATTGGCTTTTCCGGTTGTTGTCCAGGAAATCTCACTCTCACCGAATCCATGCTGCAGATACAGAACCGGAAGGCCTGCGGATGGTACGCATGGTGGAAGGTAAACGATGAATCGTTCCCAGTTATTGGAAATCTCAGACTTATAGAATTCATGGGTCAGCGTTCCATGCGGGATGTCACGAATCTCAGCCAGCTTCTTTTCATCCGGCAGTTCAATATAATTGTATAAACGGCCATATCCATGTCCGATCGGCAGCTCAGGAAGCAAAACCTCCTGTCCGTCCACACAGATCTGCACATAATTCACAGCTGTGGAAAACGGAAGTTCCAGAACCCACTTTTCTCCGTCTTTTACAAATGAATAGGTCTTATCATCCCACTTTAAAGAAAGCTCTTTTGCATTTTCACAGTCCAGCTGCAAAAAATACTTTCCGTCTTTTTGAAAAAGTGTACTATTTTGTTCCATATTTCACCTCTAGAATTTCATCTGTTTGCATGTTCTGACGCCATTGACGTAGATATCGTTTGCCAGCTCTGTGACAAGCCGCATATCCTGCCAGGTTTCACACTTTTCTCCCATAAAGGTAATGTTATCAAAGTGAATATCATGGACACGCACTTCTTCTGTCGGTGTCTGGAATCCACGGATCGTGGAAACCGGGATATCTCCGTTTAATACCTGAATATTGTCAAAATAGATGTCATGGATTTCCCCTTTCGCCATCTGCTCTGTGTATCTGCAAAGCAGAACCTTGATATCAAACAGTTTCTGTTCCGCCTGCTCTACTCTGATATTTTTATAATGGATATCATGAACGTGGCCTCCGTCTGCCTGATGGATAGAAAGTGCAGCACCTCCCATATTTCCTTCGTACTGGCAGTGGATAATATCACAGTCTTCGAATACCAGATCATGAATCTCACTCTGAAGAGCATAACCAAGCTCTATGGCATTACCAGGTTCTGCATTCCAGATCACGTTATTGTGGACACGCACTTTTGTTACATCTCTTACTGTTGAAGGATCTTCAAACAATCCCTGCGATTTGATACAGATACTGTCATCGGTGGAACGGACAAAGCAGTTTTTCACCTCTACATCCTGGCTGCTGGTGATATCAATTCCGTCTCCTGTTACGATTCTTGACATGATGTTCATATCGTCAATGACAACATGATCACAGGCTGCCGGAACCACATGCCAGGATGGTCCGTCTACTGCAGTAAATCCTTTTAAAAGAACATTCTTACACCACTTGATGTAAATAAAGAAACGATGTGCATTGCTGTCCGGCAGATGCCAGCAGGCTCCGTTGACAATTCCGTTTCCCACGATAGAAATATTTTCGCTGTGTTCTGCATAAATACAACCGGAAACAACAGCTCCTTCCTCGATATAAACCGTATCATTTGATTTCAGGGTAAGAACTCCTACATTGTATGCCTTACCTTTTTCAAAACATATGGTAGTATTTTCCGGTTTTTCGATTCTGCGAGAACAGAATACAAACAGGGCATCATGAAGGCCACCGTCTGTCTCTACTGTGAATTTTCTCGGTTCATCCAGATGAATATGTACTGTCTCTCCTTTTACGGAAGGTTCTATTCCAAAACTGGTGGGCCGGATGGCCAGTTCTTTAAATGGTGTATGGATGGAAATTTCCAGATCATATGCTTCATTGTCTACTACTACTACATAATCGAATGAGTCTGTATGGTATACCACACGCTCTGTTCCGTTGCAGATCACACTGTATTTTTCTGATTTCTCCAGTTCATCTACAGAATTTAAGACAAATCTCGGTTCCTCAATGGGATCCGGATTGGGATAATAAATCAAATCCTTTTCAAAGTCTTTCATCGGTCTCTTCCTTCTCCTTATACTTAAATATCTATCTCACTGCTTCCCCATTCATGGTCGCTGCTGTTTCCTACACTGATTCGAAGCTTCATTCCGCAGCTGACGATTTTCATATTTTTATCATAATAAGAAAATTCTTTCGGGTCAATATAGAAATCCACATTTTTCTTTTCTCCCGGATCCAGAAAGACTTTCTGAAAACGGACAAGCTCTTTCTTCGGACGCACCACAGATGCATGTAAGGTTTCGTAATAACACTGAACGACCTCTGCCCCCGCAACATTACCTGTGTTACTTACCTTACAATGGACATGCACTCTTTTGTCCTGTTCTGTCTTGATTTCAACATCCGAAACATCAAACTCTGTATAGGATAATCCAAAACCAAATGGATATAATGGTGTATTGGGAATATCCATATATCTGCTGGTGAAACGGTTCTCCAGGTTATCCGCAGTAAGTACATGTCCGGTTTTTATATCCCAGTAACTTATCGGCACCTGTCCCACACACCATGGAATACTTACAGCCAGTTTTCCCGAAGGATTGGTTATGCCATACACAAGATCTGTGATCGCTTCCGCTCCCATGGTTCCCGGTCTCCATGCCATGATGACGGCTTTGGATTTTTCTGAGATTCTCCGCAGATCCAACGGTCTTCCTGAGATGACCACTGTCACGATATTATCCGTGCGTTTTGCTATTTTTTCAAAAAGCATCTGCTGCTCTTCCGGTAAAGTCAGAAATGCTCTGCTGGCAGCCTCTCCGGACTGAGATTCATGTTCCCCAAGTACACATACAACTGTATCTTCCCGGGTTATCGTTTCCAGCCACTGCTCATCTATTTCTTCATCCGAATTATCCTGTTCCACCTGCCAGATCTTGCATTCTTCCTCAGAAAGCATTCTACAGCCCGTAATACATTCCGCATTCATCTTCTTATCTTGAAGAATAGCTTCGATTGTTTCCACAGGTTCATGCTCACCAAAGATTGCCCAGCGGCTCAGGAATTCCTTGGATGTCACATAAGGTCCTGCCCAGATGACTTTCTGTTTCTGACACAAGGGCAGTATTTCTTCATTTTTCAAAAGGACGCAGCTTTCGCTGGCCATCTGATATGCTTTTGTCCGGTTATGCAGGGTCAGTTTTCCACTCTTTCCAAGGCCTGCAAAGGGGTTTTCAAAAAGTCCCAGCTGATTCTTCATCATCAGAACCCGGAATGCGCTTTCGTCAATAAATGACTCCGGAATCTGCCCGTTTTTCACCAGTTCTTCCAGTCGGAACATATAAGCAGGACTCATCATATCTATATCCACTCCGGCTTCTATAGCCTGAACCGCCGCTTCATCCATATCGGCTGCCACACCCTGTTCTTCCAGCTGTCCGATGGAACCCCAGTCTGAGATCACTGTACCATCAAATCCTTCTTTATCCCGCAGAAGGTCTCTGAGAAGTTCCTTATTCCCACTGATCGGTTTTCGGTCTATGGCATTAAAAGCGGTCATAACCATAGCTGGTTTCGCCTTCAGGGCCATGCGGAAAGGTTTTACATACTGTTCCAGGAATGTCCGTTGGGATATTTCAACATCGTTATATTCCCGGCCTGCATTCACTGCTCCGTAACCTGCAAAATGTTTCAGACATGCTGCGATTCCTTCATCGCTTTTCTGCTGATAGCCATCTACCATGGCTTCTCCCATGACTCCGTTCACATATGGGTCTTCACCAAAAGACTCCAGCATCCTGCCCCACCGGGGATCCCTTGAAACATCGATCATCGGAGAAAAGGTTGCCTTAAGTCCTTCGGAAGATGCCTCTGAGGCAGCTATCGATGCTGCCTCAGACACCAGTTCCGGATGAAAGGAACATGCCTGCCCCAGTGGAATCGGGAAAATCGTCCGGCATCCATGAATCACATCTGCCATAAAGAGTAAAGGGATATGATGGGGATGCTGTTCCATATATTTGCTCTGAATATCACATATTTTTTCTTTACCGATCACTCCCAGTACGGAGCCTGCATACTGAATGACCCATTCCGGCGGTAATTGTTCGCCGACAACTCCGGTAAGCACTGCCTCTTTGTCAAAATATACACCTGTAAGCTGTACCATCTGTCCTATTTTTTCCTGCAAAGACATTTCTGACAGCAATTGCTGCAATTTATGTATTTCCATGATTACTCCTTATGTTTGATCTGTTGTAACTGTAAAGTACTGAACAGTTACCATCTTTTTTTATTTCTTTCCACTACAGTGTTTCGTAAATAACTGTATTATTCACGCAGGATACGGATTCGAGTGCGCAGGTCCAAAACGCAGACGTAGCAGTCTACGTTTTGGATCTGCACGGTCAGATTACTTTTTAATCAAAATAAATTGTCTTACCGCTCTTTGCTGACTCATAGATTGCTTCCA